>Ga0335085_10016457_pt1 | contig 10687 bp, 12 predicted proteins | sample Lox_Sample_45_FD_206712 | JGI IMG/M metagenome (GOLD analysis project Ga0335085, IMG submission 206712) | Soil microbial communities from Loxahatchee National Wildlife Refuge, Florida, United States - Lox_Sample_4.5 | ecosystem: Environmental > Terrestrial > Soil > Wetlands | place: USA... | reverse complement strand
CCGCGGCGGGCGTCGGCGCGCTCGGCATCGTCGACAACGACACGGTCGATCTCTCCAATCTGCAGCGCCAGATCGTCCATGCCACCGAGAGTATCGGCGCGCCCAAGGTCGAGAGCGCGCGCCGCACGCTGTCGCATATCAATCCCGAGGTGAAGATCGAGACGCATGCGCTGCGGCTCGATGAGAGCAACGCCGCTTCGCTAGTCGGACAATACGATCTCGTCGCCGATGGCAGCGACAATTTCGCGACGCGCTATCTCCTCAACGATGTGTGCTACCGGCTGAAGAAGCCGCTGGTCGGCGCGGCGCTGTCGCCGTTCGACGGCCAGCTCTCGACCTTCAAGGCCTATCTCGGCCCGCCGCATCCCTGCTATCGCTGCCTTTTTCGCGAGCCGCCGCCGCCCGACTCCGTGCCGCGCTGCGAGACCGCCGGCATCCTGGGCGCGATCGCCGGCGTCATGGGCACGCTGCAGGCGACCGAGGTGCTGAAGGAACTGCTCGGCATCGGCGAGAGCCTCTCCGGCACGCTGCTCGCCTATGACGCGCTGCGCGCCGGTTTCCATAGTATTAAACTCCCGCGCGATCCCGATTGCCCGACCTGCGGGACGAAGCCGTGAGATTTCTCGCGCTCGCGTTGGTGCTGCTGGGAGGATGGGTCGGGACGGCACGCGGCGCGGACAAAGCCAACGAGCCGCTGCCGCGTTTCGTCAGCCTCAGGGCCGATACCGTCAACCTGCGCACCGGCCCCGGCAGCCGCTACCCGATCGAATATGTCTATCACCGCAGGGGCTATCCGCTCGAGATCGTCGCCGAATTCGAGCAATGGCGGCAGGTGCGCGATTGGCAGGGGACCGAGGGTTGGGTGCATCAGCGCATGGTCAACGGCGCGCGCAACGTCGTCGTTCAGGGCGGTCAGCGCATCCTCAGGGCCTCCGGCGATAGCGGCGCGGCGCCGGTGGCGAAGCTCGACCCCGGCGTCATCGCCCATCTCCTCGAATGCAGCACCGGCTGGTGCCGCATCGAGGTGCAGAACGGCACCAGCGACGTCAAAGGCTGGCTCAGCCGCAACGAGATCTGGGGCGTGCTGCCGGGCGAAGTGGTGAAGTGACGTCCTTTCAGGACGTCACCCCCGCGACCTAGTTCTAAGCGAAATCCTTCTCCAGCGCGGCGCGGACGCGCTCCGGCATCACGGCGATATGACCGTAATTCTCGTGATCGATGCCGAGGAGCACCTGGGCATTGGGCGTCTTGAACGCCTTCACCTGGGAAGCGGTGAAGGGAAAGCGCACGAATTGCACCGACGATGCCTTGCCCTCGGGCGAGGTGTTCTCGCGCGTCGGATCGGGAACGCCGAGAACGCGCTCGCCGCCCACCTGGATGAACATCTTGTTCTCGATGCCGCCCAAGGTCGCGAGCACGCGCTCGCGGCGCATCGGATCCTCGATCTCGATCATCACGGTCGCGCTGAGATCGCTGCCTTGCGGGATGAGCGGGTTATAGGCTTCGAGCTCGTCGGCGATCTGCTGCTCGCCGCCTTTCTCGATGTAGAGCATCTCGTGGATCTGATGCCACATCGTGTCGTAATTCTCGAAATAGAAGGTGACGAACGGCCCGACCTCGACGCGGCGGTCGCGCTTCAGCTCGGTGACGCGCTTTTTGTAATCGCGCCGGTCGCGCGCATAGGCCGCGGGATCGAGGATGTCGGCGCGGGTGATTTCGCGCTTGTTCGCGGTTGCGGTGGTCATCGCTGATCTCCTTCCAGGAGGCCGTAGGCGCGCGCCATGAGCTCGATCGGATGAAGCGTCTCCGGCAATTTCGCGCCTTCATCGCGCTCGGCGGCGGCAACACCTTGCTGCAGATGTAACGCCGCCAGCGGGCATTCGGATGAGAGGACGGCTTTGTTGTCGCGCGCCGCCTGCCGCGCCGCCGGGCGGCCGACCTTCATGGCGACGGCGAAATTCTCTTTCTTGACGCCCCAGCTGCCGCCATGGCCGGAGCAGCGCTCGATGACATCGAGATCGGCATCGGGCAGCAGCCGCAGCATCTCCGCGGCCTTCGCGCCCATATTCTGCGCCCGCGCGTGGCAGGCGAGATGCAGGCTGACACCGCCGGGAATGGCGCTGAGCCCCGGCGCCAGGCCCTCTTTCTTGGCGATATCGACGACATATTCGGTCAGATCGAAGGTCGCATCGGAGAGGCGCTTCACCTCTTCGTCGCCCGGCAGCAGCAGCGGCCATTCGAATTTCAGCATCAGCGCGCAGGACGGCACGAGCGCGACGATGTCGTAGCCTTGCTCGATATAGGGCTGCAGCGCGCGCGCGACGTTCTTCGCCTTGGCGGCGACGCGCGACAGCTCGCCCTGCTCCATCTGTGGCATGCCGCAGCATTCGGGATAGACGACCTCCGTGGCGACGCCGTTCTTGGCGAGGACCGCTTGCGTTGCCTCGCCGATGCGCGGGTTGTTGTAATTGACGAAGCAGGTCGCATAGAGCACGGCCTTGCGGCCGAAACCCGGCGCGGCCTCGTCGGGCTTGGCCGGACGGCGCAGCGCCCGCGCCTCGAACGTCTGGGTGTGGAATTTCGGCAGCGCGGCGTGGCGATCGATGCCCGCGACCGCTTCCATGATCGGCCGCGTCAGCTTGTTGTCGAGCCTGCCGGCCCAGTTGATCAGCGGCGCGACCGGACGCGCCAGCTTCCCGTTGCGATCGGTCTCGGCGAGGGCGCGATCCGCGAAGGCGACCTTGCCCGCTTTCTCCTGCGCCGCGCGATGGCGCAGCATCAGATGCGGAAAATCGACGTTGAACTCATGCGGCGGCACGTAGGGGCATTTCGTCATGAAGCACATGTCGCAGAGCGTGCAGGCTTCGACGACTTCGCCGTATCGCTCCTTCGGCACGGCGTCGAGCTCGCCGGTCGGGCTTTCATCGATCATGTCGAAGAGCCGCGGGAAGCTGTCACACAGATTGAAGCACCGCCGGCAGCCATGGCAGATATCGAAGACGCGATGCAGCTCCGCATCGATCTTCGCGGCGTCGTAAAAATCAGGATCCTGCCAGGCAATGGGATGGCGCATCGGCGCGCCGAGACCGCCCTCGGACATCCGCTACTCCGTACAAAAACGAGAAAGACGAGGAGGGGCGCCGCAGCGGACGCCCCTCTTCGCCAAAAAGTCCGGCTTACTTGCCGAGCGTGTCGAGCGCTTTCTGGAAGCGGCCGGCATGCGATTTCTCGGCCTTGGCGAGCGTCTCGAACCAGTCGGCGATCTCGTCGAAGCCTTCCTGGCGGGCGGTCTTCGCCATGCCGGGATACATGTCGGTGTATTCATGCGTCTCGCCGGCCACTGCCGCCGCGAGGTTCTTGTCGGTCGGGCCGATCGGCTTGCCGGTCGCCGGGTCGCCGACTTCCTGCAGATATTCGAGATGGCCGTGGGCGTGGCCGGTCTCGCCTTCCGCGGTCGAGCGGAACACCGCCGCGACATCGTTGTAGCCTTCGACATCAGCCTTTTGTGCGAAATAGAGATAGCGGCGGTTCGCCTGGCTCTCGCCGGCAAAAGCCTCTTTCAGATTCGCTTCCGTTTTGCTGCCTTGTAGCTTGGCCATGGTAGTCCTCCTCCTTCGTCAGCCTGGAACGTTCACTTTAGAATAATTCTAAATTAGCACCGGGGTGGCCGGCTGTCAACGCTTAGCCCGACGCTTTTTCTTGGGCTTATCCCTTCGGCGCCACCCGGATGACGACATCGACGCGGCGGATCGCGCCATGCGGCGGCTGCGGCAGGTTGGTCACCTCGATCTTGTCGCTGGCGATATCCATCAGCTTGCCGGTCTCTTCGAAGAAGAAATGATGGTGGTCGGCGATGTTCGTGTCGAAATACGACCGGCCGGGATTGACCACAACCTCGCGCAGCAGCCGCGCGCCGACGAATTGATGCAGCGTGTTGTAGATCGTCGCGAGCGAGACCGGGATCGACGCGGCCACGGCCTCGTCATGCAACTGCTCCGCGGTGACGTGGCGATCGCCCTTCTCGAACAAAAGCTTGGCCAACGCCAGACGCTGCCGGGTCGGCCGCAGCTTGGCCGCGCGCAGCAATTCGAGAGCATTGGCAAAGGGACGGTGATTGCTCATGACACCAATATGGGAATGCCGGACCTGCTAGTTTAGAGGCAATCTAAATTTAGCGGAATTGCCCGCCGGGGCCAAGCACGCTTATAAGCCCCGTTCAGCGACAAGAGCTCTGCAAGGAGAGGCGCGATATGAAGATCGAGACCCTGACCTATGCCGCCGGCGGCACCACGTTCCAAGGCTATCTCGCCGATCCCGAAGGCAGCGGGCGCCGGCCCGGCGTGCTGATCGTCCATGAAGCGCCCGGCCTCAACGACCACCCGAAGCGGCGCGCGCGCATGATCGCCGAGCTCGGCTATGTGGCGCTCGCCGTCGACATGTATGGCGGCGGCCGCGTCGCAGGTCCGGGCGGCGACGATGCGATGAAGCTGATGGGCGCGCTGCGCGAGGACAACGACAAGCTGCGCCAGCATGTCCGCGCCGGCTACGACGCGCTGGTCGCGCGGCCGAATGTCGATGCCAAGCGCATCGGCGCGATGGGCTATTGCTTCGGCGGGCTTTGCGTCCTGGAGCTCGCGCGCATGGGCACGCCGCTCGCCGGCGTGGTCAGCTTCCACGGCATTCTCGGGACCAAGAATCCGGACGAGGCGAAGAACATCACCGCGAAAATCCTGATCTGCACCGGCGCCGAGGATCCGCTGGTGCCGCCGGATCAGGTCGCGGCTTTCGAGGCCGAGATGACCAAGGCCAATGTCGATTGGCAGGTCATCACCTATGGCGGCGCGAAACACGCTTTCACCAATCCCGATGCCGGCGGCCGCATGCCGGCGCTCGCCTATAACGCCAACGCCGATGCACGCTCTTGGGAAGCGATGCGCACCCACTGGTACGAGCTCTTCGGCCGGCCGTAGCCGGAACCAGCCGGGCGTGAGCGCGGCGCGCGTCACCCCGATCGACACCGCGGCGGTTCGCGGCTTCTTGCACGAACCCGAGAGCCCGAGCGGCGCCGGATTGGTGCTGACGCATGGCGCAGGCAGCGACTGCTCCGCGCCGCTGCTTGTCGCCGTCGCGGCGCAGTTCGGCGCGGCGGGGTTCGCGGTCCTGCGCTGCGATCTCGCTTTTCGCCGCAAGCGCCCCAAGGGACCCCCGTCGCCCGCAACTGCCGCGGCAGACCGCGCCGGCTTGCGTGACACGGTCGCGGCGTTGCGCGAGCACGCACCCGCCAAGCTCTATCTCGGCGGCCATTCCTATGGCGGGCGGCAGGCGAGCATGCTCGCGGCGGAAACGCCCGACATCGCCGCGGCATTGCTGCTGCTGTCCTATCCGCTCCATCCGCCGGACAAGCCGACGCAATTGCGCACCCAGCATTTCCCGGCGCTGAAGGTGCCGGCGCTGTTCGTCTCGGGCACGAAGGATGGTTTCGGAACCATCGCCGAGCTCGAAGCGGCGATCAAAACCATTCCTGCGCCGACGCGGCTGATCGCGATCGAGGGTGCCGGCCACGATCTGAAGCGCGGCCGCTTCGATCTCGCGCCGCTTGCCGGCGCGCTCGCGCAACTGCGCTGATCGCGGACGGTTCGACCGAGCGATCGCTTATCTCACGAGGATGCAGGCTTGGTCGCGACGTGCGGCGGCTCGTCGAGCGAGCCCGGCGGCATGATCACGCCGGCCGCGGCGCCCAGGATTCCGCCGACCGCCACGCCGATCGGCCCGCCGGGGATGCCGAGCGCCGCGCCCATGCCGGCGGTCGACGCGATCTGCTCGGCGCTCTCGTTACTGCAACCCGCCAGCAGGGGAATCATCAGAAGAAATGCAAACCGGCGCACGGGCCCTTCCTTTCGCGTTCGCATCAACAAAAGCGATAAGGCCGGCGCTTGCGCATCGGGTAAAAGCCGCATTTCCGCAGGCGGAAAGCTTTAATCCTGCGAAGAGCCGTGTCCGGTTCGCGATCTGGTAAGGCACGCGCAGGTTCATCGAACTGTCATCGACGCCACATCGGACGGTCATAGAGCGCGGCTAACCTTCCATCACGGTTCGTGATGCGAGGCCCCCTCGTATCACGAAATCGGATCGAGGCGCGGGCTCGGCCGCAGCCTCTCACCACCATCCGCGATGGAGAAGAAGATGCCCGCTTCGCGCAATGTTTCGCTGTTTTCCCCCGCCGGCGCGCTGACGCGCCGCGGCTTCCTCGGCGCCGGCGGCGCCGCGATCGCGGTGACGGCGCTCGGCGGTGTCGCGCGCGCGGCCGCACCGGTGCGCATCGGCATGATCCCCGATGCCGGCGCGACGCAGGTCGCGATCGACCAGAAGGCGCCGCTCAAGGACTATCTCGGCAAGGCGATCGGCGCGCCGGTCGAACTCGTCATCCCGACCAGCTACAACGCGACCGTCGAGGGGCTCGGCAACGGCTCGCTCGATTTCGCCTATCTCGGCGGCCTCACTTTCGTGAAGGCGCGCGCCAGCTACGGCATCGTTCCGCTGGTCCAGCGCAAGATCGACACCGAGTTCCACAGCCTCTTCATCACCCAGGCGAATTCATCGATCAAGGGCCTCGCCGATCTCAAGGGCAAGAGCTTTGCTTTCGGCGACGTCATCTCGACCAGCGGCCATCTCATGCCCTATCGCGCGATGGTGCAGGCCGGAATCGATCCCGATCACGATCTCAAGGGTTTCCGCTACACCGGCAGCCATGCCGCGACGGTGCAAGTGGTCGCGGCCGGCAGCGCCGATGCCGGTGCGTGCGACGAGACCGTGTTCCACGAGCTGGTCGATAGCGGCAAGGTCGACGGTAAGGCGGTGCGCGTGTTCTACACGACACCCGCCTTCGTCGATTACGTCTGGGCCGCGCGCAAGGATGTGGCGCCGGCGCTGCAGGAGAAATTCACCGCGGCTTTCCTCAATCTCTCGCCCGCTCGCGATGCGCAAGTGCTCGACATTTTGCGCGGCAAGGAATTTGTCCGCGCCAATAACGAGGAATATGCGGCGATCCAGGAAGTCGCGACCAAGCTGGCGATGTTCTGAGTGGGCGACCGGCAAGGCGTAACAACCCTCCTCGAGGTCAGAGGTCTCGAAGTCCGCGCGCCGGAAAACGGGCAGATCATCCTGCGCGATGCGAATCTGACGCTCGCGCCCGGCGAGCGCGTTGCCGTCGTCGGGCCGAGCGGCGCCGGCAAGACGACGCTGTTTCGCGCCATCAACGGCACCGTGCCGGTCAGCGGCGGCTCTTTGTGCTTTGCCGGCGAGGACGTCACGCGCTGCACCGGCAAGGCGCTGCGCCGCTTGCGCTGCCGCATCGCGGTCGTGGCGCAAAAGCACGATCAGGTCGAGGCGCTGCGCGTTCATCAGAACGTCACCGCCGGCGCGCTCGGCCGCTGGAGCGCGGCGCGCGCCATCCGCTATCTGCTCTGGCCGACCAAAGCGGAGCTGAAAGAGGCCGAGACGGCGCTCGCTGCCGTCGGCCTCGCACACAAGCTCCAGGCGCGGACGCGCACCCTCTCGGGCGGCGAGCAACAGCGCGTCGCCATCGCCCGCGCGCTGCTGCAGGCGCCGGCGCTGATCATCGCCGACGAGCCTGTGGCCTCGCTCGATCCGCGCACCGCCGAGGATGTGCTGACTCTGCTCTGCGATCTCGCCGCAGAGCGCCGCGTCGCGCTGCTGTGCTCGTTGCATCAGCCGGAGCTGGCGGCGCGCTTCTTCGACCGCATCGTCGAGATCAAGCCGCGCGCCCTGCCCGAAAAAACCCGCGCCCATCGCGGCTATGCGGCGGCGCCGCTGCCGGCGCAATAGGCGCTTTCGCGCGATGGACCTGCTCTGGCGCACGCTCGCCGCTTTCGTTCCGCCGGACCTGTCGCCGCATTATCTGCTGGCGCTCGGCGGACCGGTGCTCGAATCCCTCGGCATGACGGCGGGCGCGATGACCATCGCTTTCGCGCTCAGCCTGCCGATCGGCCTCGCGATCGGCACCGAAGCGCCCGGCGCCAAGGCGATCGAGCGCTTCCTCGCCGGCTTTCGCGCCATCCCCGATCTGACGCTGGCGATCCTCTGCGTCGTGGTCTTCGGCATCGGCTCGGGCGCCGGGCTTCTCGCCCTGGCGCTGTTCTATACCGGCGCCGTTTCCAAGATGTTCGGCGATCTCTTGCGCACGGCGCCGCGCGGGCCGGTGCAAGCGTTGCGCGCCGTCGGCGCCAACCGCATCCAGCTCGCCTTGTTCGGCCTGTTGCCGCTCAAATCCGCCGATCTCCTGACCTACGGCTCTTATGAATTCGAGAGCGCCATCCGCGCCTCGGTGATCATCGGCGCGGTCGGCGGCGGCGGTCTCGGCAGCGAGCTCGTCGGCACGCTCGCCGCGCTCGATTATCAGCGCACCACGACGCTCATCCTGATCCTCATCCTGATCGTCGCCGCGGTCGATCGCGGCACGGTGCTGCTGCGCCGCTTCCCGACGCTGCTCTGGCTGCTGCTGCCGCTCGGCCTCGCCGGTCTCTGGGCCTTTGCGCCGCGGCTCCTCGCCTTCGATCACGCCGTCCACACCTTCGCCGCGATGTTCCCGCCGAGCCTTTCGCCACGCGATTGGTCGCGCCTGCCGACGCTGCTGGCGGAGACGCTGTGGATCGCGATCGCCGGCACGAGCTTCGCGGTGGTCTTCGCCTTGCCACTCGCCCTCGCCTCGGCGCGCAACATCGCGCCGCCGCTGCTCGCGGCGCCAGTGCGGCGGCTGCTCGAAGCCTTGCGCGCGGTGCCGGAGGTGGTGTGGGGATTGCTGCTCATCACCTTTGCCGGCGTCGGTCCGACCGCCGGCGCCCTCGCGCTCGGCATTCATTCGGTCGGCTGCCTCGGGCGCCTCTATGCCGAATCGTTCGAGAACGTGCCGCGCGCGCCGGTGATCGCCCTCGCCGCGACCGGTGCGCCGGGCCTCGCCGTCGCGAGCTTCGCGACCTTGCCGCTGGCGATGGCGCCGATCGCGGTGCATTCGCTCTTCCGCCTCGAATGGAATCTGCGCATGGCGGCGGTCGTCGGGATCATCGGTGCCGGCGGCATCGGCCAGGCGCTCTACGAGGCGCAGCAGATGATGTTCTACCGGCCGATGATGGCGTACCTGCTGATCACGGTAGGGCTGGTCGCAAGCGCCGACCTGCTCAGCGGCTGGACACGCCGGCATTTCGGCTGGACCGATCTGCCGCGGTAGGAAGGAGAGAGGGACGGTGAATGGCATCGAGAATGACGCGCGCCGGCCGGTGATCGTCGCGACGCATCGCATCTTTCCCGAAACCCGGCAGCTGCTCGCCGGCGCCGGTGAAGAGGCGCTGCCGGGCGCCGTGCTGCACCGCGCCGCGGCCGATGCGAGCGCCTTGCTCGCCTTCATGCCCGACCGCGTCGACGATGCGTTTCTCGCCGCGAGCCCGAAGCTCAAGATCGTCGCCGCCGCGCTCAAGGGCTACGACAATTTCGACGGCGAAGCCTGCGCGCGGCGCGGCGTCTGGCTCACCATCGTTCCCGACCTGCTGACGGTGCCGGCCGCCGAGCTCACCATCGGGCTGATGATCGGCCTCGCGCGCCAGATCGCCGCCGGCGACGCGCATGTCCGCAGCGGCGACTATCGCGGCTGGCGGCCCGCTTTCTACGGCCGCGGCCTCGCCGGCGAGACGGTCGGGTTCGTCGGCTTCGGCGCGATCGGCCGCGCCATCGCCGAGCGGCTGCGACCGTTCCAGACGACGCTGCTTTACGCCGATCCGAAGCCGCTCGATGCCGCGACGGAATCGGCTCTCGGCATCACGCGGTTGCCGCTCGATGCGCTCCTCGGTCGGGCCGACTACATCATCGCGGCGGCGCCGCTAACGCCGGCGACGCTGCATCTGATCGGCGAAGCGGCTCTGGCGCTGGTGAAGCCGGGCGCGCTCTTGATCAACGTCGCACGCGGCTCGGTCGTCGACGAGGCCGCGGTCGCCGCCGCCTTGGCCGACGGACGGCTTGGCGGCTATGCCGCCGACGTTTTCGAGATGGAGGATTGGCAGCGGACAGATCGGCCGCGGGAGATCGCCGCCGCGCTGCGCGCGCATCCGCGAACCGTGCTGACGCCGCATCTCGGCTCGGCGGTGGTCGCTTCGCGGCAGGCGATCGAGCGCCGCGCGGCGGAGAATATCCTCGATGCGCTCGCCGGCCGCGTGCCGCGCGATGCGATCTACGGACCTGGGCTGCGGCCCGGCGCGCCATGACGACACCGCGCCTCAATCTCAATCATGTCGCCAGCTTTCTCACGCTGGTCGCGGAGGGCAGCTTCAGCGCCGCGGCGAAAGCGCTCGGCCTGTCGCAAGCCGCAGTGTCGCAGCATGTCAGCCGGCTTGAAGCGAGCCTCGCCGTCCCGCTCATCCACCGCGCGCGCGCCGGCTGCACGCCGACCGAGAACGCGCTGCGCTTCCTGCCGATCGCGCGCAGCCTGATCGCGATCGAGGCGCGCGCGGCGGAAGCGGTTTCCGGCAAGCTCCTGCGCCTCGGCGCTTGCAGCAATATCGGCGTCTATCTGTTGCCCGAGCTGATGCGCGATTATCGCGCCGCCGCGCCGGAGGCGATGCCGAAGGTGACGATCGGCACCAATCCCGCTATCGCGGCGGCGCTCGAGCAGGCGGAGATC
>Ga0335085_10016455_pt1 | contig 10687 bp, 12 predicted proteins | sample Lox_Sample_45_FD_206712 | JGI IMG/M metagenome (GOLD analysis project Ga0335085, IMG submission 206712) | Soil microbial communities from Loxahatchee National Wildlife Refuge, Florida, United States - Lox_Sample_4.5 | ecosystem: Environmental > Terrestrial > Soil > Wetlands | place: USA... | reverse complement strand
GGCCACTACTTCGTGATCACTCCGCAAGCGACCCGGTCGCCCGAGTTTCCTGAAGGATCGGTACGCATATCATCCGCCTTCGCATGCACCACGATCGCGGTACCGCCATTGCTGAACAAAGAATGGCTGTCGTCGCCCAGGTTTACATCTTTATTAAAGAGCTCGACGTCGGCTTTGCCGTTCGCACCGACCGTGAAGTTATCCATATCGCCGGCATGGTGCCCGTCCGGATTCTGCAGACCATGCTGCTTCCCATCAGGATTGAAATGCGGACCCGCCGACTTGAAGTCTGGCCCTTCGCACTTGGCCACCGAGTGGAAATGCACAGCATGCTCCCCCGGAGACATATGCTCCAGCGTCAGTTTCACGCGCACGCCGGTTCCTGCCGCTCGGATCATGGCCCACCCGATGGTTTTCCCCGACGGATCTTTCATGGCAATTTTCACGTTGTTCTTGGCCATACCCGGCACGGCAAACGCCAAGATCGCGATCACGAGTACGAGGGGATGACGCATGGCTGTTCTCATGGACCTCATTATAGCCAACCCGGGAGGGCCGGGGGTGGTTTCTCTCTTGAGTCACTTTCCAACGGCCCCCCTCCGGTTACTTTCGTTGCTTCACTTCCCGGACTTCGCCATCTCGCCAAGCAAAGCGATAATCGGCCCAGCCTATGAATCGCTCCGCCAAGTTCGCCATGGTGTTCCTGGCCCTGTTTTCCCTGCCTTTCTGCGGCTTTGGGATTGCGGCGGTGGTCAAAGGCGCAACCTCGCTCGCCTCCGGAGGCGACAGCCAGAACTGGATGCTGATCTGCTTCGGCGTGGTCTTCGCCACCATCGGCTTCGGGTTGCTCGGCGCCGCCATCTTCGGTCCCCGCAAAGTCAGGGAAGGCGACCGTCTCAAGCTCGAAAACCCCGATCAACCCTGGCTTTGGCGCCAGGATTGGGCCGAAGGCCGCGCCAACAGCCAGATCAAGGGAGAACTCATCCGCTCCTGGATCTTCTGCATCCTCTGGAACCTGTTCTCGCTTCCCATGTTCCTTGTGATGCCGGTCGAGCAGTTCAAACGTCAGCCCTCCAGCCTGCTTGCCCTGGCCTTCCCTTTGATCGGGATCGCGCTGGTTGTCTGGGCAGTCCGCGAGACTCTGCGCTGGTTCGAGTTCGGCAAAACCAGTTTCCAAATGAATTCAGTGCCCTGCGTGATCGGGCGCGAAGTAGGCGGCGCGATTCAGACTCATTTCACGCGGCCGCCCAGCCATCCCGTGTGCCTCAAATTGACATGCGTCAACCGTCTTGTTACAGGCTCAGGGAAGAACCAGAACACCCAGGACAAGATTCTCTGGCGCGAAGAGAAAGAAGTTTCGCCAGACGATCTGTTCCCCGCGCCTGCCGGCACCAGCATTCCGGTTCAGTTTCATATCCCCGTTGGTCTTCGCCAGACGGACGCGACCGACCCACGCGACTCCATCCGCTGGGAACTCGAAGCCAACTGCGATGTGCCCGGTGTCGACTATCACGATGTGTTCGAGCTTCCCGTCTTCCGTACGAAAGACAGCCCCATGTCTGAGCCACCGCAGGAATTGGCCAGGGAGCAGGCTCCGCCTCAGGACTTCACGCCAACCATCCAGGTGAAGACCGCGCCCGACGGAAGCACAGAATTCTATTTCCCCCCGGCGCGCAACGTCGTCTTTGCCTCCGGACTCACCGGATTCTCGGTCTTATGGGGCGGAGTCCTGTGGTTCCTGGTGGCTAAACGCGCGCCCATGATTTTCCCTATCTTGTTCGGCATCTTCGAGCTGTTCATGCTCTACGGATCACTGCAGCTCTGGCTGGGAACGTCGCGAGTGCGCATCGGCTCAGGCCAACTGGAACTTTGCAGCGGATGGCTGGGTTGGGGAAAGACCCAGATCATCCCCTTTTCTGAGATTTCATCCATCCAGACGGCCATCACTGCCCAGCAAGGCGGGGCCTCGGGCACTCCCTACTACGACATCCAGCTGGTGAGAACGACCGGCATGCTGGTGACGCTGGGGAAGACGATTCGTAACAAGCACGAAGCCGCCGCCCTGGCCTTGCAGATGCACCACTTGATCTTCCCCAAGTCACAAGCCATGACGGTAGGCGCGGCCTTCTAGGTCATAGCTCTGCGATTTTTTTCTGCAGCTGCTGCGCAATCCACCGCGGATCGCTCTCTGCTTCAAAGCGCACCGGGGCTCCCATCTTCACTGTAATTTTGTGGGGCAGCGCAAACTTCCGTTTCGCCTGCTTCAACTCAAACAATCCGTCAATCCGCATCGGCACAATGGGAAGGCGCAAATTATTGGCAAGCAATCCGATGCCCGCGCGAAATGGCCGCAGCTTGCCGTCTTCGGTATGGCGTCCCTCCGGAAAAACCAGCACACTGTAGCCTCGATCTACGCTCTCACCGGCGAAAGCAAAGCTCTCGCGAAACCCCGCCTCCCGCGGCAAGGGAAAAAGATTGAGCAGCTGCACTCCCAGCGCCCAGCGCACGCGACCATACATTCGCTGAAAGAGGTTTCTCGCAGCGGGCGGAGTGCGCAATGCTTCCAGCGCTTCTCCTCCGGTTGCGGTCGCCAGCTTGCTCCCCAGCCGCGCAGGCAGCGCCGCCTTGATGAAGCCCACGTCCACATCGCCGATGTGATTCGAAATCACCAGCACCGGGCCGCGCACACCGCGCAGATTCTCCCGGCCTTCGATCTTCGGCCATCCCAACAGAAAAACAGACGGCAGCAACAGCAGGTGATCTGTCACCCACCGGATCCACGTGACCGGCCAGCGCTGCGCCCATCGCGGATAGTGATAAACCGCCCGCTGCGGCATTTCACCCTGCAGCATCCGCTCGAGGTCGCCGACGGTTTTGACCGATGCGAAGCGGGTCTCGCTCAAGTCCACTTGGTAGCGGTCTTCCAGCGCGCTCAGCAGCTCCACGCGGTCGAGCGAACTCATTCCAAGGTCTGCATCCAGATTCTTCGTTGCATCAACAGCAACCGCGCGGCCCTTTACGCGCGCAATCAACTCCGCTAGCGGACTCGTCGTTTGCCCATCCGGTTGCGCCCCTCCCAGCTTCGCCACAACAGCCTGCTGAATCACATTGGTTCGCGGTTTCTCGGTCGACGTCCGGGGAAAATCTTCTCCTTCCCAGACGAACCAGTGATGCATCCGCTGGAACTCCGCCAGCGACGCATTGGCCCGCTTCACCGCGTCGCCCGCATCCTGCACGTCACGCAAGATGACTACCGCGCATGCTTCCGCGTTCCCGCCACGTGGCATCGCCACCACTACGCAGTCTTTTACTTCCGGCTGACGGCGTAGCGCCGCCTCCAGGTCCTCGGGATACACATTCATACCGGCTGGCGTGACAATCACCTCCTTCTTGCGGCCTTTGAAATAAAGGTTGCCGTTGGCGTCGAGCGCGCCGATGTCCCCGGTGTGATACCAGCCATCCTCGCTCGCAGCCTGCGCCTGGTTCCAATATCCGCGGGTCACGCCCCCACCCCGCACCAGGATCTCGCCGTCTTCCCCGAGCTTCACCTCACGTCCCGCCAGCACCTTGCCAATCGAGCCTTTGCCCAGCCGGAAGGGATGGTTCACGCTGACAATCGAAGTCGTCTCTGTAAGACCGTATCCCTGCACCGCCGCGTAGCCCAGCCGACCCCAGAATTCCTCCGTGGCGGCATCCAGGGCCGCTCCGCCGGAAATGAAGGCCCAGAATTTCCATCCCAAACGGCGATGCACGCGGCGGAAAATCCACCATCGCCAGAGAAAGCGCTTGCCTTCCGAGGTGCGGAACCGCCGTTGAAAGTCTTCGTAGTGCCCCTCGTCCTGCAGATCGCGCTCAATTTTTTCTTTTAGCGATTGCAGCATGCGCGGCACCGCCACCAGCACCGAAATCCGCTCCCGCCGGATGGTGCGAATCACCTCCGCCGGATTCAGACTTTCCTGGAAAAACACCATCCCTCCCATCAACTGCGGCAGGAAGATTCCCAGAAACTGTCCGAAAACATGACTGAGCGGAAGCAGATTCAGGAACCGCACGGGATGCACCCAGCGTTCGTACTTCAGATACTTCTCAATCTCGCCTTCCAGCGGCGCAATGTTCGCCAGCACGTTGCCGTGCGTGATCACCACGCCCTTTGGCTCAGCTGTCGTGCCCGACGTGAAAACGATTTCCAGTGTGTCCTCGAGACCGGCTTCCGCCGGGAAATAAGGCTCGGCGGAACGCGAAGCCAAGGTTGTTTCCAGATCTTCGAGCACCAGCCTTCCGACCGACAGCTGCGCATGCTCTCGCGCCCCCACGACGAGCTTCGCCTGCACCCGCTCATGAACGCGCAAGGCAAAATCTGGTGCCGAGACGTTATCGATTGGAACCGCAATCACTCCGCGCAGGGCGCATCCGAAAAATGCTGCCACCCACTCGGCGCAATTCGGCCCCCACAACAGGACGCGATCTCCCTTCGAGATGCCTCGCGCCTCCAGTTCACGTGCGAACCGGAACGCATTCCCCGCCACCCGCCGGTAACTCCACTTCTCCGTCCGATACCCTCTGGGTTGTGCGTAGGCACACTCCTCCCCGCGCTTGAGAAAACTATCGAGATAGAAGGTGATCGAGCCCTTCTCCATGCCTCTAGATGTTAGCGCGTTGCGTGTAGACTCACCCCATGGCGAATTTATGCCATACTATTCCGCGCAAAACGCGCTTATGGCGATCCGTACCCGGCTTCCCCTCACACTGACTCTGATCCTGCTCACGCTGGTGGCCTGTCAATCGTCCCCGGCGTCGCGAGAACTTCCCACTCCTCATCAGACGAGTTCCGAAACTCAGCCCGCAACCTCCGCACCGCGGCGCGACCTCTCGCAGGACGAAGCTGCCGGAGGCCATACCTTAAAAAAGCACATCGGCCGCATCGACGAGCAACTTGGCCAGCGTTTGCGCCAGGAGCGTAATATCTCCGCTGCCTCCACCTACACTGATCTCGACTCAGCCGAGGTCGCCGTCGGCACCGCCATCCAGCAGAACCAGGCGAAAATCGACCGTTGGCTCAACCGCCAAGGTGGGCATCCCAACCTTGTCATTGACTATGACGGCGATCCCGCGCACCCCATCGGACGCACCATGCACCGGGGCGACGATCAGTCCCAGCCCTGCTCTCGCGCCCTGGTCGTCCTCAAGTGGGACGGCGGCCGCGACTACCATGTGCTCACCACTTATCCGGAGTGCCGCTGATGACCGCTAAGAAGGCTACGCCCGATCAATACCCCGCCCTCCGCGACTTCCTGCGCGGATACTTTCACGAAGACCTGGAAGATGAGTACGGCTCTCCCGAAGCCGCCGCCCGCCAGTTTGCGCAAGACACCGATCATGCGCAGCGCCAGGCCGTTGCCCATGAATGGTCGTTGTTGCTCGGAGAATCGAGGCTTTCGCTGGATCAGGCGAATGTTCTGCTCCAGAAACTTGGCAGTTCCTGGAATTTCGACAGCCTCGAGGAAATCAAGTCCATCGGCGAGATCCTAAGTTCTGCAAAATAGCTTCTCTTTCCGTTCTGAGCGCTCTTTGCGGTTCTTACTTGATTGCTCTCTTCTTAAAATCTTCCGCGGCCTGCTTTACGCTCTCCGGCTTCCCCAAGTCCCGCCAATAACAACCGCCCGCGCGAAACCCGTGGATCTTCCCGCCCTGTCCTGCCAGCCGCAGATAAGTCGTGATGATCGAAAACGCCCCCGTCTCGCTGATCTCGCTTAAGAAGCGGGGCGAAATCACATGAATGCCCGCAAAAGCCAGCGTATGCAGCTTCGAGGGAACCCGCCGCACCAACTCCGCGGTTCCATCTTTCCCCAGGCGCCGTCCGCACAATTCCAACTCATCATCGAACAGCAGATACCGCGACGTCTCCCGCTCCTGTACTGCCAGGGTGGCCAGCGCACCCTGTTCCCGGTGCTGCGCCATCATCGCCGGCAGATCGATGTTGCTGATGACATCTACGTTGTGCAGGAAAAAAGGCTCGTGATCTCCTGCGAAAAACCAAGCCGCTTTCTTTAATCCGCCGCCGGTATCGAGCAACTCCTCTTCGCGCGAGACCGCCACCTGCATCCCGAAATTGTTCTTGGCCGCGAGGTATTCCACTATCTTGTCGGCGAAATGATGCACATTCACGATCGCTTCCCTCACGCCCGCCGACTTCAAGCCCTCCAGCGTGATCTCAAGCAACGTTCTCCCCGCCACTTCCACCAATGCTTTGGGACGATCATCGGTCAGCGGACGCAGCCGCGTGCCCAAGCCTGCCGCCAGGATCATCGCCTTCATCGGCCCATGTTCTCCAGTTCGCGATGTTGCAACACCACCTCTACTCCCTTTCTCTCCCGCAGATGCTTCGCCAGTTGCTCGGCCAGATAAACCGAGCGGTGCTGTCCGCCGGTGCAGCCAAATGACGCCATCAGATGCTGGAACCCCCGCCGCTGATATTCGTCGACGCTGGCATCCACGAGCGAGGCAGCGCTGGCAAAAAACTTGTGTACGCTCTCCTGCGCATCGAGATAATCAGCCACCGCCCTGTCCTTTCCGGTGAGTGCCTTGAAGCGCTCCTCCCGCCCGGGATTCGGCAAACCGCGCGCATCGAAAATAAATCCGCCGCCATTGCCGCTCTCATCCTTCGGCAAACCACGATGGAACGAAAAGCTGGTCACCCGTACCGTCAGGTTTTCGCCTCGCACCACCCCGTGTGACTCTCCGCTCACGTCCAGGCTCAGCAGCTTCTCCGAGCCCAGCATGCTCTGGAAGGCTTCCATCAGGCTCGGCAACGCAATCGGCAACTCCACGTTGTGCAGCAGCCAGCGCAGGTTCTTCAGCGCATAGGGCACGCTTTGCAGAAAATGCGCTTTACGCTCGTAGAACCCGCGGAATCCATACGCTCCCAGCGCCTGCATGATGCGCACATAAACGTACGCATAGTAGTAGCGCATGAATTCGGCACGATCCAGGCGAGCATATTTACCCGCTTGCTCCAGATACTCGTCCAGCAGTTGCTGGCGCAACGCCGGCGGCAGGTCCGCCTTAGCGTCATAAAGCAATGAGGCGATGTCATACTGCAAAGCCCCCTTGCGCCCGCCCTGGTAATCCACAAAAAAAGGCTGGCCGTCCCGCAACATCACATTGCGCGACTGAAAATCACGGTAGAGAAAATAATCGTGGTCGGCGCTGAGCAGGAACTTCGTCAGACGGCTGAAGTCGTTCTCCAGTACCTGTTCGTTGAAGGGGATCCCCGCCAGCCGCAGAAAGTAATACTTGAAGTAGTTCAGGTCCCAGGCGATCGACTGCCGGTCAAAGCTCGCCCGCGGATAGCACACCTTGTAGTTCAAGTCGCGCCCGGCTTCGATCTGAAAGCGCGGCAGCAGCGCCACCACCTTGCGGTACGCTTCCATTACCGGCGGCGCGATCGTCTCCGCCTTGCGATTGTTGGAAAGAAACTCAAACAGCGTGGTGTCGCCGAGGTCTTCTTCCAGGTAAGCCCCGTGATCCAGGTCTTCGGCATAAATCTCAGGCACCGGGAGCCCGTGTTTGCGGAAGTGCCGCGAGAACTCCACGAACGCTGCATTCTCCTCGCGCACTCCGTACAGGATGCCCACCGCCCGCAGGGCCCGGCTCTCGAGACGGATGATCCTTCGCCCTGATCCTCCCAGCTCGCCTTGCAGCGGAATCACCCGCTCCACCGGCACTTGGAAATGTTGTTCGAATAGTTTTTGAAGGAGGTCCATCCGTCCTTATTCTCTCCCGACTCCGAGAGAATCCGCTACTCGATTAATGTAGTTGAACCAGGAAGCGATCAGCGTGATCTGCAAAATGCCGGTATCGTCGAAGCCCGCCGCCCGCAAACGGTCGTGATCGTCCTTCCAGACCTTCGTGGCGTCCTTGGTCAACTTCACCACGTAGTCCACCATCACCCGCTCCTGCGGCGTGAGCGGCGCCTTGGTGTAATCCTCTTCCAGCGCGGCCACCAGTTCGCTGTCCAGCGTCACCCTACGCAGAAACTCTGCGTGCGAACTGATTCAATACACGCACCGGTTGGTCACGGAAACCATGGTGGCGATCATTTCGTGGTGCCGCCGGCTCAACGGGAGCTCGGGCGACATCAGCGCCCCAAAGGTCGCAAAGGCGTGATACAGAGCCTCGGGGATCAGTGTGTGCGAAGCCACAATCCCCGACGTACCCCCGTCCGGCGATGGATGCACCGGCGTCGCATACTCCTTGGGATAGAACGCCTGCTCCCCGGTAATCGCTTTACGCAGTTTTTCGTCCGCTTCCTTCAGCGGGATGGTCTTGATCCAGGTCATAAAAAGTGCTTGCCCTCTGCCTTGGGGTTGGTCTTACAATCTACGGCATCGCACCCTATATCGGGAATTCTCTGGTGTGCCAATAACTGATTCCCATTAGTGAACCCGTTATTGGACGGCCGATTCGTTCGCGGTCCCCCCGCGCGGAGGATGACGTCGATGAGCATCATGGTCTGGAAAGTCCTGCGCCACCTGCCGAAGCCGCTGTTGCTGGTGCTGCTATTCTTTCTGCTGGTGGCCGTCGCCCGGGCCCTAATCTAAACATTCCCCGGTGACCCAGCTCACTGCCTGGGGTTCGCCTGCCCTTGACAATAGCTCCGACAGGTCCGCTTCGGGCTCGCCCTCGTGCGAAGCCCACCGGGCAAGGAGCACTCCTATGTCACAGGATTTTCTTACCATTACAGACGGTCGCACCCAGCAAACCTACAAGATTCCGATCGAAGACGGCGCCATCCGGGCCATGGACCTGCGCCAGATTAAGACCAGCCCTGACGATTTTGGTCTCATGACCTATGACCCGGCCTTCATGAACACCGCCTCCTGCCGCAGCAGCATCACCTATATCGACGGCGACCGCGGTGTCCTCCGCTATCGCGGATATCCCATCGAGGCGCTCGCCGAACATTGCAGCTTCCTGGAGGTCGCCTATCTGCTGCTGTTCGGAGACCTACCCTCGGAAAAAGAGCTCAAAGATTGGATTCACGAAATCACTCACCACACCATGCTGCATGAAACCACCAAGAAGTTCATGGAGAACTTCCGCTACAACGCCCACCCCATGGGCATGCTGGTCAGCACCGTAGCCGCGCTTTCGACCATTTATCCGGAAGCCAAGAACATTCACGACCCCGCCGACCGCTTGCTGCAGATTAAGCGGCTGATCGCAAAAATGCCTTCGATCGCCGCCATGGCGTACCGCCACAGCGTGGGCTTCCCCTACGTCTACCCCGACAACGACCTGAGCTTCCCGGCCAACTTCATGAACATGCTGTGGAAGATGGTCGAGCCCAAGTACGTAGCCAACCCCGTCCTTGAACGGGCGCTCGACATCCTCTTTATTCTCCACGCCGACCACGAACAGAATTGCAGCGCCAACGTTATGCGCTCAGTGGGCAGCTCCCACCCCGATCCCTACCTCGCCACCGCCGCCGCTGCCGCCGCATTGGCCGGACCACTCCACGGCGGCGCCAACGAAGAAGTCCTCAAAATGCTCGACGAGATCGGCAGCAAAGACAAGGTGCCCGCCTACATCAAGAAAGTCAAAGAAGGACACGGCAAGCTCATGGGCTTCGGCCACCGCGTCTACAAGAACTACGACCCCCGCGCCAAAATCATCAAGTGGACCGCCGAACGCGTCTTCGAAGTCACCGGGCGCAACTCCAAGCTCGACATCGCCCTCGAACTCGAACGCATCGCGCTCGAAGACGACTACTTCATCAAGCGCAAGCTCTATCCCAATGTGGATTTCTACTCGGGAATTATCTACCAGGCAATGGGCTTCAAACCCGAGATGTTCACTGTGCTCTTCGCCATTCCCCGCACCGTGGGATGGCTGGCACAGTGGCAGGAAATGTTGACCGACAGCGAACAGAAGATCTCGCGGCCGCGGCAGCTCTGGACCGGTCATCCCGCCCGCGAGTTCGTCCCGCTGGCCAAGCGCAGTCCCATCGCCGCAGCCGTTCGCTGAAGTGGTTCCTTGCTTTGTAATCAGGGCCCCACCTGTGCGCCTTCTTGCAAAGGTGGGGTTCTCAGATCAGTCCGCTCTTCACCCGCTGCAGAAATTCTTCCCCGTCCATCCGCGCCTGCTCCAGCTTCCTCGTGTCCCCGCGCAACTCGAGCGAAAGCTCCTGCAGCACGATCTCCACCGCATCCTTGGGCTTGAACCCGCGCATCACCAGCTTGCGCGCCCGCTCGGCGAAGGTCTCTTCTCCGCCGTAGTTCGGTCGCGGCCCGTGCTGCTTGCAATCATGTTCTTCGAATTTGGAGGCCGCCAGCCGGTCATAGGCTTTCTTTGCTTCCGGATCGGCCAACATGGTGGGAATCGGCGAAGCCCATCCACACTCCGAACAGGTCCAGCCGGTCAACTTACGATCTGCGACCCACGATAACCACCGAGGCATGCCATTCTCTCGCGGAGACGATTTCGGGCCGAACGCTCGTGTTCGGGGGACACACGGCCTGAAACGCTCGACAGGTGGAGAGGACCTGTGCGCATTCCGAGCGTATTTATCTTACAAAACCGTCTAAACCCCAGACAGTATCAGGGAAGAGTCGGGGTTACTTTGGTGGCAGAGTTTGGGTTCAGGCTATTCGACGCTGCGATATCTTTCTAACTCACCCAACACCGG
>Ga0335085_10016454_pt1 | contig 10687 bp, 7 predicted proteins | sample Lox_Sample_45_FD_206712 | JGI IMG/M metagenome (GOLD analysis project Ga0335085, IMG submission 206712) | Soil microbial communities from Loxahatchee National Wildlife Refuge, Florida, United States - Lox_Sample_4.5 | ecosystem: Environmental > Terrestrial > Soil > Wetlands | place: USA: Florida... | reverse complement strand
GGTCTGGCGCGGACCGCGCGGCAACCCGATCTACCAGGTCGGCGGCAAGTCCTTCGTGTTCTTCCGTACCCCGCGCCCGGACGCCGTCGATCCCGTCACCGGCGAGCGCTACCCGGACGTGATCGTGTTCTGGGTGCCGTCGGAATCCGACAAGCAGGCGCTGGTCCAGGATCCCGGCTCGCCGTTCTTCACCACACCGCATTTCGACGGCCATCCGTCGGTGCTGGTGCGGGGGAGCCGGATCGGTGAGCTCACCGTGCAGGAACTGACCGAGGTAATCCAGGACGCCTGGCTCGCGCAGGCCTCGCGCGCCCGGGCCACGGCCTGGCTCAGCGCCCAGCCCGGCCGTTAGGCGACGGCGCCTGCGGTACTGTCCGGACAATGGAGGATGAAGACGGTTACTTCGGCGAGCGCGTAGCCGCGACGTATGACGGCACGTCGGGGGTATTCGCACCAGGGGCGGTGCAGGCGACGGCCGCGGTGCTGGCCGGGCTGGCCGGGCGCGGGCGGGCGCTGGAGCTGGCCATCGGGACCGGCCGGATCGCGCTGCCGCTGGCCCGACGGGGCGTAGACGTGCACGGCATCGAGCTGTCCCAGGCTATGGTCGCCCGGCTGCGCGCCAAGCCCGGCGGCAAGGCCATTCCGGTGGCCATCGGCGACATGGCCACCACCACGATCGACGGCGGCTTCGCGCTGGTCTACCTGGTCTTCAACACGATCATGAACCTGACCAGCCAGGATGCGCAGGTGGCCTGCTTCCGCAACGCCGCCCGCCACCTGGAACCCGGCGGCTGCTTCGTCATCGAATGCCGGGTCCCCGAGCTGCGCAGGCTCCCGCCGGGGCAGGACGTGCTGCCCTGGCACGTGAGCGAGGAACGGTGGGTGTCTTACTCGTACGACCCGGCCAGGCAGGCGATGCGCGGGCACTACGTGGAGTTCACCGGCGGCCGGGGCGAGTACAGCACCATGCCGTTCCGGTACGTGTGGCCGGCCGAGCTCGACCTGATGGCCCAGCTGGCCGGGATGCGGCTGCGCGACCGGTGGGAGGGCTGGGACCGGCAGCCCTTCACCGGTGAGAGCAGCCAGCACGTCTCGGTCTGGGAGAAACCCGCCCCGTTAGGCTGAGGCACAATGGGCTGGTGGATGCCGATGTCGTGGTCATCGGGGCTGGTGCGCTGGGCCTGAGCACCGCCCTGCACTGTGCGATGGCGGGCCGGTCGGTCGTGGTTGTGGAACGCCACACCGCCGGGTCGCAAGCTTCCGGCCGGGCGGCGGGCCTGTTCAAGTCGGTCCAGGCGGATGAGCTGCGAACCCGCCTCGCCCGGCGCAGCATCACCAAGGCGCTGACCTTCGCCGACTGGGCCGGAGCGCCGCTGGCGGTGGCCCGCCCGGGAAGCTTCCTGATCGCCAGGACCGCTCAGCATCGCGAGTACCTCTGCCGGGAGCTGGCGCAGTCCCGGAGCTGGGGCGCCGACGTCCGCGAGGCGCCCCGGGCCGAGCTCAGCTACTACCGGCCAGCCGGTGACGACTTCGCGCTGTGGTGCCCTGAGGACGTCTACATCGAGGAGCCGGCCAGCTTCATCCAGGCCTGCCTGGCGGCCTGCCGGCGATTCGGGGCCACGGTGACCGAGAACGAGCCGGTCACCGGAATACCGGTCACCGCTGGCCGGGCGGCCGGCGTCGAGACCGCGAGCCGGTCGATCGCCGCGCCGGTGGTCGTGGACGCGGCAGGCGGCTGGGTCAGGCAGGTGGCCGGGCTGGCCGGAGCCCGGGTACCGGTCGCCCCGGTCCGCCATCAGCTGCTGATCACCGAGCCCACGACGCACATCGACCCGGCCGACCCGATCGTGCGCGTGGTCGATGCCGCCGTCTATCTGCGCCCGGCCCGCGGCGGGCTCATGGTCGGCGGGTTCGAGCCGGGCCCGCTGCCGGTCGACCCGGAGCAGCAGCCGGCCTCGTTCACTACCGATGACCTGCCGCTTGACCTCGGCGTGCTGCGCCAGCTAGCCGGCCAGGTCGCGGACGAGGCGCCGGCCGCGAGCACCGGCCCGGTGGCCGAGCACCGCGGCGGGCTGTTCACCATGAGCCCGGACGGCCGCTTCGTGGCGGGCCCCGTGCCGGACCTGCCCGGGCTCTGGGTGGCCAGCGGGTGCAACGGCTCGGGGTTCTCGTCCTCGCTCGCGATCGGCGAGGCCCTGGCCGCCTGGATCACCGGCGAGGCTCCGCCGCCCGGGATGACGGACCTCGCGCCGGGCCGGTTCGGTCCGCTCACCGACGACGTGCTCGTCTCCCGCGGACTCTGGCAGTACGCCCACTACTACGACCCCGCTGGCGCCCCCTAGGTCCTGAGCCCCATCAGCCCCACGAGCACCGGACCGTACTGCATGGATGCCGCGTTCATGGCGTAAGTACAACGTGGTAGCGGCAACCATGTCGTATGAAGCCGCGGTGGGTTTCGCGGAGTGACCGGTCAGGGCCAGGCCAGCACGCTGCCGTCGTCGTCGTGGCGGAGCCACGAGTCCAGGCTGTACTCCTCGGCGGACTCCAGCATGACCTCGTATTCCAGTGTGCCGTGACTGCGGCCGGCCAGCTTAGCGCCCAGCTTCCATAGCAGGCCTGCCATGGCCACGTTGTCGGCGGAGACTGTCGCGGTGAAGCGGCAGATGCCCGCCTGGCGGGCGCGATCGGACAGCTGGGCCAGCAACTCGCTGCCCAGGCCGCGGCCCTGCCAGTCGTCGGCGATGGTGACGGCGATCTCGGCCGCCGCCGGGTCGCCGGGGTCCCGGATGTAGCGGGCGATGCCCACGCCGCGCCCGTCCGCGGGGCTGAGGGCGCCGATCGCCTCGTGGTCGTGGTGGTCGATCTCGGTGAGGAACCGCAGTTCCGCCGGTGACAGCGAGCGCTTGGGCGACAGGAACCGCATCTGGCGGGACCGGGCGCTCAGCCGAGCGAAGCCGTCCGCCAGCAGCGGCGCGTCAGAGCTGCGGACCTGCCGGATCAGCACCTCGGAACCGTCGCGCAGCACGGCCGGCGTTCCGTCGGCCACGGACTGCGGCCGCAGTCCGTCGGCCGCGGACTGCGGCCGTACGGGCCGGCGCCTCCGGCCGGTCCTCGCCTGCTTGGCCTGGCGGCGGACTTGGGCTTCGATCAGGAAGGTGCTGGCCCGCTCGTGCGCCAGCGCCGAATGGATGTGATGGTTGATCATCGGAATTGCCCCCGGTAACGTGCGCGGCTCGGCCGCACCCTTGGAAAAGCTCTCCCGCCACTGTGCCGGGCCGCGCTGCAGCGCCGCTGGTACGGCGCTGCAACGGCGGTTGTTGCCAGCCGGCGCCGGGCCGGCCACGCTAGCAGTGAGCCGCAGGTCTGACTGGGGCTGCGGGCGGCCGGGAGGGAGAGTCATGACCGTAGTGGCGCCGCCGGAGATGGAGTTCCTGACCGACGCGGTCGCGCACTGGGCCGCGGTGCGGCCGGACGCGGAGGCACTAACCTACGGCGAGGTGCGGTGGACCTGGGAGCAGTGGCACGACCGGATCCGGCGGGTCGCCGGCGGCCTGGCCGCGCGCGGTGTCGGGCACGGCGGCCGGGTGGCGTTCCTGGACAAGAACAACCCGGCATGCCTGGAGGTGTCGCTGGGGGCCGGCCTGCTCGGCGCGGCCAGCGCCGTGGTCAACTGGCGGCTGGCGGCTGGCGAGATGGACTACGTGATCAACGACTCGGGTGCCAGCGTGCTGTTCGCCGGGGCCGATCTGCTGCCCGCGGTCGACGCCATCCGGGACAGGATTCCCCGGGTCACCGACGTGATCACGGTCGGTGGCCCGGACGACGGCTACGAGGGGTTCCTGGCCGCCGCCGGCCCGGCCGACCGCAGCCGCGAGGTGTCCGGGGAAGATCTGTGGCTGGTGATGTACAGCTCCGGCACGACCGGCCGGCCGAAGGGCGTGATGCTGTCACATCGCAATCTCGTCGAGCACACCCGCAACGCCACCCCGCTGGCGCCGCTGGGGCCGGGTGACCGCAACCTGGTCGCGATGCCGCTGTTCCACGTCGGCGGCACCAGCTACGCGCTGTTCGGCATCTACGCCGGGGCGGCGAGTACGTTCACCCGCGAGCCGGACCCGGCGTCACTGCTGGCGGCGTTCGCCGCCGGGGCCACTCACGCGTTCCTGGTGCCGGCGGTGATAGCCGCCCTGCTCGCCGCGGGCGACCAGGCGATCACCGCGCTGAGCGGGCTGAGGTACCTGCTCTACGGGGCCGCGCCGATGCCGCTGCCGATGCTGCGCCAGGCGCTCGCGGCGTGGCCCGAGCTGAACTTCGTCCAGGTCTACGGCCAGACCGAGCTGTCCGGCGTGATCAGCGCCCTGTCCCCGCAGGCGCACCGGGACCCCGCACGACCCGACCGGCTCGTTTCGGCGGGCACGCCGCTGGCCGGCGCCGAGGTGCGCGTGGTGAACCCGGCCACCGGCCAGGACGTCACCGCGGGCCAGCCGGGGGAGTTCTGGTTCCGGTCGGCGCAGCGGATGATGGGCTACCTGAACCGGCCGGCGGACACCGCCGAGGCGATCACCGGGGAGGGCTGGCTCCGCAGCGGCGACATCGGGCACGTCGGCGACGGCGGGTTCCTGTTCGTCTCCGACCGGGTCAAGGACATGATCATCACCGGCGGGGAGAACGTCTACTCGCCCGAGGTCGAGCAGGTCGTGGCCGAGCACCCGGCGGTGGCCGAGGTCGCGGTCATCGGTGTGCCCGATGACCGCTGGGGCGAGGCCATCAAGGCGGTGGTCGCGTTCCGGCCCGGCGAGCAGGCGACCGGGCCGGAGATCATCGGATTCACCCGGGAGCGCCTGGCTCATTACAAGTGCCCGAGCAGCGTCGACATCGTCGGCGCGCTGCCGCGCAATCCGAGCGGGAAGGTGCTCAAGCGCACGCTGCGCGCCCCGTACTGGGAGGGACGCGACCGGCAGATCTGACCGCGGCGGCAAGCCGGGCCAGCGGCAAGTCCGGCCGGGATAAGCCAGAACCGCCGGTCTCGCCGAGGTAGCTGGCCGCGAGCAGCGCGCTGTCCTTGCTCAGCTCCTCGGCGCCGCCGCTGGCCGCCAGTTCGCCGTGGGACAGGATGTAGCCCCGGTCGGCGATCTTCAGCGCCAGGTGCACGTGCTGCTCTACCAGCAGCACGCCGGTCCCGTGGCCGGTGGCGGCGGCCCGTACCGCCGGCAGCAGCCGGTCCACGATGACCGGGGCCAGGCCCAGGCTCATCTCGTCGAGCATCAGCAGCTTCGGCCCGCGGCTGAGCGCCCGCGCGATGGCCAGCATCTGCTGCTCGCCGCCGGATAGCAGCCCGGCCTTGCGTCCGCGCAACTCGCGCAGCGCCGGGAAGTGATCGAACGCGGCGTCCATCTCGGCCTGGCTGCTCACGCCGTCCAGCCGGAAGTGCTCGGCCACCGTCAGGCCGAAGAAGATCCCGCGGTCGTGCGGGACGTGCGCGATGCCAAGGCGCGCCCGCGCGGTCGGGGAGACCCCCGCCAGATCGGCGCCGTCCAGCCGGACCGTCCCGCTGGCCGGCTTCAGCAGTCCCGAAATGGCGCGCAGCGTGGTGGTCTTGCCGGCGCCGTTGGCGCCGAGGAGCGCGACGACCTCGCCGCGGCCCACGGTCAGCGTCAGGTCGCGCACGACCGGCGCCCGGAAATAGGCCACGGTCAGCTGGTCGAGTTCGAGGACGTTATCGCTCCCCGTGGCTGCCATCCGCCCACCCGCCTTCACCGGCCGCCGCCGGGACACGCCCTGTCCGGCACGACCGCCACCAGCTTCCACCACGGTGTCCTTCCCGGCATTGGCGTCCACGCCAACTTGCCTGCCGCGATTATGTGCCCTCCGCACACTTGACGTGATCGTGACCTGGATTGTCAACAAAATAGTTGACGAGAGCTGGCTCCCGGTTTCTCCTGATGGGATGTTTGATGCAGGCTTCTCGATGCCCTCGGAGAATGCGATGGAGCGAATCCCTGCCGCGCACGCCATAAACCTGACCCAGCTCGCAGAGCCGCCTTTCTAGGGGGGACGTGATGGCGAATCCGGGAAGTCCTGGCGCTCCCTGAGGGCACGAAACGGCTCACCGGTCATCGGCGATGTCGTGACGATTTACCCACCAGGAGGAACCACCGTGCGAAGATTCAACAGACTCGGCCTGGCCGGCTTCGCCGCGGTCGCCGCGACGGTCCTGGCCGCGGGCTGCAGCAGTTCGAGTTCCAGCCCGGCCCCGGCCGCGCCGACGACCGCGGCGGCGGGCACCAGCGCCCCGGCGAGCCCCGGCACCGGAGGCCAGGGCGCCCAGTCCGTCACGAACTACCTGACCTACACCGGCGGCAAGTCCGGCCCGGCCGACAAGTCCCTGCCGCCGGTCTACATCGGCTTCGTCAACCAGCAGGGCGGCCCGACGGCCGTCGGGCTGCTGGCCACCGCGGGCGCGCAGATGGCGGTCAACTACGCCAACGCCGAGCTCGGCGGCGTGAACGGCCACCCGATCCAGCTCGTCACCTGCTTCATCGCCTCCGCCGAGGAAGAGGGCACCACCTGCGCCCAGAAGTTCCTCGCGAACAAGAAGGTCAACGTGATCAACCTGGGCGGCGTGGCGGTCGGCGTCCAGTCGTTCTACTCCACGCTCCATGGCGCCATCCCGGTGATCGACGGCGTGGCCGCGACCCCGATCGACACCACGCAGAAAAACGCGGTGATCCTGTTCGGCGACGCGACCCACATTCTCCCGCCGTTCGGCACCTACGCCAAGGACGTCCTGCACGCCAAGACCGCGGCGCTCGTTTACCCGTCGGACAACGCCGGCATCGCCATCGGCGCCGCGGCGATCAAGCAGGGGCTCCAGGCGGCGGGCGTGACCGTCAAATCGGTCGGTTACTCGGAGAGCACGACCGACCTCACCTCGGTGCTCACCGCGGCGGGCGCGCAGACGGCCGACATGGTGATCCCGTACAGCGACACCGCCGGCTGCGTGAACCTCGCGAAGAGCCTCAAGACGCTGGGCATCACCGATCCCAAGAAGATCGTCTCCGCGCCCCTGTGCCTGAACGGGCAGGTCATCTCCGGCCTGGGCGACTGGCCGCACTGGACGTACGCGATCGCCAGCTCGCTGTTCGGCGACCCGACCGACCCGGGCATGCCGCCTTATATGACGGTGGCCAAGAAGTATTCCACCCCGGCGAACGCGCCCGACCCGTGGAACATCGTCAACTTCGGGCAGATGCTGACGACCATCAGGATCATGAACGAGGTCGGCTACGCCAACCTGTCGCCGTCGGCCATCCTGGCGAAGGCGAAGGCGTTCACCGGACCGCAGGCGCTCGGCGCTCCCTCGCTCGCCTGCGGCAAGTACTCGAGCGCGCCCGCCGTCTGCAACGACCGCATCCAGCTCTTCGAGTACGCGGGCGGCGTGACCAAGGGGCGCCCCGACTGGGTCAAGATGTCCGGGTGGATCCAGCCGCCGTCCTGAACCGGCTCGGCCGCGCCGCGGCCGCGGGCCTGACCCGCGGCCGCGGCGTCCGCCGCTCCGCCCCCGGCACGCCCCCCGACACTCGCGAGGAATGACCCGTGGAACAGATTCTGCTGTTCATCCTGCTAGGGCTCGGTTCCGGAGCGCTCATCGCCGGCATCGCGCTCGGCGTCGTGCTCAGCTACCGGGGCTCGGGGGTCATCAACCTGTCCACGGGCGCCATCGCGATGCTGGGCGGCTATGCCTTCTGGGCGCTGAATACCGGGAAGATCGCCGCACTGCCCACCGCGGCCGCGCTGCCGCTGGCGCTGGTGTTCGTGACCGCCTTCGGCGCGCTCACCGAGTTCGTCGTCTACCGGCCGCTGCGCAACGCGGCGCCATTGGCCAAACTTGTCGCCTCGCTCGGCGTGCTGCTCGTCGCGCAGGCGTCGATGCTGCTCGCCTTCGGCATTACCCCGCAGCCGGCGCCGGGCATCCTCCCGACGAACACGGTGCACATGCTCGGCGCGGTGGTCCCGGTCAACCGGTTCATCCTCACCGGCATCGTGATCCTCGCCGCGGCCGCGCTGGCCGCGGCCTACAAGTGGACCAAGTTCGGGCTCGCCACCCGCGCGGCGGCGGAGAACGAGGCCGCGGCGATGCTCAGCGGGCTGTCGCCGAATCTCATCTCGCTGACCAACACGCTGCTTGCCTCCCTGGTCGCCGGCGCACTCGGCATCCTGGCCGCGTCGATCACCTCGCTCGACCCGGAGACACTGCCGCTGCTCATCATCCCGGCGCTCGCCGCGGCACTCATCGCGCAGTTCACCTCGTTCGGCGTCGCGTGCGCGGCCGCCATCGGCATCGGCATCCTGGACTCCCTGGTCCAGTACGCGTCGGCGCAGAGCTGGTTCCCGCAGTCCGGCGGGGTGGCGCTGCCCGGCGTCACCGACCTGCTCGCATTCCTGATCATCGTGGCCGTGCTGTTCTGGCGCGGCTCGCGGATCCCCGGCCGCGGTGAGGTGGTCGAGCGGCGGCTGCCCGAGGCACCACGCCCCCGGCATCTGTGGCGCACGGCGCTGATCTGCGGCCTCGTCGGCGCGGTGCTGCTGATCATCTTCCCGTTCGACTTCCGCGAGGCGCTGATCAACACGCTGATCGGCGCGGTCATGGCGCTGTCGCTGGTGGTCATTACCGGTTTCGTCGGCCAGATCTCGATCATCCAGCTCGCCCTGGCGGGCGCCGCCGGGTTCACGATCTCGCACATGGCCGTCAACTTCGGCATCACGTTCCCGGTCGCCGCGCTGGCCGGCATCGTGGTCGCCGCGGTGATCGGCATGGTCACCGCGATCTCGGCGGTGCGGGTCCGCGGCGTGAGCCTGTCCGTCGTCACCCTGGCCGGCGCCGTCGCGATCCAGAACTTCGGCTTCGTGAACACCACCTGGGGCGGCGGCCTGTCCGGCTCGCCGGTGCCGGAGATGACATGGTTCGGCGCCGACATCGGCCCGCGGGCCTCGTTCCGCGGCGTGGACGGCAACCTGCCGAGCCCGGTCTTCGGCTGGGTGGCGCTGGCCTGCTGCGTGCTGCTGTGCGTCGCGGTGGGGTTCATCCGCCGTGGCCCGCTGGGCCAGCGGATGCTCGCCGTGCGCTCCAACGAGCGCGCGGCTGCCGCCGCGGCGATCAACCCGCGCACGGTGAAGCTGTACGCGTTCACCATCGCCGCGGTCATCGCCGGCGTGGCCGGCGTGCTGTACGCCTACAACTTCGGCTCGGTGAGCGCCGACCGGTTCGACGCCTTCACCGCGCTCAGCCTGATCGCGTTCGCGTACTCGGGCGGCATCACGCTCATCACCGGCGCGGTCTTCGCCGGCCTGCTGTCCGCGCAGGCGCTGATCCCGTACGCCCTTGACAAGTGGTTCGGGCTCAACGGGAACTGGTTCCTGCTGGTCGGCGGGATACTGCTGATCTTCACCCTGCTGCAGAACCCGGAGGGCGTGGCCGGTGATATCTACCGGCGTACGCACAAGCGGGCGGTGGTCCGAGCGCCGAAGGCCGCCGCCGCGGTTCCCGCGCGCAGCCAGCAGCGTACGGACCCTGCCGACCTGGCCAGCCGCCCCGCCCTGCTGCGGGTAACCGGCCTGTCCGTCGCGTTCGGCGGCGTGCACGCGCTGCGGGACGTCAGCCTGGAGGTCCGCGACGGTGAGCTGGTCGGCCTGATCGGCCCGAACGGGGCGGGCAAGACCACGCTGGTCGACGCGGTTTCCGGCTTCGTGCGCTGCGCCGGCCGCGTCGAGCTGGCCGGGGCGGACATCGGCGGGCTGCCGCCCTACGAGCGCGCCCGGCGCGGGCTGGGACGCACCTGGCAGAGCACGGAGCTGTTCGACGACCTGGACGTACGGGAGAACCTGACGGTGGCGTCCAGGGACGGGTCGGCCGAGCAGGCGCTGGACCTGGTCGGGATGGGCTGGGCGGCCGGCGCCAAGCCCGCTGACCTCTCCATGGGCCAGCGCAAGCTGGTCGGCGTCGCCCGCGCGCTCGCCGCGAGACCCCAGCTGCTGTGCCTGGACGAGCCCGCCGCGGGCCTGGATACGCGGGAGAGCGCGGAACTCGGCGCCCGGCTGCGCGCCCTGGCCGATCAGGGCCAGTCGATGCTGCTGATCGAGCATGACATGGGGCTGGTCCTGGGCATCTGCGACCGCGTGATCGTGCTTGAGTTCGGCCGGGTGATCGCCGATGGCCTGCCGGACGTCGTACGCCAGGACTCACGCGTCATCGCCGCCTACCTCGGCGACGGCGTGACCAGCGACGGCGCGGCGGCGGCCGATCGCGGTCGCAATCAGTGACGGCGCCGGTCAAATCTCGCTCATCGCCCAGCCTGTCCGCTCCTGATACGGCAGGATGAGCCCTGCCAGGAAGGCGACCGGGCACCTAGCGCGCATCTCCCGCTGCCTGATGCGACTCATGGCAAGGATTCTGCGTGACCAACACGAACGAAACCATATCGCCGGCGGCAAGCCGGATCGGTGCCGACGACGGCGCCGTCGCGGTCGGGTCCCGACTCGACCGGTCCACCGGGGCCGCCGTTGACCCGCGGCGCGGCAGAGCCTGGCTGTTCGCGTTGCTGCTGGCAGTCGGATGGCTGGGCCAGGCCGCGCTGCGCGCGTGGTTCAGCCGCGCGCAGGTGGTGCCGCTGGACAATCCCGACGAAAC
>Ga0335085_10016453_pt1 | contig 10687 bp, 12 predicted proteins | sample Lox_Sample_45_FD_206712 | JGI IMG/M metagenome (GOLD analysis project Ga0335085, IMG submission 206712) | Soil microbial communities from Loxahatchee National Wildlife Refuge, Florida, United States - Lox_Sample_4.5 | ecosystem: Environmental > Terrestrial > Soil > Wetlands | place: USA... | reverse complement strand
TGTGCAAGCGCATCCGCGCCCTTTCCTGCGCCCAACTGCTCGCCGAGACGATGAGCCGCATCTCCAACGAGGAATCGGTGAGCTCGCTGTTCACCGAATAAGAGCGCCTGCTTTGCGCGCTTGCAGGTAGTCTGGTTTTTCGTTTATAATTCAAGGCTTTCGCTGGGCTCGCAGCTTGCAGGCTGCGCAGCCCGAAACTTCTTACTGAAGAGAACGCGCGCGGAGCTTGGCATGCATTTCGAATTCACGGCATTTCCACGCGGCACCGAAGGTCGTGGCGCGAACAGGCGCCTGCGCCGGTCCGGTCGCGCGCCCGGGATCGTCTATGGTGGTCCCGGCGAACCGCAAGCGATCGAACTCGACCACAACGCGCTGATACACGCGCTTGAGAGCGAGGCCTTCCACGCGTCGATATTGACTATGCGTCTCGCGGAAGACGCGCAGCAGGTGCTTCTGCGCGCTGTGCAGATGCACCCGTTCCGGAAGGAAGTCCTGCACGTCGACTTCCAGCGGGTCGAGGCGAACCGGCGCATTCGCATGAAAGTTCCGTTGCACTTCGCGAATGGCGAAAATGCGCCTGCAGTAAAGCTTTCCGGCGCCATCATCAGTCACGTCCTGACTGAGCTGGACGTCTCGTGTCTGCCCAAGGATCTGCCCGAGTTCATCGAGGTGGACCTCTCCGAGCTCGCCTTGAACCAGTCGATCCACGTCTCCGATCTCAAGCTGCCGGGCGGCGTGACAGCCGTCGCGCACGCGGGCTTCGATCCGGTTGTCGCCACAGCGGTCATCCCGAAGGTGATCGAGGAAGCAGTCGAGGAGGCGCCTGTCGAGGGCGAAGCGGAGGCTGCCGCTCCGGCCGAGGAAGCTGCCGCCGCCGCAGGAGCCGAGAAGGCTCCGGAAAAGGGTGCGGAGAAGACCGCAGACAAGGCACCGGACAAGGGTGCAGAGAAGGGCGGCAAGAGGGAAGAGAAGAAGTAGCCCAACGCTGCGCCAAGTGGCCTCGCAAAACGGCCCGCCGGGTGTTCCCTGCGGGCTTTTTTGTTCGGCCAACGTCGCACGGCGGCACCCGGCAGCATGACATCCTCACTGCGATTGATCATCGGCCTCGGCAACCCGGGTCGCCGCTACGCGCCCACGCGGCACAACGCGGGCGCGTGGTTCGTCGACCAACTTGCCGAGTCGCTCGGCATTGCCCTGCGCTCCGAGGCCCGCTTTCGTTGCCTCGTCGGTCGGGCTGCGGCTGGAGAGGGCGAGGATCTCCGCCTCGCGCTGCCGCAGACCTACATGAACGAGAGCGGATTGGCAGTCGCGGCGCTAGCGAGCTTCTACCGGATCGCGCCTTCCTCCATCCTCGTCGCTCACGATGAGCTCGACCTCAAGCCGGGCAGCGTGAAGCTTAAGCTCGGCGGCGGCAATGCGGGCCACAACGGGTTGCGCGATGTAAGCGCGCAGCTCGGAACGAGCGACTACTGGCGCCTGCGCATTGGGATCGGCCATCCTCGCGATACCGAGCTCGCGCAGGCGGAGGTCGTCGATTACGTCCTGCATCCGCCGCGGAGCGAGGAACGGGCGCTGATTGAGGAGGCGATCAACCGGGCGCTTGCGATCTGGCCGAGTCTCGCTTCGGGCGACATGGAGCGCGCGATGCACGAGCTACACACACGCCCCAAAGCGCTCGAGCCGGAAGCAGACGCGGCGGAAAAGACTCCGAGCGCGCCGGGCGCACGAAGCAGGGGGCGCTCGGCGTGAGCTTGAGCTGCGGTATCGTCGGGTTGCCCAACGTGGGCAAGTCGACGCTGTTCAACGCACTCACCAAGGCCGGTATCGCCGCGGAGAATTACCCCTTCTGCACTATCGACCCGAACGTGGGCATCGTCGAAGTGCCCGACCCGCGGCTCGCCGCGCTCGCTTCGATCGCGCGCCCGGAGCGTACGCTGCCGACGACCGTCCAGTTCGTCGACATCGCCGGCCTCGTGGCGGGAGCGTCGAAGGGAGAGGGGCTCGGCAACCAGTTTCTTGCCAACATCCGCGAAACGGATGCGATAGCGCATGTCGTGCGCTGCTTCGCGGACGACAACGTCGTGCATGTGGGCGGCGCGGTCAATCCGGCGTCGGATATCGAGATCATCAATACCGAGCTCGCCCTGGCGGACCTTGCCAGCGTCGACAAGCAGCTCGCCAAGTACGCGAAGGTGGCGCGCGCGGGCGGCGACAAGGAGGCACAGCGACTCGTCGCGGCCCTGGAAAAGGTCGGTGCTGCTCTGAACGAGGGCCGGCCAGCGCGCACTGTGGAGCTGTACACCGAGGAAGAAACCGTGCTCAAGCCGCTCTTCCTGCTCACGATGAAGCCGACGATGTACGTCGCGAATGTCGCCGAGCACGGCTTTGTCGACAACCCGTTGCTCGAATCGGTGGAAGCCGTCGCGCTGAGGGAAGGTGCGCCGGTGGTCGTGATCAGCGCCGCGCTCGAAGCCCAGATCGCGGACCTCGCGCCGGACGAAAAACAACTCTTCCTCGCCGATATGGGGCTCGCGGAGCCAGGCCTCGATCGAGTCATTCACGCGGCATACAAGCTGCTCGGGCTCGACACGTTCTTCACGGCGGGACCGAAGGAAGTGAGGGCCTGGACCGTGCGCCACGGAAGTACTGCCGCGCAGGCTGCCGGCGCGATCCACACCGATTTCGAACGCGGCTTCATTCGCGCGGAAGTGATCACGCTTGCAGACTACGTAGCCTGCGGCGGCGAGCAGGGGGCGAAGGAAGCCGGTAAGATGCGCCTCGAAGGGCGCGAGTACGTGGTCAGGGACGGCGACGTAATGCATTTCCGCTTCAACGTGTAGCATGCGTGCGCTCACGGAAATGTCTGGCGGCGCACGCTTGGGCGAAGGGCGAGGAGTGTTCCTGCTCCTCGCAATGCTCACGAGTGCGTGCGCATCGCTGACACCACGAATAGAGGCTCCGCAGGTCAGTCTCCAGAGCGTTCGCCTGCTGCGCATCGCCGATGGCAAGGCGGAGATTGCTCTCGGACTGCGGGTGTTCAACCCCAACGCCACCGCGCTGGCGATCCAGGCGCTCGACTACGAGATCACGCTCGACGGGCGTCCCGCTGCGAACGGGCGCACCGTGCGCGCCGAGACGCTGCCGGCCAACGGGGAAACCAAGGTCGATCTTTACGGCCGCGTCGACACGGGCGCGGTGTTTACGGCGATGATGGCGCTCGGCTCGCAGCTCCCCGTCGCGTACACGCTCAAGGGGACCGTGACGGCGCAGGACTGGCCGCCCCTGCCGTTCTCGCGCAAGGGAGAAGTGGCGATCTCGAGGTTCGATTCGGGCGCGGGCACACGCGGCCGATGACCCGCCGGCTGAGCTTTACCAAGATGCAGGGACTCGGCAACGATTTCGTCGTGCTCGATGGCGTGCGCGAGAGAATCGACCTCGAACCCGCGCAGCTGCGCGCGCTGGCGGACCGGCATTTCGGCGTCGGCTGCGATCAGGTCCTGCTGGTGGAAAGGGCGCAGGGTCCCAATGCAGACTTCCGTTATCGCATCTTCAACGCCGATGGAGGCGAAGTCGAACAGTGCGGAAACGGAGCCCGCTGCTTCGTGCATTTCGTGCGCGCGAAGGGGCTGACCGACAAGCGCAGACTGCGGGTCGAGACGGCGGGCGGAATCATCGAGCCCGCGCTGCAGGCCGACGGTCGCGTGAGCGTGGACATGGGCGTACCGTGCTTCGGCGCGCAGGAGATCCCTTTCGTCGGCGGCACCGGCGCTCCTGTCGAGCCGCTCGACGTGGACGGCCTGACGCTGCTCATCAGCGCGCTATCGCTTGGCAACCCGCACGCCGTCCAGCAGGTAGCCGACGTCGACGCAGCGCCGGTGACCACGCAGGGACCGCGCATCGAACTGCATCCCAGGTTCCCGCGGCGCGTGAACGCGGGCTACATGCAGATCGTCGATCGCGCTACCATTCGCCTGCGAGTGTGGGAGCGCGGCGCTGGCGAGACGCTCGCCTGCGGGACCGGCGCGTGTGCGGCGGTGGTCGCGGGAGTAAGGCGGGGGGTGCTCGATGCCAAAGTGCGGGTGCTCACGCGTGGTGGTGAGCTTTCGGTCGCGTGGAGCGGCGCCACTTCGCCGGTGATCATGACCGGCCCCGCGGAGACCGTGTTCGAGGGGGAATGGAACGTTCCTGAGCGTTGACAACATGGACGGGGACCAACCGATGGAAGCGAGCGCTGTCGCAGAATATCTCAAGCAGAACCCGAGCTTCTTCGAGCAGTACGCGGATCTGCTCTCCGAGATCTTCGTGCCGCATCCGCACGGCGGCCGGGCGATCCCGATCGCGGAACGACAAATCGTGACTTTGCGCGAGAAGAACACGCAGCTCGAGACGAAACTGCAGGAGCTCATCCAGTACGGCTCGGAGAACGATGCGATCAGCGAGAAGCTGCACCGTTCCACGCTGGCGCTCTTCGCGGCGCAGGACCTCGAGACCACGCTCGGGGTTCTCTACCATAGCCTGCAGGACGACTTCCGCGTGCCGCAGGTCGCGCTGCGGCTCTGGGGAAGAGTACCCGAGCAGTCCTATCTGCCGGAACTCGCCGCAACGAGCCAGGAATTGCGCGAATACGCCGCGGGGCTCGGCGTTCCGTATTGCGGGACCCAGGCCCCGTTCGAATCGCGCGACTGGTTCGACGCGCAGGCTACGCTGAAGTCGTTCGCTTTTCTGCCCTTGCGCACGCATCACACCTTCGGGCTTCTCGGGCTCGGCAGCGAGACGCCCGGACGCTTCTACGCAGGCATGGGCACGGTCTACCTCACGCGGCTGGCGGAACTCGCGAGCGTGGCGACCGCGCGGTTCCTGCCGCAATCGTAGCGCGCGACGTGAGCTCGGCTCGGCACCGGGCCGGGAAGACGGCGTCGCGTGACGACGAAGCGCTACTGCGCGCCTACGCGGAACACCTTGCGACGCGGCCAGCGCGCACGCGCGAAGCCTATCTGCGCGATCTCGCCGTACTGAAATCGCTCGCGGGCCACACGCCGCTTGCCCGCCTCGAGCCGGCGACCGTGCGCCGCTTTCTCGCGCTTCTGCACGGCCGCGGCCTGTCGGGTCGCAGTCTGGCGCGCGTGCTTTCGGGTTGGCGCGCCTTCTACCGCTATGCCGTCGATCGCGACCCGCAATTGAACGACCCTTGCGCCGGCCTTCGGGCGCCGAAAGCCACGCGACGGTTGCCTGCCGTCCTCTCACCGGACGAAGCGGTTCAGCTCGTCGCGATCGAGCAACGCGATCCACTCGCGATCCGCGACCGCGCGCTATTCGAGCTCGCCTACTCTTCCGGGCTGCGGCTCTCGGAGCTGGCGGGACTCGACGTCGCCGCGCTCGACATGGAAACCGCCGAAGTGCGCGTCATGGGCAAGGGGTCCCGCGAGCGAATCGTACCGGTCGGCAGACCCGCGCTCGACGCGATCCGCGCCTGGCTCACCGTGCGCGCAGGTCTTCCGTCGCACAACACGACCGCGCTCTTCCTATCGCGCGCCGGCCAGCGCATCACGCCCCGGTCGATCGAGCGGGCGCTTGCCGCGTGGGCGATCAAGCGCGGGCTGAGCCGACACGTCCATCCGCACATGCTGCGGCACTCCTTCGCGTCTCACGTGCTGCAGTCCTCGGGCGATCTGCGCGCAGTGCAGGAAATGCTCGGGCACGCAAGCATCGCGAGCACGCAGATCTACACACATCTCGATTTCCAGTATCTCGCCAAGGTCTACGACCAGGCGCATCCGCGGGCGCGGAAGAAATCCTGACTATCCGGCAACCGCCGCGATTCCCGGAAGCCAGGGTAGATCGGTGACGCCCGGATCGATGCCGGCCTGTTTGAGCAGTGTGGTGAGCTGTCCGCGGTGGTGTGTTCCGTGGTTGAACATGTGCACCACCGCGACCGCAGTCGGGAGCGAGCGGGTCCGACCGTCGACCCTGCTCGTGTACGAGAGCGTCCCGGCGAGCCACCCGGCCGGGAGCTCGTCGGCCCAGTCGAGCATGAATTGATCCGTCGCCTCGCGTTCGCGGACGAGCACGTCGAAGGCGTCGAACATGTCTGCGCCGAAAGCGGGGTAGACGCATGGCGGTCCCGCGAAACGCCCCAGCCACATCCGATCGCCCCACAGCAGATGGTTGAGCGTGCCGTGGATCGAGCCGAAGAAGGCGCCGCGGTCCCGCTTGCGCTCGGCGTCGGGCAACCGCGCGCACGACGCGTAGAGCTGCTCGTTCATCCAGCGGTTGTAGCGCGCCATCATCTGGCAGTAGGCGACGTCGATCATCCCGCAATTGTAGCCTTCGCCCGCAGCAGCCGACGGCCCCAAAAAAAACGGGGCGCTGGCGCGCCCCGAGAGCCACTGAGGAGAAACTTCGAACGTCGCCTGCTTACTCCACCCGTTCGCCGTGGAGACTTACATCGAGGCCTTCGCGCTCCTCTTCCTCGGAGACGCGCAGTCCGATGACCATGTCGATGACCTTGAGGATGATGTAGCTGCCCAGCCCGCTGACGACCAGCGTCGTAGCGACGGCACCAAGCTGGGTCATCATGCTCGCATCGGCCCCGCTTATCTCCTTGACGTTGAACATCCCGGTCAGCAGCGCGCCTACGATCCCGCCGATGCAGTGGACGCCGAAGGCGTCGAGCGAGTCGTCGTAACCGAAGGCTTTCTTGACGGATGTTGCCGCGAAGAAGCAGAGCACGCCGGCAGCGATGCCGATGACGAAAGCACCCGTTACGCCGACGAAGCCGGAGGCGGGCGTGATGGCGACCAGCCCTGCAACCGCGCCCGAGGCGATGCCCAGGACTGACGGCTTGCCCTTGACGAGCCACTCCGTGAACATCCAGGACAGAGCTGCCACGGCGGTCGCGAGTTGTGTCACGACCATCGCCATCCCGGCGCGACCGTCAGCCGCCACGGCAGAGCCGGCGTTAAAGCCGAACCAGCCCACCCACAGCAGCGAAGCGCCGGTGAGCGTCAGGGTCAGGTTGTGCGGCATCATCGCTTCCTTACCGTAGCCGATCCGCTTGCCGAGAACCAGAGCGCAGACGAGCCCGGCAATCCCTGCGTTGATGTGAACGACCGTGCCACCTGCGAAGTCGAGCACCGGCGTTGCCGCGCTGGCCCAGAAACCGGACGGCTCCCACATCATGTGGGCAATCGGTGAATAGACGAGCACCGACCACAAGCCCATGAACCACAGCATGGCTGAGAACTTCATCCGGTCTGCGAACGCGCCTGCAATCAGCGCCGGCGTGATGATCGCGAAGGTCATCTGGAAGGTCATGTAGACCGACTCGGGGATCGTGAGCCCCAGGTGAGAGACGGTGAGCTTGCCGGCCTCCTTCTGGAACAGCATGCCGTTCAGGAAAAGGCGATCGAGGCTCCCGAAGAACTGTCCGCCTTTGGTGAAGGCAATGCTGTAGCCGACGATGACCCACAGCACGGTCACGAGGCAGGTGATCGCGAAGCTCTGCATCAGCGTGGCGAGCACATTCTTCTTGCGGACCATCCCGCCGTAGAACAGCGCGAGACCGGGGATCGTCATCATCAGCACCAGTGCCGTCGATGTGAGCATCCACGCAGTGTCGCCGCTGTTGATCTTGTCGGCCGCAACCAGCTGCGGCGTGTCGGGAGCGGGCGGCGCCGCCGCGGGCGCGGCGGCCGGAGCTGCGCCGCCTGCGTCCGTCTTGGGTGCCTCAGCAGCCTTCGCTTCGGGAGCCGGCGCCGCGGCAGGTGCAGCCGGCGCTGCCGCTTTCGCGGCATCGCCGCTCTTGATCTCGGGCATCGGCGTCTTGTCGTCCGCGAGGGTTAGGTTCCAGAGACCCAGCCCGCCGACGACGGCGATCAATGCAAGCAATCGCTTCATGATGTTCCCCTTAGAGCGCATCGGCGCCGGTCTCGCCGGTGCGGATGCGCACGACTTGTTCGAGATCGAAGACGAAGATCTTGCCGTCGCCGATCTTGCCGGTGTTGGCGGCCTTCTCCACGGCTTCTATGACGCGATCGAGCAAGTCGCTCTTGATCGCCGCCTCGATCTTCACCTTGGGCAGGAAATCCACCACGTACTCGGCGCCACGGTACAACTCCGTGTGCCCCTTCTGCCGGCCGAAACCCTTTACCTCGGTGACCGTGATGCCCTGCACGCCGATCGCCGAGAGGGCCTCGCGGACCTCGTCAAGCTTGAACGGCTTGATGATTGCGGTTACCAGTTTCATTTGTCGCCCCTTGGAAAATTCGCGGACCGGTTATGCCGATCGCGCCCCGGATCAGAACGTCTTCTGAACGAATACCGTGCCCGTAGACCGACCGATGTTCTTGCCGGCCAGCGTGTAAACCGAATCGTTGGCGTTGGTGTCGCTCCAGAACGCGCCGAAGTTCCAGCCGCCGCTCGCTGCATAGGTCAATCCCAGCTTCCAGTCGGTGTAGTTGAAGACGCTGTTGGACACGCCGTTCTGGCTGCCGAGATACTCCTGACGGCCGACGTGGGCGTTGAAGGTCCACGAGTCATTGATCGGATAGTTGGCGCTCAGGTCGAGATACCAGGCGTTGTCGGGGACGCCGAACGTGTGGTCGACGCTGTAGGAGTACTTCAGAGACACCCACTTCCACGAACCGGCGACGTAGACCTCCAGTGTGTTCGGGTTGGTGAACCCGGGGTTGTACTTGCCGGGGTAGCCGTAGAAATACAGCCCCAGGTCCATGCCCCAGTCATCGTTGAATGCGTACTTCCAACCTCCGTAGGCGTCCCATTCCAGGCTGCAACCATGCGCGCATGCGCCCGAATCGCTCAGCCAGCTGATGTTGGAAAGCCAGGTCCCGACATAAAGCCCGTTCTTGTTCGCGTAGTCGAATCCGCCTTGTGCCGCCGGCTTGGCGTCGGTCTGGGTAAGGCCGCGAAAGATGTACTGGCTGTAGATGCCGAAGTTGCCGGTCAGGGTGTAGTCGGGCTCGGGTGCTTTCGGCGGCTCGGCCGCGGGCGTTTGGGCCAGCACCTGTCCGGCGAGCAGCGCCGAGGCGAGAGTGGCAAACAAGCGGGTGCCAAGACGGGCAGAAGGGGTCATGTCGGAATCCATCGCGGTTGTTGTCGAGGAGAAGCGCAGATACCGACGCATCGGTCAGCATTTCTTGTGCCATCGCACAAAAACACGGTCAATCAAGGTGATGCGAATGTTTTGTGAAAAGACCCAGTCGGTTCGATGATTAGCGGCGCACCACTTTCGAGCACCGAATTCGACGCTCGGCACGAAAATGGCGCGACATGCGGCGGGGATTACCTTAGTTGCATCGCCATCGGCCAATCGACCGATTTGCGCGACACGCGCCCCTGCTAGACTGCAGACGGCTTTCGCCTCGCAGGGGAATGACGATGCTCAATACCGCGACGCTCGATGAACTCGCGAAGAAGATCGGTGAGGCGATCGCTGCCTCGCCGGCGCGCGACGTCGAGAGGAACATCAAGGCGCTGCTGCAGAGCAGTCTGCAGCGTTTCGATCTCGTCCCGCGCGAGGAATTCGAGCTCCAGGCGCAGGTGTTGCGGCGCACGCGGGAAAAACTCGAAGCGCTCGAGACTCGCGTTGCGCAGCTCGAGGCACGTTCGGGCGGCGGGGATCGCTGATCCGCGCCCGCGAGCGCCTCAGCGCCAGCACGTCGCCGGGCCGGCGGTGCTAGTCCCATGCCACTCGCAGTCGTGCACAGCCGAGCGCTATCAGGCTTCGATGCCCCGCCGGTGGCGGTTGAGGTTCACCTGTCAGGTGGTCTGCCGGCATTCAACCTGGTCGGTTTGCCGGACACCGAGGTCAAGGAGAGCCGCGACCGCGTGCGCGCGGCCTTGCAGAATGCGCAGTTCGATTTTCCGGCGCGCAAGATCACCGTTAATCTCGCGCCGGCGGATCTCCCAAAGGAATCCGGTCGATTCGATCTCCCGATCGCGCTTGGAATCCTCGCGGCGACGGGACAACTACCCGCGGAGCGCCTGAGCAAGTACGAATTCGCGGGCGAGCTTGCGTTGAGCGGCGAGTTGCGTCCTATTCGCGGGGCGCTGGCGATGACGCTCAAGGCGCACCGCGACGGGCGCGCGTTCGTGCTACCGGCCGCAAGCGCAGAGGAAGCGGCGCTCGTCAAAGAGGCAATCGTGCATCCAGCCCGAAGTCTGCTCAGCGTGTGCGCGCATCTCACAGGCCGCGAAGAGTTGCCGCGGTGCGAGGCGCCCGAGCCCAAGCGAGGCACATGCACCGCGCCGGATCTCGCCGACGTTCGAGGTCAGTCGCTGCCCAAGCGGGCGCTCGAAGTCGCGGCGGCCGGGCGTCACAGCCTGCTCATGCTGGGCCCGCCAGGAACCGGCAAATCCATGCTCGCGCAACGACTGCCGGGTCTGCTTCCGCCGATGAGCGAGGACGAGGCACTCGAGGCGGCAGCCATTCATTCTGTCTGCGGGCGGTTCCGCCTCGAAGACTGGAGCCAACGACCGCTGCGCGCGCCGCATCACACCGCCTCCGCGATAGCGCTGGTCGGCGGTGGTGGCGATCCGAGGCCAGGAGAGATCTCCCTCGCTCATCACGGCGTGCTTTTTCTCGACGAGCTACCGGAATGGGACAGGCGAGTGCTCGAGGTCCTGCGCGAGCCGATCGAGACCGGGCAGATCAACATCTCGCGCGCAG
>Ga0335085_10016451_pt1 | contig 10689 bp, 8 predicted proteins | sample Lox_Sample_45_FD_206712 | JGI IMG/M metagenome (GOLD analysis project Ga0335085, IMG submission 206712) | Soil microbial communities from Loxahatchee National Wildlife Refuge, Florida, United States - Lox_Sample_4.5 | ecosystem: Environmental > Terrestrial > Soil > Wetlands | place: USA: Florida... | reverse complement strand
TGAATCTACAGATCAAGCTGCTGGCCAGCTTCTTGCAAAACATACTGAACCTCGAATCCAAGACAAAGTTTGTCTTTTAAATGGCTAAAAACGGGGCGCAGTAGGACTGTTCAGAAAAGAATAATTACAGAGAAGTGGGCCAACTTTCTGGCTGACAATCACTTTCGCTAACTGCTTTCGATTTTTGATCCGGCCTTGGTATGCAAAATGCAAACCACTTGGCGCATGATGTCAAACCGTAAACTTATTCGTTGTATTAAATATAAAGCGGCTTGGAGAGTGCATGGCCATGTCGTTATCGGCTTAATCACCTGGTCGGTGATGTCTTTGGCCATGTGCGGTCACGCGCAAACCAGTCTGGTTGGATGGGGCAGCTACGATTCGGCCACGACGGCATTTCCAATGGCAGCTTCCAGCCATTCCTCCTCGATCTCCAGCGCCACTCTCAGCTACTATCAAACAGCCACGATCAACGACAGTCGTGGAGTTTGGAGCGCCGCGAATCAATCAACGACACTCGACGTCTCGACGGCGCCTTATCTGGATTGGACCATCGCTTTCAATCCGGGAGTTGGCGTCACCAACGCGTTTTTTTTCCTGAATCTGGCCAAGCTTGACAGCTCCACGAAATTGCAACTCAGTTACAGCCTTGATAACTATGGGAGCTCTCTCGGCAGTTTGTCGTCGGTGAACGGCAGCTATCAAAATTATATGTTTTCGCTGGGGAATACGCCATTGAGCGGGACTGTTCAATTCCGGTTGTACCTGTACGATGTAAGCTCGCTCTACGCCAGCAATCCCACCTACAACAACCTTTACAACGTCTGGTGCACTTCGTCCTATTCGACCATCGGCGGCACTTACAGCACGTCCATGAACAATTATACGGCCGGTCTGCTGGGAAATGTCACAACTGTTCCCGAACCCACCGGCTATGTTTTGGCCGGCTTGGGTTTTACCTTGTGGTTTGTTTGCCGCTGGTGTTGGAGTTGAGATTAAAATTCAGCCTCTAAAGAAAACCCCGCGTAATGCGGGGTTTCTTGTTTTACGCATCGGAAACATCCCTTTACAGGGAGCATGAAGATCAACGCACTGGGGTGTCAATTTGCTCAAATGCCTGGTCATTCCATCCAAGTGAAATTTTTCACAAACTTTCTTGCAGAGGAGGCTTCCAATCGCTAAACATCATGCCCAATGTTTGCGGAGCGATGGACAAAATTTGATTAACTAACGGGTCGTTTCTGAAATTACAGTGATTTTTCCGAAGTGGACAAACCAATTGCCTTATTTGCTCGCCGCCGGCCTTGTGCTGGTGGGCGGTGCGGTGACGGCTGGGGTCACTTATTATTTCACGCCCAAATACTCGCGGGTGGGTTACGAACCGATCCAGCCGGTGCCGTTTTCACACGCGGTTCACGCGGGACAACTGGGGATTGATTGCCGTTATTGCCATACTACCGTGGAAAAATCCTGGTTTTCCAATATCCCATCGGCGTCCACCTGCCTGAACTGCCACAATCAGGTGCTCAAGGACGACCCGCGGCTTGCATTCGTTCGCGAGAGCGCCACCAACGGAGTGCCGATTCCCTGGGTGCAGATCCACCGGTTGCCGGACTACGTTTATTTTAATCACTCCGTGCATGTGCGCCGCGGCATCAGTTGCGTGGAATGCCACGGGCGCATTGACCAGATGGACGAGGTGCATCACGCCAAATCGCTCACCATGGCCTTCTGCCTGAACTGCCACCGTGACCCGGCGGCGTTCATCCGGCCCGAAAGCAAGGTCACGGACCTGGGCTGGCAATGGAGCACGAATGCGGATGTCGCCGCCGAAATGCAGGCAACCAACGGTGTGAATTTGGTTGATGCCTGGCACGTGCAATCGCTCGAAAACTGTTCCGCCTGTCACCGATGAAGAATTCTCCCAATAATTCACCTGCGCGCGCGACAACGGGCCGCCATTACTGGCGCAGCTTGGATGAACTGTCCGACATGCCGGAGTTCAAGGAGTGGCTGCATCGTGAGTTTCCCCAAGGCGCGAGCGAATTCAGCGATCCGGTTTCGCGCCGACATTTCGTCAAAATCATGTCCGCGTCGTTTGCGCTGGCGGGTCTGGGTTTGGCGGCGACCGGCTGCCGAAGGCCGGTGGAAGAGCTGGTGCCGTTCTCGAAAGCGCCGGAGAATGGATACGACTATGGCATGCCGGAATATTTTGCAACGGCCATGCCCACACGCACGGGCGCCATTCCGCTGGTGGTCAAGTCCTACGACGGACGGCCCATTAAAATAGAAGGCAACGCTCAATTCCCCGGCGGCAACGGCGGCACGGATCGTTACGCGCAGGCTTCGATTCTGGATTTGTACGACCCCGACCGAGCGCAACGCTTTGCCAGGGACGGAAAAACAATTTCGCGCGATGAAGCCCTGAAGTTCCTTGACGATTTATCGAAAAAGTTCGCGGCCAACCAGGGCGAAGGTTTGGCGTTCATGGTCGAAAGCAACACCTCCCCGTCGCGGGCGCGATTGCAGAAAATCATCGCGCAGAAATTTCCGAGGTCACAGTGGTTCACTCACGACGCGATTGATTCGAGGATTCACCAGCGAGCGGCGACTCAGGCGTTTGGCCAGCCGGTGAAGCCGGTGTTTCATTTCGACAAGGCGAAGGCGATTTTGTCGCTCGACTGTGATTTTCTCGGTGGCGAGGACGATGCGCACAATCACATCGCCCGTTTTGCCAGAGGCCGGAAGCCGGAGAATGGTAGTATGAGCCGGCTTTACGCAGTGGAGTCGTTGTTCACTTTGACAGGCTTGGGTGCGGACCATCGCTTGCGTGTTCCGGGGAGCAAGGTGGCGGAGATTGCGGCATTGATTTCGACTTGGGCTGCATCTCAACGGGGTTCTGTCCCGCCGCCAAGTTCCGATTTTGAATCCAAGTGGGCGTTTGGCTGCGCCAATGATTTACTCAGACACGGAAAAGAAGCACTCGTAGTTGCAGGTCAATGCCAGCCGATGGAAGTCCATTTGCTCGCTTACGCAATCAATTCTGCGCTCGGCGCGATTGGCAACACCGTGACTTTAGTTCCGGCAGCGGAGAATACGGGCGCGGATTTGAAGAATTCTGCAAACGGCGCATTCGATGCGCTTGTCATTCTCGGTGGCAATCCAGCTTACAATTTGAACTGGCCGCCGAAGGAGAAGCCGAAAACTGTCGTCCGGCTGGGTTACTACGAGGACGAAACCTTTGCCATCAGTGACTGGCATTTCCTGGCGGCGCATTATCTCGAATCGTGGGGCGACGCCACAACCAGCGACGGAACGCTCGTTCCGGTTCAACCGTTAATTCAGCCGTTGTTTGGTGGGTTAACGGAGCTGGAATTTCTCGCGCGTCTTGCTGGTGAAATACAGACCAATCCGTACGACATAGTCCGCACCACATTTGACAGTTCGGAAGCGGCGTGGAAACAGTTTTTATTTGACGGTTTTCTAGCCGGTCCGGCCGCCCGACCGGTGAACACCACCGTGTCGGCGCCGAGTATCAAAACTATCAGCACGCCTTCGGCCAAAAGCTTGGAAGTCATTTTCTTCCGCGACGCAAAAATGGACGACGGCCGTTACGCCAACAACGGCTGGATGCAGGAGTTGCCCGATCCCATCACCAAGATGGTGTGGGACAATGCGGTGCTGATCAGCCGCAAGACGGCGCGCGAACTCAGTGTGCAGAATGGCGATATGGTGGAAATCACGTTGAACGGACGCAGTGTCAAAGGCCCGATCTGGACGCAGCCGGGCATGGCGGATTATTCGCTCGGGCTGGCGCTCGGATATGGCCGTGAAAGGGCAGGGCGGATTGGCACCGGTGTTGGATTCAACGCGTACAAAATTTTCAACGGGAAATTTATCGAAGCCGGTGCAACGCTTCGCAAAATCGGCGACACACACTCGATTGCCTGCACGCAGGATCATTGGTCCATGGAAGGCCGGCCGGCGGTGCGTGAGGCAAACCTTAAGGATTATCAGGGCAATCCACCGTTCGCCCAGCAGATGCACGAGAAGGAGCCACCGGTGGTGGCGCCGTTGTATCCGAATCCACTCGACGAGGCGGAGAAGACCGCCTTGCAGCAATGGGGGTTGGTGGTGGATTTGACCGCGTGTGTCGGCTGTTCCACGTGTGTGGTGGCCTGCCAGAGCGAGAATAACATTCCGATTGTAGGCAAGGACCAGGTGGCGCGTGGCCGGGAGATGCACTGGATGCGGATTGACCGTTATTACACCGCTGACCCGAAGAAGGAGACGGAGGCCGATTCGTTTCTCAAGGACAGCGAACAGCAGTTTGAGCGGTGGATTGATGACGTGCAGGCAGTGAACCAGCCGATGCTCTGCCAGATGTGCGAGGCTGCACCGTGCGAGAATGTGTGCCCAGTCAACGCCACGATGCACGACCAGGAAGGGTTGAACGTAATGGTCTATAACCGTTGCGTCGGCACGCGGTATTGCTCGAATAACTGCCCGTACAAGGTTCGCCGCTTCAATTATCTCGATTTTAACAAACGTCCGCTGGCTGATCTCAAGGGGCCGATTTATCCGACGCCGCTGTTGCATAAGACGGACGGCAAATGGGATTTGTTGAGTTGGTGGAAGCATCCGGACACCAGCAGCATGAGGCCGGAGGACGAATGGGATATCCTCAAGATGGTCAAGAACCCGGATGTGACGGTGCGAATGCGCGGCGTGATGGAGAAATGCACTTATTGCATCCAGCGCATTCAACACGCGGAAATTGCGCAAAAGGTCAAAGCCGGTCCTTCCGGCAACGTGCGGCTGAGGGAATCCGAAGGCACGATCCCCAAGACGGCCTGCCAGCAGGCGTGCCCGGCGCAGGCGATTGTGTTCGGTGACATCAGCGACCCGGACAGCACCGTTGCCAATTGGAAAAAATCCAGCCGCAATTATGCGGTGCTGGGCGATTTGCTGACGAAACCGCGCACGACGTACCTGGCGCGCATCCGGAATCCCAATCCGGCCATGCCGGATTATCACGCGCCGTACAGCACTGAAGAGTACGAAAAGTCCGGCGGCGAATTCCATCCGGCCGCTGAGAAGGGAAACAGTTAATGACTGAATCCACGACCCAACTGGAATCGCTGGTGCCGTCAAAGGAATTGCGGCGCGGGCCGCAGGCACCTTATCAGCGCGGCTTGGGCTGGCTGACGGATCATCTCACTGCCATGCCGGAAGGGAAGACGCCGCGCTGGTGGTGGGTGCTGTTCATCCCGGCCGCATTCTGTGCCGCAGTGGTGTTGCCGACCATGCTGATTTACCTGATTTCGACCGGGGTCGGCGTTTGGGGCAACAATCAGCCGGTAGCGTGGGGCTGGGATATTATCAATTTCGTTTGGTGGGTCGGTGTCGCCCATGCCGGCACGCTCATTTCAGCGATGCTGTTTCTGACGCGGCAGCATTGGCGCACGGCCATCGGGCGCGCGGCGGAGGCCATGACCGTTTTCGCCGTTATGTGCGCGGGGCTTTACCCGGCCATTCACATCGGGCGCGTCTGGTTTGCCTGGTATTTGTTTCCGATCCCACTCACCACCGGCATGTGGCCGCAATTCCGGTCGCCGCTCATGTGGGACGTGTTCGCCGTCAACACCTACTTAATCGTTTCCTCGTTGTTCTGGTACATGGGCTTGATTCCCGACTTGGCGCTGCTGCGAGACCGGGCAAAGACGCGTGTGCGGAAGTTCCTGTACGGCCTGTTCGCGCTGGGCTGGACCGGTTCGGCCCGGCAATGGCACAATTACGAAAAGGCTTACCTGGTCCTGTCCGGCTTGGCGACGCTGCTGGTGTTCACGGTGAGTTCCATCGTCGGCATGGACTTCGCCACGGCGCAACTCGCCGGTTGGCACGAAACCATCTTCCCATTTTACTTCGTAGCGGGCGCGGTCTTTTGCGGCTTCGGCATGGTGCTGGTGCTGCTGATTCCTCTGCGGAAATGGTGCCATCTGGAGGACATCATCACCATGCGGCACATTGACCGGGTCTGCAAAATGACGCTGATGATGGGCTGCATCATGGGTTACATCTATGCGATTGAGTATTTTATCGCGTGGTATTCCGGCAGTCCCTACGACTCCTGGGTGTTCGGCCACCGGTTGTTCGGCCATTACTACTGGTTCGGCGGCTGGATCATGATTGGGGTCAACGCGCTGCTGCCGCAATTGTTCTGGATCAAAAAGGTCCGCCAGAATCTAAAACTGATTTTCATCATCGCCGTCCTGATTAACATCGGCATGTGGTTTGAGCGGTTCGTCATCATCGTCGGCTCTTTGTATCAGGATTTCCTGCCGTCCAACTGGCACCCATTTTATCCGACGTGGGTGGACATCGGCACCTACACCGGCACCTTGGGCGTCTTTTTCACGATGTACCTTTTGTTCGTGCGATTCCTGCCGATGATTGCCATTTCGGAGGTCAAGGCCATCACGCCACAGGCCGACCCGCATCATCCGCTCGGCGGCGCGAAAGGAAGCCAGCCATGAACGTGACCTCGTACGGCCTGATTGCGGAATTCGATTCACCCGCAGCGGTTCTACGCGCGGCGGAAAAGGTGCGTGACGCCGGTTTCCGTCGTTGGGACGTGTTCTCGCCGTTCCCCGTCCACGGCTTGGACAAGGTGATGGGTTTCAAGAATTCGCTGGTCGGCTGGTTCGCGCTGGTGTTTGGCGGCAGCGCGTTCATCGGGTGCATGTTGATGATCTGGTACATGAACGATTTCGCTTACCCGATTCTCGTCGGCGGCAAGCCGATGTTTAGTCCGCCGCAGGCGCTGGTGCCGTCCTACATCCTGCTGGTGCTGGCGTCGGCCGTCGGCGCGTTTGTGGGCATGGTGGCCTTAAACCGGTTCCCGCGCCTGTACCATCCCTTGTTCAAGAATAAACGCTTTGCCATGGTGTCGCGCGACAAGTTTTTCCTCGTGATTGAGACGGCCGACCCGAAATTTTCCGAAACCAAAACCCGTGCGTTGCTGGAGTCCGCCGGCAGCACGCACATCGAGCTGGCTATGGAATAATGCGCTACTTTCTGCTCATCTTCCTGACAGTCATCGCCGTGGTGTTCGGCATTGCCGGGTTGCGCGGGCATCTGTCGCGCAAGCCGCCTATTGACATTATTCCGGACATGGACCGCCAGTTTAAATTGCGTCCCGAGGCGGCGGACGCCTATTTTGCCGACGACCACACGTCCCAGTTGCCGCCAGCGGGCACCGTGGCGCGCAGCTGGCCGCTACAGACCGTCAACGGTCCGGTTTATCCTTACGAAGACGCGCCGGTCAACACCGGGCTTATCACCGGCACGACAAATTTTGTGGCGACCAATCCGCTGCCGATCACGCCGGCTCTCCTGCGGCATGGCCGCGAGCAGTTCGAAATTTACTGCACGCCGTGCCATGGCGCGCTGGGTGACGGCAATGGCATTACTAAGAAACTCGGAGTCATGCCCGCCGTGGCCAATCTGCATGACAAACGCATTGTGGAAATGGCCGATGGCGAGATTTTCAACACCATCACCCACGGCAAAGGCTTGATGGGCGCGTATGGGCCGACGGTGTCTATCCGGGATCGCTGGGCCATCATCGCCTATGTGCGGGCTTTGCAATTGAGCTGGCTCGGTTCGACCAATGACCTGCCGCTGGCGGAGCGCACAGCTTTAAAATAGCGACCATGAATCCACCCAAAGAACCCAACCAACTCCCGCCGCTGGATTTGTCCGGCTGGCGGAAGCTGCCGTCGGCGTTGATGGTCATCGGCGCGGTGCTGTCGGTGATTGGGTTGATTCTCAAGCCGGCGGAGTTCGGCTATGCCTGGCTGGTCGCGTTCATGTTCTTTCTGAGCATTGCCCTCGGCGGCTTGTTCCTGGTGATGGTTCATCATCTGACCGACGCCGGTTGGTCAGTTGCCACGCGGCGGTTTTGCGAACACATCGGCGCGCTGCTGTTCCCTTGGCTGGCTATTCTGTTCGTGCCGGTTTTGGTGCTGGCGCCGAAAATTTACACCTGGATGACATTGAATCCGCACAGCGACCGCGCCTTGAACGCAAAGATGCCGCTGTTTACCTGGCCGGGTTTCTGTGTGGCGTCGGTGATTATGTTCGGCATCTGGTGGCTGCTGTCGTCGCGGCTCCGTTACTGGTCGCTCCAGCAAGATGAAACCGGCGACCCGCTGTGCACGCATCGGATGCGCTTTCATTCGGGATGGGGGATTTTGGCCTTTGCGGGAACGGTGACGCTGACGTCCATCCTGTGGATGAAATCGCTGCAGTATCAATGGGCCTCGACGATTTACGGCATGTATTTCTTTGGCAGTTGCGCGTTTGTGGGTGTGGCCACGGTTTATCTGATAACCATGGTTTTGCAGCGACAGGGCGTGCTGACCAGCGTGCTGCGCGGCAATCAGTTTTATTACCTCGGCACGCTGCTCTTTGCGTTCACGCTGTTTTATTCGTATGTCGGTTTCGCCCAATACTTCGTCATCTGGAACGGCAATATCCCCGACGAAACCTTCTGGTATCTCATCCGGGAAAACCATTCCTGGTGGACGCTGGATATGGTTCTCATCTTCGGCCATTTCCTGCTGCCGTTTCTCGTGCTGCTGCCCATTTGTGTAAAATCCAATTTCAAGATCATGTTTTGGATTTGCGCGTGGTCCTGGGCAATGAATTTCGCGGACATGGCCTTTAACATCGTGCCTGTATTGCATCCTCAAGGGTATCCCTTCAAATGGCTCTGGCTGCAATTCGGTTGCCTCGCCTTTATGGGCGGGCTGCTCAGCCGGGTCTTTCTGAAAAATTTCAACGCGCACGCGCCATACCCGAAAAAGGACCCGCGCCTGCTCGAAGCCATGGGGGTTAAATACGAAACACCGGAAGAAATCGCCGTCACCGCCACCATCCGGGGAGGGCACCAATGAGTCCTGAAACCGCCAATGCCCGCCCGGTCTGGCATGTGGGACTGGGTTTCCTCGTGGCGAGCTTCGTATTTGCCATCTTCGTTGTGTGGGTGAAATACGCCGCGCCGGTTCCGGCGATTGACGCCGCCCGTGCCGCCGAACGAGCCGAGGACCTGGCCGAAATCCGCGCGACCGCCGCCCATGATTTGAAACAACCTGGTTGGATTGACCAACAACGCGGCATTGTGCGCCTGCCGATTGGCATCGCCATGAAAATCGTCGCGCAAGAATGGCAGAATCCAGCCGCAGCGCGCGCCGATTTAATTGCCCGTGAAAACAAGGCCTCTGCGCCAGCTCCGGCGGCCCCGGCCAAGGCCAACCCATTTGAATGAGCAACGAAACTACCAATCCATCGGTGACGGAAATTGACCGTTCCTGCTGCGTGCCATTGCTGGCATTGCTCGGTGGAGCAGCACTGTGGCTGGTCGTCAGCTCGGTGCTGGGTCTGCTGGCCTCGATCAAATTTCATGCGCCTGACTTTCTGGCAAATTGCGCCTGGCTGACTTATGGCCGGCTGCAACCAGCGGCGGACGACGCGTTGCTGTACGGATTTTGCCTCCCGGCCGGCCTCGGCGTGGCGTTGTGGTTGTTGGCGCGCATCAGCCAGATTCCGTTGCGGGGCGCGGTCGTTCCCATCGTTGCCGCGAACCTGTGGCATCTCGGCGTGACCGTCGGCTTGGCGGCGATTTTGATCGGTGATAGCACCGGTTTTACCTGGCTGGAATTTCCGCGCGGCGGTTCGGTGCCGATTTTCTTCGCCTACCTGTTGCTGGCGTCGTGGGGAATGATGCTTTTTGCCGGCCGTCGCGACCGAGCGCTGTATCCGTCACAGTGGTTCCTCGTGGCCGCGCTCTTCTGGTTTCCATGGATTTATTCAACGGCTAATTTATTTCTGGTTGCCTGGCCAGTGCGCGGCGTAACCCAGGCTGTCATTGACTGGTGGTTCGCCAACAATGTGCTCCTCGTTTGGACGGGCCTGATTGGATTGGGCGCGGCGTTCTATTTCCTGCCCAAACTGAGCGGGCGTCCGCTGCAAACCCACTACCTCGCGCTGTTCGCCTTCTGGACGTTTACTCTTTTTGCCACTTGGTGCGGTATCCCGCCCGGCGCACCCGTGCCAGCCTGGTTGCCAACACTGAGCGCCGCCGCTATCACATTGTTGATTATACCACTGTTGGCCATTGGGATCGTCGGCTGGCGCACGGTCTGGGGCTCAATCAGTTCCAAATGGGACAACGGACCGTTTTGCTTCATCGGTTCCGGCATGGATTTCTTCTGCCTTTCCGGTTTGATGCTGATCGCGATGGCCTGTCCGAAAATCAGTCCGGTGACACAATTCACCTGGTTCGGTCCGGCGGAAACGCAATTGCGGCTTTACGGTTTCTTCGCCATGACGATGTTCGGCGCGGTTTATTACCTGCTGCCGCGTGCCGTAGGCATTGAATTTCCCTTTTCCAAACTCGTGCGCGTTCACTACTGGATTTCACTGCTCGGCATCACGCTGCTGGTGGTGCCCCTGGCCATCGGTGGGGTCGAGCAGGGTTTAAAACTGCAAAATCCCAACATCGCATTTGCCGACACCACCAAAGCCATGCTGCCGTTCCTGCGCGTCAGCACCACCGGCCTGCTGCTCATGCTGCTGGGCAACCTGTTGTTTTTTGCGAACGTCATGGGGTTGACGTGCCTTTGG
>Ga0335085_10016450_pt1 | contig 10690 bp, 12 predicted proteins | sample Lox_Sample_45_FD_206712 | JGI IMG/M metagenome (GOLD analysis project Ga0335085, IMG submission 206712) | Soil microbial communities from Loxahatchee National Wildlife Refuge, Florida, United States - Lox_Sample_4.5 | ecosystem: Environmental > Terrestrial > Soil > Wetlands | place: USA... | reverse complement strand
CGCCCTCGCGCAGCGCGTCGATCGCGGTCTGGATCGACGCGTAGCCGGTCATGAGGATGACCGCGACCTCGCCGTCGATCGCGCGCGCGTGCCGCATGACGTCCAGCCCGGATTGTCCGGGCAGGCTGATGTCGGTGAGGATGAGATCGGGGAACGCCTGCGCGATCCGCTGCTGCGCCTCCTCCGCGGTCGAGGCGAACGAGAGATCGTATGGCTCGTCCTGCAGCACCTCGCGCAGCACCTCGGCGACGGTGGGATCGTCCTCGACGACCAGCACCCGCGGCCGTGAGGCTTCCGCGAACGCTTCCGTCTCCGCTGCGGGCGGGGCCGCGGGCTCCGGTCTGCGATCCGAATCGCTCATCCGGGAGGCTCCTTCCGTCAGTGCGTGTGCGCCGGGCCGCTCGTGACGGTGCGGCGTCGACCCGACTTCTTCGCGAGGCCGAGCGCCTGCTCGGCCGCGGCCAGGAGCTCCGTCGCGTCGAGCCCGTCGCGCGGCGTCGACGCCACGCCCGCCGAGCACGACAGCCGCCCGGCGCGCCGGAAACGGTGCTCCTCGAGCGAACGGCGCAGCCGCTCGGAGAGCCGGCGGCCCGGAGCAAGGTCGCAGTCCGGCAGCAGCACGCCGAAGCGGTCGCCGCCGAGGCGCGCCAGGAAATCGCCCTCGCGCAGCGCGAGCTTGAGGACGAGCGCGCACTCGCCGAGGACCTCGTCCGCGCTCGCGCGACCGTAGCGCGCGAGCAGCGCGCCGAAATGGTCGAGGTCGAGCGTCACGACCGCGAGCGGAGCGCCGGAGCGCTGCGCCCGGGTGAACTCCTCGATCAGGCGCTGGTGGAACGCCTTGGTGTCGGGCAGTCCGGTCGCGGCGGCCCGGAGCGCGCCGCAGCCGCTCGAGCTCGAGCCGCGCGCCGAGCGCCGCGCCCAGTGCGCCGGAAGCCGTGCGCACGAGCGCATGCTGGTCCGGGCGCCAGCGCTGGCCGCGCCGGCCGCGCAGGTCGAGCGCGCCGACGCGCGTCCGGCCGGCGAGGAGCGGCACGCCGAGGCATTCGCGCAGGTCGCCCGCCGTCGTGGTCCAGTCGCCGCGCGCGCACCACGGCTCGAGCCCGCCACGCGGGCCGATCGCGTGCAGCGCCACGCCGTCGCAGCCGAAGACCTCGCGCAGCGCATCGAGCGCGCGCGGCAGCGCCTCGGGATCCGAGCCCGAGACGAGCAGCGCTTCGCACGCGTTCCACAGGCAGCCCGACGCGGCGCGCCGATCCTGCGTGCGCGGAACCTCCAGCGGACCGCGCGCGTCGCCCTTGCGCTCGCGCGGCGTGACGGCCGCGGGCGCCGGCGCGCGCTCAGGCCGCGCGGTTGCCGGGAGCGCTGCCACCGAGGCCCGTCTTGAGCTCGCGGAGACGCGCGGTCGCTTCCTGGATTCGGCTGGACTCACGAAGCATGACCTCCAGACGCTCGCGGATGCCCGACGTCTGCACCGCGGGGTTCATGAGCAGCAACTGGGCGTTGCCGCGAATTCCGACCAATGCGTTGTTGATGTCGTGATGCACGCTCAGCACGTCCGCCGCGCGGGCGTTCCAGCGCTCCTGCTCGGTCCACCAGGCCTGGACGACCTGCCGCAGCGTCTCGGCGCGGACGGTCTGCCCCTCCGCGGCGAGCGTCCCGGCCTCGGCCTCGAGTCGCGCTCGGAGCGGCTCCCACGGCGGCGTCGCTCCCGGTTCGATGACGTTCACGCGGCCTCTTCCCTCACGCCCATCGCTTTCTGTACCCGGAGCTTCAGGCGCGACATCGCGCGCGTGTGCACCTGCGAGACGCGCGACTCGGAGATGCCGAGGGTGCGCCCGATCTCCTTGAGCGTCAGGTGCTCGTAGTAGTAGAGCGCGACGACCAGACGCTCCTGCTCCGGCAGCAGATCGATCGTGCGCAGCAACGACTGACGCTGCTGCTCCTCTTCGAGCCGCGACTCGAGGTCCGGTGCGTTGGGGTCCGCGAGGTGGTCGGCGAGCGTGCCCTGGTCCTCGCCGTCGTTCGAACGGCTCTCGTCGAGCGAAACGAGCACGGCGCCGCGCACGTGGTCGAGCAGCCGGTAGAAGTCGTTGCGCGACATCTTGAGCTCGCGCGCCACTTCCTCCTCGGAAGCCGCACGGCCGAGCTTCTGGTCGAGTTGGCGCGTCACGCCGTCGAGGTTGCGCGCCTTGCGCCGCATCGAGCGCGAGGCCCAGTCGAGCGCGCGCAGCTGATCGAGCACCGCGCCCTTGATCCGCCACACCGCGTACGTCTCGAACTTGACGCCCTTGCGCGTGTCGAACTTCGCGTGCGCGTCGAGCAGTCCCAGCACGCCCGCCGAGTAGAGGTCCTCGTGATCGACGTTGCGCGGCAGCGTCGCCGCCACGCGCTCGACGACGTGGCGCACCAGCGGAGCGAAGCGCTTGAGCAGGTCGTTCTTGCCGTAGGTGACCGGCGTCGGCGTGGGGGTCGCGGGGCGCGGGGCCGGACGGCGGCCCTGCACGACCTTGAGCGCCGGACGGCGCGCGGGCTTCGGGCGGGAGCGATTCGAGGCGGGGAGCGTGGCGGCACGGGGCATGGGGACCTCCAGGAACTAGGCTTCGAGGCGTTGCGGGTGTTCGGACTCGGCGTCGGACGACGGACCGGACGGCAGCGGCTTCCACAGCTGGGCCGCGAGCGCGCGATAGGCCGCCGCGGCGGGTGACTTCGGGAACGCGGTGAGCAGCGGCTCCTGCAGCCGGACGGCGCGCGGCACGTGCGGGTCGAACGGGATGACCCCGAGGCAATCGAGCTCGAGCTGCAGGAAGCGGCGCGCGACGAGGCGGATGCGGTGCGCGGTGTCGTCGCCGTCCTCCGGCCCGTTCGCGAGGTTGACGACGAGCCGCGGCGCGCGCGCGAGCCCGCCCTGCTTCTGGAGCAGCTTGACGAGCGCGTACGCGTCGGAGAACGCCGGCATCTCGGGGCTGGTGATGACGAGCACGTCGTGGGCGGTGCGGCAGAACGCGGTCGTCTGGCGTGAGACGCCCGACGCGGTGTCGATCAGGATGACGTCCGGCGCGGGGTCGACGGTGCCGAGCGCGCGCAGCAGCAGCTCGCGGCGGTAGTCGTCGAGGTCCGCGAGCTCCGGCGCTCCCGAGGCGGCGGGCACGAGCCGCACGTTGGCGGGCCCGTTCACCACGATCTCATCGAGCGTCTTCTGTCCGGCGAGCAGGTGCTGCAGGTCGAAGCGCGGATGCAGGCCGAGGAGCAGGTCGAGGTTCGCCTGCGCGACGTCGCCGTCGACGAGCAGGACGCGCGCCCCGCGCGCGCCGAGCGCGATGGCGAGGTTCGCAGCGAGGTTGCTCTTGCCCACGCCGCCCTTGCCGCTCGCGATGACGATCGTGTGCGCGTTGGGACGCGCCCACTGCGCCGGGTGCCCGGCCGCGGACTCGACCGGTGGGGCCGCGGGCGCGGCCGGAACGAGCCGGACGTTCGCGCGCGCGGGCTTGCCAGCGCGGCGGGTCACGAGCGACCCTCCGATTCGAGCGCGCAGAGCGCGCGGACGAAGCCCCAGAAGCGGATCTGCTGGTGACAGCGCGCGAGCGGCAGCTCGAAGCCCAGGCGCTCGAGCCGGCGCTGCTCGCCGTGGAGCGAGGTGAGCGCGGCCTCGGCGGCATCGAGCCGCGCGCCGGACGATGCCGGCATGACGCGCGCGGGATCCGCAGCGCAGGTGAGCGGCGCGAGCGCGTTCACGCGGCCCTCCGCAGCGTGCGGCGCGGCCGTGCGGGCATCGCCTCGGCGGCGATGCGGTCGAGCGCCTCGAGCAGGATGCGCTCGATGCGGCTCGCGGGGATCTGCAGCGCGCCCGACGCCTCGAGCGCGCTCAGCCCCTCGGCGAGACGCAACGCAAGCACATGCTGCGTGCGCGGGTCGAGCTTCTCGATCGCGGCGGCGACACGCACGCGCGCCGGCAGGCGGCGGACCGCGGCGGGCAGACGGCGGTTCACGCGGCCCTCCGCGTGCGAGCGGGCGCGGCCGTGTCCGAGAGCAGTGCCCGGCGGACCGCGCGTCGCAGGGCGTCGATCGGGAACGGCTTGCTGAACGCCTCGGCGACGCCCGCGCGCAGCAGTTCGCGAGCCGGCGCCTCGGCGCTGTAGGCGGAGACGAGGATCACCGGACGGCGGCGGCGCGAGCGGCGCATCCGGCGCGCGAGTTCGAGTCCGCTCATCCCGGGCAGCCGCTCGTCGGTCAGGACCAGGTCGAACGCGCCGGTGCGCATCCACACGAGCGCTTCCTCGGCGGAGCGGAACGTGTCGATGGTGTAGCCGTCGTCCGCCAGGCCCTCGGCGAGCGCCCACGAGGTGGTGGGTTCGTCTTCCACGATCAGGATGTGCGCCATGGCGGACCGGGCTCCGTTGGGGTGGGGCGAGATGCCAGCGGCCGTGCTTTCTGCAGCACGTGTGCCACCCCTCGTCGCCGCTCCACCACGACGCCCCCGGGCGCGAAATCCCCCACGCTCCGGACGCCGATCCGAGGGTGAGCGGAATCGCTCAGGTCGTTCGGGAATGGAGGCTTAGCGCGCGGCCCCGCGACAGGAGCGGGGCGCCGCCCGGTGTCCGCGGATGCTCCGGCACGCCCGGCGGGCACGCGAAAGGCCGGTCCGAAATGCGGACCGGCCGCTCAACCACGCACCACCGGATGCACGACCGCGATTGCTTCTTGGTCGGCGCTAGGAACCCTCCGGTCCTTCCTCTCCATCGTCACCCAGGGCGTATTCCTTGAGCTTCGTTCGCAGCGTCTGCCGCGAGATCCCGAGCAGGGTCGCTGCGCGCGTCTTGTTGCCGTCGCAGACGCGCAATGCGTGCTCGATGGCGAGCTTCTCGATCTCCGCGAACGGTCGCACGACGCCGGCCGGGAACGGCTCCGCCGCCGCCGCGCTGGCGCTGGCCGTGGCGCCGCGCGTGACCTCGGCCGGGAGGTGCTCGGGGCGGATCTCCTCGTCGGCCTCGAGCAGGACGACACGCTCGATCAGGTTCCTCAGCTCGCGCACGTTCCCGGGCCAGGCGTACGCCTTGAGTTGCACGAGCGCCGCGGGCGTGAGGCGCGCGGGCGGACGGCCGAGCTCGCGGCAGAAGCGCTGGATGAAGTGTTCGGCGAGGACCGGAATGTCGTCGGTGCGCTCGCGCAGCGGCGGCACCTCGACCGGCACCACGTTCAGGCGGAAGTAGAGGTCTTCGCGGAAGCGGCCCTCGGACACCATCCGCGAGAGGTCGCGGTGCGTGGCGGCGACCACGCGCACGTCGACCGTGATGTCGGCGTGCCCGCCGACGCGGCGGAATGTGCGCGTCTCGAGCACGCGGAGCAGCTTCGCCTGGAGCTGCGGCGCCATCTCGCCGATCTCGTCGAGCAGCAGCGTGCCGCCGTCGGCGAGCTCGAAGAGGCCCTTCCGGAAGCGCTTCGCGTCCGTGAACGCGCCGCGCTCGTGGCCGTAGAGCTCGCTCTCGAGCAGTTGCTCGGGGATCGCGCTGCAATTGAGCTCGATGAACGGTCCGGCGCCGCGCGCACTGCGCTCGTGGAGGTAGCGCGCCATGAGCTCCTTGCCCGAGCCCGTCTCGCCGCGCAGCAGAACCGTGCTCGTGCCGCTCTTCGCCGCACGCTCGAGCCGCGCGAGCGAGCGCTTGAGCGCCTCGCTGGAGCCCACGAGCGGCTGCGCGCTCGGCGAGGTCGCGCGCAGGTGGTCGACCTCGCGCTTCAGGCGCGCGTGCTCGAGCGCGCGCTCGAGCACGACGCCGAGGTGATCGAGGTCGGGCGGCTTCAGCATGAAGTCGTAGGCGCCCATCTTGATCGCGCGCACGGCGTGCTCGACGGTGCCGTGACCGGTCAACATGACGACGGGCACGAGCGGATCGAGCTCGCGGATCGCCTTCAGGACCTTCAGGCCGTCCTCATCCCCCAGGCGCAGGTCGAGCAGCACGGCGTCCGCGCCGTTCTCGCGGACCGCATCGAGCGCCTCGCGACCGCCCCCCACCTCGAGCGGCGTGAAGCCCATGTCGCGCGCCCACTCGCCGATGCTGAAGCGCAGCGAGCGCTCGTCATCGACGATGAGCAGCGTCTCGGCGTTCTGGGCGCGCGTCGGGCTGTCGCCTTTCGCCATGCCGTTTCTCCAGAGGGAAGTTGAGCAGCACCGTCGTGCCGCGGCCTTCGCGGCTGTCGACGGCGATCCAGCCGCCGTGTTCCTGAAGGATGGTCTGCGAGATGCTGAGCCCGAGGCCCGTGCCGCTCGCCTTGGTCGTGAAGAACGGATCGAACATCTTCTCGAGCACGCCGCGCGGGATGCCGACGCCGGTGTCGACGACCGCGACCTGCTGGTACTCGATCCACTCCGAGCCCGCGGGGCGCCCGTTGCGCCGGTCGCCGGTGCGCCGGCCCGGACCGCGCGGCGGCCGTCGCCGGCGCGCCTTGCGCACCTCGTAGCGCAGCGTGCCGCCCTCGGGCATCGCCTGCACCGCGTTGAGCGTGACGTTGAGCAGCACCTGCGTGACGAGATCGGGGTCAATGTAGAGGGGCGCGAGCCGCGGCGCCACCTCGACCTCGACGCGCACGCCGGCCTGCTGGATCGCATCGGCCGCGAGCCCGATGACACGATCGACGCACTCGGCGAGCGTGCCGGAGCGCAGCTCGGGCACGCGCGGCCGCGCGTACTGGAGCAGGCTCGTCACGATCCGGTCGAGGCGCGCGACCTCGCTCAGGATCACCTGCACGAAGCGCGCGCGGTCGTCGCGCGGCTCGAAGCGCCGCAGCAGCACCTGCGCACTGGTGCCGATCCCGGCGAGCGGATTGCGGATCTCGTGCGCAACGCCCGCCGCGAGCTGGCCGAGCGTCGCGAGCCGCTCGTTGCGGCGCAGCTCCTGCTGCATGCGCCGCACCTGCGCGAGGTCCTCGAGCGTGACCAGCACCCACGGCGGCCGCCCGAGGCGATAGCTCCTGACGAGCGCCTGCACCTCGCCTCCCGGAGCCTGGAGCAGCGCCTCGCGCTGCAGCCGCGAGCGACGGAAGACCTCGCGAGCGAGATCGTCGCCCGCCACCGCGGTGCGCAGCAGCGGAGCCGCGGGCCGGCCGCGCTCGCGTGCGGGCGCGAAGCCCAGCAGCCGCCCCGCCGCGGCATTGGCCGCCGCGAGGCGCCCGGAGGAGTCGAGCAGCAACACGCCGTTCCGCGCGTCATCCATGAACGCGCGAACGAGCGGTTCCCAGGGAGGCGCGCGGCGCGCGCGCGAGGGTCGGTCGGGCATGAGCGGTCCTTCGCTGCGCGCGCAGTATAGCAACGGCGCGCGGCGCGCGAAGGCGCCCGCGACGTCAGCGGCCCTTGAGTTCCTCGAGTACCGCCGCGACGAGCCGGTCGCGCACGTCGGCGCGATCGTAGTAGCCGCTCTGGATGCGGCGCACGGCGGCGCGAACACGGCCGAGCCGGATCAATCGGGGGTCCGCCGCGGAAGATCCGGCGGAGCGTGCGACCGGGGAGCTGCGCTTGAGGCGTCGGCGAGTCGGGTTCATGACTTCTCGTCGCGGCTCGGAAAGCGGTGGGGCCGGGAGGCCGCCGCCCTCAGGGGGTCGGATCGTACGTTCAGGGCTTCTTGCCGCCGTCCGCCGAGTCGGGGTGCGGGCCACCCATCGCACGGCGGTTCTCTTCCTGAATGCGAGCGTAGATTTCCTCGCGATGCACCTTCACCTCGGGCGGAGCTTCGATGCCGAGCTTGACCTGACCGGACCTCACCTCGAGCACGGTGATCTTCACCGTGTCCCCGATCCGGATGTTCTCTCCTAACTTCCTTGTTAGGACCAGCATCGTGCTTCGCCTCCGCTTGCGCACCGATACGGCAGGAAACCACGGCTCTCGAAGGGCCTATCGGCATGGCGGGTAATGGACTTGACGGAGAATAGCGCCAGACCGGGTCGCGTCAACCATGCGATCGCGCGGGGCGCAGCGGCCGCGGCACGGGCGATGCGCTAGACTGCGGCGCGGGTGCCTCCCGATGCGACGTTCTCTGCCCGGCAAATGGCGGGAATTGCCATGAAACGCAGCGTCGCCGACCGCCTGCTCACCCTGCTCATCGTCCCCGCGAGCCTGGGGCTCGTGGTCTCGGCGCTGACCCTCTCCCGCCACGCCTACACCGGCGTCACGGTCACGCCCGACGGGCACGTCCAGACGGTCGAGCCGGGCAGCCCGGGCGCCCTCGCCGGCCTCGTGCCGGGCGACCGGATCGCGCTCGCGGGCCGCGGCCTGGTGCCCGATGCGCTCGATCCGGATCCCTTCCGCCGCGCCGCGCCGGGCGAGCCGATGCTGCTGCGGCGCGATCGCGGCCGGGGCGCGGACCTCGTCTGGATCGCGCCCGAGCCGCTGCCCGAAGCCGAACGGCGCTTCGAGGCGTTCCTCTTCTCCGTCGCGTGCGGCTACCTGCTGCTCGGGGGCTGGGTCTGGAGCGAACGGCGCGACCGGCTGACGAGCGCGTTCCTCGTCCTCTGCCTCGCCTTCAGCGGCATGCTCACGCCGGAGCCGCGGCTGGACTCGCGCGCACTGCGGCTGGTCTACGATCTCGGGTATCTGGCGGCGCAACTCTTCGCGCCGGTCGTGTTCGCGCACTTCTTCGCGCTCTTCCCCGAACCGCCGGGCCGCGCGCGCGCCAACCCCGCCGTGCGGGTCGGCTACGGATTCGCGCTCGCGCTCTGGCTCGCGAACCTGGCGGTCGTGCTCGAGAACGTTCGCGGCGCGGGGCGCTGGGCCGCGGCGTTGCCCGCGCTGCAGACCGCGGCGCTGGCGCTCTTCGCCGCGGGCATGCTCGGCGGGCTCGTGCTGTTCGTGCGCTCGTTCGTGCGAACGAGCTCGACCGATGCCCGCCGGAGGCTGCGAGTCGCCTTCGCCGGCACGCTCGTCGGCGCGGCGCCGTTCGCGGGCGTCATCGCGTGGCGCAACCTCGTTCCGGGCTCGCCGCTGCCCGGCGAGCGCCTCTCGGTCGCGCTCACGCTGCTCGTTCCGGCCTCGTTCGCGTGGGCGATCGCGGCGCATCGCGTGTTCGACTTCCGCGTCGCGCTGCGCGCGGTGACCGTTCTGCTCTTCGCCGCTGCGCTCGCCGTGCTCGCCTACCTCGCCGGCGAGTGGCTCGCAGCGGCGTGGCGGCCGGCGCTGGGCCAGGGCGTCTCGGGGGCCTCGCTGGCGTTCCTCGCGCTCGTCGCCGCGCTCGCGGGCCCGGCGCGGCCGCTGCTCGCGCGGCTCGGCGCGCGCGTCGTGCCGATCGCCGGCGAGGTCTCGCTCGCCGCGTGGGTGCCCTCGCGCGAGTCCGCGCGGCTCGCCGAGCCGGGCGCCATCCTGCGCGAGGCCTGCGAAACCATCGTCCAGGCGCTGCGACTCGACGGCTGCAGCGCGGCGCGCCTCGCCGACGGTCGCCCGCAGCTCGTGACGTTCGCGGGCGCGCGGCTCATGCCCGCGCTGTCGGCCGGCTTCTTCGACGCGCTCGCACGCGGCGGCGGCGCACGCGACGTCGCCTCGCTCGAGCTCGCCGGCGAGGACCGCGACACGCTGGATCTGGCGGGCGTTCACTGGGCCCTACCCGTGCCGGGTGCGCTGCCGCCTGCGGTGCTGCTCCTCGGACGCCGGCTCACGGGCCCGTGGCTCGATCGCGGCGAGCGGCGCGATCTCGATCGGCTGGGCGATCACCTCGCGGTCGCGCTCGAGAACGCCGAGCTGCGGCGCGAGGCGCAGCAGCGTGTCGCGCTGGATCGCGAGCTCGAGGAGGCGCACCACGTGCAGGCGCACCGCCTGCCGCGCCGCACGCCGGTCTACCCCACGCTCGACTGCGCCGCGGTCACGCTCTCGATCGAATCGGTGGGCGGCGACTACTACGACTTCGTCGAGGTGGGTCCGCGCGACTTCACGCTCGCCGTGGGCGACGCGGCCGGCCACGGCGTGCCTGCGGCGCTCGCCGGCGTGCAGTCGCGCTTTCGCGGCGAGGCGCCGCGCGCGCGGCATCCGGGCGAGCTGCTCGAGGCGCTGAACCGCGACCTCGTCGCGGTCGACCAGCCCGAGAAGTTCGTCGGCATGCTGTGCGCGCGCGTCGACGTGACGGGGGGCGTGTTGCGCATCGCGAACGCGGGGCTGACGCCGCCGCTCGTGCGCCGCGCCGACGGCCGCCTCGAGGAGCTCTCGGAGAGCGGCATGCTGCTCGGCGTCCAGGAGGCGGCGCGCTATGCCGTCTCGACGGTCGAGCTCGATGCCGGCGATCTGGCCGTCGTCTACACGGACGGCCTGACCGAGGCGGGCCGCGATGGCCGCATGTTCGGCGTCGAGGGCATCCAGCAGGTGCTCGACCGACACGCCCACCGGCGCGCCGCGGACATCGTCGACGAGCTGCTGCTCGCGGTGCGGCGCTGGGCGGGCGAGCCCGTCGACGACCTGACCATCGTCGTGCTGCGCCAGCTCACCCGCCCCGGCGGCCGGCTGCGGGGCGGTCAGCGGCCCGTCAAGCTCGAGGCGAGGGCCGCCGATACCGTCGGGTGAGGCGACAGGAGCCGCCTCCCCCCGCTCGCGAAGCCAACCCACGAGCGGCCGATCGGAACGGTTGACCGCGCGACAGGCCGTATGCGCGCCCTCGAAGTCGGAGGCAGGCCGTGGACGACGTGGTGATGGTTCTCCTGGATCTGCTCTGGTGGATCCGACGCT
>Ga0335085_10016449_pt1 | contig 10690 bp, 8 predicted proteins | sample Lox_Sample_45_FD_206712 | JGI IMG/M metagenome (GOLD analysis project Ga0335085, IMG submission 206712) | Soil microbial communities from Loxahatchee National Wildlife Refuge, Florida, United States - Lox_Sample_4.5 | ecosystem: Environmental > Terrestrial > Soil > Wetlands | place: USA: Florida... | reverse complement strand
GCGACTCATCTACAAACTCTGCGCGGTAAAGGCAGACCATGAGATGAACTGGCGCGAATACACCTTCGCCATGCTGGGTTTTTCGGCCGTGGGATTGGTGCTTACCTACGCCATTCAGCGCTTGCAATACTACCTGCCCTGGAACCCGCAACATCTAACCGGCGTGGGTAGCGATCTGGCCTTCAACACCGCCGCCAGCTTCACTACCAATACCAACTGGCAGTTCTACACGCCCGAATCGACCATGAGCTATCTCACTGAGATGGCGGGCCTGGCGACGCACAACTTCTGGTCGGCCGCGGCAGGCATCGTGGTGGCGGTGGCGTTGATTCGCGGCATCAAGCGAACCAGCTCGGGAACTATCGGCAACTTCTGGGTCGACATGACGCGGACGATGCTCTACATTCTGACCCCCGCGTGCATCCTTTATGCGCTGCTCCTGGTGTGGCAAGGCGTCCCGCAAAACCTGAGCAGCTACACCGTTGCGCACCCGCTCGAGCAGCCCTCCCAAACCCAAACGATCGGTCAGGGGCCGGTCGCCTCGCAGGAAGCCATCAAGATGCTTGGCACCAACGGCGGCGGCTTCTTCAACGCCAACAGCTCCCATCCGTATGAAAACCCAACGCCGTTTTCCAACTACATTGAGATCATTTCCATCTTTGTCATCGGCGCGGGTCTTACCTACACCCTGGGCCGCATGACCGGCTCGCCTGGCCATGGCTGGGCGGTCTTCGGAGCGATGTATGTATTGTTCGCGGCCGGCTTCTTGGTCTGTTACTGGGCCGAAGCGCATCCGTACAACATGATCCACGGAGCGCAGCAGACGCGAACCGCGACCGCTCCCGGCGGCAACATGGAGGGCAAGGAGGTTCGCAACGGCATCGCCGAGAGCGCGCTCTTCGCCACCATCACCACTGACGCCAGCTGCGGCGCGGTCAACAGCATGCACGACAGCTTCACTCCGCTGGGCGGCATGATTCCTCTGGCCAATATCATGCTCGGCGAAGTGGTCTTCGGCGGCGTCGGTGCGGGCATGTACGGCATGTTGATTTATGTCGTGATTGCCGTGTTCATCGCCGGCCTTATGGTAGGCCGCACACCCGAATATCTCGGCAAGAAGATCGAAGCTTACGACGTGAAGATGGCCATGCTCTATGCGCTGATCTTCCCTCTCATCATCCTCACCTTTGCGGCAATCTTTGTACTGATTCCGGCTGGTCTCTCCGTGACCAACAATCCCGGGCCGCACGGATTCTCAGAGATTCTCTATTCGTTCACGTCCGGCGCCGGCAACAACGGCTCGGCATTCGCGGGCCTGGGAACCAACTGGTGGTACAACATCGCGATGGGCTGGGACATGCTGATCGGCAGATTCCTCATGATGATTCCCGCTCTGGCGCTGGCCGGGAATCTGGCGCAGAAGAAGAGCGTTCCGCCGTCGCCAGGGACGTTCCCGGTCAACACTACGCTCTTTGCGGTGTTGCTCGTCGGCACGGTCTTGATCATCGGCGCGCTTACCTTCTTCCCGGCGCTGAGCCTGGGACCGATTCTTGAACATCTGCTCTTGCAGACAGGAAAAGTCTTCTAAACACATTCATACCGCATCAGCTCGAGGCAAATGGACTGACATGGCTGAAAAAACGAGTCTCTGGAACACGCAGATTATGGCCCAGGCAACGCTGGACAGCTTTCGCAAGCTCGATCCGCGCTGGATGGTCAAGAACCCGGTGATGTTTGTGGTCGAAGTGGGCAGCGTGCTTACCTCGGTTCTGCTCATCGAGAACTACCGCCATAACCCTGCGGCCTTCGGCTTTAACCTGCAGATCACTCTCTGGCTGTGGTTCACGGTTCTGTTCGCGAACTTTGCTGAAGCCATGGCAGAGGGACGCGGCAAAGCCCAGGCCGACACGCTGCGCAAGGCCAAGGGCGAAACCATCGCCAAGCGCTACAAGAGCGACGGCAGCTTTGAAGATGTGGTCAGCGGACTCCTGCGCGCGGGCGACGTGATCTACGTCGAAGCCAACCACTATATCGCGGGCGACGGCGAAGTGATCGAGGGCGTGGCGTCGGTCGACGAGTCGGCCATCACGGGCGAATCGGCTCCGGTGATTCGCGAAGCCGGCGGCGATCGCTCTGCAGTAACCGGTGGCACGAAAGTTCTGTCGGATTGGATCAAGGTGAAGATCACTTCCAATCCCGGCGAGACGTTTCTGGATCGCATGATTGCACTGGTCGAAGGCGCCACGCGTCAAAAGACGCCTAATGAGATCGCGCTCAGCATTCTGCTTTCCGGCCTCACGATCATTTTCTTGCTTGCAGTCGTTACGCTGCAGCCGTTCGCCATTTACTCGAGCGCTCCGCAAACCGTTTTCGTTCTCGTCTCGCTGCTGGTTTGCCTCATTCCCACCACCATCGGCGGGTTGCTCTCCGCCATCGGCATTGCAGGCATGGACCGGTTGGTCCAATACAACGTGCTGGCCATGAGCGGACGCGCCGTGGAAGCGGCGGGCGATGTGAACACGCTGCTGCTCGACAAAACCGGCACTATCACGCTCGGCAACCGTCAGGCGACCGAGTTTCTGACCGCGCCGGACGTGAGCCAGGAGCGGCTGGCAAATGCCGCGCAGCTTGCCTCGCTTTCCGACGAGACTCCCGAGGGCCGTTCAATCGTTGTGCTCGCGAAAGAGAAATACAACTTGCGCGGGCGCGATCTGGCCGGCATTCATGCCGAGTTCGTTCCTTTCACCGCGCAGACCCGCATGAGCGGCGTGAATCTGCCGGGAACACGCATTCGCAAGGGCTCGGTCGATGCAATCGCCCGCTTTCTTGAAGAGCAGGGGTCGTCGTTACCGCAGAAGGTTCGCGACCACGTTGAAGAGATTGCGCGCCAGGGCGGCACGCCGCTCGTCGTGGCCGAAAACTCTACAGCGCTGGGCGTGATCTATCTAAAGGACGTGGTGAAAGGCGGTCTGAAAGATCGTCTGGCTCGGCTGCGCGCCATGGGCATCCGGACCATCATGATTACCGGCGACAACCCGCTAACCGCCGCGGTGATTGCGCGCGAAGCCGGCGTGGACGACTTTCTTGCCGAGGCCAAGCCGAAGGACAAGATGGATCTGATCAAGCGCGAGCAGGGCAAGGGAAAACTCGTCGCAATGACCGGCGATGGCACCAACGACGCGCCCGCGCTGGCGCAGGCCGACGTGGGCGTGGCCATGAACTCTGGAACGCAGGCCGCCAAAGAAGCAGGCAACATGGTCGACCTCGACTCGAATCCCACCAAGCTCATCGAAATTGTCGAGATCGGAAAACAGTTGCTCATGACGCGCGGCGCTTTGACCACGTTCTCGATCGCCAACGATGTGGCCAAGTACTTCGCCATCATTCCGGCCATGTTCGCCGGAGTGTTTCCCGTGCTCGGAGCGCTCAACATCATGTATCTGCATTCGCCGCAGTCGGCGATTCTCTCCGCGGTCATCTTTAACGCGGTCATTATCGTGGCGCTCATTCCGCTGGCGCTCAAAGGCGTGAAGTACGAGCCCAAAGCGGCCGACGTATTGCTGCGGAACAATCTGCTCCTCTACGGAGTCGGCGGCATCATCATCCCGTTTATCGGCATCAAGGCCATCGATCTTTGTCTGGTGGCGATGCACCTGGCGTAAGTGCGCGGTCCGCACGAAGGAGAATCGACGTGAACACGACTACGATGGTCGACGAAGAACTTGGAACTCGTGAAGGGCATCACGCATCGCATGTGCAGGAGTCACCGGTCAAGCATTCACTCTGGGGGACCTCGGTTCTCTTCACGCTGGTCACCGCGGCGATCTTCGGCCTGGGCTATCCGTTGCTGCTTACGGGCGTGGCGCACATTCTATTTCCGCGCCAGGCGGCCGGTAGCCTGATCACGAGCAAGGATGGCACCGTGATCGGCTCCGAGCTGATCGCGCAAAGCTTTACCTCCGACAAGTACTTTCATCCGCGCCCATCGGCGGCGGGCAACGGCTACGATGCGACCGCTTCCGGCGGCACCAACCTGGCCCAGTCCAATGCCAAGCTGCCACAGCGCATGCAGGCCGACATCGACAAGCTCCACGCCGAGAATCCCAGCCAGCCGGTGCCCATCGATGCGGTTACCTACTCAGCTTCGGGCCTCGATCCCGACATCACGCCCGACAACGCCTATTTCCAGGCGCCGCGCATCGCCAAGGCACGCGGATTGCAAGAGGATGCGGTGCGCAAATTGATTGCGGAGCACATTGAGGGGCGCACGCTCGGTTTCATCGGCGAGCCGCGCGTCAATGTTCTGGATCTGAATCTCGTGCTGGATCAATCGGCGCACTAAGCTTGCACGCGGCGGCTCCCCAAGCCATGACTTGGCGGGACAGGCTAACCAGCCTTCCCGCTTTTCTTTTTTTTGCCGCAGGGGCGCTATTGCCATTTTTTTAAAGGCATTGAATCGTCACGGCTGGCGAGCGTTGCTTAGACCACCCTGCGTCCCTCAATCGCGCGCGCCATCGTCACCTCATCGGCATATTCAATGTCGCTGCCCGCGGGAACACCTGTCGCGATCCGCGTGATCTTCACCGAAAAACCACGCAACGCAGTTGCCAGCCAGTCGGCTGTCGCCTCGCCTTCGAGCGTTGGGCTCGTGGCCAGTATGACTTCGTCCACCTCGCCGCGTTCCGCGCGGCGCACCAATGTTTCCGCGCGCAACTGGTCCGGTCCTACGCCATGCAGTGGCGAAAGCGTCCCATGCAGCACGTGATAGACGCCTTGGTAGGTTTGCGATCGCTCCACGGCGGCGATGCTGGTCGGCTCTTCGACGACGCACACCACACGCTGATTCCGCGTCGGGCTCGCGCAATAAGCGCAAGGATCGATGTCGGTGATGTTGTTGCAGATGGAGCAGAGGCGCAGGCTGGCCTTGAGTCCCCGCACGGCGTCCGCCAAAGCATCGGCGTCGTCGTCGCTCGAACGCAGAATATGGAAGGCGTATCGCTGCGCGCTCTTGGTGCCCACGCCGGGCAGCTTCTTCAGTTCTTCAATGAGCCGTGCCATCGGCTCGGCATAGCGTGCCACGCAATCCGCCTCTCAAAAGTTAGTGTGTGAATGATTCCCAGTGCGCATTAAAAATGGTCGGTCATTCTGAGCGAGTCCGCCGCGGCGGACGAATCGAAGGATCCGCATTTCGACGTCCAATTCGACGAAGAGCCACAAACTAGCCGCCGAGCCCCGGAAGTTTCAGCCCGCCCAGCATTCCCTGCACGCTCGACTTGATCGCCTCATCCGCCTTGCGGCCCGCTTCGTTAATGGCCGCGACGATCAAATCCTCGAGCATCTCCACATCGGCCTGCGCACCGGTCAAGCTCGTCACCGCCGAGGGGTCGATATGAAGCTTCAGCAGTTCCTTCTTGCCGTTCATCGTTGCGGTCACTGCGCCGCCGCCGCTTGAAGCTTCAACCACGGTCTCGCCAAGCTTGCGCTGCACTTCCTCCTGCATCTGGTTGGCCTGCGAAAGCATCTCCGAGATTTTGAGCGGGTTGATCATCGTATCTTCCTATTCTTCACTCACCGGTCACGGTTCCAAGAAGCAACTGCAGATCCTTCGGCTTCGTCTGCCGCGGCGGACTCCCGTCAGGATGACAGCTGCGCTGTCACTTCTGGCGTAAATCCACTACGCTGCGGACCTCGGCATTGAAAATCTCCTGCGCCCGCCTTACTAATGGATGCGCGAGGGCTGCCTCCTGCACGCTGCCGGAGACGACAACGGGCGGCGCAACTTCCGCCGGAGCCGTGCCCTCACCGGGGGAGACCAGGAAGCGCACCGGCGCGCCCAGCTTCAGCAACTCCGCCCGGATGATTTTTTCGGCGGCCGCGTTCACCGTCAAGGTGAGCATCTTTTTGCCTACGCCCGGCACGGAAACTCGGACCGCGCCACTCTCCATCGCCCATGCTGCGGCTCCCAGCAGTTGCGCGGCGGTGCTGTGCCCAGAGTTGGCTAGCGCGGCTACGACAGCTTCGCGCACCTGACCGATACCGAGATTATTTGACTCCGGCATTTTCGCCAGGGCACCCTCGGTCAGGTTGACAGCCGCGCCGTACGTGGCATCATTGCTGGCAGCAACAGGGAAAGGAGCCGCACGGTACATCGATTCAGTTGTCCTTGCTGTTGAATGGCTTACAGGCAAAGTCTCAACTGTTGCTTCTATTCTCGTTGTCTCGCTTTGAGAGCTTGAAGGTGTTCTGTTCCAACTGCCGCTCTCGCGAGAGAAGGGGCTGGCCGATGGCGCCGCAATCGCTGCGGCTTTTGGAGCACTTCCGCCCGTGCGTTGCTGGACCGGCCCCGGGTTTGGCCGCGAGGCTGATCCGCCGGCAACGCCGCTCAGCAGTTCCTCGATAGGCAAGAGTCGCTGCGCATGAATCAGTTTCAGTATGCCAAGCTCCAAATGCAGGCGCTGTTCCTGGCGATAATTCAGGTCGTCGAAAGTGCGCAACACGATTTGCAGGTTGCGCGTGAGTTCTTCCTCGGTAAACAGCAGGGCGGTACGCGTGGCGCGGGCGCGTTCGTCCGCGGAGATTTGCAGCAGCTCGGTCTGCTCGCCGCCGAGTTTGGCCATGAGCGCATTGCGCAGGTAGCGCACCATCTGCCGCGCCAGCGAGAGCGGGCTGTGGCCGGCATTCACGAGCGTATGAATCTCTTCCATCAGCTGTGCGCTCTGGCTGGCCGCGACGGCTTCCATCAGCCGTTCGAAAATCGTATTTGGCACCGCGCCCATCAATTCGCGAATCTGCTCTGCCGATAGCGCGGGACGGCCATCTTTCAATGGCGCCGACGCGATCGCCTGGTCCATGATGGAGAGCGCATCGCGCATCGATCCATCGCCGGCCTCGGCCAGCAACGCCAGCGCATCGTCTTCGGCGGCCACCTTCTCCTCGGCCGCGATCATCTTCAACTGCGTCAAAATGTCGTCGAACTTGACCGCGTGAAAGCTGAAGTGCTGGCAGCGCGAGCGAATGGTCTGCGGAATGTTTTCAGGCTCGGTGGTCGCCATCATAAAGATGACGTGCGCCGGTGGTTCCTCCAGAGTTTTAAGCAGCGCGTTGAATGCGGCCTCGGTGATCTGGTGAGCCTCGTCGAGAATGTAGACTTTGTAGCGATCGCGCGAAGGAGCATAGCGTGCCGCATCGCGCAGCTCGCGAATCTCGTCGATGCCGCGGTTGGTGGCCGCATCGATTTCGATCACGTCAACGGCATTGCCTTGGCGAATTTCAACACACGCATCGCAAGTGCCGCATGGTTCCGGTGTCGGCCTTTGCGCCGTCCCGACTTCAGTACGGCAGTTCAGCGCCATGGCCAGAATGCGCGCGATTGTTGTCTTGCCGATGCCGCGATGCCCCGAAAAAATGTATCCGTGAGCAATGCGGTTCTGCTCGAGCGCGTTGAGCAGCGTGCGCGTCACATGGTCCTGGCCGGCCACGTCGGCAAAGCGTTGCGGACGGTATTTTCTGGCCAGAACCTGGTAGCCCATGCGAAGTCGCGCTCCTCTTTGTGCCTCAAAAAAAGTCAGAGGTCCAGAAGTGATTGTATCGGTTCAGGGCGGATCGCTGCGGGGTGGAAATCGCTCGGCAAGAGCGTGTTTTGACGCGTCACTCGACTGGTTGCCAACGGTGACGACCGGACATCCCCCGAGTCAAAAGAAGCAGGTTCGCGATGGAGGCCGAGCATTTGGTCGGCTGGATGAAATGAACACGCAAATGTGCGATTCTCATGATGGGTGCTCCGTTCGCTGATCGTGATCGGCCGTATCGCGGCGGCAGCGTTTGCGTCCAACAATGAGAGGGTTGGTCTTGAAGTCGGTCTTTGGAGTTTCGCTGCTCGTGAGCTGCTTTTTCGCGGCGGGACCGCAGTTCTGCGCGCAGGCGCAAAACCAGTCTGGCTCGGGCCAGAGCCAACCTGCTGCAGGCAGTCAGAATCCGGCTCCGGCGCAGCAGCCCCCGCGTCCAACCACGCAGACCAACGCCAATCCGTTCCCTGAAGACACAAGTTCGGTTCCAGTGATCCCAACCCGGACCTCGCCGGACGTGGCTCCGGGCGACGAAGAGCCGAGCGCGCACGTTCCCATGCCCGCCGAAGACGGCGATCCAGTGCGGAGTCCCGAAGAAGCAGCCGATGCCGCCGATTCGAGCAGTAGCAGTTCAAGCTCGAGTCTCGCCGGGATGGGCGACCTGAATCCGCCGGACGATGACACAACGCAACCGGGGAAACATAAGAAGAAGGGCGAAGAGGATGTTGTCCCGGAGCATCATGAGACCGCGGCTGAAGACGAAGAGGTCGGCGGCTACTATCTCTCGAACAAGGATTGGAAAGGGGCGCTCTCGCGCTTTCAATCCGCGCTGGTTCTCGACCCTGACAACCCGGATGTGTATTGGGGCCTCGCCGAATGTGAGCGGCACATGGGCGACTTTGCCGATGCTCGCGCGAACTACCTGAAGGTGAGGGAATACGATCCCGGCAGCCGTCACGCCAAAGAGGCCGCCAAGGCCTTGGATGACCCGGAGATTGCCAACGCGAAGGCGGATGCAGCAAAACCCGGCGCCTCGGGACAGCCGGCTGCGCAGCCACAACAGTAACTGCCGCTCAATCCACGCTGGTCAAAAGCCAGCCCAGCGCAGATACGCATGGACGATCGGCTCGCCCCACAAGCTGCTCACAATTCCGCCCACGCAAAGAAATGTGCCCAGCGGCATCTTCATGTGCGCCCAGCTCTCATTCCTTTCGCGAGTCGACGGCAGAGCAAGCAGAACCAGCGCAGCAATCGCGCCGAGCATAACGGCCACGAAGAACGAGAGTAACGCTCCCGGTAGGCCGAGCCACGCGCCGAGCATGGCCATCAGTTTCGCGTCGCCCAGGCCGACGCCCTCGCGGTGGCGAAGCAGCCAGTAGAGCCACCGAGTCACCAGAATAACGCCGGCAGCGACGATGATATCCAGCAATCGTTGCCAGGTGACATGCCAAATGAAGCGAGCTCGCAAAGCACTGGCTCCGTAGAATGCGAATACATGTTTTGAGTTCGCAGCAGCATACACGAGAGTCGCCACAAATCCACCCACAATACCGGGGATCGTGATTTTGTTGGGAAGCCAAAGATGTTCGAAATCAAGAGCCGCGAGCGCAATCAGCAGCCAGAGCAAAATCATCTGCGAAAGACTAAGGATTGCCGTGGTCCAAAGGAAGTCGAAGTACATAGGACCGGATATGCTGCCAAGGTTGAGCCACGCAACCATCGCCCACAACGCGCCCACCGCCAGCTCCACCAGCGGATACCGCACGCTAATCCACGCCCCGCAGCTCCGGCACCGCCCGCGCAGCGCCATCCAACTGACCAGCGGCACATTCTCCCACCACGCGAGCGTTCGCCCGCAGCTCCAGCAATGCGAGCGAGGATGGACGATGCTCTCGCCTTCAGGCCAGCGGCTCAGGCACACGTTCAGGAAGCTGCCAAAGGCCAGCCCGAGAAGCCCGCCGAAGATCGTTCCGAGGATGCGAATCATTGAAGAGATTGAGTATACGGCTCTGATGTCCTGTGCGTAAGACGCGCCAATCATCGCCGCCGCTCCCTGAAAGGTAAAATGGAGATGGATGGATCTCCCGCCAGAGACAACCAGCGCGCCACCGAAAACCAGTGAGGACCACACGCCTCCAACCACCACCGATCCGGCGCGGGCGGCGGCATTGTTTGAGCAGTCCGCGGCCATCATGGCTCGGCTGCGCGCTCCCGGCGGCTGCCCGTGGGATCGCGAACAGTCCTTCGATTCCATCCGCAAGTACACACTGGAAGAGGTCTACGAAGTCTTCGATGCCATTGAGCGCCGTGACTTCAACCATCTTGCCGAAGAGCTGGGCGATCTGCTTCTGCAGGTGCTGTTTTACGCCGAGATGGCGGCCAATGAAGGCCGCTTCACCATCGCCGACGTTCTTGATCACCTGAATCGCAAGCTCATTCGCCGCCATCCGCATGTTTTTGGCGAAGAAGCCTCGCGCGCCGCCGGAAACAAGGCCCAAGTGGCAACAGCCTCCGTCGATGCCGCTGTTGCGGGTTCATCCGCCGCCGTTCTGCGCAACTGGGACGAGATCAAAGCTTCTGAAAAATCGGCGAGCGGGCCAAATCGCGACGGCGCAGCTGCCGACGGTGCAGGGAATCAGCCGGCCTCGCGCCTCGACGGCGTTCTTCGCGCAATGCCCGCGCTGCTTGAAGCCTCAAAGCTCGGCGCAAAGGCTCAGAAATCGGGCTTCGACTGGCCAAGCTGGCGCGAGCTGCTGCCAAAAGTCGCCGAAGAAACCGCCGAACTCGCCGCCGAAGCCGAATCCCCTGAAGCCGAGCCCAATGACGCCAAACGCAAGGCGCGCGTCGAGGCCGAGCTCGGCGACCTGCTCTTCACGGTCGTCAATCTCGGCCGCCACCTGGGAGTCGATGCGGAGATGGCGCTCCGCAATTGCAATCTTCGTTTTCGCCGCCGCTTCAGCGAGATGGAGCGAAGATCCTCGCGTCCGCTTGAAGAATTGGCGCCGCCCGAGCTCGAAGCCCTCTGGGAGCAGGCGAAGAAGAATCTGGCGGACATCGAAAAACGAAGCCCTGACCATCCAGCGCAAACCGAATCGCAGGCGCATTCATGATCGAGATTCGCAGTT
>Ga0335085_10016448_pt1 | contig 10690 bp, 8 predicted proteins | sample Lox_Sample_45_FD_206712 | JGI IMG/M metagenome (GOLD analysis project Ga0335085, IMG submission 206712) | Soil microbial communities from Loxahatchee National Wildlife Refuge, Florida, United States - Lox_Sample_4.5 | ecosystem: Environmental > Terrestrial > Soil > Wetlands | place: USA: Florida... | reverse complement strand
ATGCCGCCGCTGCGGCGGCCGCCGCCCGGTACCGGCGTGTGGCGGCGAGCCACAGCACGAGCGGCGCCAGGAACAGCTTCAGCGCCACTGCGAACCCGATCGCCGACGCCGCGACGAACGCCCGGTCTCGCCAACGCCAGGCAGCGGCCAGGGCGAGCAGGAGCGGGATCGTGACGTTGCCGGTCTGGATCGACTCGAGCACCGGGGGCCAGAGCAGCGCGCAGCCGTAGCAGCGCCAGTCTCGAACCCCCAGCAGGTAGAGCGCAGTCGGCACTCCGGCCAGTGCGAGCACGGTCACTGCCGCCGTGGCGACCCCGGATGGAAGCATCGTGAACGGCACGGTCAGCCAGGCCGTCAGCGGCGGATAGACGAGGCCGACGCCCCGGCTGATGTCCCGGACTGCGTGCAGTGGGTACGGCGACTGGCCGTGGAGGAGCTTCCTGGCCGCGGGGAGGTAGGAGGCGCGGAAGTCGACCGCGAGCTGGCCGCGGCGTGCGAGGAGGACTCCCGCACCGAGCGCGACGGCGGCTGCCAACGGGCCGCAGACGACGTTCGAGACCTGGGCTCCCGCGGTGCCGCGACTCCGGCGTGGGGCGGGGCTCACTGCGACATTCGCTTCTTCAGCACCTGCACGCCGTGCGCTGAATAGACGAGCCGCCACCGCGGATTCGAGTCGAGCGCGCGCACGGTGCGGAGATAGCCCGCCCGGTCGACGATCGTGCGGTCGTCGAGGTCGACGACGACGAAGCGCGCGTCGCCGAGGTAGGGGAAGAGGACGATGTGTCGCCGCGCCGAGAGGTGGCCGGCGAGCTCGTTCGAGGCAGACACCCGCGCACTGCCGGGAATCAGGCCGAGTGCATGGGCTTTCGCGGCGTGGACGGGGTTCGACGGAAGTGCCGCCCGAATGTCGCCGGCCGCGAAGTAGACGGGACTGAAGAGCGCCATCGAGGCTGCGCCGGCGAGCGCGTAGAAGGTGACGCGGTCGGGGTGGCGCCTCACGCGGGCCGCGCCCAGGATGCTCGCGGCGACGAGGAAGGGGACGATCCCCGCGGTGTACTGGTACTGGAGCGCGGTCTGTTCCGGCTTCGAGGAGAGCAGATTGATGACGAGGTCGGGAAAGGCGCCGAGGAGCAGGATCGGCTCGAGCGCCCAGAGTCCGAGCCACGGCACGAAGACCAGCACGAGGTAGAGGGCCTTGTGCCAGGTCGCCGCCGCGTGCACGAAGGCGGCGGGGTCGGTCACGACCGTGTGCAGCATTCCGCGCGGCGTCCCTCCCACGGCCGCGTAGCGGCCGGCGAACGGGTCCGTGCCGGAGGGCGAAAAATGCGGGATGACGACGAGGAAGTCGGCGAGCGTGCCCGCGAGGCCCAGCGCGAAGATCGTCAGTCCGGCGAGCCGCCTGCCCTTCCTGACCGCGTACCAGATCCCCAGGCAGCCGACCGCGAGCGGGATCTCCTCCTTCGTCGAGGCGGCCAGCAGCGCCACGACCGCAAACGGGAGGAGACGCCCCTCGTCGAGGAACCAGATCGCAAAGAGGAGCAGCGGAACCGCGAAGCTGACGGGATGCACCTTGAACGCGTTGAACTGCGTGGCCGGGAAGAGCAGGTACGCGAACACGAGGTGGGCCGCCGCGCGCTCGGTGCGAAGATGCTTTCGCGCGAGCCAGTAGACCGGGAAGGCGCCGGCCGCGATCGCGACGGCCTGGGCCGTGAGCAGCATCAGCGGGCTGGGCCAGATCCGCCAGAGCGGCGCGAAGAGCGCGAGGAACGGGTCGGCGTGGGTCCCGAGTCGACTCATCTCGATACCCGCCAGCGAGGTGACCTGTAGGACATGCCCGTGCGAGGTCGCCCAGACGGCCTGCACCATGTCGCCGAGATCGAGCCTTGGGCTCCGGTACGCCAAATAGTGGACGGTCGAGGCCGCTGAGAGGACGAGGGCGTAGAGAACCGCGCTCGCACAGACGAGCCGGCGTGTACGCGACTCCTCGCCGAGCGAGGTACGCGCGCGCTCGCGGAGGCGTTGCACCTCCGAGTCGTACGGCGCTTCGCGATGGACGAGCTCCACGGCCCCTCGCTCAGCGAAGGACGTCGCGCACGTGGGCGCGAGCCGTGTCGCGGGGGGCCTGCTCCTCGTGGTGGCTCGTCAAGAGCTCCCCGACGAGCCCGAGCGAGAAGAGCTGGATCCCGACGACGACCAGCAGGCTGCCGAGCAAGAGCAGCGGCCTGCCGCCGATCGCGGCGCCGCCGACCTTGATCGCGGACAGGTAGAGCAGGATCGCGAGCCCGGCGAGGCCGAGGCCGAAGCCGACGGCTCCGAAGAGATGCAGCGGCCGGTAGCGGTAGCGCCCCATGAAGACGATCGTCAGCAGGTCGAACGGCGCGCGCAGGTAGCGCTCGATCCCGAAGCGCGAGCGCCCGTTCAGGCGCGGACGGTGGTTCACTGCCAGCTCGGTCACGCGGTAGCCCGCGTGATTGGCGAGTACCGGCACGAACCGGTGCCGCTCGCCGTACAGCTGGACGTTCTCGAGCACCTCCGCGCGGTAGGCCTTCAGGCCGCAGTTCATGTCGTGGAGCCGGACGCCCGTGACGAGCCCTGTCGCGCTGTTGTAGATCCGCGAGACGAGCCGGCGAACGAAGGGGTCGCGGCGGTCGCGCTTCCAGCCGGAGACCACGTCGTAGCCGTCGTCGAGCTTCTCGAGCAGGCTCGGGATCTCGAGCGGGTCGTCTTGGAGGTCGGCGTCGATCGTCACGACGATGCTTCCGGCCGCGACGTCGAAGCCGGCCCGCAGTGCGGCGGCTTTGCCGAAGTTGCGGCGGAGCTGTACGACCCGAACGTTCGTGAAGGTGCTGTGGAGGCGGACGAGCTCCCGGTATGACCCGTCGGTCGAGCCGTCGTCGACGTAGACGACCTCCCAGTCGTACGCAGTCGGCTCGAGAGCCTCGCGCAGCTGCTCGTAGAGCTCTGCGAGTGTCTCCTCCTCGTCGAGGAGCGGAACGACGACCGAGACCAGGCTCCGTCCACGCGCTTGCTGGTCGGGCACCCCGTCGACGCTGACCGAGCGCAGCGCCTTGTGCGTGCGGATGGCCACGAATCGCACGCTATGTGGGTGCTCGTGCGCCGTCGGCGCCCCTTCGACCAGAGTCGCCCAACCCTTCGGTCAGTCGCCGTCGCACCTGCCCGAATGGCGGATCTGACCTAGCCTTCCCGCGCACGCAGACGTCCGACGCGCCCGCTTCGATGATGAGCGGGTGAGCGTGCACGATGAAACGGCTGTCCCGGCCCTCGCGGCCGGTCGTCCGGCGGCGCGCCCGTCGCGCCTCACCGCCGTGCTCGAGGAGAACGGCACGCTCGTGATGGTGGTCGCCGCCTTTGCGGTCGTCCTCGTTACCCACCTGCGCACCTCGCTGGCTGCGGACGGCTGGATGGCGCTGCTCTCGGGGCGAGAGGTCGCTCAACACGGTCTGCCCTCCCACGACACGCTCACCGTCTGGGCGCACGGACGCCGCTGGGTCGACCAGCAGTGGCTGGCCCAACTCGTCCTCTACGAGCTGGAGCGCCTGGGCGGCCTCCGGCTCGTGATGCTCGTTCACGCGGCCCTGGCGAGCGCCGGGCTCGCCGGCGCGGCGGTGCTCTCCCGGCGCCTGGGCGCGTCGGCCCGGTCGACGACCTGGGTGTGCGTGCCAGTGCTCGTCGCGTTCTGGCCAGGCGCGGCCGTCATGCGGCCGCAGTCCTTCGCCTACGTGCTCTTCGTCGCGGTCGCATGGCTGCTCCTCGACGACCTTCGGGCGCCGTCGCGCCGCGTGTACGGCGTGCTCCCCCTGCTCGTCGTGTGGGCGAACCTGCACGGGTCGGTGGTCGTCGGCTGCGCGCTCGTCTCCGGCTACTCGTTGGTCGAGCTCGTCGCGGCTTTCCGCGGGCGGTCGCAGGTTCCCCGGCGCCGGTCGCTCTTCCTGGCGGCCGCCCCCTGGGCCTGCGTGCTGGCCTCGCCCTATGCGCTGTCTCTTCCCGCCTACTACCGCGAGATTCTCTTCTCGAGCGGGTTCGGGAGCTACGTGACCGAGTGGGCGCCGACGACGCTGACGCCCGAGAGCATCCCGGTCTACCTGCTCGCTCTCGGCGGCGTCTGGCTGCTGGGGCGGGCGCCCGCGGTCGTCTCGACGTTCGAGAAGCTCGCCTTCGCCGGGCTCGCGGTCCTCGCGTTCGATGCGGTCCGGAATGCGGTCTGGCTCGCCCTCTTCGCGGTCGTCGTGCTGCCCCGCCTGGTCGACGCGCTCCGTGCGCCGGTCACCGAGCCGCGGCGGCTGAACCGGCTCCTGGCGCTCGCGATGCTCGCCGGCGTCGTCGTCGCGACCGCCGGGGTCGCCGCGAAGCCGGTCTCCTGGTTCACGGGGCGCTTCCCGGCGGCGGCTGCAGACGCTGCAGCGACGGCGGCCGGCAACCGTGGACGCGTGTTCGCGAACGAGCGCTACGCGGACTGGCTGATCTGGGAGCATCCGCAGCTGGCCGGGCGCGTGGCCTACGACTCCCGGTTCGAGCTCCTCTCCTCCCGGCAGCTGCACTCGGTGACCGAGTTTCGCAACCTCGTCGACGGCTGGAGGTCGACGCTGCGCGGCTACCCGGTTCTCGTCCTCGACCGCTCCGACGATGCCCGTCCGCGGGCGGCTCTCGTCCAGGCCAAGCAGGCGCGTACGATCTCGGCGGCCGGCGACGTCGTCGTCCTCCGCCGCCGCACCCGCTGAGCGCGGTTCTCAGGCCCGCGACGGAGAGGCCGGGCCGACGCGCGCGGGCGCTTTGTCCTCTCGTCCGGCCCGCACCGGGGCGAGTGCGCGTCCGACGATCACGGCACTCACGAGCAGCCCTGCGGCCGTGCGCCACGTGCTGCCGTCGGAGTGCGCCAGCGGCGTCAGCCAGAACCCGAGCGGGACGAGCCAGAGACCCGACAGTCGGGGCCTGTAGAGCCCGATCGGCACGAACAAGAGCACGAAGTAGTGGAGCCAGAGCACCGGCGTGACAAGCAGCGCTCCGGCGACGGCGACGGTGATCGCCCGCCGGTCGCCGTCCGGGCCGCGCGCCGCGAGAGTGACGGTCGCGACGACGAGCACCGCCAGCACGACCGTCAGCAGCGTCGCGCCCGGACCCGTCAGTCGCAGCAGCCCCGCGAGCGAGTAGCTCTCGGCCGCCTCGATCCGGGAGAGCAGCCGAAGCAGCTGCGGATAGCTGCGGAGCCCGGCGAAGGAGATCGCCGCCCAGCCGCCGAGCACGAGTAGCAGCCCGAGCATCGCCGCCTCGAGGGCGGCCCGCACGCGCCTCGTCGCGAGCAGCCAGACCCAGAGGGGCCAGACGAAGAGCTTCGCGACTGCCGTCACCGAGACCGCCGCCGCCGCCCTCGTCGGCCGGTCGCGATAGCGCCACGCGAGGGCGACTCCCAGGAGCAGCAGGCTGCTCAGCGCGCCGAGGCTCACGGTGTCGACCACCGGGGCCGTCAGAAGCGCCAGTCCGTAGCACCGCCAGTCGCGGACCGAAAGCAGCCGCAGCGCGAGCGGGATGCACGCTGCTGCGAGGACGAGCACGAGCGCGCGACCGAGCTCGAGGGGCAGCAGCGCGAGCGGCGCCAGAAGAAACGCCGTGACCGGCGGATAGACGAAAGCGTCGTTGTGGGTGAACGATGCCGGCAGGGCCGCCGCGTAGGGCGACCGCCCGTGCACGACGGAGATCGCGGCCGTGCGGAAGATCTCCCAGTCCCCGAGCGAGCCACTCCACCGCAGGTCGGCGAAGAAGACGACGGAGAGGAGCGCGAGCGGGAGAGCGAAGAAGACTGCGACCTCCCAGGGCCGGGCGAAGCCCCTGAGGGCGTCCCCGACGCGGTTCGCGAGCTCGCCCACGCCTGGAATTGAACGCATCCGCTGCCGGCGCTGCCATGCCGGAAGGAACGGGTGCGAGCCGGACCTTCAGCAGATGCGAACGCGTGCTTCGGTCCGGAAGCTGGAGGGCGAGTCGCGCCTGGGCAGACCCGGGCGCATCGAAACCGGAGGCAGCAGTGGAGATTCGCGTAACCCCGATCGCGGTCAGCCAGGAGGTGGCGGAGTCTCGCGCCGCCTGCGGCCGCTCGGTGCTTCTGCACGAAGGTGGAGGGGAACCCAGCCTTCCTGCTGAGGACCGTCGTGGGGCCGGGGTCTATCACCTGTTCCGGAAGAACGCGTCGCCCGGACCGGTGGCGCGAAAACCGCAGGGCTCCGGCCCTGCCGGACGGGAGCTACGCCCGGAGCCGGGCAATGCTCCGAAGGAGGATCAAGGTGGAGATGCTTCGTTCGCTCCCGATCCGGGCCTACCTGGCAACGGTGGCCCTGCGGGATCGCCAGGAGGGGCAGGCGCTCGTGGAGTACGCGCTCCTCGTCTCGCTGATCGCAATCGTCTCGATCGGAATCCTGACGACGCTCGGTCAGAGCGTGTCGGGGATCTTCTCGAAGATCAACACCGCGCTCTAGTCGGCGGGATCACGATGACGTCCGAGGGGGCTTCCACGTCCGAGCCTGACATCCGGCTCCGGGAGTGGAGCCCCCTCGTCTCGTCCGCCGGCACGGGTGCAGGCAGATGCACGACCCACGCCACAGCAGGATCGGCGCGCTAGCACGACTAGGAGGAGGACAGCACCGTGGAGAACATCATGTCGAGCAAGTTGTTCACCACCCGGCAGGGGACGATCTTGCTCGGCGTGGCGGCGGCGGCTCTCGCAGCGATCGCGCTGCTCGTATACCTGAGGGAGTATCGAAACAGCGTCAACAGCAAGAACCAGGCGATCTCCGTGCTGGTCGCCAAGAGCCTGATCCAACAGGGGACGCCCGGCGACGTCGTCGGCAGCACGGACCTGTACCAGGTTTCCAGCATTCCGAAGAGCCAGGTGAAGACCGGCGCATTCGTCGATCCGCAGACGCTGACCGGCCAGGTGGCGACGACCGACATCTATCCCGGCCAGCAGCTGACGACCGCCGACTTCGCCGTCGGCAGCGGGAATGCGCTCACCCAGAAGCTCAGCGCCACCCAGCGGGCCGTTGTCGTGCCGCTCGACTCGCCGTCGCAGGTCGGCGGCCAGCTCGATGCCGGCGACCACGTCGATGTCTGGGTCCTGCTCAACCTGCAGGCCGCGAACGGCAACACGCGTCCGCTCGTGCGTGAGGTGCTTCAGAACATGACCGTCATGACGGCCGGCACGAACGGCGGCAACGTCACTCTCCGGGCCACGCCCAAGCAGGCCGGTGAGCTCATCTTCGCCTCGCAGAACGCGAAGATCTGGCTCGTGCTGCGGCCGACGGTCGGCTCGACGACGACGAAACCTCCGGTGGTCACCACGAACGACCTGCTCGGCCTGCCGCCGCTCAAGATCGGAGGCAGCAGATGAGCGACCCGATCCGCGTTCTCGTTACGCTCGCCGAGCACAGCGACCGGCAGGCCGTCGAGTCGGCGCTCGAGGGCGATCCCGGGCTCGAAGTCGTCGGCTACGCCGAGTACCTCGACGACTGGCTCGCCTTCCTCGAGCAGGCAGCCGATGTCGTCGTGGTCGGCTGCGCGGGCTACTCCGACGGGGCGGCGCACATGGTCGACCGGGCGGTCAAGCACCGGCCCGACCGGCCCGTCGTCGTCATGAGCGAGACCCCGGCGAACGGCTTCCTGCGCGTGGCGTTCGAGGCGGGTGCCGACGACGTGATCACGCTGCCGGCCAAGGAGGAAGTGCGCTTCACGCTCGAGAAGGTGGTCACCCGCCGGCGTGGGCTGGCCGTCCCCGGAAAGGCCGCGGCGCAGCTCGTCGCCGTCCTCGGCCCCAAGGGCGGAACGGGCAAGACGCTCATCGCCACGAACCTCGCCGTCGCGCTCGCGGCCCGCGACGCGAACGTCGTGCTCGTCGATCTCGATCTGCAGTTCGGCGACATCGGCCTCGCGCTCGCGCTCTCCCCCGAGCGGACGATGTACGACCTGATGAAGGCCGGCCCGCCCTTCGACCACGAGAAGCTCGACCGGCATCTGATCCGGCACTCCTCCGGCGTGAAGGTGCTGATCGCGCCGACGCGGCCGGATCACGCGAGCGCCGTCTCGATCGACTATCTGCGTGACATCTACGCCTCCCTGCGCACGATGTGCGACGCGGTGATCGTCGACACGCCTCCCGGCTTCACGCCCGAGGTGATCGCGACCATCGACGCGTCGTCGGCCGTGTGCATGGTCGGCATGCTCGACTCGCTCTCGCTGAAGAACACGAAGCTCGGGCTCGAGACGCTCGATCTGATGGGCTACTCGGCCGACAACGTCTCGCTCGTCCTCAACCGGGCCGACTCGCGCGTCGGCATCACGCCCGACGACGTCTCCGCGATCGTCGGTCGGGTGCCGGACGTGTTCATCCCGAGCGACCGCGAGATCCCCCGCTCGGTGAACGAGGGGACGCCGATCGTCGCGTCGAAGGACCGCTCCGACGCGGCGAAGGCATTCCGTGCGCTGGCCGACCTCTACGCCAAGCCGGCGATGCCCACACCGGCACCCCTGCCCGCCTCGAGCAACGGCTCCTCGGGCGTGAAGGCTCTGATCGGACGGAGGCGCTGATGGACCTCCACGAGCGTCTCAACGTCGTTCGCGACGAGGGCACCTCGGCCGACCGCGACCCGTTCGCGGAGGTCAAGAGCCGCATCCACTTCACCGTCATCGGTGACCTCGGGCCCCAGCTCTACAACGTCAACATGGACCCCGAGGAGCTGCGCGAACGGGTGCTCGCAGACGTTCGTGACCAGCTGGCACAGGAGACGGGGATCTCCCGCGACGACCGGCAGCGGATCGCGCTCGAGATCGCCAACGACATCCTCGGTCACGGCCCGCTCGAGCGGCTGCTCGCCGACGACTCCGTGACGGAGATCATGGTCAACGGACCGCACGACATCTGGATCGAGCGAGCGGGCCGGCTCCATCCGACCCCGGTCCAGTTCAACGACGAGTGGCATCTGCGGCGGATCATCAACAAGATGGTCGCGCAGGTCGGCCGGCGCATCGACGAGTCGTCGCCGATGGTCGACGCCCGCCTGCCCGACGGCAGCCGTGTCAATGCGGTCGTCCCGCCGCTCTCGCTGAACGGCCCGGTCGTGACGATCCGCAAGTTCAGCCGGAAGCGGCTGACGCTCGACGACATGATCAAGCTCGGCACGCTGAGCCAGGAGACGGTCGAGTTCGTGCAGCGCTGCATCAAGGCTCAGCTGAACATGCTGATCTCCGGGGGCACCGGCTCCGGGAAGACGACGCTCCTGAACGCGCTCTCGACCGCGATTCCGGACGAAGAGCGGATCGTGACGATCGAGGACGCCGCGGAGCTCCGCCTCAACCAGCGGCACGTGCTCAGGCTCGAGTCCCGGCCGAAGGATCTCGCCGGGGAGAACGAGATCCCGATCCGGGCTCTCGTCCGCAACGCGCTGCGCATGCGGCCGGACCGGATCATCGTCGGCGAGGTGCGCGGGCCCGAGGCCCTCGACATGCTCCAGGCGATGAACACCGGTCATGACGGCTCGCTCTCGACCATCCACGCCAACAGCGCCCGGGACGCACTCGCCCGCGTCGAGACGATGGTGCTGATGGCCGGGTACGACCTGCCGGTCCGGGCGATCCGCGAGCAGGTCTCCGCGGCGCTCGACGGGATCATCCATCTCGAGCGGCTCGAGGACGGCTCCCGCCGCGTCACCTCCGTCACCGAGGTGCAGCGGATGGAGTCGGACGTGATCACGCTGCAGGAGCTGTTCAAGTTCCAGATCGACGAGGTCACGCGCGACGGCACGATCGTCGGCGGACTCCGCCCGACGGGGCTGCGGCCGACGTTCCTGTCGAAGTTCGAGAAGCGCGGGATCGTCCTGCCGCTGAGCATCTTCCAGTCGCCCGAGCTCGAGCTCGGCGCGGTCGCCGGGGCGGCACGCCGGTGAGACGCCTCGGCCTCCTCGCACTGGCCGTGGTCGCCGCGTGCCTCGCGGCCGGCGCCGCCACTGCCTCACCAGGGCTGCGGCTGAGAGTCGCGAAGGGTCCGGCGTTCCCGGTCCGGACCTTCGCGCTCTCGCTCGCCCGGGCCCGCCCGCTGACGGCCGGAACGGTGCACGTGACCGAGAACGGCGGCCCGGTGGCGGATCTGAGGGTCACACCGACCGGCGCGTCGCACAACGCGACGTCCTCCCGCAAGTACCAGCTCCGCTTCAAGTCGCTCGTCGGTCCCTCCAAGCGGGTGCAGGTCGAGGTCGACGTGCCCGCTGTGGGCACGGCGACGGCCAGGTACAGGACGCCGGCGCTGTCGATTCCGGCGCCGCCGAAGCCGTACAGCCCGTCGCTCGGCAGCCGGATCCTCGGTTCCTCCGTGGCCATGCTCGTCCTCGCGCTTCTGTGCGGTGCGGCCGTTGCGGTGCTCCTGACCGCTCTCCTGGCGCCGCGCAGCAGCGGATTGCCCGCGCGCATGGCCGAGTTCGTCTCGATTCCCGGCCTCCGGCACGACGACGGAAAGCGGGGCGCGAAGTCCGAGTCGGATGCGAGCCCGGAGCGGAAGGGCCGCTGGGTCCGCTTCGAGGAGATGGTCGAGATCGCCGACATCTCGGCGTCGCCGCGGACGATCGTCGTCGCGACTGCACTCGGCACCGCGCTCGTCTTCCTGCTTCTCTACTTCGTCACCGGCTCGTTCTGGTGG
>Ga0335085_10016447_pt1 | contig 10690 bp, 7 predicted proteins | sample Lox_Sample_45_FD_206712 | JGI IMG/M metagenome (GOLD analysis project Ga0335085, IMG submission 206712) | Soil microbial communities from Loxahatchee National Wildlife Refuge, Florida, United States - Lox_Sample_4.5 | ecosystem: Environmental > Terrestrial > Soil > Wetlands | place: USA: Florida... | reverse complement strand
CTCTACGGGGCCCGCCGATTCCGATCCGCCCACCGGCCCCGCCCCCGGCGGCTCCGACCGCGGCTCGGGCCTCGGCGGCGGCAGCCCCCTCTAGCGGCCTCTCCCGCCTCCACCGCCCTCCAGCCTCTGGCTCCCGCCGCCCTCCAGCCTCAACGTCACCAAGACTCCCTCCAGTACGGCTCCACCGTCCCCGGGCGCTCCCGTTAACGACATGGATGTCACATCGATCTCGCCCCAGCAGTATGGATGTCACATCCGTGTCGTTGGCCTCGGCACACCAAGATCGCGCCAGGCAGCCTCCGGTGGCGGGCGGGAGCTGTGATGCGAATGGGGTAATCGGGAGCCGGAACTCCGGCTCGCACGTTAGCCCCAGATATCCCTGTAGCCTCGGATGCCTCTGAACGCCCTACAGCGGGATGTTGGCGTGGGTGCCCTTCAGCTGCGGCGCCTCGGCGATGGCCCGGGCCAGCTCGCGGTGGGTCTGGCTGGGCTCGATGACCGCGTCGATGACGCCGAGCTCGACGGCGCGCTGCAGCCCGCCCGCGGTGGCCTCGTGCTCCGCGGCCAGCTGCGCCTCGGCCTCGTGCAGCTTCTCCGGCGGCACCGTGGCCAGCGTGCGGCGGTGCAGGATGCGCACCGCGGCGACCGCGCCCATGACGGCGATCTCGGCGCCCGGCCAGGCGAACACGCGGGTCGCGCCGAGCGAGCGGGAGTTCATCGCGATGTAGGCGCCGCCGTAGGCCTTGCGGGTCACCAGCGTCACCCGGGGCACCGTGGCCTCGGCGAAGGCGTGCAGCAGCTTGGCGCCGCGGCGGACCACGCCGTCCCACTCCTGGCCGACGCCGGGCAGGTACCCGGGTACGTCCACCAGGACCACGAGCGGCACGCCGAACGCGTCGCACATCCGCACGAAGCGCGCCGCCTTCTCCGCCGAGGCCGAGTCCAGGCAGCCGCCGAGCCGCATCGGGTTGCTGGCCACCACGCCGACCGTGCGCCCGGTCAGGCGGCCCAGGATGGTCACGATGTTCGGCGCCCAGCGGGGGTGGAGCTCGATGCCGGGGGTGTCCAGCAGCTTGTTCGTCAGCAGGTGCACGTCGTAGGCGCGGCGCGCGGACTCGGGCAGCAGCCCCGACAGGTCGTGGTCCGCGGTGTCCTCGCTGACCTTACCCTGGTCGCTCAGCATGGCCGCGAGGTCGCGAGCCCGGTCGAGCGCCTCTGCGTCATTCGACGTGACCACGTGCACGACACCGGACCGGCGGCTGTGCGGCTCGGGGCCGCCGAGCCGTTCCATGTCCACGTCCTCGCCGGTCACCGAGCGCACCACGTCCGGGCCGGTGACGAAGATGCGGCCCGGACCCGACAGGATCACGATGTCGGTCAGCGCCGGGCCGTACGCGGCGCCGCCGGCCGCCGGGCCGAGGACCACGGAGATCTGCGGTATCCGCCCCGATGCGCGGGTCATCGCGGCGAACACGGTGCCCACCGCGTGCAGGCTGGCCACGCCCTCGGCCAGCCTGGCCCCGCCCGAGTGCCATAGGCCCACGACCGGAACCCCCCGGATGAGGGCCTCGGCGTAGGCCGCGACGATCGCCGCGCAGCCCGCCGTTCCCATCGCGCCGCCCTGGACCCGGGGATCGGAGGCGAAGGCCACCACGTTCGCGCCGTGCACCAGGCCGACGCCCGCCACCACCCCGCCGCGCTCCTCGGTCTCGACCGGCAAGATCTCCAGCGTGCCGGGGTCGAACAGGGCCGCCAGGCGCTCCTGCGGGTCGCGGGGCAGCGCAGCCGCCGCCGCAGCCGCCGCGGACGCAGCCGCCGCGGACGCGGACGCGGACGGCGTGAGGGACCCCGCCGGCGCCGCCGCGGGTCCCGCCGGCCCGGCGGAACGGGTACCGTCAGGCCCCGTTGCCTGCTGCGGGATCGCCGTCTGGGCGGCACCGTGATCCACTGCGGTCATCTCAGGCCTCCTGAAGCCGGTAAGCGGGAACGAAGGATGCGGCGCGAGGTAGTCGCGCGTACGTGGACCGCCCGGCCTGGCATGCCCGGGCGGCGGGCCCGCCCCCGGTCAGGCGGCGGTGAATACCAGCGACACGTTGTGGCCGCCGAACCCGAATGTGTTGTTCAGCACTGCCATCGGCTCGGAGCCGCGCTTGCTGAGCGGCCTGGGCTCGGTGGCGACGTCCACCGGCACGTTCTCGTCGAGGTCCTCGAGGTTGATGGTGGGCGGGGAGACGTGCTCGCGGAGCGCGAGGATGGCGGCCACCGACTCGACGGCGCCGGCCCCGCCGAGCAGGTGCCCGGTCATCGACTTGGTGGAGGTGACGACGACGCCGTCGATGGCGGTCCCGAGCGCCTTCGCCAGGGCCTGCGCCTCGGCCGTATCACCTTCAGGCGTGGATGTGGCATGCGCGTTCACGTGCACCACCTGGCCCGGGTCGATCTCGGCGTCGGCCAGCGCCCGGGTGATGGCCGCGATCACGCCGGCTCCGTCGGGTGCCGGATGCGCGATGTGGTAGGCGTCGGAGGAGTAGCCGGCCCCGGCCGCCACGGCGTACACCGTGGCGTCGCGCTGCCTCGCGTGCGACAGCGACTCGAGCACCAGCACGCCGGCGCCCTCGCCGAGAACGAAGCCGTCCCTGGCCTTGTCGAACGGCCGGGAGGCCCGCTCCGGCTCGTCGTTGCGGGTGGACATGGCCCGCATCACCGCGAACGCGCCGATGTTCAGCGCCATGATCGCCGCCTCGGTGCCGCCGGCCAGCACCACGTCGGCCCGCCCGGAGCGGATCATGTCGATGCCGTAGCCGATCGCCTCGCCGCCGGACGCGCACGCGCTCACCAGCGCGTGCGCCCCGGCCCGGGCGCCGAACTCCATGCTGATCCAGCCGGCCGAGCCGTTCGGCATGAGCATCGGCACCGTGTACGGCGAGATGCGCTGCCAGCCCTTCTCCTTGAGCGCGTCGTACGCGGTGAGCGTCGATCCGATGCCGCCGATCCCGCTGGTGACGCTGACGCCGAACCGCTCGGGGTCCACGCCGGGCGAGCCGGCGTCGGCCCACGCCTCGCGCGCGGCCGCCAGCGCCAGCTGCTCGCAGCGGTCCATCCGCCTGGCCTGCACGCGGCCCACGATCTCCACCGGGTCGACGGCGGCGGCGGCCGCGATGCGCACCGGCAGGTCCTCCGCCCACGGCTCGGTGATACGCCTCACTCCGCTGCGGCCAGCCAGCATCGCCGACCAGGTCGACGCGACATCCCCGCCGAGCGGGGTTGTCGCGCCGAGCCCGGTAACGACGACCGTCTCGCGTCCAGCGGTCACGCCGAGCCCCCGGCGTTCTTGGTCACGTAGTTCACCACGTCCTGGACCGTGGTGAGGTCCTTCAGCTGCTCGTCGGGGATCTCGACGCCGAACTTGTCCTGCGCGGCGACGGCGATCTCCACCATCGACAGCGAGTCGATGTCCAGGTCGTCGACGAAGCTCTTGCTCGGCGTGACCTCGTCGGCCGGGACACCGGCGATCTCCTCGACGATTTCCCCAAGCCCGGCGAGGATCTCCTGCTCGTTCATGATCTTGTTGCTCCTTGTCTGTGGTGTTCGTAGTGGTCTGCGGCCGCGGGGCGGGTTCTGTCCCGATCCGGCCCGCGGCCGGCCCGCTGGCCGGGCGCGGCTAGGGTACCGTGATCACCTGCGCCGCGTAGCACATCCCCGCGCCGAAGCCCAGCAGCAGTGCCAGTGACCCCGGCTTGAGGTCGCCGTGTTCGGACATCCGCGCCAGCGCCAGCGGCACCGAGGCCGACGACGTGTTGCCCGCGTGCACGATGTCGTCCGCCAGCCGCTCGCGCGGCACGCCGACCTTGCGCGCGATGGACTCGATGATCCGCAGGTTCGCCTGGTGGGGGACGAACGCCGCCAGGTCGCTCACCGCGACGCCCGCCCGCTCGCAGGCCTGTGCCGCGACCGGGTGCATGGCCGTGGTGGCCCAGCGGAATACGGCCTGGCCCTCCTGGTACAGGTAGGAGTTCCGGTCCGGGATCGCGATCTTGGGGGCCAGGTCCCCGGCGCTGCCCCAGACGACCGGGCCGATGCCGCCAGACTCGCCGTCCGCGACCGCGCCGACCACCGCGGCGCCCGCCCCGTCGGCGAAGATGATGCTGGTGGACCGGTCGTCGGGGTCGATCCAGGCGGTCATCTTCTCCGCCCCGATGACCAGCGCGTACCGGGAAGTGCCCGCGCGGATCGCGTCCGACGCGCTGGCCAGCGCGTAGCAGAAGCCTGCGCAGGCGGCGTTCAGGTCGTAGGCGCCGGGCGCCGCGATGCCGAGCCGGTGGGCGGCTACCGCCGCGACGTTCGGTATCGACACCTCGTTGCTGCAGGTCGCCACGATGACCAGGTCGATGTCGCCGGGGGACAGGCCGCTGGCGGCCAGCGCCTTGCCGCCCGCCACGACCGCCATGTCGGTCACGGTCTCCTCGGGTCCGGCGTACCGGCGGCTGATGATGCCGACCCGGCTGCGGATCCACTCGTCGCTAGTGTCGACCCGCGCCGCGAGGTCGTCGTTCGTGACCACGTTGCCCGGCTGGTAGCCGCCGAGCGACAGGACACGCGCGCCGGGCGCGGGCGGGAACGGGGTGGAGAAGTGTGTCATGCGCCTTCCCTAGGCTGAACCCTGACCAGTGGCTGACCCTCGCTGACCGGATCTCCGTCTTCCGCCAGCCATTCGATGATCTCCGCGGGCCACGGCGCCGTGACCGCGCGCTCGCCGCCCCGCGCGACGACAGTACCAAGCGCCCCCTCGCCGCCCGAGCGGAACGTCCCCGAGGTGGGCGCCACGATCAGCCGCCATTCCGGCAGGTGGCCGATTCCGAGGCCGTCGGGCTCGGCCAGCTGCCCGGCGACGCAGTGCTCCGCGATCAGCTCACGGGCCGCGCCGAGCTGTTCCGGGGTCTTGACGGCCAGCTGGGCCACGCCGGGCAGCGCCCGGCGGGCCAGCCCGGTCAGCGTGCCCGCGGGCGGCAGCTCGATCAGCGCGGTCACGCCCAGGCCGGCCATCGTCTGCATGCACAGGTCCCAGCGCACCGGCGCGGCGACCTGGGCGACGATGCGGTCCAGCCACTCCTTGCCGGTGGTGACCGCGGCCCCGTCCGCGTTGGACAGCAGCGTCATCGCCGGGTCGGCCACGGTGACCCCGGCGGCCGCGTCCCTGAGCGCGGCCACGGCCGGGGCCATGTGCTGGGTATGGAAGGCGCCCGCGACCGGTAGCGGGCGCAGCCGCGCACCCGCTGGCGGGCTGGCCGCGAAGGCACCGAGGGCGGCCATCGTCCCGGCCGCCACGACCTGCCCGGCCGCGTTGACGTTCGCGGGCGTCAGGCCGTGCCGGGCGAGCGCCGCCAGCACCTCGTCCTGGTCGCCGCCGAGCACCGCCGTCATCCCGGTCGGCTCGGCCGCCGCGGCGGCCGCCATGGCCCGCCCGCGTACCCCGGTCAGCCGCATCGCGTCGTCCGCGGTGAGCACGCCGGCGATGACCCCGGCACCCAGCTCGCCGACGCTGTGCCCGGCGGCCGCGTCAGCGAGCACGGCCCCGGCCTCGGGCAGCGCCGCGGCCACCGCGATCGCGGCCGCGACCAGCAGCGGCTGCGCCACCGCGGTGTCCTTGATCTCGTCCGCGCCCGCCGTGGAGCCGAACCTGATGAGGTCACAGCCAGCCAGCTCCGAAGCGGCTCCGAGGCGTTCGGCGACGCCGGGCAACTCCAGCCAGGGCGCCAGGAAACCCGGCGTCTGCGCGCCCTGGCCGGGCGCGGTGATGATCAGCATCCTCTAACCCTGCCCTGTAGAGGTCTGCCACCTGAATGTCGAACGGTACGAAGTTACCCGCTGAAAATTTGTAGGAAGCCTCTAACTTTGCTAGCCCCGCTCGCTCTGTTTTCCCGCTCGCCTCCGGCCGCTCGCAGTCGGCGTCTTCCCGCTCTGCTACTCCCGTTCGCCTCCGGCGCCCCTCAGTCGGCTCCTTCCCTCGTCGCTCGTCGCAAGCTCCTCACTCCTCACTCCAGTCGCCGACGGCGCCTTCGGCTCGCGGGGATTCAGTCCGCTGGCCGACGCGATCCCTCGGCTCGTTTAGCCGCCAGGCGCCCCAGGGCGATGGCGACCCACAGCGTGAAGCCGTCCCGGCCTGACGACGGAGTGTAATCGGTGACCTCGGCGACGCGGCGCAGCCGGTACCGGACGGTGTTGGTATGAACGAAGAGTAGCCGGGCAGTTGCTTCCAGTGAAGATCCTTGCTCGAGGTAGGTGGTGAGCGTGTCGAGCAGCGCCGGGCCGCCGCCTGCCAGCGGCTCGTAGACCTCGCTGATCAGCGTGGCCCTGGCCTCGGGGTCGCCGTCCAGGGCGCGCTCGGCGAGCAGGTCGTCCGCGCCGGCCGGCCGCGGGGCTTCCGGCCAGGCCGGGGCGGCGCGCAGCGCGGACAGCGCGGCGCGGGCCGAGACCGAGGCGGCGCGCAGGTCGCGGACCAGCGGGCCGGCGATCACCGGCCCGGGCCCGAACCGCCCGGCGAACCGCTCGGCCGCCGCGATCGGGTCGTCGGTGCCGCCCAGGACCAGGATCAGCCGGTTCCCCTGGACGCCGGCCAGCAGGTCGAGCCGGGCCCGCCTGGCCTGCGCGCGGATCTCCTCGATGTGCGGTTCCGTGCCGCCGGACACGTCCTCGTCACTGATCGTGCCCACCACGACCACGACGGGGGAGGAGGACCAGTTCAGCGCCGAGGCCCAGGAGTGCAGCGAGTCCTCGGTCTCGCCGCGGACCAGCGAGTCCACCACCAGCGCCTCGAGCCGGGCGTCCCATGCGCCGCGCGCCTCGGCCGTGCGCGCGTACACCTGCGCCGCGCTGAACGCGATCTCGCGGGCGTAGGTCAGCACCGCCTCGCGCAGCTCCGCCTCGCCGCCGGGCGCGGCCAGCTCGTCGACCTGGGCCTCCACCACGTCGATGATGACCCGGACCATCTCCACCGCGTGCTGGAGGCTGACCGCGCGGGCCAGCTCACGCGGCGCGGTGCCGAACACCTCGGTCAGCGCCGGGCGGTTGCGCTCGGGGTGCCTGATCCAGTCGAGGAACGCGGCGATGCCCGCCTGGGCGACCAGGCCGAGCCACGACCGGTTCTCGGCTGACATGTTACGGAACCACGGCAGCCGCTCGTCCATGGCGGCGATGGCCGCCGTGCCGAGGGTCCCGGTTGCGCGCTCCAGCCGGTGCAGCGTCTCCGCATGCACGCGCGGCCGCAACGCGTCCACCGGGACCTCGTTCGCCACGGGAAGTTCCTACGCGAGGGCCTCGCTCACGGGGAGGTCGAGGCGGTACTTGGCGATGGCCTGGGCGGGGAGGTCGGCGTCGACCGCCCCGCTGCGGGCCAGTTCCCACAGGACCGCCACGGTGATGGACTCGGCGTCCACGTGGAAGAAACGCCGCGCCGCCGGGCGGGTGTCGGAGAAGCCGAACCCGTCGGTGCCCAGCGAGGTGAACGTGCCCGGCACCCAGCGGGCGATCTGGTCGGGTACCGCCTTGATCCAGTCGGACACCGCCACCACCGGGCCCTGCGCGCCGGCGAGCGCCGAGGAGACGTACGGCACCCGCGACGGCTCGCCGGGGTTCAGCAGGTTCCACGACTCGCAGGCCAGCGCGTCCCGGCGCAGCTCGGTCCAGGACGTGGCCGACCACACGTCGGCCGACACCCCCCAGTCCGCGGCGAGCATCTCCTGGGCTCGCAGCGCCTGCCGCAGCGTCACCCCGGAGGCCAGGATCTGGGCTCGCGAGGCTGGTGCCCGGCCCCGTTCGGCCTCACCGGACACGCGCGCCAGGCCGGCCAGCCAGTTCGGCGCGGCGGGCTCCGGCGCGGCCGTCTCCTCCTCGGCCGCGGCCGAGTACAGGTAGAGACCGCGCAGGATGCCGTCCTCGAGCGCGGCCGTCCCGCCGGGGAAGCTGGCCGGCTCGGCGGGCTGCGGGTATGGCTCGTTGTAGACGGTGAGGTAGTAGAAGATGTTCTCGCCGTCCGGGTGCTCCGCGGTGCCCTCGTACATCCGCCGCAGCGCGTCCCGCATGACGTAGGCCAGCTCGAACGCCCACGCGCAGTCGTACGACACGCACGCCTCGCTGACCGAGGCCAGCAGCAGCGAGTGCCCGTCGTTGTGCTGCAGGCCCTCGCCGGCCAGCGTGGTCCGCCCGGCCGTGGCGCCCAGCAGGAACCCGCGCCCGAGCTGGTCGCCGAGCGCCCACATCTGGTCGCCCGTGCGCTGCCAGCCGAACATCGAGTAGAAGACGTACACCGGGATCATGTGCGTGCCGTGCGTGGCGTAGGACGAGCCGGCCGCGATGACCGAGCCCATCGCGCCGGACTCGCTGATGCCCTCGTGCAGGATCTGGCCCTTTTCCGACTCCTTGTACGACAGCAGCAGGTTGCGGTCCACCGCGTCGTAGGTCTGCCCGGACGGGGAGTAGATCTTGGCCGTCGGGAACAGCGAGTCCATGCCGAACGTCCTGGCCTCGTCCGGGACGATCGGCGCGAAGCGGTCCCCGATGGCCGGGTCCTTCATCAGCTCCTTGAGCAGCCGGACGAACGCCATCGTGGTGGCCACGGCCTGCTTGCCCGAGCCCTTGCGCAGCTCGTCGTAGACCGAGTCGGGCGGCTGCGGCAGCGACTTGGCCCGGATCACCCGGCGGGGGAGGACCCCGCCGAGGGCGGCCCGCCGCTCGCGCATGTACTGGATCTCGTCGGAGTCCTCGCCCGGGTGGTAGTACGGCGGCAGCTCCGCCTCCAGGGCCGAATCGGGGATCGGCAGGTACAGCCGGTCCCTGAACTCCTTCAGCTCGGCCACGGTGAGCTTCTTCATCTGGTGCGTGGCGTTGCGGGCCTCGAAGTCCTTGCCCAGCGTCCAGCCCTTGATCGTGTGCGCCAGGATGACGGTGGGCTGGCCCTCGTGCTCGCGCGCGGCCTTGAACGCCGCGTACACCTTCCGGTAGTCATGGCCGCCGCGCGAGAGCGAGCGCAGCTCGTCGTCGGACAGGTGCGCCACCATCGCCCGCAGCCGCGGGTCGTCGCCGAAGAAGTTCTCCCTGATGTACGCGCCGGATTCCACGCTGTAGGTCTGGAACTGGCCGTCCGGGGTGGTGTTCATCTTGTTGACCAGCACGCCGTCGGTGTCCTGGGCCAGCAGCGGATCCCAGTCCCGGCCCCAGATGACCTTGATGACGTTCCAGCCCGCGCCGCGGAAGAACGCCTCGAGCTCCTGGATGACCTTGCCGTTGCCGCGCACCGGGCCGTCGAGCCGCTGCAGGTTGCAGTTGATGACGAAGGTGAGGTTGTCCAGCTCCTCGCGGGCCGCGAGCCCGATCGCGCCGAGCGCCTCGGGCTCGTCCATCTCGCCGTCGCCGAGGAACGCCCACACGTGCGAGCGCGACGTGTCGTGGATCTCGCGCGCCAGCAGGTACCGGTTGAACCTGGCCTGGTAGATGGAGTTCAGCGCGCCGAGGCCCATCGACACCGTGGGAAACTCCCAGAAGTCGGGCATCAGCCGCGGGTGCGGGTAGGAGGGCAGCCCGCCGCCGGGGTGCGACAGTTCCTGCCGGAACCCGTTGAGCTGGTCCTCGGTCAGGCGGCCCTCGAGGAACGCGCGGGCGTAGATGCCCGGTGCCGCGTGACCCTGGAAGAACACCTGGTCACCGGACTCGCCATGGTCCTTGCCGCGGAAGAAGTGGTTGAAGCCCACCTCGTAGAGCGACGCCGCCGAGGCGTACGTCGCGATGTGCCCGCCCACGCCCATCCCCGGCCGGTTGGCGCGGGAGACCATGACGGCTGCGTTCCACCTGATATAGGCCCTGATCCGGCGCTCGACGTGTTCGTCGCCGGGGAACCACGGCTCGCGCTCGGGCGCGATGGTGTTGATGAAGTCGGTGCTGCGCAGGCCGGGCACGCCGACCTGCTGCTCACGGGCCCGCTCGAGCAGGCGGAGCATGACGTACCTGGCGCGGGCCCGGCCTCTGGTGCGCACGACCGAATCGAACGACTCGACCCACTCGCGCGTCTCGTCCGGGTCGATGTCGGGCAACTGGGTCGGCAACCCGTCGCTGATGATGGGGAATTGCTGACGTCCGGAAGCCACGGGGTAGCCTCGCCTTCCGCTGTAACTCGGGCGGCCGGTCGGCCGCATGTACGGATCCTCGGGGTGTTGTCCAGACCAATCGTCGTACGAACCGGCCCGTCTCGCATCTCTACTTGACGGTAACCGGAACGCGAGGACACCACGAACCGCCCGCGGCGGCGAACGTCGAGCCTGGGGGCCGTTTCGCCCTGGGCGGATCTCTTCGTTACCCTACGTGATTGATGCTGCGCTACGTAACCGGAAGGGGAAGCGCGCAGGTCAATTTATGGCGGCGGTTTTCCAGGCTGGAGCGATTGCCACTTGCGCACCGGGCCGACCCAGTGTGAACTGTCCCAACAAGAAGTGCTGACGTGTCGTCACCGTCCGGGGGTCGGCCCACAGTTCCCGTGGGATACGCAGGCCGGACGAGGCGGCGCGGGGAGGGATCCAAGGAGGACGTCAGTGAGCGCGACCGCGGGCCAGGCGCAGGACGAACGCGGCCAGGCCGAGCGGCTCGGTATCAAACCGGGCCAGGTGGTGCAGGAGATCGGCTACGACGATGATTGCGACGAGCA
>Ga0335085_10016446_pt1 | contig 10691 bp, 7 predicted proteins | sample Lox_Sample_45_FD_206712 | JGI IMG/M metagenome (GOLD analysis project Ga0335085, IMG submission 206712) | Soil microbial communities from Loxahatchee National Wildlife Refuge, Florida, United States - Lox_Sample_4.5 | ecosystem: Environmental > Terrestrial > Soil > Wetlands | place: USA: Florida... | reverse complement strand
CGTCTCCGCAGCAGGACTGACGAACTCCCTGCCGATGGACGATACGAAGAACCAGAACCCCGTAGTCGCGGAGAACGCATCGGGTGAAGCGGAGGCAGCACCGATCCGCACGTTCAAGTTCGTCTCTCCAGGACTCCTGGCGGCTACCGGAACCGGCCTGATCGCCGGCCGGGATCTGACTTGGAATGATATTTACAACCGCCGTCCCGTCGTGATGGTCTCTGAGAGTCTTGCCCGAGAGTTGTGGGGCGCGCCGTCATTCGGCATTGGCAAGAGGGTGCGCGAACTCGGGGACAAGGTCCACTGGCGCGAAGTCGTCGGCGTGGTGCAGAACGTGCATGACGATGGCCCGCAGAGGCGGGCCCCGTCGATGGTTTACTGGCCATTTGCCATCGAGAACTTCTCCGGGCAGCCGTTGAGCGTTCAACGGAGCGTGATATTCGCGGTGCGCAGCAATGGCGCCGGAACTGAAGCTTTTATGAAGCAGGTACGGCGGGCGGTAGCGTCCGTAGATCCAGGTTCGCCGCTCGTGGGCGTGCGCACGCTGGAGGAGATTTATCGCCGGTCAATGGCCTCGACCGCATTTACCCTGGTGATGCTGGCGATTGCCGGGTCCATGGCCCTGGTCTTAGGCATCGTGGGAGTCTACGGCGTGATTGCCTATTCAGTCGCGCAGAGAAGAAGCGAGATTGGGATCCGAGTCGCGCTGGGCGCCCCGGCGTCTGCGGTGAAGATGATGTTCGCCCGCCAGGGATTGTTCCTGACCGCCTGCGGCGTTGCCTTGGGAATGGGCGTGGCTGCGGAATTCTCCGGCTTCCTGTCCTCCTTACTGTTCGCCGTGACGCCGTTGGATCCAGCCACCTACGGTGCCGCCGCGGCAGTGCTGCTGATTGCGGCATTGGCCGCTTCCTATATTCCCGCGCGGAGGGCGGCCACGGTGGATCCGATGGAGACGCTGCGGGCGGAATAGGGACTACTCCCTTTGCCGTGGCTCTGCTTGACGTCCTGTTCCGAGCCGCGAGCCGAGGATGCGGTCCGCACCCTTGGCACTCCCTGACGGTCGTGGCTCGGTCAAAAAAAAACCGCGCCCCGGGCGGACCGGAGCGCGGCGAAGTTTTGAGACTGGAGAAGGTGACTTCTTAGTAATCCATTTCGGGGCCGTGGCCGCCCGGAGCGGGAGCCGCCGGCTTCTTCTCGGGGATCTCCGCGATCATGGCCTCGGTCGTCAGCATGAGGGAAGCGATCGAAGCGGCATTCTGCAGCGCCGTGCGGGTGACCTTGGTCGGGTCGATGACGCCCGCCTGCACCAGATCTTCATAGGTGTCGGTGGCGGCGTTGAAGCCATAGTTCGGATTATCGTGGTCGCGCACGCGGCCGACTACGATGGCGCCTTCCGTGCCGGAGTTGACCACGATCTGGCGCAGCGGCTCTTCGGCGGCACGCTTCACGATGTCCACGCCGATCTGCTCATCGCCGCCGATCTTGAGGTGGGCCAGCGCCTTGGACGCGCGCAGCAGAGCCACGCCGCCGCCGGGAACGATGCCTTCCTCGACCGCCGCGCGAGTCGCATGCAAAGCGTCTTCCACGCGAGCCTTCTTCTCCTTCATTTCGGTCTCGGTGGCCGCGCCGACCTTGATCACAGCGACGCCGCCGGCGAGCTTGGCCAGGCGCTCCTGGAGCTTCTCGCGGTCGTAGTCGGAAGTGGTCTCTTCGATCTGGGCGCGGAGCTGCTTGATGCGGCCCTCGATGGCCTTCTGGGAACCGGCGCCATCCACGATGGTGGTGTTGTCCTTATCGACGGTGACGCGCTTGGCGCGGCCCAGGTCGTCGAGGCGGACGCCTTCCAGCTTAATGCCGGTCTCTTCCATGATGGCCTTGCCGCCGGTCAGAATGCCGATGTCTTCCAGCATGGCCTTGCGGCGGTCGCCGAAGCCCGGAGCCTTCACGGCGCAGGCGTTCAGGGTGCCGCGCAGCTTGTTGACCACCAGGGTGGCGAGCGCTTCACCTTCGACTTCCTCGGCGATGATCAGCAGCGGCTTGCCGGAACGGGCGATCTGCTCGAGCACCGGCAGCAGGTCCTTCATGTTACTGATTTTCTTTTCGTGGATCAGGATGTAGGGATCTTCGAGCACCGCTTCCATGCGCTCGGTATCGGTCACGAAGTAAGGGGAGAGATATCCGCGGTCGAACTGCATGCCCTCGACGGTGTCCAGTTCGGTGGACATGGTCTTGGATTCTTCGACGGTGATGACGCCATCTTTGCCGACCTTCTTCATCGCATCGGCGATGATGTTGCCGATGGTGGAATCGCTGTTGGCGGAGATCGTGCCGACCTGCGCGATCATATCGCCGGAAACCGGCTTGGAGAGCTTCTTGACTTCTTCGATGGCGACTTCGACGGCCTTTTCCACGCCGCGCTTGAGGGCCATCGGGTTGGCGCCGGCGGCCACGGCCTTGACGCCTTCACGGAAGATCGACTGGGCCAGGATGGTGGCGGTGGTGGTGCCGTCGCCGGCCACATCGGAGGTCTTGGAAGCGACCTCGCGGACCATCTGGGCGCCCATGTTCTCGAGCGGGTCCTTCAACTCGACTTCCTTGGCCACGGTGACGCCGTCCTTGGTGATGTTCGGTCCGCCGAACTTCTTCTCGAGGACGACATTGCGGCCCTTGGGGCCGAGGGTGACTTTCACGCAATCGGCGAGCTGGTTAACGCCGCGCAGAATCGCCTGACGGGAATTTTCGGAATAAACAATCTGTTTTGCCATTTTCTACATTTCCTCCTTTAGCTGGCCTTCTTGGCTGCCTGGGGCGCGGCATCGAGAATCCCGAGGACCTCGTCTTCGCGCATGATCAGGTACTCTTCGTTATCCAGTTTGATATCGCTGCCGGAATACTTTCCGAACAGAATGCGATCGCCGGGCTGGACGTCCAGCGAGATCACTTTACCGTCTTCCAAACGCTTGCCCTTCCCGACCGCGACCACTTCACCCTCCTGGGGCTTCTCTTTGGCCGAATCCGGGATATACAGGCCGCCGTGCATCTGTTCTTTCTGCTCGATCCTCTTGACCACGATACGGTCATAGAGCGGACGAATCTTCATGGAAACACTTCCTCCTGCTTGAGTTGTATTTGAGTTAGTCTGGCTAAATGGTTGGGGCCGTGGTTCCAGCCCTCAGGCAATATTATTAGCACACTCCCTGGGAGAGTGACAAAAATTTCCGGTAAATTATTGTTTAAATTTGATTTAAAGAACTTGACAGTGTCGCACTCAGGATGCTTTGAGGCCAGGGGCGAAGCGCCATGAACGCGCAACAGTTGCTGGCCCTGGCGGAAAAACGGCGCTGGAGGGAAGTGTCCACGCTGGTGGCGCGCCCGGAGAATCGCTGGTTCCTGGGTGAGTTGCTGCCACTTCTGGAGGCGTCGGGCGACCGGGCGGCAGTTGCGGAGCGATGGCTGGACGCAGGCAATCTGTATCAGATGGCGGTGCTGTGCGGGACCGCGCAAATGTACAGCGGAGCCAGCCGGGGCGATCCACGGGCGATGCAGGAACCGATCCTGCGCCTCAGCGGAAAATTGAAAGATGCGCTCGAGCGCGTCGCCGGGGAGCGCGCGCGGGACGAAGCGGCGCCGGTGGATTGGGAGAGCGGCACCGCGCGGGCGATCGAACTGGCACGCCAGCAGCGCTGGGATGAAGGGGCGGCGATGCTGCGGCGCGTGGGCGCGCCAGACGGCGCCGGTCGAAGGCTCGAAGAGGAGGCCGGCAGGAGCCGCGGCGCGCTGAGGAAGTGGCTTTTGGAGCGGGCCGTCGAGCAGTTCGAGAGTGCCGGTGATCGGGCGGATGCAGATCAGGTGAAAGCGGTGCTCGCTCCGCCACCTCCGCCGCGTGCCCCGAAGCCCATCGAGAAGCCCAAGCCGGCGGTGGATTTCGAAGCGCTGGTGGAACGGCTGGCCGATCTTGCTCGCGAGCGCAAGCGCAGCGAGTGGGTGTGGCTGGTGCTCGATCGCAAGCACAAGGATCTCGCGCCGCGAATTGCCGAGCACTTCGAACGGCTGGGCGATAAACAGTTCGATGGAGGCGAGTGGCGCGCAGCGGAGGAGTTCTACTCAGTCGCCCACGCCGCCGGCGCGACGGTCGCGTTGGCGCAAAAGATCGATCGCGCGGTGCTGGCGGGCGTGGATGCGAAGCTGGACGCTCCAGTTTCGGATGCGGACGCCGGGTTGGAGCGGGCCGAGTCGCTGGCGCTGGCCGGGCGATTCGGCGAAGCCGAGGAGTGGCTGGAGAAGCTTGAGGCGGTGCGCGATGGCGATCCGCTGCGGGGCTATGAGTTGCCGGGGCGGTATGAAGCGATCGGCAACTATCTGCTCGAGCACCATCCGGAGCAGGCGCGCTGGTTTTATGAAAGATTCGAGGAAGCCGCCGCAGCGCTGCCGGCCGATACGGCGGCGGAAGGATACGCACGCGAGGGAATCGTGGCCACGGCGCGCCAGAAAGTCGCCGAGGCGCAGGCGCGGCTGCCGCGTCGCGTGGCGCGGATCGAGGCGGTGCTGAGCGCTCTGGGGCAGGGGCCGCGTCCGGAGCCGGAGGCATATGCCTACGAAGTCGAAGATGGTGGCCGCCTGCGTCTGACGCCGGAACGCGACCTGTTCATGACCTGCTCGGACGAGCACGGCCTGCCGATGAGGACACCGCCGGAGTGGCTGCCACGCTATTCCTTCCGCCTGCAGGTCGAGGGGCGCGAGGCACGGCTGGTGCAGGAAGTGGACCAGTATGGGCGCGCGCAGCCGTTCGGGTTGGACACCGAGTTTCCAGGGAGGACGCGGTTGCGGTTGAAGCTGGGGCGGCCCGTGAAAATCACGTGCAACCTGCCGGGCGGCGGCCCGCAGTGGACGCTCACGCTGGCTTCGATCGCGATGGAGTCAGCGAGTAAGCTATAAAGCATGCCAAAGTTCGACCCGGCTCACACGGCGGTGCTGGCATTGGATTGCCAGGCCGGGCTTGTCCCGATTTACGCCAAGCCGGTGGAGGAATTTGTACAGCGCGCGGCCAGTGTGCTGCGGGCCGCCCGGGAGGCGGGCATGCTGGTGGTGCATGTGCAGGTGGGTTTCCGTCCGGGGCTGCCGGAGGTGGGCACGCGGAACCGGCTGCTGGCGGCCATTAAGCAATCGCCGCAGCACCAGAAGCTGTTCGAAGGCGCCTCGGGCGCGGTGCATCCGGCGCTGGGTCCGGAGGCGGGCGATGTGGCGGTGACGAAGCACCGCGTGAGCGCGTTTTGCGGAACCGATCTGGAGATGATTCTGCGGGCGCGGGAAATCGACACGCTGGTGCTGTTCGGGATCGCCACCAGCGGAGTCGTGCTCTCGACCCTGCTCGGCGCGAGCGACCGCGATTTTAACTTGTCGGTGGTTGCGGACTGCTGCGCGGATTTGGATGCGGAGCTGCACGAAGCGCTGATCAGGCGCTTGTTCGGGAAGCGGGCCGAGGTGATGCGCGCGGCGGAGTTTATCGAGTCCGTTGGCGGGACGGTTTGACAGCGGGGCCAGCCGATGGGCGACCTACTGTCCGCCGCACAATCCGCCGCGCTCCGGCACGTGGAGGCGATGGCGCGCGGCCGCGAGGATACGGCTCTTTCGTCCATTGCGGCAATTTTCGAACGCGCTGGATTCGGATTGGAAAACTACACCGAAGCGATGGAATCCATCCGCAGGGATGCTCGCATCGTTCTGCATTTTCATCCCGACCGGTTTGGACATAAGTCAGTGAGCGTCGCGGAGAGTCTTCTGAGCGAGGGCGTGTACCGCAATCAGTTCGAGACCGGACTATCGAGCGGCAGCCCGACGGCTTATCCAGGCGGGGAGCGCGACCAATGGGAGCGGGCGCTGTTTGGCGGCGCCTATAACGGGGAACGCGGAACAGCTTCGGAGCGACCCAAATACGGGGCACTCGAACTGGTCCGGTTCCCGGATGGTCCGGCGCCGCGATTTGGGTCTTGCTACTTCGTTCTGCGAGATGTGGGCGAACGGAGTTCCATTACGTTCATGGGGAGCGAAGACCCGCGCGCCAGCGAACGGGTAGGTTCGCTTTCGACACCGCATGGTGTGATGGCGGCACTGCTGACAGAAATCGAGAACGGCGGCATGGCCACTCCGCAGTGGCCTCCGTATCGGACACCCACGCTGGGGGTGCCGGGCATTACGGTGGGCCGGTTCTGCGAGCTCGTGAAAGCGCTCCGAGACCCCCGGCCGGATCCCTCCGTCGGCGAACCGGGACGCGTTTTGGACACGGGGGTCGAGGCTCAGGTTCACGGTCCCGTCTTACTCAACCGGGACGTGGAGTTACTGGTGGCGGACCCGGCCTTCGCCGGCACACACGTCGGGCAGGTGCTGGAACGAATCGCCGATCAGTTCGGATTGCCGTTGCGGTGGCATGGCGGATTCCGGCTCTCTGTCCAGGATGTGCCGGATGATTTCCGCGGGCCGGCAATGCCACCGCTCGCCCGGCGCATCGCCGGAACGGAGGGAATGCTGGATGCCGCGGTAATCGGGAGAGCCGCAGCCGCGTTGCACACGGATCCCGAGCAGTGGCGCGAGTGGGGTGACTATTTCGAGGTGCTGCGGCTCTTCCGACAACTCTGGCACGTGTTGGTGCATCTCGGCAAAACAATATAAGTGCCGGGTGAGGCGTGCGGCTCCCAGAGATTTATGAAGAACCGTACAGAACGGTCTGGATGCAAGGAACTTTTTGGACCGCCAACGCAAATAGAGACATCCGGCATCTCATGTCTCGCTTTGCGTTCGCGGATGAGTGCCGGGCTTGTGAATGGGACTCCTGCTAAATACGAAAAACTGTACAAACACGCCGGCGGGAGCGGAACGTTTGTTGCGCTTCAGGGTTGCCACTGATAGCGGCGTATCGCGCCCATAGAGGGCCCAGGGGCGCTTCTCTCCGCGAAGAGAGTTCTCCGTGTGCGCGTGAGCAGCGGAGACGGTTGCCGTAAGGATACTCCATGAACCGAGGAAGGCTGATCCGTATACGTGTATTCATCCCACTCCTGATGTTGTTCGCGGCGGCGCAACATTCGTCGGAAGCCCAGACGGGCCTGTCGATTTCATTGTCCAGTTCGCTGATGCCGCCGGTAGCGGTTGGCACCGTGGTGACCTGGACGGCCGGCGCGATCGGTTCGAAAGCCGGCAATGTGTGGTACCGGTTTCGTGTGCGTGAACTGGCGAGTAGCCTGGCGACGTGTCGTTCGGGCGGCGTGCTGATCGCGCGGAAGTGCGTCGATGCCGCGTACACGATGGTGCAGGACTTCGGCCCCTGGAACGCGATCGGGTGGACGGCGAGCGAGCACGAGGGCAATTACGAGATCGAGGCCTCGGCGCGGGATAACGACACCGGCTCGATCGCGTCCACCCACGTGGTGTTTCCATTTACGCCGCGCGATACCGGCGGGGGGCCGGTGATCAACACGACCGCGAACCCGCTGGTGTATCTGTACACCGCGGCGCCCTGTCCGGCGGGCAGTTCGATGCAGGTGCAGTTTCAAGGGCCCGATGGGTATGTGCAGAGCACCAACGCAAAGAACTGCGATGGCCTGAGGACGATGAATTTCTATCTTGCCGGGATGCAGTCGGGCAATTACTACTCGGTGCAGGACGTGCTGAACACGGCGGGGAATGCGGTGGCGGGGCCGGTGTCGACGCTGGCCGCGGGCGGCACGTCGTTCAGTTTTTCGGCGCGCACAGTGGCGGTGGCGCCTCCGGCGGGGATGCCCAATCCGATAGTGCTGCAGTCGCGCTTCGGCAATCCGGCGGCCACCGATCTGATGGGCAACCTGCTGTGGTATTCGGAGCAGAGCATCTCGATGATTTCGCGTCCGGAGCCCGGCGGGCGGTTTCTGGGGTGGTGGGAAGATGCGACCGTAGATACGGCACATCAAACGCTGGTGGAGTTCGACCTTTCAGGGACGGTGCTCCGTCAGACTAACGCGGCGCGAGTGAACGAACAGTTGACCGCCATGGGGATGCACACGATCAACGCATTCCACCACGAAGCGCGAGAGATGCCCGACGGGGGAGTGCTGGTGCTGGCCTCCACCGAGCGGATCCTGACAGATGTGCAGGGGCCGGGCCCGGTGGACGTGTTGGGCGACATCATTCTGGTGCTGGACCGAAGTCTGCAGGTGAAGTGGGCCTGGGACGCGTTCGACCATCTGGATACGGCGCGCAAGGCGACCGGTGGTGAAACGTGCGCGGCGATCAACGGCGGATGTCCGCCGATCCTGCTGGCGGCGCAGGCGAACGACTGGACGCATGGCAACGCACTGGAATTAACGCCGGACGGGAACATTCTCTATTCGGCGAGGCACCAGGACTGGGTCATCAAGATCGACTACCGCAACGGTCAGGGCACAGGCGCGGTTCTGTGGCGGCTCGGCAATGGCGGCGATTTTCAGATCGCCTCGAGCGACCCATGGCCGTGGTTTTCGCATCAGCATGATGTCAACATCGACGCCAACGGGTTCGTGACGGCGTTCGACAACGGCAATCTGCGCATCATCGCCAATCCCACGGAGCACAGTCGCGGGCAGGCATATCAGCTGGATGAAGTGAATTTCATCGCGACGCCGGTGTTGAACGCCGACCTGGGCGATTATTCCACGGCGCTGGGCTCGGCGCAAAAGCTGCCGAACGGCGATTATCACTTCCACCTGGGCTTCATTGTGCCGGGCAATACGACAAGAATCGTAGAAGTTGACCCTACGGGGCAGATTGTTTACGATATGCACATCGGGGAAATCGAGTATCGCTCGTTCCGGATGCGGGACTTGTATACTCCACCCGATGTATCGTATTCATGGGAAAACCCTTAACGGACCGCAGGAGTTTTTTGAAGCTCGGTATGGCGACCTGCGGAGGCGCCTTAGCAGCTCAGGAACGTCCCCTATCAGTACCAGTACCATTCAGAATTCACCCCAGCAAAGGAAGGCCGAATATCATCCTGATATGCGCCGACGATCTCGGGTCGGGCGATTTGGGATGTTACGGCTCGAAGCTCTCTACGCCGAACCTGGACAACATGGCGGCGGAAGGAGTCATGTTCCGGCAGTTCAACTCGGCGAGTGCGGTGTGCTCGCCGGCACGCGCGGCGCTGCTGACGGGCCGCTATCCGACGCGGGTCGGAGTGCCGGACGTGCTGCAGCCGGATAGCACGACCGGGTTGATGCTCACACAGCCGACCACGGCGGACGTGCTGCGAACGGCCGGGTACTCGACCATGTGCATCGGTAAGTGGCACCTGGGATCGCAGCAACCGTACATGCCGATGGCGCGGGGCTTCCAGCAATTTTACGGGCTGCCGTACAGCAACGACATGGCTCCGCTGCCGCTGATCCAGAACAACACGGTCATCGAGCAGCCGGCCAATTTGAATACCCTGACGCAGCGGTACACGCAGCAGGCGGTGTCGTTTATCTCGAAGGCCAGGACGCCGTTTTTTTTGTACATGCCGCACACGTTTCCACACATCCCGATGGCGGCCTCGACGCAGTTCCAGGGGTCCACCGGCTACGGACTATACGGCGACACCGTGGCGGAGATCGACTGGAGCGTCGGCCAGGTGCTGGAAGCGGTGCGCAACGCCGGTATCGACGACAACACGTTGGTGATCTTCACGAGCGATCACGGGCCATGGTTCGAGGGCAGCGCCGGAGGATTGCACGGGCGCAAAGGCGAGACTTGGGACGGCGGTTTCCGGGTGCCGTTCGTGGCGCGGTTTCCGGGGCACATTCCGCCGGGGCTGGTCTCGACGACCTTCGCCAGCAACATGGACGTTCTGCCGACGGTAGCGCACCTGAGTGGCGCGCCGCTGCCGGCCACGACGCTGGATGGCGTGAATATCTGGCCGTTGCTGACGGGGCAGCACGGCGAGCGGTCGGAAGTCAGCCGCCCCCCGTTCCTGTACTTCGACTCATGGAATCTGCAATGCGCGCGGGTGGGTCCGTGGAAGCTCCACGTGGCACGGTACAACACCCCGCCGTGGATTCCGCTGCCGGCCAATTGGCGGGTGAATCTGCCGCTGGCCAGTCCGGAGTTGTACAACCTGGAGGCAGACCCCTCGGAGACGTGCGATGTAGCGGCGAATCACCCGGACATCGTGGCGTCGATCCAGGCGAGCATCCACGCGATGGTCCCGAGCTTTCCTAGCACGGTGCAATCGATCTGGCAGAGCACCATGAGCAGCCAGCCGTGCTACTGCACGTCGGGCGGGTGGCCGACCCCACCGGGACAGTAGCGAAAGAGACAGCGAGTCCTGCGCGGGGCCGATGACGGCGCATCCTACGACGGTTTCCAAATTGGGCAACGGTTTGGCGGCGCGAATTCGGCGACCAATTAGCCCGTCAGGTCAGGCGGGGATCGCGCGAAGGAGACAGCTTGGCGGTTAATCTGGAAAGCGATGGGCGAATCGTTTTTCGACCGGTTCGGCGAAAGTAGGAAACGCCTCCAGTCGATCTTCTCCTTCACCGCCATCCCGCCCACGCCCGGGCGCCGTCGCATTGTAGGCTGAGACTATGGTGCGTCCTGAAAGACGCGTTCTTCTAGCAGGTGCAAGACCTGTCCGGGTAAGCGCCGGAGCGCCCGGTAGCAGGCCCCAGCCGAAGGCAGAGATGCCGCCGGCCAGAGCGGGGCGTCGA
>Ga0335085_10016445_pt1 | contig 10691 bp, 8 predicted proteins | sample Lox_Sample_45_FD_206712 | JGI IMG/M metagenome (GOLD analysis project Ga0335085, IMG submission 206712) | Soil microbial communities from Loxahatchee National Wildlife Refuge, Florida, United States - Lox_Sample_4.5 | ecosystem: Environmental > Terrestrial > Soil > Wetlands | place: USA: Florida... | reverse complement strand
CTGGAGGACGACACCGTCGTCGTCGTCACCTCTGACCACGGCGACATGCTCGGCGAGCGAGGGCTCTGGTACAAGATGACGTTCTTCGAGGACTCTGTCCGCGTGCCGCTCGTCGTGCACGCACCGTCGCGGTTCGCGCCCGGGCGGGTCGCAAACGTCGTCTCGCTGCTCGACCTGCTGCCAACCTTGGAGGAGCTCGCCGGGGGCGTGCCGGACGCCGAGCCGCCGACGGGCCGCAGCCTCGTGCCGCTCCTGCGCGGCGAGACGCTGCCGGAGGTGGCCGTTCCGGCCGAGTACCTCGCCGAGGGAACACGGAGGCCGTGCGTCATGCTCCGGGAGGGCCCGCTCAAGTACGTCCACTGCCCCGGCGATCCCGACCTCTTGTACGACCTCGAATCGGACCCGCTCGAGCTCGAGAACCTCGCCGACCTCCCGGAGAGCGCCGCGACGGTCACCCGGCTCCGCGCCGAGGTCGCCCGCCGCTGGAACCTCGAGACGCTCGAGCGCGAGGTCCGCGCGAGCCAGCAGCAGCGGCTGTTCGTGCAGCGCGCACTCGCCGTCGGTCAACAGGCTCCCTGGGACTACGTCCCCCCCGACAGCTCCTCGTCCCGCTACGTCCGTGGGCGCGACTTCTGGGAGCCGTTCGGCCGAGCGCGCCTCCGGCGCTAGAGCGCCTCGTACAGCGCCCTCAGCACGGACGGCCCCCGGTCGTCCTCGCTCTCGGTGCGGAGCTCGCTCATGGCATACGAGAACGCGACGCCCCGCGAGGGCCAGGCACCGTGCGTCGAGCCGCCGGAGCCCGTGTGGCCGAACGCGTCCTCGGCCGGACCGAACCGCCCGAGCCCGGTCTGCAGCTCGAAGCCGGCGCCGTACGCATACGGCCGCCGCGTCACCGCGCAGAGGTCGCGCGAGAGCTCCGTGTGGGCGAGCGCGAGGACGTCCGCGGACAGCAGGCTGCCGAGCCGCGAGTAGAGCCGCGCGACCGACCGCGGCTCCGGCTCGTCGCCGAGATACGTGATCCCGTATCCCGGGGCGGCAACGAGCTCTGCGACCCGCGGCTCCTGCTCGTCGGGAAGGCCGATCCACAGCTCGAGCCCGAGCGGCCCGGCCAGCTCCTCGGCGACGAAGCGACCGGTGCTGCGTCCGTCGACCCGGCGCAGCAGGCCGTCGCACAGCCATCCGAACGTCAACGCATGGTAGGCCAGGCACGATCCGGGCGGCCAGAACGGCGTCTGCCGGGCGATCGCGTCCTCCATCGCAACCGGATCGAGCGCCTCCTCGAACACGAACGGTGGCTGGAGCCCGGGCAAACCCGCGGTGTGCGCGAGAACGTGGCGCACGAGCACCTCGGTGGCCCCGAAGCCGTCCCAGTAGCGGGCGACGGGCGCGTCCAGCTCGAGCTGGCCGCGCTCGAGGAGAAGCAGCATGCAGCTCGCGACGACGCCTTTCGTGCCCGAGAAGAGCAAGACGAGCGTGTCCTCGTCCCACGGCCTCGCACCCCCGGCATCGGCATCGCCGCCCCAGAGGTCGACGACCGGCTCTCCGTCGGCGAACGCCGCGAAGGCCGCGCCGCCCGAGGAGCCCTCCAGCGTCCGCTCGAACGCGTCGAAGACCGGCTCGAAGCCGGCGGCGACACTCCCGCCGGGCTCCGTCACGTTCCCGACGCCAGTGCGAGCTCCATGCTGGGCGTATCTGCGAGCAGCGCCTTCGTGTAGGCGTCTTGCGGCGAGGCGAGCACGTCCTCGACCTTGCCGGCCTCGACGATACGGCCCTCGTTCATGACGGCGACCTCCTCCGCGATCGTCCGGATCAGCGCGAGGTTGTGCGTGACGAAGAGAAGGCCCAGGCTCATCTCGCGTTGCAGTTCCGCGAGCAGATCGACGATCGCGGCCTGCACCGAGACGTCGAGCGCGGAGGTGATCTCGTCGCAGACGAGCAGCGTCGGCTCGGCCGCCAGCGCCCGCGCGATCGCGACCCGCTGCCGCTCGCCGCCGCTCAGCTCGTGTGGATAGCGGCTGAGGACTGACGCCCCGAGGCGCACACGCTCGAGCGTGGCGACGACGCGCTCGTACTCCTGGTTGCCTCCGAGGTCGAAGAACAGGCGCAGCGGCTGCGAGACGATCTGCGCGATCGTCTTGCGCGGATTGAGCGAGTTGTAGGGGCTCTGGAAGACGTACTGCAGCTCGCGCCGGTCGCTGCGGTCGCGCGCCCGGGCGCCCGCGGCGAGCGCCTTGCCCTTGAGCGTGACCGTGCCGCTGAAGTTCCGGTGAAGGCCGGCGACGCAGCGCGCGAGCGTCGTCTTGCCGGACCCGGACTCGCCGACGAGCGCGACGCATTGCCGAGGCTGCACCGTCAGGTCGATGTCGAACAGCACCTGCCGGGCGCCGTGCGAGGCGTCGAGCCCGCGGATGGCGACGAGGGCCGTCCCGGCATCGGGCAGCGGCAGCTCCGGAGCGGGCCGCCGGTCGGTCTGGCCCCCGGCCTGGACCTCCGTGCGGCGGACGCAGCGGACGGAATGCCGCTCCGACACCTGCTCGAGCGACGGGAGCGCCTCGCCGCACGCCGCAATCGCAAAGGTGCAGCGCGGCGCGAAGAAGCATCCCTTGGGACGCATGCCCGGCCGTGGAGCCGTGCCCGGGATCCCCTCGAGCGCGTGGCGGCCCGAGATCTCGGGGATCGCCTCGACGAGCCGCCTCGTGTACGGGTGCGCAGCTTCGCGGAAGAGCACCCGCTCGGGGCCGTTCTCGACGATCCGGCCGGCGTACATGACCGCGACGCGGTTCGCGAGCACGGCGACGACCGCGAGGTCGTGGCTGACGTAGAGGGCGGCGACCCCGTGGGCGCTGCAGAGCTGGCGCACGGTCGAGAGCACGTGGGCCTGCGTCGTCACGTCGAGCCCGGTCGTCGGCTCGTCGAGCACGATCACGCGCGGCCGGCACGCGAACGCCATCGCGAGGCCGACCCGCTGCTGCTGCCCGCCCGAGAGTTGATGCGGATAGCGGCGCAGGAACGCGTCGTCGCTCGGCAGCAGCACCTCCGCGAGCATCTCGTGCAGCCGGCTTGACCGGTCCGCGCGCGAGTCGCCGAAGTGGTGGGCGGCCAGAACCTCCTCGAGCTGGGTACGGATCCGCAGGGCGGGGTTCAGCGCCGAGGCTGGATCCTGCGGCACGTAGGACACGGTGCCGCCCCGCAGCGACCGGCGCTGCGCCTCCGAGGTCGCGAGCACCTCGCGACCCTCGATCTTGACGGAGCCACCCGTGATGCGCGCACCCCGGCGGGTGTGTCCGAGGAGCGCCAGGCCCACGGTCGACTTGCCGGAGCCCGACTCGCCGACGAGCCCGAGCACCTCGCCGCCGTCGATCGCGAAGGAGATGTCGTCGACGATGTCGACCCCGCGCCCCTCGACCTCGACGCGGAGCGCTTCGACCTCGAGCACCCGGCCTCCCGCCGTCGGCGCCGCGCTCATTCGCCGCCGCCGCGATCGATCCCCGCGGACGCGCGCGCGAGCCCGTCGCCGATCAGGCTCGTGCCGATCGTGAGCAGCGCGATCGCGATCACGGGCAGAACGACACCCCAGGGCTGGACGGTCAGTCCCTGCCGGTTCTCGTTGATCATCAGGCCCCAGTCCGCGGCCGGCGGCTGCTCGCCGAAGCCGAGGAAGCTGAGGCCCGCGATCAGGCCGACCGCGTAGGTCAGACGAAGGCTCGCCTCGACCATCACCGTGCTCGTGATGTTCGGCAGCACCTCGCTCGCGAGCAGCCTCACCCGCGAGACGCCGAGCGCCTCAGCCGCCTGGACGAAGTCGCGTTCGACCACCTCGACCGCAGCGCCCCGCGAGACGCGCGCGACGCGCGGCAGAGTCGTCAGGGCCACCGCCAGCACGAGGAGCCACAGCTTCGGCCCGACCGTGGCGATCGCGACGAGCGCGAGCACGATCGCCGGGAACGCGAGGATCACGTCCATCGTCCGCATCAGAGCGTCGTCGAGCCACGACCTCGAGTAGGCGGCGATCAGCCCGACGGTGAGACCGAGCGTGAGCCCGATCGCGGTGGCGGCAGCGGCGAGCCCGAGGATCGAGAGGCCGCCCCAGAGGAAGCGGCTGAGGACGTCCCGCCCGAGGTTGTCGGTTCCGAGAAGATGGCCGCTGCCCGGGTGAGAGTACGGCGCACCGACGAATGCGGCCGGGTCGTGGGGGGCGACGAGCGGCCCGATCAGTGCCGTCCCGACCAGGAGCACGACGACGACGACCCCGACCTTCGTGCGCGGCTGCCGCCACGCCCGGCGGAGCAGGACGACGAGCGGACGATGGCGCGCCGGTGCCGCGACCGGTGCCTCTACCGCTGTTGCCGCCGCGCCACTCACTGCAGCGAGGTCCGAAGACGTGGGCTGACGAGGATCGTCGCGACGTCGGCGAAGACGTTGAGGACGACGTACGTCGCCGCGATCAGCATCGCGAGCGCCTGCACGGTCGGCACGTCACGATTCGAGACCGCGCCGACGAACTCCGCTCCGATCCCCGGATAGCCGAACACGAACTCGACCACCACGATTCCGCCGGCGAGATAGGCGAGGTTGAGCGCGATCACCTGGATCGTCGGCGCGATCCCGTTCGGAAGCGCGTGACGCCAGAGCACCGTCCGCTCGTCGAGCCCCTTGAGACGGGCCATCTCGACGTAGTCGCTCTCGAGCACCTCGATCATCGAGGCGCGCATGATCCTCGTGATGTACGGGACCACGGCCAGCGTCAGCGCCGCGACGGGCAGGATCAGCTCCTCGAGATGGTCCCACGGCGGAGAGTCGGGAGGGATCAGCGAAACGGCCGGCAGGATGCGCGAGACCGTCGTGCCGAACAGCACGACGAGCGCGATCGCCGTGACGAACTCGGGCAGCGCGGCGAGCGTGAGCGTTCCGATCGACGTCGCGTGGTCGAAGGCGCGGTCACGGCGGCGTGCGGCCACCGACCCGACCAGGATCGCCAGCGGGACGCTGACGAGGCCGGCGAGCAGCATCAGGAAGGCGGAATTCTCGACCGCCTTCCCGATCAGCGAGGTCACCGGCTCGTTCGCGACGAGCGAGTGGCCGAGGTTGCCGGAAAGGAAGTTCCCGAGCCAGCTGAAGTACTGGTCGAGCACCGGCCGGTCGAGGTTGAGCTGCTTGCGCAGCGTCGCGAGCGACTGGGGCGTCGCGTTGCGCCCGAGGATCGCCCGCGCCGCGTCGCCCGGCAGCGCCTGCGTGGCGGCGAAGATCACGATCGAGACGAGGAAGAGCGTGACGAGGCCGAGCAGGATCCGGCGCAGGATGAAGCCCCAGATCCCGCGCGGCCGGGCAACCGCAGCCGCCCGTGCTGCGATCGCGCTCATCGACGAGCCTTCTGCGGGGAGGCGGCGCCGGAGCGCCGCCTCCCCGCCTGCTCGCTAGCCGAACCAGATCGTCCGGAACCCATTGGCGAACCCGTTCAGGGGGATCACTCCCTTGTCGCCCTTGATGAGCCCCTTGACCTTCGTGCTGTAGCCGTCGAGGAAGTTGCTGAAGCCCCAGATGATGTAGCCGCCGTTGTCGTACTCCAGCTTCTGCATCTCGTGCTCGATATCGGCCCGCTTCTTCGGGTCGACGGTGCTGACCGCCTGCTTGTAGAGGGACTTGAACTTCGCGTCGGCCGTGTCGGGCCAGTGGGTCTCGTTGTACGGGGAGGTCGGGAGGCTGCCCGACGCCACCTGCTGCAGGTAGTTGCGGGTACCCCAGAAATCGGTCGAGAAGGTCCACTTCAGGTAGTTCGAGCCGTAGAACGTGCCGCTGTCGAGCACCTTCACGTTGACGGTCACGCCCGCCGCCTTCGCCTGCTGTGCGAACACCTGCGCCCCCTCGTTCTGGCCGAGGGCGCCGTTGGTGGTCTGGAGGTCGACGGTGAGGTTGCTCTGGCCGGCCGCCTTCAGCAGCGACTTCGCCTGCGCGATGTCCTGGTGCCGCTGCGGCAGGTCGGAGTCGTACATCACGTCGAACGGGGCGTACAGGTCGTTGCCGATGTGCCCGTGCCCGGCGAGGCCCTGGGCGACGATCTGCGGCCGGTCGGCGATCAGCCGCATCGCCTGGCGAACGCGGACGTCGTTGAAGGGCGCCGCATCGACCCGCATGCAGATCGGCGTCCACTGTGCGGTCGGCGACTCGAGGATCTTCGTCCCGGAATGGCCCTGCACGACCGACACCTGCGCCGGCGGGATCTGGACGCCGGCGTCGATCTGGCCGCCGAGCAGCGCGTTCACCCGGGCGGTGTCGTCCGGGAAGTCGATCACGACCACCTGGTCGAAGTACGGCTGGCCGGTGCGCCAGTAGTTCGGGTTGCGCACGTGCACGCTCTGCTGCCCTGGCGTGAAGCTCTTCAGCTTGTACGGCCCGGTGCCGATCTGCTGCTTGATCGTCGCCTTGCCGATCGCGTTCGGGCTGTAGCCGACGGGCACGATGCCCGCGACGTACTGCGCAAGCGAGTCGAGGATCGTGACGTCCTTCGCCTTCAGGTTCAGCCGGACGGTGCGCGAGTCCAGCTTCTTCATGCCACTCGCGGAGAGCGTCGAGAGCGCAGCCCCGCCGAACAGCTTCAGCTTCGGGTTGATCAGGCGCCGCAGCGAGTAGATGACGTCGTCGGCCGTGAGCGTCTTGCCGTTGTGGAACTCGATCCCCGGCCGGACGCGGATCGTCCAGACGGCGGCGTTGTTCTTCTCGGCGCTGATCTCCTCGGCGAGGCCGTTCAGCCGCAGCTTGAAGTTCTTGTCGTAGTTGAGGAGCGTCTCCCAGCCGGCGACGAGCCGGGCCTGGTCGGGGTTCGTGACGATGTCCTGCCCGTCGATGATGTCCTTGGCCGAACCGCCGGCAACGCCGACACGGAACGAGCCGCCCCGCTTCGGCTTGGCCTCGATCGCGCCGCGGGCTGCCTGCGCGAGCCCGCCCGAGGTTGCGAGCGCGAGCCCGCCGATGGCGGCTCGCTTGAGGAGCTCCTCGCGGGAGATCCCCCGCCGGCGAGCCTCCTCGTCGATCTGGTTCAACTCGTCTTCGCGCATCCTCTGTCTCCCGGTCTCGTGAAATACGACGGACCCCCGTCCGCCGCCTGCCCTCATCGCGCCCGCGCCTCACCCCCCAGCAGCGCGCCGTCGATCGGCGTCAGCTGCGAGCCGATGCGGACCGCGACCTCGATGCATGCCTGTGCGATCTCGTTCACCCTTTCGCTCGTGAAGCGGTAGACCGGCCCGCAGACTCCGAGCGCAGCGAGGCATCGCCCGTCGGAGTCCACCACGGGGGCCGCCACTCCGCGCAGCCCCTCCTCGAGCTCGCCGTCGGCCTCCGCCCACCCCCGTTCCCGGATGCGGACGAGCTCCCGGCGAAGCCGCGCCCGGCTCGTCACCGTCTGTGGAGTCGGCCCCACGAGCGGGCCTTCGGGCAGCGGAGCCTCGCCGAAGGCGAGGAAGATCTTGCCGTCGGACGTGGTGTGGAGCGGCGTGCTGCGGCCGACCCACGGGCGCGGGCCGACGATGTGCGGCGTATCCACCTGAGCGACGGTCGTCAGTTCCTCGCCGTCCAGGATCGCGAGGGTCACCGTCTCCTCCGTCGCCGCCGCGAGTGCCTCCATCGGCTCACGCGCCACCTCGAGCAGGGGTCGCCCGGCGAGGGCCAGCAGGCCGAGCCGCGCGACCTCCGGGCCGAGCCGGAAGCGATCTCCGCCGGGCGTCCGCTCGAGCAGGCCGTGCTCGCGCAGGCCGGCCGTGAGGCGGGACGCCGTGCTCTTGTGCACGCCCAGCAGCGCCGCGATCTCTCCGATCGAGAGATCCTGGCCCTCTCCGTCGAACGCGAGGAGAACACGAACGGCACGTTCGACGCTTTGCGGTCCGTTGCTCATGCTGCAACCCGGCGACCATACTGCATCGAAGGCTGCGAGACAATGCCCGCCGCGGACGAGTTCGTCGTTGCGCGAAGCGCCCGCGAACGATTGGATTCGGGGACACGTGAAGGTCGGAATCGTCGTTCCCTACTCGTGGTCGTTCTGGGGAGGCGTCGTCGAGCACGCGGAGGCGCAGGCACGAGCCCTGCGCGCGCTCGGAGTCGAGACGCGCACGCTGATCGGCCACGACCCGCCGGGTTCGCTCAGCCGCCTGCTGCACCCGCGGCAGGGCCGCGCGGGGCCGCCGCCGCCCGGGGTGATTCCGGTGGGCCGCTCGGTGATCGTGCCCGGGAACGGCGCGCTATCCAACCTCGTCCTCAGCCCATCGACTCTCCCGCGCCTGCGCTACACGCTCGCACGCGAGCGCTTCGACCTCCTCCACGTGCACGAGCCGCTTGCGCCGATGCTCGCACCGGCCGCGCTCGCCCTCTATCAGGGGCCGGTCGTCGCCACCTTCCACGCGGCCGGCCCCTCGGCGTGGCGATCGCACGCGCTCCGCCTCTGGGGCTTCCTGCTCGATCGCATCGACGTCCGGATCGCCGTCTCCGAGCAGGCGCTCCGAACCGCCGCCGCCTACTCGAAGGGACGCTACGAGCTGATTCCGAACGGGGTCGAGCTGCCGGAATCCGTCGACCCCGGCGGCCGCCGCGACCACGTCGTCTTCGTCGGCCGCCACGAGCCGCGCAAGGGGCTCCCCGTTCTGCTCCGCGCCTGGCCGCGGCTGCGCCGCGCGGGCCTACGACTTCGCGTGATCGGCGCCGACCCGCTCGCCGTGCGGCTCCTGCTGGCCCGCCTCCGCATGTCCGAAGACGGGATCGACGTGCTCGGCTTCGTCGACGACCGCAGGCTCGACGAGGAGCTTGCCGCCGCGAAGCTGCTGGTTGCACCCTCGCTCGGCAACGAGAGCTTCGGCATGGTCCTCACCCGTGCCTTTGCCTGCGCAACCCCGGTCGTCGCCTCCGATATCGACGGATATCGCGAGCTCGTGACCTCGGAGACGGGAATGCTCACGCCGGCCGGCGATCCGGAGGCGCTGGCCGAGACGGTCGCGGGGCTCGTCGCGGACGAGGTCGCACGTGCCCGCCGCGGCGAGGCCGCACGCAAGCTCGCCGCCGCACGCTACGCCTGGCCCGAGCTGGCTGCCGGCCTCGTGGCGTGCTACGAACGCGCGCTCGACGGAACCCCGGTCCCGACGCGAGCTGCGCGCGTTCCGGCGGGCTAGGCTAGGCGCTCACCGCGCCGCGAGCTTCAGCATGGTCGGGCCGACCGTCCGCAGGAACCGGCCCGGAGCCTCGACGATCGGCTCGCCGTCCTCGTCGGTGAACTCCGAGACGGCGGCGTCAACCCGGCGCTTGACGTCATGGACGGCATCGCGCAGGCCCAGCTCGTCGAGTCGTGCAGCGAGACGCTTCATGTTGACGGCGTAGTAGTAGAGCGAGTCGACGTCGGGGCCGTACGACTCCGCCAGGTGGGCGTCGATGAGGCCGTGCGCCGCCTTCGCCTGCCGCAGCATCCGGTCGGCGAGGTCCATGTACTCGCTGCAGACGCCCTGGAGCCTCTCGGCCGCGCCCTCGTAGGCGTCGAGGAACCGGCGGGTCGCGAGGACGGCGATGCGGACGTGGCGGCCCTCGTCCCTGCGGACGTTGGTCTGCCCCTCCTTCATTCCCGGCAGGGAGTACGCGTCGTAGAGGCTCGAGCCCTTGGCGCGGCGGATGACGACGTCGCCGTTGGCGACCACGTCCTCGCTCAGGATCCCGTAGATGAAGATCGCCGTGTACACGTCCTCGAGCGTGCGCCCGGGCCTGAGCAGCTGCCGCATCTGCTCGTCGAAGCGTGCGAAGAGCACCTCGGCGACGAAGTTGTTGTACTTCTTGGCCACCCGGTCGACCTCGCCGGCCGGGATCCCGAGCACCTCGGTCGCAACGCGCAGCAGGCTGCCCCGGTGCATCCGCTCGTCGTGCTCCTGGCTCTCGAGGGCGCTTCGCATCGCGTCGTACCCCATCCCGTCGCGCGGGTCGCCGGGTCCCGACTCCCGGGGTATGGCGGCGACGATCTTGTCCATCCAGTCGTCGACCACCGACTCGGCCCGGTAGATCGTCCCGAAGACTCGCTTCAGCGCTTCCTGCTGGCTGCGACCGAGCCTGCGGTAGCTCTCGGCGTCGGCGGAGAGGTCGATGCTGTACGCATCCCACGCGTGTGCGTGCGCCGCGGCGTTGATGTCGCCGAACGTCTTCCACGCGCCCGTGAGCCCCCGATCGGCGGCCTCGTCGCGATCGATGAGGACGTCGATCTCGTGCAGCAGCCTGTCGATCCGGCCGCCGCGCCGGCGCTCGGGATCCGCGCCGTCTGCTTGGGACGGCCATCGCGCGGCGGAATCCATGCTCCAAGTCTAGGACGGACACGAGCGGACGCAACGAAGCTAGCGACGAGGCCGTCCGGTGCCGCGCTGCGATCGGGGCCCCGACGGTGGAGTTGCAGCCGCGGATACCCGGAATACGTAGACGTCGTCGGCGCGCTAGTGCACCGGGCGCAGGCGGCGATCCTCGTTCCCCTCGTACAGTTGGCCGACATGCTGCCGGACGGGCTGTTCGGCGTCGTCGGCGTCGTCTTCGCCGCCGTATCAGACGCTCGTTCCCGACCTCGTGCCACGGTCGGAGATACCGGCGGCGGCGGCGCTCGGGTCGATCAGCATCTACCTCGCCCGCGCGATCGGCCCGGCGATCGCGGGCGTTCTGATCGCTCGCGGGGGTGTCGGCCGTCTTCG
>Ga0335085_10016444_pt1 | contig 10691 bp, 9 predicted proteins | sample Lox_Sample_45_FD_206712 | JGI IMG/M metagenome (GOLD analysis project Ga0335085, IMG submission 206712) | Soil microbial communities from Loxahatchee National Wildlife Refuge, Florida, United States - Lox_Sample_4.5 | ecosystem: Environmental > Terrestrial > Soil > Wetlands | place: USA: Florida... | reverse complement strand
CGACGACCTCCTCGACGAGCGTCTCGACCTCTGCCCGCCGTGCGTCCTCGACCGGCAGGAAGCACGCGCCGACCGCGTACGCGCCGGGCGCCGGCAGCGCGTCGCCGAGCTCGCCGCGGAAGAACGCGTCCGGGATCTGGACGAGGATCCCCGCGCCGTCGCCCGTGTCCGGGTCGGCGCCCTGCGCGCCGCGATGCTCGAGGTTCGCGACCGCGCGCAGCGCGCGGTCGACCGTCTCGTGCGTCGGCTCCCCGTCGAGCCGCGCGACGAACGCGACGCCGCACGCATCGTGCTCGAACGCCGGGTCGTAGAGACCGGCGGCGGTCGGCGGATGGATGCGAATTGGACGCTCGCGGTGCGGCAAACGGGCCTCACTGGTCGAGAGGACGAGGGTTCCGCCTGTGGTGCTAGTCGGCGGGGGCGGAAGGAAGGCCGACTAGCGCAGTGTGAACGGCGCGGCGAACGCGAAGACGATCGACTTCTTGCGGTTCAGCGTGCGCGCCATCGAGCCTCGGAGGCTAGCTCGACGGCGCGCCGCGAAGGAGTGTGTTCTCCGGTTTTTCACCTCCTCGAAACCCGTCCTATTCCTGGAGAACCAGGGGTCAGGCCGACGAGCACCGCCGTGACGGCCACCCAGTTGGTGCCGGCCGCGATCAGCAGGTCGTGCTTGCTCACCCGAACCTCCCCATTCGCCTGCGCTGGACCGTCAAAAAAGCCCGCGGGACGGGTGTCCCACGGGCTCCATCGCCCGGCCGGAGCCGCGTCGTCGCGGCGGTGGCCTGGCCCCACTCTGCCCGAAGGGTCGGCCGGAGGCAAGTGTGAAGATCCGGGGAAGCAGTTGACAGACCGCCCCGGCGTCATGCACTCTGAGAGCGGAATGACGACTGCCGCCACACCGGTGCGCTCGAGCGGGATCCCGCTCGCGGCCGCGTGCGGCACGATCATCGTCGTCGTCATTTCGATTCTCCCCCTCTAGGGGGAGATCACGAACACGCGTCGAGTAGACGCATACGCCGACCTCACAACACCCGAAGTGCGTCTCGGGTCAGACGGAAGGACAGTGTTCGTGACACCTCGCAGGATCCAGATCTTCGACTCTTCGTTGCGGGACGGCGGGCTCGCCCCGGGCTCGGTCCTGCTTCCGGACGACCGCGTCGAGGTCGCCGTCGAGCTCGAGCGGCTCGGCGTCGACGTGCTCGAGGCGGGCTCCGCCGCGGACGTCGTCGGCGTCCGCGCGGTCGCCGAGGCGGTCGAGCGGCCGGTCGTCGCGGTCTTCGCGCGCCCGACCCAGGACGACCTCGATTCCGCCGGCGCCGCGCTCTTCCGCGCGCGCCGCTCCCGGATCCATCTCTCCGTCCGCTCGGACGAGGCGGACGCGGTGCGCTGGGCGGTCGAGGCCGCCGCGGCCCGCGCCCACGAGGTGCAGCTCTCCGTCGAGGACGCGACGAGCGCCGACCCGGCCGCCGTCGCCGCGATCTTCCGCGCCGCGCTCCAGGCGGGCGCCGTCGTCGTCGGCGTCGGCGACGCCGCCGGAGGCGCGCTGCCGTCGCGCCTGGCCGAGCTCGTCGCCGAGCTCCGGGCCGTCGTCCCCGTCACGCTGTCCGTCCACTGCCACGACGACCTCGGGCTCGCGGTCGCCGGCTCGCTCGCCGCCGTCGAGGCGGGAGCCGACCAGGTCGAGTGCACCGTCAACGGGATCGGGGAGCGCGCGGGCAACGCGTCGCTCGAGGAGCTCGTCGTCGCGCTGCGCGTCCGCCGCGACCACTTCGCGGTCGAGACCGGCGTGGACACGTCGCGGCTCGCGGCCGCGTCGCGCGTCGTCGCCGAGCGCACCGGCTGGGTCGTCCAGCCGAACAAGGCGGTCGTCGGCGCGAACGCGTTCGCACACGAGGCGGGCATCCACCAGGACGGGATGCTGAAGGACGAGCGGACGTACCAGATCATCGACCCGAGCGAGGTCGGCGTCCGGATGACGCTCCCGCTCGGCAAGCACTCCGGCCGCCATGCGTTCGCGCGCGCATGCGCCGAGCGGGGGATCGTCGTCTCCGGCGACGAACTCAATGCGGCCTTCAAGCGGTTCAAGCAGCTCGCCGACTTCGGCGGCGCTCCATCCATCGACGCGGTGTTCGAGGAGGTGACGGCATGAGCGACAAGGCGACGATCGCCTGTCTGACGGGAGCCGGAACGGCTCCGGAGTTGATGGCCGAGGCGATGCTCGCGCTCGAGGCCGTCGCCCGCCTGCACGGGGTGGCCTTCGAGGAGGTGCACGCGCCGTTCGGCACCGCCGCCGTCGCGCGCGGCGGGCAGGCGTTCCCCGCGGCGACGCGGAACGTCGTGCTCGACGCGGACGCGGTGCTCGTCGCCGGTGCGGACGAGCCGGCGCTCGCCGAGGTGATGGCCGAGCTCGATCTTCGCGCCCGTGTCACGCGCGTGCGCTTCGGCCAGCACGACGACGTCGCGGTCGTCGCGCCGATGGACGACGGGAGCTCCGAGTGGGCGCTCGAGCGCGCATTCGAGGTCGCGGAGCGGCGGCGCCTGCGCGTCGCGTGCGTCGGCGACGGCGAGTGGTGCGACCTCGCGGACTCGGTCGGCGAGGAGTTCGAGCACATCCACGTCGAGCACCTGTCGCCGCGCGTCGCGCTTCCGCTCGCCGCGTTCCAGGCGGGACGGTTCGACGTCGTCGCGACCGCATCCGCCTGGGCCGAGCCGCTCGTCGAGATCGTCGCCGCGCCTGCAACCGCACGCGTCGCGGCGCACGCGCTGCTCGCGGAGCACGGCCCGAGCCTCTGCGTCCCGTCGCCCGACGGCGGGTTCGCGATCGCGGGTCACGGCGTGACGAACCCGAGCAGCATGCTCCTCGCAGCCGCGCTCGCGCTCGAGTACGGGCTCGGCCAGCCGGCCGCGGCGGCGACGCTCGCCGGCGCGGTGTCGGCCGCGCTCGTCGACGGCCCGCAGACGCCGGACCTCCTGCGCCGCGGCGTCGGCGCGACGAGCCGCGAGTTCACGGAGCGCGTCGTCGACGGGTTCCAGCTCTCGCTGCGGAACGCCGAGTTCTGGGCGGGTGCGGCATGAGCGCCGCGAAGAAGCGGATGAACGGCGCCGACGCGGTGCTCCGCTCGCTCGAGGCGGAGGGCGTCGACACCGTCTTCGGCCTCCCGGGCGGCGCGATCCTCCCGACGTACGACGCGTTCGCGCGCGGCACGACCGTCCGCCACGTCCTCGCCCGCCACGAGCAGGGCGCCGGCCACATGGCCGAGGGCTACGCGCGCGCGTCCGGCCGCACGGGGGTCGCGCTCGCGACGTCGGGCCCCGGCGCGACGAACCTCGTCACGCCGATCGCCGACGCGTGGATGGACTCGACGCCGCTCGTCTGCATCACCGGCCAGGTGCGCTCGCACCTGATCGGGACCGACGCGTTCCAGGAGTGCGACATCACCGGGATCACGATCCCGATCGTCAAGCACTCGTGGCTCGTGCAGGACGTCGAGGAGATCCCGCACGCGATCAAGGCGGCGTTCCACGTCGCCTCGACCGGCCGCTGCGGGCCCGTCCTCGTCGACATCCCGCGCGACATCCAGGAAGCCGAATTCGATTTCTCCTACCCCGACGACGTTTCCCTCCCGGGATGGAAGCCGCCCCGCCGCGGGCACCCACGTCAGACGGCTGCCGCTGCTCAGGCAGTCGCCGCGGCGGAGCGGCCCATCCTCTACGTCGGCGGAGGAGTGCTGAACGCGCACGCCACCGACGAGCTCCTGAAGCTCGCCGAGACGGCGCGCCTGCCGGTCGTCACGACGCTGATGGGCAAGAGCGGCTTCCCGGAGACGCACGAGCTCCACGTCGGCTGGCCCGGCATGCACGGGCCGAAGTGGTCGAACTGGGCGCTGAACAAGGCCGACCTGATCGTCGCGGTCGGCGCGCGCTTCGACGACCGCGTCACCGGCAAGCTGTCGGCATTCGCGCCCGGCGCGACGGTCGTCCATCTCGACATCGACGCGGCCGAGATCTCGAAGATCCGCCACGCCGACGTCCCGGTCGTCGGCCCGCTGAAGTCGGTGCTCGCGGACCTCGCGAAGGCGCTCGCGACGGCGGCCGTCCCCGGGAAGACGGAGCCGTGGCTCCGGCAGATCGCCGAGTGGCGCGAGCAGTTCCCGCTCCGCTACGGCGAGACGCGGCCCGGCGACCTGATGAAGCCGCAGCCGGTCTTCGAGATGCTCCAGGAGATGACGTCGTCGCGCGACGACGTGATCTGGACGACCGGCGTCGGCCAGCACCAGATGTGGGCGATGCAGTACCTGCTCTGCGACCGGCCGCGCACGTTCATCACCTCGGGCGGCCTCGGGACGATGGGCTACGGGATCCCCGCCGCGGTCGGCGCGAAGGCGGCGCGGCCCGACGCGACCGTCGTCTGCATCGACGGCGACGGCTGCTTCCAGATGACGCAGCAGGAGCTCGCGACGTCCGTCCTCGAGAACCTCCCGATCGTCGTCGTGATCGTGAACAACGGCTACCTCGGGATGGTCCGCCAGTGGCAGGACATGTTCTTCGAGGAGCGGTTCTCGCAGATCCACCTCACGCACTCGGTGCCGGACTACGCGAAGCTCGCGGAGGCGTACGGCGCGCTCGGCTTCACGGCCGAGAGCGAGTCCGAGGTCGCGGACGCGCTCGAGGAGGCGCTCGCGTCCGGGCGGACGGCGGTCGTCGACGCCCGCGTCGACCCGCGCGAGCACTGCTTCCCGATGATCCCGGCCGGCGCCGCCGCGCTCGACCTCGTCGAGTTCGACGACACGCAGAACGAGGTGACGGCGTGATCCACACCGTCGCGGTCCTCCTCGAGAACAAGCCGGGCGCGCTGACGCGGATCACGAGCATGTTCGCGCGGCGCAACTACAACATCGAGAGCCTCGCGGTCGGCCCGACGGAGCGCCACGACGTCTCGCGCGTCACGCTCCGCGTCGACTGCGCCGGCCAGTCGCTCGAGCAGATCGAGAAGCAGATGCACAAGCTCGTGAACGTGCTGCGCGTCGTCGAGCTCCCGCCGGGCGAGTCGATCGAGCGCGAGCTCGCGCTCCTGCGCGTGGCCGCGCCGCCGAACGCCCGCGCCGAGCTGATGGCGCTCGGCGAGGTCTTCGGCGCGAAGGTCGTCGACCTCGGGCCGGACTCGATCGTGTTCGAGCTGACGGGACCGCCCGAGGACGTGGACTCCTTCGAGGAGCTCGTGCGACCGCACGGCCTGCAGGAGCTCGTCCGTACGGGCAGGATCGGGCTGAACCGGCCCTCGCGCACGAACTCGAAGCGCGACCGCCGGCACGTCCTCGTTTGACCCGACGACAAGGAGACTGACTCGAATGGCGACCATCCACCGCGACGGCGATCTCGGCCTCCTCGACGGCAAGGTCGCCGTCGTCGGCTTCGGCAGCCAGGGCCATGCGCACGCGCTGAACCTCCACGACTCCGGCGTCCAGGTGCACGTCGGCCTGCGCGACGGAAGCGGCTCGCGGACCGCCGCGGAGGAGGCCGGGCTCGAGGTGGGCTCGGTCGCCGACGCGGTGCGCGGCGCGCAGGTCGTCGCGATGCTCGTGCCCGACCACGTCCAGAAGGGCGTCTGGGACGCAGACGTCGCGCCGAACCTCGAGCCGGGCACGGCGGTGCTGTTCGCGCACGGGCTCAACGTCCACTTCAAGCGGATCGTCCCGCCCGCGGAGCACGACGTGATCATGGTCGCGCCCAAGGCGCCGGGCCATCGCGTCCGCGAGCTCTACGTCGCGGGCGCCGGCACGCCCGGCCTCGTCGCGGTGCACCAGGATGCGAGCGGACGCGCGCTGCAGCTCGGGCTCGCATACGGCGTCGGGATCGGCTGCGGCCGCGTCGGCCTCCTCGAGACGACGTTCGCGGAGGAGACGGAGAGCGACCTCTTCGGCGAGCAGGCCGTGCTCTGCGGCGGCGTTCCCGCGCTCGTCCAGGCCGGCTTCGACACCCTCGTCGCCGCGGGCTACCAGCCGGAGATCGCGTACTACGAATGCCTGAACGAGCTGAAGCTCATCGTCGACCTGCTCTACCAGGGCGGGCTCGAGTACATGCGCTACTCCGTCTCCGACGTCGCCGAGTACGGCGACCTCTCGCGCGGGCCGCGCATCGCCGACGCGCACGTGCGCGCCGAGATGCAGGAGATCCTCGAGGAGATCCGGAGCGGCAAGTTCGCCGAGGAGCTGTTCGCGGACGACGAGGCGGGCCGGCCGCACTTCGCGGAGCTGCGCGCGCAGGGCGCGGAGCGCTCGAAGGAGATGGAGCGCGTCGGCAAGGAGCTGCGCGACCTCGCGGGCATCGAGGGCCTGCTCGGCGCGGAAGCGCATGGCTAAGACCGTCGACGTCGGCGTCGCCCTGCTCGGCTACGGGACCGTCGGCTCGTCGGTCGACAGGCTCCTCGTCGACGGCGCGGACGAGATCGAGCGCGCCACCGGCCACCGGCTCCGCGTCGTCCGCGCGCTCGTGCGCGACGCGGGGAAGGAGCGCGGGTTCGCCGCGCGCGACGGCGTGCTCACGACGGACTTCGCCGCGGTGCGCGACGACCCGGAGGTGGACGTCGTCGCGGAGGTGATGGGCGGCGTCGAGCCGACCGGCGAGTACGTGCTCGAGCTGCTCCGCGCCGGGAAGTCCGTCGTGACCGCGAACAAGCAGCTCGTCGCGCGCCGCGGCGCGGAGCTCTTCGCAGCGGCGTCGGAGGCGGGCGTCCAGCTCCGCTTCGAGGCGTCGGTCTGCGCGGCGATCCCGGTCGTGAAGGTGCTGCGCGAGTCGCTCGTCGTCTCGAACGTCCACCGCGTGCTCGGGATCGTGAACGGGACGACGAACTTCATGCTCTCGACGATGGAGCGCGGCGGCACGTACGCCGAGGCGCTCGCGGAGGCGCAGCGGCTCGGGTACGCCGAGGCGGACCCGACCGACGACGTCAGCGGCGCCGACGCCGCCGCGAAGATGGCGATCCTCGCGACCGTCGCGTACGGCTCGCGGGTCACGATCGACGAGGTCGAGTGCCGCGGGATCGAGGAGGTCGAGCCGGCGCTCGTCCGCGCCGCCGACGAGCTCGGGATGGTCGTCCGGCTCGTCGGGATCGCGACGCTCGCCGACGAGAAGGTCGACGTCCGCGTGCAGCCGGCGCTCGTCGACCGCGCGCATCCGCTCGCCGCCGTCGACGGCGCCTTCAACGCGGTGATGCTCCAGGGCGACGCGATCCGCGAGATCACGCTCGAGGGGCCGGGCGCGGGCGGGATCGAGACGGCGTCGGCCGTCGTCGCCGACCTCGTCTCCGTCGTCGGGACGACCGGCACGGGCTTCCTCCAGAACGACGCGTGCTGGCGCGAGCTCGAGCGGCTGCCGCCGGGCGAGTGGGAGTCGCCGTTCTACGTTCACCTCGAGGTCGCCGACCGGCCCGGTGTGCTCGCGCACGCGGCGAGCCGGCTCGCGTCGCACGACGTCTCCGTCGCGCAGCTCGTGCAGCGGCTCGGCGAGGGCGAGGCGACGATCGAGCTCGTGCTGCACCAGGCGCCGCTGCAGTCGGTGACCGACGCGCTCGCGGAGATCGCGGCGCTCCCGGAGGTGCTGCGCGTCCCTTTTCCGCTGCCGGTGATCACGGAGCGGCCGCTGTGACGGTGACGCTCGGAGAGGGGAACACGCCGCTGCTCGACGCGCCGCGGCTGTCGGAGCGGTTCGGCGTCGACCTCCGGCTGAAGTGGGAGGGCGCGAACCCGACCGGCTCCTTCAAGGACCGCGGTATGACCCTCGCCGTGTCGCGCGCCGTCGAGCGCGGCGCGACGCGGCTCGTCTGCGCGTCGACGGGGAACACCGCCGCGTCGGCCGCCGCGTACGCGGCGCGCGCAGGGATCGAGGCGGTGATCGTCGTCGTCGCCGGCGCGGCCGCGAGCTCGAAGCTCGTCCAGGTGCGCGCCGTCGGCGGGCGCATCGTCGAGGTCGAGGGGACGTTCACCGACGCGTTCGCGGAGGCGGAGCGGCTCGCGTCCGAGGACGGCTCCGTGTTCGTCAACTCCGGCGGGAACGACGACCGGATCGAGGGCCAGAAGACGGCCGCGTTCGAGATCGTCGAGCAGCTCGGCGGCGTCCCCGACGTGCTCGTGCTTCCGTACGGAGGCGGCGGCAACACGAAGGCGTACGCGCGCGGCTTCGAGGAGGCGGCCGGCACGCTGCCGCGGCTGCACCCGACCGAGGCGGCGCGGCGCGCGGACACGATCGCGTCCGCGATCCGCATCGTCGACCCGGTGCACCGCGCGGAGGTCGAGGACGCGGTCGCGCGCTCCGGCGGCTCGATCCTCACCGTCAGCGAGGACGAGCTCGTCGACGCGTGGCGCGCGCTCGGGCACGAGGAGGGTCTCTTCTGCGAGCCGGCGTCCGCCGCCGGCATCGCCGCGCTCGCCGCCGGCGCCGCGAAGCCGGGCGAGCGCGTCGTCGCCGTCGTGACGGGCCACGGGCTGAAGGATCCCGACGCCGTGACGAGGCTCGTGGCATGACGATCCACGTCCGCGCGCCCGCGACGAGCGCGAACCTCGGCGCCGGCTTCGACGTCGCCGCGGTCGCGTTCGACTTCTGGAACGAGATGGTCGTCGACGAGCAGAGCGGCGACGCGCCGGACGACGCGCACCTCGGCGTGCAGGCGTTCGCGCGCTTCGCGTCGCCGGGCGAGTGGCGCTTCGGGTTCGTCGACCGGATCCCGCGCGAGCGCGGGCTCGGGTCGAGCGCCGCCGTCGTCGCGAACGGCCTCGTCGCCGGTGCGATCGCGGCGGGCGCCGAGCCGTCGGCGGACGAGCTGCTCGCCGCGGGCCTCGAGCTCGAGGGCCACGCCGACAATCTCGCGGCCGCGCTCGTCGGCGGCGTCACGCTGACGTACGACGGGACGATCGCGCGTATCGCCGACGACGTCCCCGCCGCCGCGATCGCGCTCGTCCCGCAGGTGCGGACGAACACCGCGGACGCGCGCGCCGCGCTTCCCGCCGAGCTTCCGTACGAGGACGCCGTCTACAGCGCGATCCGCGCGACGCTCCTCGGCGCCGCGCTCGCGTCCGGCGACGCGCGGCTCTTCTCCGCGAGCGCCGGCGACCGCCTGCACGAGCCGTACCGCGCGGTGCACGCGCCGAGCCTCATGGCCGTGCGCGACGACCTGCCGGCGGGCGCGCTCGGCGCGACGCTCTCCGGCTCCGGCCCGACGGTGATCGTCTGGGCCGAGAAGGAGCGCGCGGGCGAGGTCGCCGCGACGCTCGCCGACCGCTTCCCGACGCACCAGATCCTCCACCTGTCCGTCACGACCACAGGAGCCGGCCCCGCATGAGCGACCCGTATTCGAAGCCGACCGATCCCGCGAAGCGGCACAGCGCCGCGATCACCGACGGCCCGGACCGCGCCGGCGCGCGCTCGATGCTGAAGGCGATCGGACTGGACGACGAGGCGCTCGCGCGCCCGCTCGTCGGCATCGCGACGTCGTGGATCGAGACGATGCCGTGCAACTGGAACCAGCGCGAGCTCGCCCGCCACGTGCGCCGCGGGATCATCGAGGCCGGCGGCACGCCGATGGAGTTCAACACGATCGCGGTCTCCGACGGCGTCTCGATGGGGACGTCCGGGATGCGCGCGTCGCTCGTCTCGCGCGAGACGATCGCCGACTCGATCGAGCTCGTCGTCCGCGGCCACCTGCTCGACGGGCTCGTCTGCATCGTCGGCTGCGACAAGACGATCCCCGCGGCCGTGATGGCGCTCGCGCGGCTCGACGTCCCGGGCCTCGTCCTCTACAACGGCTCGATCGCGCCGGGACGCTTCAACGGGCGAAACGTCACGGTGCAGGACGTCTACGAGGCGATCGGCGCCGCGGCGGCCGGGACGATGACGCACGAGGAGCTGCACGAGCTCGAGAACGCCGCCTGCCCGGGCGCGGGCGCGTGCGGCGGCCAGTTCACCGCGAACACGATGGCGACCGTCGTCGAGTTCCTCGGGATCAGCCCCGGCGGCCTCAACGACATCCCCGCGGTCGACCCGGCGAAGCACGAGGCGGCGTACGAGGCGGGCAAGATCGCGATGCGGCTCGTGAAGGACGACGTCCGCCCGTCGCAGGTGATGACGCGCGAGGCGCTCGAGAACGCGATCGCCGCCGTCGCCGCGACCGCCGGCTCGACGAACGGCGTGCTGCACCTGCTGGCGATCGCGAACGAGCTCGGCATCGAGCTCGAGCTCGAGGACTTCGACCGGATCGCCGCGCGCACGCCGGTCGTCGCCGACATCAAGCCCGCGGGCCGGTTCTTCGCGACCGACGTCCACGCCGCCGGCGGCGTCGGGCTCGTCGCGCGCGAGCTGCTGAAGGCGGGGCTCGTCCACGGCGACGCGCCGAACGTCGACGGCCGCTCGCTCTCCGGCGTCGCGTCCGCCGTCGTCGAGACGCCGGGGCAGGAGGTGATCGTCCCGATCGAGACGCCGCTGAAGGCGACCGGCGGGATCGCGATCCTCCGCGGCAACCTCGCGCCCGCCGGCTGCGTCGTGAAGCTCGCCGGCCATGAGCGCCTCTTCCACAGCGGCCCGGCGCGCGTCTTCGACTCGGAGGAGGACTGCTTCGCCGCCGTGAAGGCGCGGAGCATCGAGCCGGGCGACGTCGTCGTGATCCGCTACGAGGGCCCCGCCGGCGGTCCCGGGATGCGCGAGAT
>Ga0335085_10016443_pt1 | contig 10692 bp, 7 predicted proteins | sample Lox_Sample_45_FD_206712 | JGI IMG/M metagenome (GOLD analysis project Ga0335085, IMG submission 206712) | Soil microbial communities from Loxahatchee National Wildlife Refuge, Florida, United States - Lox_Sample_4.5 | ecosystem: Environmental > Terrestrial > Soil > Wetlands | place: USA: Florida... | reverse complement strand
GTCGAGACCAGCGCCCCGGGCGTGCGCAGCAGTACCGCCAGCATGCAGCGTGTCTTCGCCGACTCCGCGCGGCCGAGCGCGACCCTGCCGTTACCTGCCCACACCTCTACCGGGCCAAGCAGCCGGAACTCCAGCATCCCCCGCTTCCCCTTCCCCCGGGAGCGTGCCTGCCACCACGGTGGCCCCCCGTGCAGCGCTGCACAATGGGCCGCCAGCGCAACCGATCCTGGCGGGGCCCTCCGCGACGCGGTGCGGGCGATCTAACGTGCGCCTTTACTGCGAACTATCCCCCCGTTAAACAACTCGCAAACGCCAACGGCCCGTCGGTACGACGGGAATCCGGACCACTTCAACAGCCCGGGCGATCCAGGCTGAGGCCGGTGTGGCGGGCGAGGAATCCGAGCACGGTGGCGGCCACCTCGGTGCCGTGCTCGCGGGGCTTGGTGCCGTGCCCGAGACCCGCGACGTCGTGCAGGAGCACCGGCCCGCCGGCGGCGTCGGCGTGCTGCAGCGCGGCGCACATCTTGCGCGCGTGCATGGCGGCCACCCGGGTATCCCCGCCGAACGTGACAAGCAGGGTGGGCGGGTAGCGGCGGCCCGGCGTCACGCGGTGATACGGCGAGTAGGCCAGCAGCCAGTCGAGCTGTTCGGGTATTGCCGCGCTGCCGTATTCGGCGCGCCACTGCGCGCCAAGCCCGGAGCGCTCGTAGCGCACCATGTCCAGAACCGGCGCTACGCAGGCCACGGCCGCGTACGCCTCAGGCCGTTCGACCAGCGCCGCGCCTGCCAGCAGGCCGCCGTTGCTCACGCCAAGCAGGGCGAGCCGGTCGCGAGTCGTCCACCCCCGCTCGACCAGCCAGTCCGCCGCGGCGTGCAGGTCCGCGATCGCGTTGGGCTTGTTCTGGCCCCGTCCTGCCTCGTGCCAGTCGGCCCCGTGCTCGTCGCCGCCGCGGACGCTGGCCGTGGCCCAGATTCCGCCGGACGACACCCAGGCAGCCACTTCGGGATGGAAACGCGAGTCCATGGAATGGCCGAAGCCGCCGTAGGCGGTCAGCAGGACGGGCCGCGGGCGCGATGAGCCCGGGATGACCATGGTGATGGCGACCCTGGTGCCGTCGGCCGACGGGTAGGTCATCCGGCGGACGGTCGCGTCAAGCGATCCAGGCCGTCCGACCGGTCCGGCCGGACCTTCGCCGGTAACGGACCCCGATCGGACGTCCAGGCGCAGCACCCGCGGCGGCGTGACCAGGTCGCTGTACAGCAGCCAGCAGTACGGCCGCCCGTCGGGGTGCGTGGACAGGGCGGTGACCGTGCCGTCCCCCGGAAGCGCCACCCGATGCAGCAGCTCTCCGGTACCGGCGTGGTGCACGGCCAGCTCGGTCCGGCCTTCGCACAGGTACGCGGCCACCAGGCGGGGCGGCGGGTCGCGGTCGAACAGGACCACCTTGGACAGGACGGCGTCGGGGCGCTCGGGCAGGACGACCCGTGCCGCCCCCGAGGCCGAGGCGGTCATCAGGCATCCTCGCGGGGCACCGTGGACCGAACGGGCGTACAGCCGCTTGTCCCGCCCTACGATCAGCGAGGCATCCCCGAGCCGCACCCGGCCGAAGGCCGGGCACGCCGGATCGGCGTCGGCCAGGTCAGCGAGCAGTTGCACCGCCGGGCGACCGGTGCCGTGCCGGACCGACAGGCTGAGGTACCGGTCGTGCCACACAGCCAACCCGAAGCGAGCCGTCGTGCCGGTGCCGCACAGGACCGTTTCCTGCCGCGCGCGCTCCAGGTCGAGCCAGCGGACGCAGGCCGTGCCAGCGTCGTGGCCCACGTAGTAGATCCCCCGGCTGCCCAGCCAGCCCACCGGCGAGTGGCGCACCCGGTCGGTCGGCCCGAAGACCGGTTGCCCGGTACCGACGTCGAGCACGGTCAGCGTGGCGTCCTCGGTACCGCCCCGGGAAAGCTGATATGCGACAAGCCGCCCGTCCGGCGAGGGGGCGAACCCGTCGAGGGTCGCCGTGCCTGAGGGATCGAGGTCGGCGGGATCCACGACCACGCTGGTCCGGCCGTCGCAGTCGCGGACAAGAAGCCGGCCCGACAGCATGAAGGCCCGGCTGCCGCCCCAGCGGGGCAGTCCCGTCCCGCCAGGCATGGCGTTCACCAGCAGGTCGTACAGCGCGGCACGTTCGGGCTGTGCCGCGAGTTCGGCGTCGCCGAGCGCCTGCTGCACCTGCGCCCAGGCACGGGTCGCCTCGCTGCCTGAGTCCTCAAGCCACCGGTACGGGTCGGCCACCGCTCGCCCGTGAATCAGCTCGATCAGCTGCTCACGGTGCGCGGAGGGGTACCTCACAACTCGGCCTCCACCGGCTCCTGCGGCTGCGATCCGGCTGGCTCAGAAGGTGATCCGGCCGGCTCGGGCCGCGGCCCGGCCGGCTCCGGGGCGGGCCGGGGTCCGGCCGGCTGGGGAGCCGACCTGCTCGCCCGCACCATCGGCACGGCCAGCGGCAGGCCCGCGACCGACACAGCGGTGGCCACCCACAGCGCCGGGTGCACGCCCAACGCGCCGCCGAGGACCCCGCCGCCGACGGCGCCGGCCAGCGAGACGAGCGTCATCAGGGTCTGCATCCCGGCCACCGCCCGGCCCAGCACGTTTTCCGGCACCTCGGTGGTGAGCACGCTGGTCATCCCGACGTTCGCGATCGCGCCGAAGAAGATCGGCAGCGCGATGCCGAGGCCCGACAGGACCACGGCCAGGGCGACCGGACCGCGTGCGAGGGGCAGCAGGGCGGCGGCCAGCGCGCTGGCGATGAACCCGCCGGCCGTCATGGTCCGGATCCCCGTGCCGCGCTTGGCGAGCCGGGCGGCGACCAGGGACCCGGCCATGCCGCAGACGCCGACGAACAGGAACGGCAGGCCATAGACGGCGGTGGGGAGCTTCAGCACCCGGATGAGGAACTGGGCGGTGAGCGCGCTGACCGCGCCGGCCGCGAGGCCCTGCACCGCGAGGAACCCCGCCACCGAGCGCAGGAACGCGTGGCCCGCTACCGCCCGCACCCCGGCAAGCATGCCCCCCGCTCGCGGCTGCACCGGGCCGCCGGCCGGGCGCCGCTGTTCTGGCGTGCGCAGCCCGATCAGCGAGATCGCGCTGACCAGGTAGCTGGCCGCGTCGATCGCGAAGGCGACCGCCCCGCCTGCCGCCGCGATGACCGGGCCTACCACGGCCCGGCCGAGTACGCCGGCGCCGAACTCGCCCGTCTGCAGCTGGGCACGGGCCACGACCAGCTCGTCCTTGGCGACGATGCCGCGCAGGTGGAGGAAGTAGACGGTCTGCACGATGAGCGTGATCCCGCCGAGCACCACGTTCAGCGCGATCAGCCACCAGACGCTGGCCCAGTGCCGCCACAGGCCGGCGGCCAGCAGGCCGACACAGGCCATGCCGACCAGGTCACAGCCGATCAGCACGCGCCTGGGCCGGTCGAGCCGGTCGGCCAGCGCGCCGATGGGCATCCCGAACAGCAGCGGCGTCGCGCTGGCCGCGGCCACGAGCAGGCCGGTCTGAGCCGGAGTCGCCCCGAGAAAGCGCACGGCGACCAGGGCGATGGCGGTCGTGGTGAACAGCGAGCCGAATACTGAACTGGTCTGTCCCAGCCAGAACAGGCGGAAATCGTGTCGCATGGCGTGCTCCTCCACTGCCGGATCGACGTGTCCCAGGGGGAGCCGGGAGCGGCTCGTCGGCCGCTCCCGGCGTCAGCATGATCAGTCGGTGTTGCTGCAGTTGAAGAAGCTGAACGTGCTGATCGGCAGGTCGCTTTCGACCTCCTCCTCCTCGAGCAGCTGGAGCGCGAGAACCTCGGACATGGCACACCTCCTTCCGGTGTCCGCTTTCCCCGGGACCATTTCCCGGGGATGTCTATCCGCCGCTTCCGGCATGGACCGGAACGGCGTCGAAGGTGAACAGGGCGTCCCTGCGCCCGCTGAGCAGACGGTCGAGGAAGAGCAGGGCACCCGCTGAGCCGCTCCACAGGTCGGCGCTGAACCGGTAGGTCCGGTCGCCGTGAAAGCGGACGCCCGCCGGGCCAGGTACGGCGTACTTGAACAGCGCCGTGCCGATCCGCAGTGATTCGCCCAGTGCCTGGCCGTCCCCGGTCAGGTCGGCGTACTCGGCGAGGGCGAAGCCGAGGCCGGCCAGGCCGCAGTACAGCCCGGCCAGGACCGCCTGGTGCTTGTTGACATCCCGCCGGACCCGTGGGATGACCGCCAGCAGCTCAGGGTCGGGCGCGATGCCGAGATAGCGGGCCGCCGTGAACAGCACGCCGGCCGAGCCGGTGAACAGGTACGGCATGGCGCGCCGTACCACAGCGGAGTCGGGGAATGACAGTGCGCCGTCCGGCAGCGTGATGGCCCGGGCAAGTTCGGCGCCAAGCAGCCGCCGGCCCCGGTCCAGGTGAGCGCCGTCACCGGTGGCCCGGCTCAGGTAGAACAGGCACAGCGCGATACCCGCCCGGCCGTGCAGCAGCCCGATCGCGTCGTTCGGTCCGAGCGCCGGGATCAGCGCCGGCCCGTCCGGGATGGCCTCGGCCAGCTCGACCGCCGTGTCCAGGTGCCCAGGATCTGAGGTCTGGTGGTACAGGGCGAGGTGCGCCATCGCGAGCCCGGCCGTGCCCTCGCCAAGCGTGGCGCGGGTGCGGGCCAGCGGGCTGGCACCGGCCGCGGCGAGCAGGGTCTCGGCCTCGTCGGACAACCCCAGCTCCGCGAGGACCCACGCGATGCCCGCGCTGCCGGTGAGCAGGCCGGGCGGAAGCTCGGCGCGTCGTCGCAGGGCATCCGTGCGGAGCCGGTCCATGACGCTGCCGGGCAGCTCCCGGCCGGCCGTGTGCAGGGCGTGGACCACGCCCGCCGTCCCGTAGGCCAGGCAGAGCGTGTTGGTCGCGTGGCCGAGCGGCACCGTGGGGAACAGCGCATCCGGGTCGCTGTGGTCGGCCATGGCCAGCAGGCCGTCGGCGACGGCGTCCCGCAGTTCCGACAGCCGTGCCCGCGGCGCCTCGGCCACCTCACCGGGCGAGGGAAGCCCTGTCGGACGGACCCTGCCCGGGCCGGGATGGAACCGGGTCACCAGCCGCCACAGGCGCTCCGGCACGGGAGCGCATTCATCCAGGTCTCGGCGCAGGTGCCGGAGCGTGTCCGGGCAGCGCTGCGCGGGCTGGTGCAGCTGGGCCAGCAGGTAGAGGGCAAGCGCGGACAGGCCGTAGTCATCCAGCGCGATCGGATCCCAGGAGAGGTCCGAGCGCGGCGGAGCGTAGCCGGGCGCGGCCATCCGGCGGATCGGCCCGCCGAGCGGCGACACGGTCTCGAAGTCCACCAGGCGGGGCAGGCCCGACTCATCAAGCAGCACGTTGCCGGGGTTCACGTCGATGAACGCGTACCCGGCCCGGTGCAGCCGCTCGAGCGATGCCGCGAGCGCGTCCAGGATCTCCAGGCACCGTTGGTAATACTCGTGGTACCGGACGCTGTCGGCCCTGGCCTGGATGAACGGATTGCGGGTCGCGGCCCACGCCGTCAGGGGCTGGCCGGCGATGAACTCGGTGACAAGGAACTCATGTTCCCATTCCCGGAAGTAGTCCAGCGGCTCGGGGCATAGCCCGGGTGCCCGGTCATGGATGGCGAGCAGCGTGACATGCTCGGTTCGCATCCGGTCCTGTGCGGTGCTGCCGTCCCAGGACAGGCCATTATGCGCCCGCGCTTCCTTGATGAACACGTCGCGGCCGGTCGCCGCGAGCCTGCCCCGGTAGCTGCCGCCCGCATTGCTGTAGCGCATCAGCTTGTCGAACAGGCAACCGCCGACCGTCACCGGGCCTGCGGGCTGGCCGGCGGTTCCTCCGGATGGACCGAACGGGTCGGTGATCCCTTCGGGCAGGGTGAAGGCGGGCGCCCGCTGGTCCTGGACCGGGAGGCCATGCCCGTCCTCCACGAGGTGCTGGCTGGTGCCATCCGGACACAGCAGGAGCCGGGGGGTGAACGCGCCGTACCGGTACTGCACCGTCCGCGACCGGCCGTACCGGCGATCGGTGAGGATATGGGGCCCGTCCTCGTCCTGCAGCGCCGCGGACAATAGCTCCATCAGCCGCCGGGCCGCCGGGACGTCCGGCGGATACGCGGCGCAGAACTTACCTGACTGCACCCTGGAGGCGTGCTTGTGGTGCAGCATGATGAAGTACAGCGAAGCCGACAGGTGCTTGAACGGGACCCGCTCGTCGTAGCAGATCCTGGCCACGGAGTCGAGGACGGTTTGCGCCCGCTCGAACTGCGCTGAGACGTGTACCTTCCAGCCTTGTCCGGCACGGTCTTGACCAGGCGGCGTCCACGTTGTCCACATGCCCGTCGTGGCGCGCGTCCAGCCGGCCGGAGCGCTCTGCGGCTCATAGGCAACGCCCGCGTCGCGGGCGCGGTGCAGGGGCAGGTAGTAATCCTCGTCCGCGACCGTGTACATCAAGTCCCGCATCGGCGTTCTCCTCGGCTCTGGGGCCTCGCAGGACTGAGCATGGAAGGCCCGGCTGGAAGAGTGTGCGGAAGCCGGCCTGGCAGGAAAGCTGGAACTTGGTTCTCCGGGCCGCTGGCCGAAGTTCCATCCGGACTTCCAGTCCGGTGTCCAGCAAGCCTTCCACCCGGTTCAGCCAGGCTTCGGTGTCGTCATATCCGGGCGTTCACCGGCGATGGCCGGGAGGTACTACCGATGACCAGCAATGAGCCAGGAACGATCAGCACGGGCGAACCGCCAATTGTCGTCATCGGTGGTGGCCTGGCCGGGATGGCGGTCGCGATGATGCTCGCCCAGCGCGACCTGCCCGTGGTCCTCATCGAGCGGGACTCCAGGGACGCGTTCGGCCGGGCCGACGGGTACCCGCCGCTGCGGCCCGGGGCACCGCACGCCAATCGCCCGCACAGCCTGCGCGCGGGTGCGCGGGACGTCCTGCGGAGGTCACTTCCTGAGGTGGCGCGCGAGGTTTATGCACTGGGAGCACGCGACGCGGTGGAATGGCCGGGAGCGCCGGACGCTGAGCATCTGACCGTGCTGGTTCTCCGCCGGTCGCTCCTCGAGCGTTCCCTTCTGTCCTGCGCGCAGAACCTGCCCGCGCTGAGCCTGCGGTTCGGCGAGCGCGTGCTCGGCCTGGTGACAACCGACGGCCGCCGTGCCCGTGTCACTGGCGTGCGGACCACCACCGCCACCCTGCCCGCGCGGCTGGTGATCGACGCGAGCGGCATACGGACCACGGTTATGGGCCAGTTCAGCCCGCCGCGCGTGAGCCTGCGGTCGCGACTTTATTACACGTCCCAGCCGTTTCAGCTGACCGAGCAGGGATTCGCGAATACCAGAGGCGCCGCCGCGGTGTGGATCGATCCGCCCTTCAAACCCGTGGCGCACGTCCGCCTTTTCCCGCACGATCGGCCCTATGCCTCGATCCTCCTCGCCCTGAACGCGCGGAACGAGCCGCCCGGCCGGGAACTAGTGCACGGGGCGTACCAGGCCATCGTGTCGCACAGCGGGCTGCGGCAATACTTCGGCGGAGCGCTTCCGCTTTCCCCGGTCCAGACCATTGGTTTCCTGCGCAGCAGGCTTGGCCTGCTTGATGCTGAACCGCAGGCCGTCGCGGAGGGAATACACCAGATCGGCGACGCGCTGATGGCCATCAACCCGCTCGCCTCCAAAGGCGCGGCACTCGCACTAATCGAGGCGGAGATACTGGCCAGCGCCATAGCGGCCGATATCGGGGACTACGACGGGCAGCGCGACGCAATGCTGCGCGCCTATCGCGAATGGATCATTCCGCACTGGGCGGACGGCCTCATCCGGGGCAGTTACCTGGGGCCCGAAAACGTTCTGCCCCCCGAGATCGATGAACAGATCAAGGTCGCACGCCGCCGGGGCCGCAAGGCGCGTGAAATCGTCGCGGCGACACCGCGATCAGCGGCTGCCGATTCCGGTCCGGCGCAGCTGGTGGCGCGGGTTTCGCAGCTACAGATCCCGGCCTCCGCCATAGACGCGCTTTCGCGTACCTGAGCAAGATCCAGGAGGAAAGAATGCCCAGTCCAGTTCCGGCCGACGACGCCCGCCGGTTTCGCCGGCGGCACGCCGTGGCGTTCGTGTTCGGCATCGCGGCCTGCACGGCAGGTGTTCTGCTGCATCTTCCGATGTACTTCGGCGCCAGGGACATGGGCTACCAGCTGGCGGGAATGCAGCCGGACCCGGCCATGATCTCCGGTATGGCCCTGATCGGGATCGGGCTGGCCACGTTCTTGTACGCGCTGATGCCGCCCCGGTCCCGCGAGATCGAGCTGCGCGCGTCGAGGATCCGGGTCAGGGCACTCGATGACATGCCGCTACGGCGGCAGCATGTCGCCCTGCTCGCGGTGCTCGCGGTGGCGGTCACCATCGACCTCATGAAACCGATCACACTGTCGTTCGTGGCCCCCGGAATGGCCAGGGAGTACGGGCTCAAGTCGCCCGCCAACCCGCACGGCGGCCTGCCAGTCTCGCTGCTGCCGCTCGTGGCGATCACCGGCACGGTCGTCGGGTCGCTGCTCTGGGGCGCGCTCGCGGACAGGATCGGGCGACGGTCATCGGTCCTGCTCTCGGCCATGCTGTTCGTGACGACCGCCATCTGCGGGGCGATGCCCGGATTCAGCTGGAACCTGCTGATGTGCTTCATCATGGGCGCCGCGGTCGGCGGAATGCTCCCCGTCGCGTTCGCGCTCATGGCGGAGACGATCCCGGCCCGCCACCGCGGCTGGCTGATGGTGCTGATCGGCGGCAATGCCGCGGGTGCCTACGTGATCACCAGCTGGCTGGCCGGAGCGCTCACACCGCACTTCAGCTGGCGGATCCTGTGGCTGATCGGCCTGCCCACCGGCTTGCTGCTCATCGTCTTGAACCGCTGGATACCAGAGTCCCCGCGCTACCTGCTGGCCACCGGGCGCAAGGCCGAGGCGGAGCGCACCATGGCCTATTACGGAGCCGTGGTGGTAACCGATGAGAGCCCCGAACCTCCGCAGGCGAGGACGCGGGTGCAAGAGGGCTTCGCCCAGGTGCTGCGCAGGCCGTTCCTGGGCATCACGCTGGCGGCATCGGTTCTCGCGCTTGGCACCGGCCTGGTTACCTACGGTTTCCAGCTGTGGATTCCGACGAACCTGCAGCATCTGGGGCTCGGCGCGGTGAATTCCGACTACATGATCCGCGACGCTGCGCTCATCAGCCTGCCCGTGACCGTCGTGGCCGCGTTGGTCTATGGCTTCTGGAGCAGCAGGAAGACGATCGCGGTGCTGTCCGCCCTGACCACCGTGTCGTTGCTAGGGTTCGCCGTCGGAGGGAATTCCCTGGCGCATAACCATCTGCTCTTCTCCGCGCTGCTCGTGGTGCCTCTTTCCGGCGTCAGTTCGGTGACCGCGGCCATATTGGCCTACGCGTGCGAGCTCTACCCGACACGGGTGCGATCGCGGGGGACAGGGATCATTTCCGGCATGACGAAGGCAGGCGGGGTGCTGATTATCGGGGTCGTGACCGTCGCGCTGACGATTCCCTCGATCTCGGTTACCGCCCTGATCGGCGCGGCCCCCCTTTTCGCCGCCACCTTGATATTCGCCAGAGCCGGCGCCGAAACCAGCCACCGCAGCCTAGAAGAGATCACCACCGCCACCGTCCCTGTAGCCTAACTTGGCTTGCTCCGCGGTAGTGTGCCGCAGCCGATAGTTCTCGACTTTCGCCTTTTAGGTCGGCGGGTTTTCCCTGTGACCGCGGAGGCTGCGGCTCCAGGCATACCGGTGCAGGGTAACTGGACGGCCGTCCGGCGTTGCCCAGTCTGCTTGTGCCGTGCTGACGAGGCGGAAGCCGGCTCGCTCGTAAAGCGCGCGGGCGGCCCGGAGGTGGTCCGTCACGTCGAGAAAGAGGTCCAGGTCGTTCGCGGCGGCCGAGCGCATCGCCGCTTCGAGCAGCGCAGACGCGACTCCCTGCCGCCTGGCTGCGGGGACCACGAAGAGCCGGCTCACTTCCGCGGAACGCTCGCCTGCCGGCGGCTGCCGGAGGAGCACATGGCCGGCGATCGGCATGTCGTCCGTTGCCGCGACCCATGCCTGGAGGGTCCGGGACGGCCGGAGCCACCGGGCCGGGTCGGCGGGCCAGTTCGCGGGATAGCCGCTGGCCTGGTAGACGGCCCTCAGCGCTTCGGCGCACTTGCCGACGTCTGCTTCATCGCGGCGGCGAATGCTGGTCATCGATCGGGCCTCGGTATCGGTGTCGTCCGGCGCAGGTCCCGGTTTTCCCCCGCCACGGGAGCCGGCGGGGGAAGAAGGTCTGGGCCGCGTCCTGGTTCCATGATGGCTCCGCCCTGGGACCGGCGAAGACCGGGTACGGCCGCCGCGACCGCGGCGCGGGTCATCGAGCGGTACGCGTCCCGCTGGGCAATCGAGGTCGCGATAGAAGACGCCAAGCAGCTCTTCGGGACCGGGCAGGCCCGCAACCGGACCGCCAGGGCCGTCGAGCGCACCGTCCCGTTCCAGGTCGCCTGCCAGGCCATCACCGTGACCTGGTACGCCACCGCCGGCCACCACCCTGCAGAACCTGCTGATCGCGGCGGTGGCCGAACGAGAACATGTCGCCGTCCTGCACTACGACGGTGACTACGAGCTGATCGCGCAGGTCACCGGCCAGCC
>Ga0335085_10016442_pt1 | contig 10692 bp, 11 predicted proteins | sample Lox_Sample_45_FD_206712 | JGI IMG/M metagenome (GOLD analysis project Ga0335085, IMG submission 206712) | Soil microbial communities from Loxahatchee National Wildlife Refuge, Florida, United States - Lox_Sample_4.5 | ecosystem: Environmental > Terrestrial > Soil > Wetlands | place: USA... | reverse complement strand
CTGCCGAAGTCACCGCCCGCTTCACTTTGGACGCCATGCCCGGCAAGCAAATGGCGATCGACGCGGACTTGAATGCCGGCCTGATCGATGAACACCAAGCGCGCTCGCGGCGCGAGCTGATCGCCAAGGAAGCCGAATTCTACGGCGCCATGGACGGCGCGGCGCGCTTCAATCAGCGCGACTCTCTGGCCACCATTCTGATCACAGCGATCAACATCATCGCCGGGTTTCTGATCGGAGTTTTCCAGCAGGGCATGCCTTTCGGCGAGGCCCTCAAGACCTACACGATCCTGACCGTCGGCGATGGCCTGGTGACGATGATTCCGTCGCTGCTGGTGTCGGTGGCCGGCGCCATTGTGATCACACGCGCTTCCTCGCAAAGCACGCTTGGCGTTGATATCGGCACCCAGCTGTTCGGGAAACGCCGGCCGCTTTTGCTTGCCGGCGGAGTGATCGCCGCCCTCGCCTTGATTCCGGGCCTGCCCAAGTTCTCGTTCATTCTGGTCGCCGGGTTGATGTTCGGCCTGGCGAGGCTACTCAAAGACGAAGCGCCGTCGGGAAAAGAAGTTACGGGTCTCGCGACTACGCCCGCGGCCAAGGGCGACGGCAAAGCCGCTGCGGCGGTGGATCCGATGGAAGCGGCGCTGAAGCTGGACGACCTCACCCTAGAAGTCGGATTCGGGCTGGTTCCATTGGCAGACGCCAAGAAGGGCGGCCAGTTGCTCGCCAAGGTTCGCGCGCTGCGCAAGCACATGGCGCGCGACCTGGGCTTCGTAGTGCCGCCGATTCACATTACCGATAATCTTTCGCTGCATGAAAACGAATACGTCATCTCGCTTCGTGGCACTGAGATCGCCCGCTGGGAGCTGCGGCGCGATTGCCTGCTGGCGATCAGCTCGCAAATCACGGCGGCGGCATTGCCCGGCCAGGATACGCGCGAGCCCGCCTTCAACGTTCCCGCCAAGTGGATCTCGCGCGAAGTGGAGCCGCAGGCGCTGTCCGCGGGCTTCACGGTCGTAGATAACGTCAGCGCGCTTACAACCCATCTGGGCGAAGTCATCCGCCAGCATGCGTATGAACTGCTCAACCGGCAAGAGACGAAGCGCCTGATCGACCGGCTGAACGATTCCCATCCCAAACTGGTGGAAGAACTCATCCCCAAGCTCATGACTTTGGGCGAAGTGCAGAAAATTCTGCAGCAGCTGCTGCGCGAGCAGGTCTCGATCCGCGATCTGGGCACGATTCTGGAAGCTCTGGTCGAAGCCGCTCCCCTCAGCAAGAACCCGGTGCTGCTGGTCGAAGCGGCTCGCCACGCGCTGGGCCGGGCCCTGGTGCGGCCGCTGCTGGACGGCGGCGGATCGCTCAAGGTGGTTACGCTCGACAACAGCATCGAGGAAGAGTGCCTGCGGGCAATGAACGGGAACGCGGCGTCGGGCGCTTCGGCGGCGCTGCAGCCCTCGCTGGTGCGGCGGGTGCTCGAGGGACTGCGCGCGTTACTGGGTGAACACGCGGTGCAGGCGAATCCGGTATTGCTGTGCGCTTCGCCGGGCCGGTACTACCTGCGGCGTTTGCTGGAGCCGTTCCTGCCCAAGATTGTGGTGCTGGCGCCTACGGAAATTCCGCCGACGATCCCAGTCCAATCCGTGGGCCTGGTGCGATGACAAGCGAAAGCGCAATCAAGGAAGCGACTCAAGAGGAAGCAGGGTGCGAGGAGCCACGAGGTGAACAGCCAATGATGCAAGCCGAGATGGCATACAAGGGAGCGCAAGGCCAAACCGCCCAGGATCAGCTGGTGATGGGCGAGATCCAGCAGGTGTATTACATCGCGCGCCGCATTCATGAACGTTTGCCGCAGCACGTGTTGTTCGAGGATCTGGTGCACTCCGGCGTCCTCGGCCTGATTGACGCCGCCCGCCACTTCGATGCCGGCAAGAACGTGCAGTTCAAGTCCTACGCCCAGTTCCGCATTCGCGGCGCCATCATGGACAGCCTGCGCGAGCAGGACTGGGCATCGCGCCGCGCCCGCGACAAACGCAAGCATGTGGATCAGGTGATGGACGCATTGTCCATGAAGCTGGGCCGGCAGCCGACCGATGAGGAAATGGCCGCCGAGATGGGCATCGAACTCACAGCGCTGCACAAACTGAAGGGCAAGCTGGATTCGCTCACCATCGTCGGCCAGCAGGTGGCTTACGGGCAGGACCGCAGCGAGCAGCACGATCTGGTGGAATCAGCCCCGGCGAATCCAGAGGAAGATCCGTTCCACCAATGCCTGCGCACCGAGATGCGCGAGCGGCTGGCGCAAGCCATTTCGGGTTTATCGAAGAAAGAGCAGCAGGTGGTTTCGCTTTACTACCGCGAGGAACTCACCATGCGGGAAATCGCGGAAGTCATGGACATTGGCGAATCGCGCGTTTCCCAGCTCCACTCCGGCGCCCTGAACAAACTGCGCCAGACCCTGGAGCAGCATTCGGTGGAAGGCGTGCGGGCGTTTACGACTGAGTGCTAGCTAACTCGACCGATAATTGGCAGGAGATAAGACTTTGGCAACGCCAAACATCACGAATGACGGGCTGAACCGGGCAAGCGAGGACGTCCGGGTTTACGACTTCCAGCAGGCTGGACGCCTGAACGAGACCCAGATCCAGACCCTCGCCGGCATGCACGATGGATTGGTCCGCAACCTTACCTACGCCGTAAGCAATCACCTGCGCACCAGCTTCGAGTTGAAGCTTGAGGGCATCGAAGACTCCGCCTTTTCCCAGGTGGTCAGCGAGATTCCTGCCGCGTCATACGTCACCTCGATCGAACTGCGGCCGCAACACACTGTAGGCGGCATCTTCGTCGATCTTGCGCTGGCCTTCCCCATGCTCGACCTGCTTCTGGGCGGCCCGGGCGGAAACCACGTCCCGCAGCGCGGTTTGAGCGAGATCGAAGAGTACCTGATGCAGGACATCGTCCGCGTGATCTGCGGAGAGCTGGAACTGGCCTGGAAGTCGATGGACATCGGCGTCAGCGTCGGAGAACAGCAGAAGCCGCTGCAATTGCGCACTCTGCTGCTTCCCAGTGAGCGCATGGTCGTGCTGCGGCTAGGCGCCAGGCTGGGCGATGCCGAGGGGATGCTGAAAGTTTTCTTTCCCGTTTCCACCGCCGGCGCGATGCTGCGCAAGGTGTCAAAGATTGTGCCCTCTACGCCGCGCGGCGCGGCTCCTTCGGCGGCGACCCGCATCCAGGAGCGCCTCATGGATTGCCTCTGTTCCCTGGAGCTGAACGTTCCCGGAATCAAGGTATCGCTGCAGGAGCTTCTCTATCTGCGGCCGGGAAAGCTGCTCGACCTGGGAATTCCCGCGAATACTCCCGCGCAATTGACGGTGGAAGGCCACGAGTGGTTTGAGTCCGCGCCGGTAAGGGCGGGTTCGTTCCGCGCCGCCAAGTTGGCGGGGCAGATTAGGAGACGCCAGACCCACAACGGATAAAAGCTATGACAACTGCAACCCGAACCGCTCTAGAAGCTCTCGTAGAAAATTGCCGCAAGGCGCTGGCCGACCTGCTCTCCCGGCTTACCGGCTCGCAGTGTGAAGTTCAAGTGACTCCTGAAACCGGGCCGATTCCGGGAAACACCCCGATCTGCCTGCTGATTGGCGCCGAAGGCATGATTAACGGGCAGGCAGCTCTGGTGATGGACCAGCGCAACGCCGGCACCCTGGCGGGAAAGATTCCGGGCGCGTCCGCGGCCAAGGCACAGACGCTGCAGGAACTGCTCCGGCAGACCGTGGTTTTGGCGTTCGGGGAATTTCAGAAGCAGTTCGGGGCCACCCGCGCGCAGCTGACCACCGGCACATCTCCGAACTTCCAGCCGAACATGGCACTGACGTTTCTGGCCGGCGATGGCGCTGCCGAACCGCTGCGCATTTATCTCCTGCTCAGCTCGCAGATCGTGAACTCGACTCCCCAAACCCTCCCGTCTCAACCCTCTGCCTCCCCAACTATGGAAGGAGCGCCAACTATGGCAGCGACAGGAATCGAACCCGGGCGGGCAGCGATGCAGCCGGGAAATTTGCATCTGGTGATGGGCGTGGAGGTGGAAGTGACCCTGCGCTTTGGCCAGCGGAAGCTGCCTCTGCGGCAGTTGGTGGAATTGAATGCCGGCTCGGTGGTGGAACTGGACAAGCGTGTACACGAGCCGGTAGAACTCCTCCTCCGCGACAAAGTGTTTGCCCGCGGAGAAGTAGTGATCGTGGAAGGCCACTACGGGCTGCGGGTGACCGAAGTTTGCGCCGCAGCGGAAGCCCTGTAAAGGCGGAGAACTGGTGAAGGACCTGACCACAATCGAATCCGCGGGACGGCAGGCAACACGCCGCGACCGCGGCATCCATTGGGAGAACTGGTCGAAGAAATGTGCCTACGTGGGCTGCCGGACATCATCGTTGAAAGCGCTGTTCAACGGCAAGGGCATCGAACTGGACGGCGAATGGTACTGCGGCGCGGACTGTCTGGAGTCCGCCCTTACCCAGCGCTTCACCAATCTCGCCCATTCCGCGCGCCCGGTCGAGACCAAGCGGCCCGCGCGCTTTCCCCTGGGACTGATGCTGTTCTCACAAGGATCCATGAATGAAGAGCAGTTCAAGGTCGCCCTGGAGAACCACCGCAGCTCAGGGGAGCGCATCGGTGATGTTGCGCTGCACCTCGGCTTTGTCAATGAAGAACAGGTCGCCGAAGCGCTCGCGGGACAGTGGGGCTATCCAGTCTTTTCTATGAAGAACGCCCCGGCCGGCCTCCCCTTGCTGGTGCCTGCGCGGCTCATGGAGTTGCACCAGATGCTGCCGATTCAGTTTCTGGAAGATTCGGGGAAGCTGCAGATCGGCTTCGCAACCCGCATCGAGCATGCGGTGCTGCAGGGAGTGGAGAGAGTGTTGGGATGCGTTTCCGCTCCGTGCTTTATCACCATCACCGAATTTCGGGCGCGCCTGCAGCAGGTCCCCTGGAGAAGCGGCAGCAGTGAATTTGTCTTCGAAAACCTGTCGAATCCGGCGGAAATGGCCGAAAATGTAAAAGACCACCTGGTGAGCAGCGGCGCCACTGGACTCCGCTTCGCCCGTTGCCGTGAATACCTTTGGGTGCGGCTCACAGGCCTGCCCCAGCCCCTCGATCTGCTGTTCAGGTTGGAAATGCCTCAGGCACAATAGTCACTTAGCCCAAATTCAAGAAAACCACCTCTCGGGCCGATAGATATCCCATGTCGGCGAAAGGCATATACGAAAAGCGTGGCGCCGGGAGCTTCCCGTCTCCTGGATATTCACAGTGCCCCGGCGCTTTTTGGACCACGCAGTATCTGCCCCGCCTTACCCCGCTAAAATCCACCTTAGTGGAGATGGAGTTGCTCCTGAATGCTCCCCCGGTGGATCTGTTTTCCCTCGCGCAGGTCGTACAGAAAGACGTGGTTCTCGCTTCTCAACTTCTACGTCTGGCCAACACCGACCGGCACCCGCAAGAGTATCTCCTGCGCATCGAGGATTGTCTCGTGGATGTAGGCATTGACTGGCTGTTGGCTCTGGTCGAAGAAGTGCCCCTGTCTCCCAGGGAGCGGACTTAGGGCTTTCTCCTCGTAGGCTATGTAGACGCGGGCGTACTCGCCCGTGTTGGCAGAGGCACGAGCCGCGTTGAATTCTGATAGAGGGACAAACGGGCGGGGACGCCCGCGCCTACATTCGATTAGAAAACTAGAGGCGGGTTAGAACCTGGGCCGAACGCCAACTTCACGCAGAACCGCGCGGCCCGCCAGGCTCTAATCCGCGTCTCATCCCGCACATTTCCTGCCCGTTCTATCAATCACTTAGGCGACTTTTTACCCGCTCGGCTTGGTGGCAGGCGTGCATCCTCATCCGTGGGAAAAGGAGCTTCATGGATAGCGGATACTACGCAGCCTGTACCGCACTCATCGCGCAAAGCCAATCGCTCGATGTGATCGCCAATAATCTGTCGAATACCAGCACCTCCGGCTACCGCACCGAACACAGCCAGTTCCGTTCAGTGCTGGCCAACGCTACCAACCGTCCGATGTCCACGCTCAACCGCGCCACCAACGACTACGGAGTCCTGGGGGGCAGCCGGGTTGACCTTTCGCAGGGCAGCCTGGAGCGCACCGGCAACGACCTCGACTTCGGAATCGAAGGCTCCGGGTTCTTCGTCGTTCAAACTGCCAACGGACGTTTCTTCACCCGCAACGGCAGCTTTCACCTTGCCCACGGGCAGTTGGTTACGGCAGACGGCAACCCGGTGATGGGAGACAGCGGAGTGATCCCGATCGCGAACGGAACGATCTCGGTCAGCACCGACGGCACTATCTCTGTCAACGGCGCCGTGGCGGGCAAAATCAAGCTGGTGGACTTCAAGCCTGGCACTGCCCTGGAAAGTGTCGGTAACACTTACTATTCGGCCCCGAAAGATTCAGAGATACCTGCGGACGGTTCGCAGATTCACCAGGGAATGGTGGAAGATTCCAACGTCAACCCAGTCGAAAACGCGGTGGAGTTGATCACCGTGCAGCGTACCGCCGACCTTGCGCAACGAGCACTCTCCCTCTTTGATTCGCAATTCAACAAGATCGCGGCGGACGACCTGCCGCGCGTGAATTCCTAAGGAGAAATTTTCAATGCTTCGTGCTCTTTATACGGCCGCCAGCGGAATGTCCGCCCAGCAACTCAATCTGGATAACATCGCCAACAACCTGTCGAACTCGAGCACCGCGGGTTTTCACCGCCGCCGCCTGCAGTTCACCGACCTGCTCTACCAGAATATGGTGATGCCGGGCGCCGCGGCCACGCAGCAGACCACGGTCGCAGCCGGCCTGCAGGTTGGACTGGGAACCCGCACCAGCGCTTCGGAAGTTGTGCAGGCGCAGGGAGACTTCACCAACACCGGCAACCCGCTGGATTTGGCGATTCAGGGCAACGGATTCTTTCAAGTCACGCTTCCTTCGGGTGAAGTGGGTTACACTCGCGCCGGCACATTCCATCTGGACGCGCAGGGCAACATCGTGACCGCCGACGGCAACCCCCTTGAACCGGCCATCACGATTCCTCCCAACGCCACCAACGTCACCATCGGCCAGGACGGCACGGTTTCCGTCACGCAGCCCAACCAGACCGCGGCGCAGCAGGTTGGAACCATCCAGTTGGCGATCTTCCCCAATCCCGGCGGTCTCAACAGCATTGGACAGAACCTGTTTCTCGCCACCACAGCATCGGGCGACCCGATTGTCGGTACGCCTGGCGGTCCGGAAGGGCTCGGCACCATCGCTCAGGGCATGCAGGAAGGCTCCAACGTGGACGTAGTGCAAGAGTTCATCGAAATGATCGTCGCCCAGCGTTCGTATGAATCGAACTCGCGCGTGGTGCAGGCGGCGGACGAGATGTTGCAGCAGTTGAACAACGTCGGCCACTAAACGCTGGGAGTATGCAGGCGCGGGCGTCCTCGCCCGTGCGGCGAGCGGCACAGAGTTTCGGTGTGGTTCTCAGGGGCAGGACGCGCGGGCGAGGACGCCCGCGCCTACATTCAAAAGTCGCTTCTGGCAGTGAAGAACGGGCTCAACTCATGACTCTAAGCACGGCGTGGCGGCAAATCGCGGTTGTTCTGGTCTTTGCCGTCTCGGCTGCCGCGGAAACTGCGAGCGTCGCTTCAGCCACGCCTGTCGCGAGTGCGGAAGCGCGAGTGATTTCAGCCCTCACTTTGGCGAACATTCCCACCGAGCACGGGAAGTTGCAGTTCCTGGCGCCCGTCGGATTGAACGACCCGGCTGGCGTATTTACGGTCGTGGGAATTGAGAAATGGCAGGAAACCTCGGCGATGGTGCGCATTCGCTGCCTCAACAGCGGAGACTGCATGCCCTTTTTCGTCATGTTGCGCTGGCCGAGTGCGGCGGAACGGGATGCCGCGTTGCGCGCTCCGGTGCTGCTGAGAGAACACGCCGCAAGGCGGGAGACAAAAATCGTGCTCGTGCGGGCAGGACAACAGGCAACGCTGATTCTGCAGAACGACAAGTTCCGCATCATCACTCCGGTCACCTGTCTGGAGAACGGATCGCGCGGCCAGAAGATTCGGGTGCGCAGCGCCGACCATAAGAAAGTCCGGGTGGCTGAAGTCGAGGACTCGGGACTTCTGAAGGGGACCTTGTGAGGCTGATCAAGAACAACTGGGTCACATTGGCCTGCCTGGCCTGCGCCCTGTCTGCGCAAGCCACCTCTGTGCCTTTCAAGAAAAAAGACCCGATGCAAACGCGCGAAGAATACCTGGCGCGGGTGCAGCAACAGCAGGTGGCAGCGCCCGAAAGTAGCACCACCGGCAGCCTGTGGGTTGCGGGCGGCCGCATGACCGACCTGAGCACCGATTACAAAGCAACCCACCTCAACGACATTATCGTGATCCAGGTCGCGCAACAGACCGTGGCTGAAGCCACAGGCGCCACCAGCACATCGCGCAACGTCACGGCGAATTCTGCGATTACCAACCTTCCTGGCAAGTTGAATACGGGAGGCCTGAATCCGCTGCTGGGCGCGAATTCCGCTACCGCCCTCAAGGGCCAGGGCGATACCGCGAGCACCAGCAAATTGCAGACCAGCCTGGCCGGACAGGTAATTGCCGTCCTGCCTAACGGCAATCTCGTAGTGGAAGCGCAACGCCAGGTAGTGCTGAATCACGAAAAAGAAACTGCGATCGTGCGCGGGGTCGTGCGTCCGGGCGACATCGGGCCGGATAACAGCGTGCTTTCGACTTCGCTGTCGAACCTGGAAATCGAACTTAAGGGTAAAGGCGTGGTCTCAGAGGCAACGCGGCCGCCGAGCCTGGTAATGAAGTTATTGCAGAAGATTTTGACGTTCTGACATCCATGTTTGTTGACTCCATTTCGCCGTGCAGTAAGGTCCTGCGCTGCATCCTCCGGCTGGCCTCAGCGATTATCGTGTTTGGCATTCTCGCCGGCGCCTGCGTCGCGGCCGACGAACCGGCGTCTGCGCCGCCGCTCCGCAAGGAGCAGGTCCTGGTGCGCGACATCACAACCATCGAGGGAGTGCGCGATAACGCGCTCATCGGCTATGGCCTGGTCATCGGACTGCACGGAACCGGCGACCGCCTGCAAACCCTGTTCACCACCCAAACCCTGGCCAACATCATGCAGCGCATGGGGGTGCAGATTCCCGCTCCCCTGGTGCGCGTGAATAATGTCGCGTCCGTGTTTGTTACCGCTTCGTTGCCGCCTTTCGCGGAGCCCGGCGTGAAGCTGGACGTCACCGTTTCCTCGATTGGCGACGCGAAGAGTCTCGAAGGCGGCGTATTGCTGCTTACCCCGTTGCATGGACCGGACGGCCAGGTTTATGCCGACGCCCAGGGGCCGCTGACGTTGGGCGGCTACAGCGCCTCCGGAGGAGCGGGCAACAGTAAGCAGGTGAACCACACGACAGTCGGCCGCATCGCCGAAGGCGCCAACGTCGAAAAGGAAGTTGCCATCGACCTCAGCCGTATGCGAACCGTCTCGCTGATGTTGCGTGATCCCGATTTCACCGCCAGCATTGATATCGCGGGCGCCATCAACAAGAGCTTCGGCAAAGATGTCGCTTCCGCAGTTGACAGCCGCCGCATCGATATCAACGTTGCCAATGCGGGCCTGGGATCTGTCCCGCAGTTAATCTCGCGCGTGCAGAACCTTGCGGTCACCTTCCATCCTCCGGCGAAAGTAGTGGTCGACGAGCGCACCGGAACCATCGTCATGGGCGGCGATGTGAAGCTCTCAGCGGTCGCCATTCTGCATGGAAATCTGAGCATCGAAGTGACGACGCAGTTTGCAGTTTCTCAGCCTACGCCCTTCTCCAAGAACGGCGACACCGCGGTCGTTCCGGAAACTACGGTCAAGAGCGATGAAAGCGCGGTCGGCAAAATTCAGTTGAGCGAAGGCGCGAGCGTGGAGGATCTGGTAAACGGCCTGCACGCCGCTGGAGCCACAGCCCGCGATGTGGTTGCGATCATCGAAGCCATCAAAGCCGCCGGCGGCCTGCGCGCCGACCTGGAGGTGATGTAGCTATGCCGCAGAACAGCCTCCTCGGTCCCGCCAACGCAACCCAGAATCTGACCGATGCCCGCATGGAGAAGGTCTTGGGTGAGGTCAAGGCCAGCAAGAATTCCTCGAACCCCAAGCTGGAGCGCGCGGCGAAGGCGTTTGAATCGATCCTGCTCGACAAGTGGCTGGAGGATGCCCAGCACGCCTTCGCCAGCGTTCCCGGCGATGATCCCGATAAGAACGACGCCGGCAACGTCGGCGCCGACCAATACCGCAGCCTGGCCATGCAGGCCCTGGCCGAGAAGATCACAGACTCGGGTGGGATTGGCATCGCTTCCATGATCGTGCGGCAGATGGCGCATAAGCCGGCCGGGACAACGGTGGAATCAACTGATTCCAAAGCGGTTAGCCCGTTGGGTACTGACGAGGGATTACCCCCTCGTAACCGGATTAAAGTTTCTACAGGAAAGGACCGATAAGGTTCCACCCCAAACTGCAGGTGTTGCTATGAGAATCAATTCGAACCAATCGATCGCCAGTGAGCTTGCCGCCGAAGGAACGGCGCGCAGCGGCAAATCGTCCAAGGCTTCGGGTGGGAACTTTTCCGCCAACGAGGGCGCCAGCTTTTCCGGAGACACTGCCAA
>Ga0335085_10016441_pt1 | contig 10692 bp, 9 predicted proteins | sample Lox_Sample_45_FD_206712 | JGI IMG/M metagenome (GOLD analysis project Ga0335085, IMG submission 206712) | Soil microbial communities from Loxahatchee National Wildlife Refuge, Florida, United States - Lox_Sample_4.5 | ecosystem: Environmental > Terrestrial > Soil > Wetlands | place: USA: Florida... | reverse complement strand
TCGACGGGCGAGGGCGATATTTACCAGGTGCTTTCGACGAATGGGGATACGCACCTGGGCGGGGACGACATTGATAACGCGATGCTGGCCGCGGCGAGGAAAGAAATCGAGGCGCGGGACGGACTGAAGCTGGAGGCGCATCCGGAAGCGGTGCAGGAATTGCGGAAGGCGCTGGTGGCGGCGAAGCACGCGCTTTCGGCGGACGAAAAGGCCACCGTGAAGGTGGCGCTGCCGGAGGGTGCGGTGTACGCGCGCGATTGGACACGCGTGGAACTGGAGGCGATGCTGGCGCCGATCTTCGAGCGGACGATGGGCCCGGTGAAGCAGGCGCTGGCGGATGCGCACCAGAAACCGCAGGCCATGGAAGAAGTGGTGATGGTGGGAGGAGCGACACGCACGCCACTGGTGCGGCGGAGGGTGGAGGAATATTTCGGACGCCTGCCGCACACGGAGCTGAATCCGGACGAAGTGGTGGCGCTGGGAGCGGCGGTGCAGGCAGACATTCTGGAGAGCGGCGTGAAGACGATGCTGCTGCTGGACGTGACGCCGCTGTCGCTGGGAATCGAGACGATGGGCGGAGTGGTGGCGCAGATCATTCCGCGGAATTCGACGATCCCGGCGAGCGCGCAGGATACGTTTACGAACTCGGCCGACAACCAGACGGGAATCGTGATCCACGTGGTGCAGGGCGAGCGGGAACTGGCGAGCGACTGCCGGTCGCTGGCGCGATTTACGCTGCACATGCCGCCGATGCCGGCGGGGGCGGCGCGAGTGCAGGTGAAATTCCTGATCGACGCGAGCGGAATCCTGCAAGTGCAGGCGCGGGACATGAGAACGGGCGAGATGCAATCGGTGGAAGTGCAGCCGAGCTACGGGCTGAACGACGCGGAGATCGAACGGATTCTGGAGGAGTCGATCGAGTACGCGGAACAGGATTTTGCGACGCGGCAAGCGATCGAGGCACGCAACGAGGCGGAGAGCATCCTGGCAGCGACAGAGAAGGGGCTGGCGGGAGAAGCAGCGGGCGCGCTCGGGGCGCAGGAGCGAGCAGGGATTGGCGATGCGATGGCGGCGTTGCGGGAAGTGATGGGCGGCGAAGATTACAAATTGATTCGCGCGCGGATTGACGCGCTGAACCAGGCGACAGCGGGACTGGCGGAAGCGATGATGAACAGCGTGCTGCATGCGACGGTGGAGGGGAAGAAGTTGTCGGAGGTTTGAGAGGAAAAGAGTTGAAAGTCGAAGGCTGAAAGTCGAAAGCAGAGAGAAGAGCACAGGCTGAAAGCCTGTGCTACTGGGGAAGATATGGGCGGCAAAAATCCATACATTCAGGAAACCACGTACAAGCCGGCCACGAAGAAATACAAAGTGACCTTCCAGTACGAAGGGGAGACGAAGGAAGTGGAAGTGGACCCGGCGCAGGTGCCGTACGGGCACGACGGGCTGCCGGGAAGCATCCTGGACATCGCGATGGGCGCCGGGATTCCGCTGGACCACGCGTGCGGGGGAGTGTGCGCGTGCTCGACGTGCCACGTGGTGGTGCACCAGGGCCTCGAAAGCTGCAACGAGGGGACCGATGACGAGTTCGACGAGCTGGATGAAGCGCCCGGAATCACGCCGAAATCGAGGCTAGGGTGCCAGTGCGTGCCGGACGGAACGACGGACATCGTGGTGGAGATCCCGTCGTGGAACAAGAACTACGCGCGGGAAAGCCACTAGGGGAAACAGCAGGCCCCCGCCACGGCGGGCGGGCTTCGGGATGATAGATGAAAGGGCGTTCGCGATAACGGCTGGGTGAGGGCGGCGAGGCGCGCGAGAGCCAGCAGGAGGGAGCATGCCGGGGACGTTTGGGTGGGATGACGCGGAAGAGATCGGTTACCAGCTTTGCGAGAAATTTCCGGGCAAGAACCCGCTGGAGGTGCGGTTCACGGACTTGCACCAATGGGTGACGGAGCTGGCAGGATTTTCCGACGATCCGAAGTTATCGAATGAAGGAAAGCTGGAAGCAATCCAGATGGCGTGGCTGGACGAGTTCAACGACAGGCAGTGACCCGCCTTCGCTCGCCGGAGCGAGCTACGGCGCGATAGGCCCTCCCTTGTCGGTTGCGGCGAGTGACGGCGAGCAGGCTGTTGGCTGGTGAAGACCGAACCTCGCGCCACGAGTCGCGGATTTTGCCGCCGGGTTGTCAATGCGGGCTAACTCTTTTAATCTAGCAGCGGCCGGATTTTTGCTCGAAAATGGCGCCATGGTGCAACGGCTAGCACATCGCCCTTTCAAGGCGGTAATGCGGGTTCGATTCCCGCTGGCGCTACCAACCCCCTGCCCAAGGCCGGAAATAAAAGAATTTACACGTCTGTAATACTTTTCCAGGAAGCCTAGAGTAGATTCTTGCGGCCATGTTAACGGAACCTGTACAAGTTGAGACCGCTGATGGGACGCGCGAGGGCCATCGAATCCTGCGGATGAGCGGCGCGCTGACGCTGCACAGCCTGTTTCCGTTTCAAGAGGCGGTACGAGCAGACAAGGCGCAGGTGTTGATCGTGGATCTCACCAGGGTGTCGTTTGTGGATTCGGTGGGGATCGGGGCGCTGGTGGGCGCGTACGTCTCGCGGCAAAAGGACGGGCGGAAGCTGGCGTTGGTGGGAGTGGGCGAAAGGGTGAGCGCCTCGCTGAAAGTGTCAGGCCTGCTGCAATTTTTCCCCATGTACCCGACCGTCGAGGCCGCGGAGAATTCTCTCTCCTAACCATTCCCCGTAAGTGAAGGAAAATGAACCGCTCGACCAAGTCAGGCTTCAAGGCTCCCGCTGCGCCCGAGCTTCCGCAAGCAGGTGCCCGTGACTGCCCCCGGGAAATCCCCCGCACCCGCCACTAGTGCTGTAAGATGGGAGCCCCCAGAATCGAGAAGGAGAAGAGTGGAAGTGTCCGCAGAGTCTCCACAGCCATTGCGACTTTCGAGCAAGTTTGACGAGGCGTTTTTATACGCGCACGAGGCCCACCGGGACCAGAAGAGGAAAAAAACGAACCGGCCGTACATAAGCCACCTGATGGGGGTGGCTTCGCTGGTGCTGCAATACGGAGGGGACGAGGACCAGGCGATTGCCGCGCTGCTGCACGACGTAGTCGAGGATTGCGGGGGAGCGCCGAGGCTGGCAGAAATCCGGGAAAAATTTGGCGAACGGGTGGCGCGGATCGTGGACGGGTGTACGGACTCGGACGAAATTCCGAAACCTCCATGGCTGGAGCGCAAACAGAAATACGTGGAGCGGGTCGGGGGCGAGCCGGAGGAAGTGCTGCTGGTGAGCGCGGCAGACAAGCTGTACAACATGCGGGAAATCCTGATGGATCTGAGGGAACATGGGCCGGGCGTGTGGGAGCGGTTCAAGGGCAAACGCGACGGCTCGCTGTGGTACTACCGCGCGCTAATTGAAGCGTTCCGTGGGCGCGTGGCGAAGGGGCTGGTGGCGGAGCTGGAACGCACGGCGAAGGAACTGGAAGAGTTCGGCTGAAGCTGGAGGGAGCGAGGAAAGGCGCTCCGGCGAAGTGAGGCGCAGACAGAGATCGGTGCGAGTGAGATGAGCAAGAGCGCGAAATCACCGGGATCGAACGGTGCGGAGAAGCACCTAGCCCCGCTGGTGAGCTTTGCGGGCTGGGGCTACTCGGTGGGCGCGGAGCGCGTGCCCGCAGCGCAAGTGGAGCGCGAACACGGGCTGCCGGTGGATACGATCCTAAGGCGTGCGGGGATTGAATCGGTGGCGCGGGCGGCGCAGGGCGAGAACGAACTGGATCTGGCAGCGCGAGCGGCAGCCACAGCACTGGAGCGCGCCGGGACAGACGCGACACAGGTGGAATGCCTGGTGGTGACGACGGAGACGTTTCAAGGGTTGCCGTCGCTCGGATATGCATTGCACCGCCGGCTGGAACTGAGAGCGGACTGCGGGGTTCTGGACGTGGGCGGCGCGTGCGCCGGACTGGTAAATTCGCTCTTCGTCGCGTCGTCGGTATTGCGGTCTTCGGGCGCGGGCACGGCGCTGGTGGTGACGGCGGATGTGCATGGGCAGACGCTGAAGCCGGGAAGAGTGGACGGGCGATTCGCGGGATTATTCGGCGACGGGGCGAGCGCGTTTTTCCTCCGCCGAATGGACGCGGGGAAGAACGGGACGCATTACTCACCGGGGGATTTTCTGCTGGGATGTTCGGCGTCGTCGTCGCGGCTAATTTCGGTGAGCCCGGATGGGCAGGGCGGCGTGCAATTGGAGTTTGACGGGGACGCACTGGGCCGGGCGGCGGTCAGGCAACTGGATGCGCTGCTGCGCCAGCTGGAGACGCGGTCGGGATGCCAGCTGGCGAGCGCCAGCAGTTTTGCGACCCACCAGCCGAATCCTCGCCTCCTGGAAATGCTGGCGCGACAGAGCGGACTGCCGATGGAACGCTTTCCGGTGGTTTGCCGCAGCTTCGGCAACCTGGGGTCATCGACGGCGGGTGTGGCGCTGAGTTTGGCGCTGGAAGCGAATTCCCCGAAAGACCACGAGCAGCCGGGCCCCATCTTTGTGGCCGCACTCGGGCCCGGACTGGTGCTGGGAGGATGTGTGTTGCACTGCGGCGACGCGGCGCGGCCCGAAACGTAGCTGGCTGCGAGACACCTCCGAACGCCCAGCCAAACCGGCTGTACTCTTCCGAATCGAGCAAGTCCAAAAGGCTTCTCGAGAGGGCATTTTCTGTTACATTTCTACCCACAATTGAAGTCCAGAGCCGAGGGAGGAGACCGCCCGGATCGCTCAAGCGTTTTTGTTTCAGATAGTTACGCGAGGCGGACGGGCGGTGGTCGAAGTGCTGCGGTACTCGCATGAACTTCGGATACCTTGGCGATTGGACTCAGGCAAGGAGCGCCACGATGGAGTACAAGCACAACCCGCGCAAACTGAAGACTGAGTCAGGCTTCTCAATGCTGGAGATGCTGACGGTGATTGCGATCATCTTCATCATTTCCGCGTTCGCCATTTTCAACATCAATGGCGCGCTGCCGAGCGAGCAGACTGCCGCTGGATTGAATGCGGCGGTAGCCGTGTTCCGCCAGGGACGCGACATCGCGATCGCAGAGCGGAGGAGCTACCAGCTGGTGGTTCCGGCGGTGAACCCGCTCAACCAGATCGGCCTGGAGCGGCTAAACATCGGCGGAGGATTCAATGCGTTGCCGGTGACAACGCTTCCGGCACCCGCGCAGTTTGGACTGGACTCGAGCATTACAACTCCGCCGGAAACGGGCCTGGTGCAGCCGACGTGCACGACCGGACTGTGCTTCGGAGGAACGCTGACGCAGACGTGGCTGAGCGACGGGACGTTTGTGGACTCGTCGGGGCAGCCGCTGAATGCGGTGGTGTACATCATGGTGCCGGGAAATCCGGCAGCTTCGCGGGCGTTTACGATCCTGGGATCGACGGGCCGAATCCGCACGTACAAATGGAACGGCGGAGCCTGGGTACTGCAGTAGGGGGAATGAGCATGAAACGGAACCGAGGCATGAGCAAAGGATCGCAAGCAGGCTTCACGCTGATGGAAGCGGCGGTGGCGGTGCTGATCATGACCCTGGGGGTGACGGCGGTGGCCGCCCTGTTCGTCCAGGGCTTCGGGCTGATGGGGACATCGCAGGACGACCTGATCGCGCGGTTGAAGGCGGAAGAAGCGATCGAAAGCGTGTTTGCGGGGCGCGACGATCAGAGCTTGACGTGGTCACAGATTCTGAACGTGAAGGGCGCTTCGGGGTCGGACGGCGGAATCTTTCTGGATGGGGCGCTGCCGATCAATGACCCGGGAGCGGACGGACTGGTGAACACGGCGGATGACGGCGGGCTGGAATACATCGTGAAGCCCGGTCCGGACGGGCAGTACGGGACCGGGGATGACGAGCAAGTGCCGCTGGTGAAGTTCAAGCGGGAAATCAGAATCCGGCCGATTCCCGGAAACGCAAATCTGCGGTCAATCACGGTGATCATCACGAGTTCAGCCACCGGGGCGGTGGTGTACCAGATCCAGACGTATATCTCGTCGTTCGTGTGAGGGAGAGGCGAGGGGATGAAAATGAAACGCGAGACGGGATTCACGCTAATCGAACTGATGGTGGCAATGACGGTGACGCTGATCATTGCCGCGGCGACGCTGAGCCTGTTCAGCTACGCAGTAAACGTGAACGCCAGCGGGACGCAATTGAGCAACATTAACGGGAACCTGCGGAGCGCGATGAACCTGATCACACGCGATCTACTGCAGGCGGGGCAGGGGATCCCGACCGGAGGAGTGGCGCTGCCGGTGGGATCGGGATGCAAGAACATCAACCGGCCGGTGTACACGGGCACAGCGCAGTTTCCGTACGGGTGCGCGAACCCCTCGACGTACCCGAACATGCCGGCGGTGATTCCCGGCAACGGGCTGGGACCGAATATCGTGTCGAACCCGGCGATCAGCTGGATGCCTGAAGGGGCGAACAAGAACAGCGACATGATCACGATCGTCTATCAGGACAATAACCTGGTGACGAACCTCGACCCGGTAACTCTGGGGCCGAATTACCTGACCTCGATCACGAACACGCAGCTGGTGTTTTCCAACTCGGTACCGATCACGGGGAGCACGGTGAGCAGCCCGGCGCAGCCGGGCGACGTGTTCATGGTGTACGGCAGCGGGACCTACCGCTTTGTGGTGGCAACGAACGTGAGCGGGCAGACGGTACAGATTGGCACCGGGGATCCCTTTCAACTGAATCAGCAGACGACCGCGGCGGCCGGCACGATCAGCGACATGAGCACGGGCCATGGAGGGTCAGTGCCCTTCGGTTCGACGTGCAATCCGGCCACGACGCCGCTGCCGGCCGCGTGCGCGGCGACGGCGCAGCGCGTGCTGTTCGTATCGTACTTCCTGGACAACACCTACACGCTGAACGGGCAGGTGGTTCCGCGTCTGATGCGCCAGGTGGGGATGAACGCTCCCGTGTCTGTGGCGGAAGTAATCGAGGACATGGAGTACTCGTTCGACTATGTGAACGGGACGGCGCCAATCAACAACGTGGTGACGACTCCGGGGGGATTGACCGACAACCAGATCCGGAAGGTGAACGTGTACCTGGCGGCCCGGTCGGACACGGTACTGACGGCGACGGGCCAATACATCCGAAACAACCTGGCCACTCAAGTGGATATCCGAAGCCTGGCCTTCGTAAATCGCTACCAATAAAGGGAAGAACAGTCATGAACGAACGAGGAGAAAAAGCCATGCTAGCCCGCGGTATCAAGGGACCCGAACGGGGCATCGCCCTGATCACGGCGCTGCTGATGTTGTTGCTGATGCTTTCGCTGTCGCTGGGATTTGCGCTGCTGGTGGCGAGCGAGCAGCGGTCGAACGGCGTGGACCTGGACCATACCCAGACCTTCTACGCCGCATACGGCGCGATGGAGCAACTAAACGCGGCAGTCGGCACGCTTTTCAACCAGACGTACGCACCGACCGGGGCGCAGATCAACGCGCAAGTGACCGGGCCGACGGACATCAACGGCAACGTCACTCCGCCGGTTATCTCCAAGATGAACTTCTACGATCCGTGGGGACTGGGTTCCGGATATGAAATCTCGTTTCCGAAAGACGGCCTAGGGAATCCGAAGGCGACGTCGGGACTAATCACACAGGGCGCGTATCAGGGATTCCAGGGTTTGATCACGGACTATACGATCACGGTCAGCATGCAGTCGCAGAACTTCACGCTGACGACGGGGCAGGTGGGCGCAGCCAACCAGTACGGATCGGAAATCCGGTTGCGGCGGAGCCTGCAGACCGTGGCAATTCCGGTGTTCCAGTTCGGCATATTTTCGCAGACGGACCTGAGCTTCTTCCCCGGCCCGAACTTCAACTTCGGCGGCGTGGTGGCGACGAACGGCGACCTGTACCTGGCCACCGGGGGAACATTGACGCTGAGCGCGCAGACGTCCGCGTATGGCGACATCATCCGCGACCAGCTGTCGAACGGATATAAGGGGAGCGCGTACCAAGGCACTTATCCGGGCAACGTGAGCGTGACGACCTCGCCGGGATCGGGAAATTTCCGCAACCTCGCCTATACGGAAGGGAGCATCAGCGGGGGCCCGTCGGGCGGATGCAACACGACGACGGGAAATCCCATCAATTCGGGTGTTACGCCCAATACGAACTGGACGACGATTTCGATCAGCAATTACAACAGCAACCTCCGGGACGGAGCGTACGGCTGTTCGAGAGGAACCGGGGCGAAGAACCTGCAACTTCCGCTGGTGAGCGCGGGAGCGACGGGGATCGACCTGATCAAATTGCCGCCTCCGAATGAGAATACGACCAATCCATCCATCTATGGCCAGCGCTACGCGACCTATCCGGCGAACTCGAACTACGCGATGTTGCGGATTTTCCTGGCCGATACGGCCGGGGACATCACGCAGATTCCGGAAATCACTTCCGCAGCTCCGGTGTCCATGACTCCCGGCGTGCAGACCGTGGCGACGGGATCGGCGACGGGCGACGCGAAATACCTGCCGCCGTGGGCCATGTCTGCGGGTGGCACGTACAATACGGTAGGGCCTTGCCCGGCGGCGGGTTCGAAGCCGGTGTACGGTCCCAACCCGACGAAGGTGTGCAATTTCGGGGATTGGTTTACGTCGGGACTGTCGCGGCTGGGAATGGGAGACGGGATTACGACCTCGTCGAGCACCACCTGTCCGGACGGCACGCCAGCGCCAGCGGCTCCTTCGAGCTGCGGCCCCTACATCAAGATCGAGTATCAGGACAACGCCTCAGGTGGCTGGGTGGACGTGACGAAGGACATCCTCCAGCTAGGTTACGTGGGCCGGAACATTTCGGCGGGCAACGGGACGGTGAACAGCGTCGGCGCGACCGCGGCGCAGGTCGCCTCCGGCTCCGGCGCCACTTGCTACGAACCACAGCCTGACGCGGTAATCCGCCTGCAGCGAGTCACCGACGTTCCGAGCAACTACAGCTCGAGCACCAACAAATGCGGTTATGGGTCCACCAACAAGTACGCGAAACTTTCCGGCGGCTCAAACGCCCTGAGCACGGATGCGCGAGACTATATCCCGCAGGTGCTGTTTGATCCACGCGAGGGCCTGCTGAGGGATTGCTGGACCACGAGCGGATCGACTCCACCGTTCCCTGGCGGCGATTGCCCGTCGTCCAACAATCTAACGCTTGCCGGAGTGATGAATTACGTCGAGGTTGACGTTAGCAACCTGGCGCGGTGGTTCAGCGGGACGATCGGGGGCACCGCACACTCCGGAACCAACGTGGGCTACCTGCTCTACATCTCGGACCGGCGCGGGAACCAGGTGGACAACCAAAATGGCAGCCCGGAGACCGGAATCAGCTGCGCGGCCGGCCAGTGCAAACTGGGCAATCTGGGTTGGGAGGACTTTGTTAATCCGAGCAACGCGAACGGCACTCCGAACAATTCCAAGGACACCGGAGAAGACCTGCACGGAGCCAACGAGACGAAGCCGGGCGGGACCGCGGTATCGTTGACGCTCGAGACCTACGGAGGCAGGCCGGCCTACCGGCCGACCTGGCCGCTGACTGCTCCTTATCCGCTGTGCAATTCTCTGGGGGCGGGTGGATGCCCTGCCGGAAGCTCCACACAATTGGTGCCCGTCGCCAACCTGACGAATGGGACGGCCGCTGCGGGGTCAAACCTGATTTACCCGACCGCGGGCACGACTTCCACGATGTCGGGAACGAGTCTCTTCACGCTGGTGAGCATCGCCGAGGCGCGGGCGAATCCTGCGCTGTTCTTCCGGCGAACAGTAAAGCTGGCGGACGCGCAAAGCTTCTCTTTCGGGAACTGCGCGGCCGGGGCGACCTGCGGGCTGACCATCACTTCGGAAAATCCGGTGTACGTCGAGGGCAATTACAACGCGCCGGGCGGAAATTTCAGCGGGACGGACACTCCTTCCGCCGTTCTTGCCGACGCGGTGACCCTGCTGTCGGTAAACTGGAATGACATTCGCTCCTATAGCAGTCCCTATGCTTACGGCGGGCGCGCGGCAGCCACGAGCTACTACCGCTTGGCGATTCTGGGAGGCAAGGGAGTGAGCTTCCCGGAACCGACCACCGGATCGGTGAACTATGACTTTGGCACCGACGGCGGCGTGCACAACTTCCTGCGTTACGTGGAGGATTGGGGAAACCAGACGCTGAACTACAGCGGTTCGCTGGTCAGCTTCTTCTTCAACGAACAGTCCGTGGGCACGTATAAGTGCTGCGTTGCGGTGTACAACCCGCCGAGCCGCGGCTACAACTTCGACACGAACTTCCTGACACCCTCGCTGCTGCCGCCGCGAACACCTTCGTTCCGCGACATCAACACGCTCGGCTTCACACAGTTGATCATGCCGAACCAGCAGTAGGCTGGAGAGGGCCGGGGTTTCCAACCTGCCCCGACAGGCAGGCCCCGGCCGCGACAGAGCGAAAAATCCAACGGCTCCCGGGAGACCGGGAGCCGTTGCCTTTTCCGGAAGCCGGCGGGATCGGCCGCGGCGCTTTCAGGGACGAATGCGGGCGGAAAATAGAGTATTGACGGCCGGCGGAGTACAGGCATTTGAACTTCCCGCGCGGCAGGGCTGGAACAGCAACGGTCCGGGAAGAGTGCCGGGAGGAACGGGCCCGGT
>Ga0335085_10016440_pt1 | contig 10692 bp, 8 predicted proteins | sample Lox_Sample_45_FD_206712 | JGI IMG/M metagenome (GOLD analysis project Ga0335085, IMG submission 206712) | Soil microbial communities from Loxahatchee National Wildlife Refuge, Florida, United States - Lox_Sample_4.5 | ecosystem: Environmental > Terrestrial > Soil > Wetlands | place: USA: Florida... | reverse complement strand
TTACGGCGGGGGGATGCGCATCAACCTTTACCGGGAACCGTATCGGGATGGGCTGAAACTGTTTGTCGAGGGTAACTACCTGCACAATTCCACGAACGACAAGACGCAGATTGCGCGGGAATGTACCGGGCTTCCGAATTGTCCGGCTCCTTCGAATAATTTCTTTCCGACCATCGCGGACGAGACGATTCAATGGAATGAATACACCTTCTTGATGGGGGGGAGCGTCCGGTATTTCGACTTCGGTCCTTACGGGGGCATCCGCTTGTCGAAGGTGGACGGGAAGGACCGGGTCCGTTCCGGGCCCGACGCCAATTTCACAACCAATTTCACGGCCACGGCTGACGTGAAGGAGCGGGATAATTTCGGGGTCTTCTTCGGAACGGACGTCTTCCTGGACCGTGCGGGAAAAACGGCCTTGAATTTCGAGGCCTCCCTGTTCGATGTCTACTCCTTTCAGGCCGGCATTCGAACCACGTTTTAAGGAAAATAACTCTATGACGCTCCGGTACCCCCTGGCCCTGCTCGGACTCGCAATCCCCCTCTGGATCGGGGGGTGCATGAATTATTACGCCATCCCGGAACCGTTCGACAAAGAGGTCAACCGCACCGTCACGTTCACCGAACTGAAGCGGGACCCCGAGGCCCATAAAGGGGAGCTCGTGGCCCTGGGAGGCGTTGTTCTCCGGGCCAAGAGTTTGAAGGACGGCACCCAGATCGAAGTTCTTCAACTCCCCCTGGATCGTTACGATCAGCCAAGTTTTCCCTCGGAGGCCTCGCAGGGGCGCTTCATGGTTGTGGATCCGGAGCACCACGATCCGGCCGTTTTGAAAAACCGGAGGATCACGGTGGTCGGCGAAGTCATCGGGAAAACAGTCGATATGATCGACGAATACGAGTACACCTACCCCTATCTGTCGGCGCGGTTCATCTCTATCTCCCAGGAAGGAAGTGCGTACTACGGCTATCCCCCGCCCTATTATTATCCCTACAATTATTACTATTGGGATCCCTACTACTACGGGTATCCCTATTGGTGGTACGGCCCCCCATTCGGAGTTGCCCCCCCGATCGGAGTACCCCCCCCGTCGGGCCATCCCTCCCCGGGGCGACAATTCAATTCGCCGTCGGGAGGTCTAAGCCCTCCGCCCCCAACTCCGAGCGCCCCGCCGCAAACCCCGAGCGCCCCGCCGAAGAGAGGATTCAACAAAAAATCCGACTGATCCGCCCTTCGCCCTTCCCTCCGCCCTCCATTTGGCATTACCACGAAATTGCGGTATCATACCCGTGAGTCTCCCCTCGCGGATTTACCCAGAGAGCCAAGCGAGCGAGAGGGGGAGGCTCCGTCCGGCTCAGCCGGTGGAGGGGGCGACGCGAGCCCCGATAAACGAATTAACCAGCGAGCACGGCGAGCGAGAGGGGGAGGCTCCGTCCGGCTCAGCCGGTGGAGGGGGCGACGCGAGCCCCTAGAATAGGAGTCGCGCCATGAGAAAGGCCAAGGTCCTTCGGATCCCGCCCCCGGAAAGCACCGCCAATGAACCCCAGGCCAATCCCTTTGGCCTGGTGATCTTCGGGGCCTCGGGTGATCTGACCCAACGAAAACTAATCCCGGCATTGTTTCGGCTGATACGGTCCGGCCTGCTGCCGAAGCACTGGTACGTCATCGGATCGGCCCGCTCCCGGATGGACGACGACCTCTTCCGCAAGCACGTCCGGGAGGCCATCCGCGCCGTGGAAGAGAGCGGACCTATCCGGGACGCGGAGGTGGAACACTTCCTCGGTCGATTCCACTACCTGCCCGGCGATTCTCAGGAGCCGGGATATTACTCGCGCCTCACCAAGCGGCTGAACGAACTGGACAAGGACCACCAGACCGGCGGGAACCGGCTCTACTATCTGGCGACTCCCCCGGACGCCTATGCGGGGATCATCCAACACCTGGGCGGGGCCGGTTTGAACCGCCCCGTCAAGACGGCCCGTTGGAACCGGATCGTCATCGAAAAACCTTTCGGGACGGATTTGTCCTCGGCCCAGGCCCTGAACCGGAAGGTGGCTCAGGTCTTCAAAGAAGACCAGGTCTACCGGATCGATCACTACCTGGGAAAAGAGACCGTTCAGAACATCCTTTTTTTCCGATTTGCCAACGCCATCTTCGAGCCGATCTGGGACCGGCGCTACATCGACCATGTCCAGATCACCGTCGCGGAGAGCCTCGGCATCGAGCACCGGGCCGGATACTACGAACGGGCCGGGGCCCTTCGGGACATGTTTCAAAATCATTTATTGCAGCTCCTCTGCCTCATCGCGATGGAGCCTCCCGCGAATTTTGATCCCGAAACGGTTCGCGATGAGCGGACGAAGGTTCTCAAGTCGATTCGTTCCATTCCGATGGACCAGCTCGACCGCTTCGCCGTGCGGGGTCAGTACGGCCCGGGCCGCGAGGGCGGTCGGGAGGTTGCCGGGTACCGGTCGGAGCCGGGCGTTGCACGGGACTCCGCCACCGAGACGTTCTCGGCCCTGAAGCTTTATATCGACAACTGGCGCTGGCAGGGCGTCCGGTTCTATCTCCGATCCGGCAAGCGGCTCGCCAAACGAAAGGCCGAGGTGGCCATTGAGTTCAAATGGGTGCCCCATCTGCTTTTCAACCCCCTGACCCCGCAAGACATCCAGCCGAACACCCTGGTCTTTCGCATCCAGCCGGAGGAAGGGATCCAGCTGACCTTCCAATCCAAACATCCGGGGCCCAAACTCTGTCTGGACAACGTCATGATGGAATTCGATTACCGGGGCAGCTTCAAAGGACCCTCGCCCGACGCCTACGAGCATCTTCTGCTCGACTGCCTCGTCGGGGACCAGATGCTTTTCGCCCGTCGGGACTGGGTGGAACTGTCCTGGGGATTCATCACGCCCATCCTGGACCATTGGGCCAAGACGCTCCGGGTTCCGATCTACGAATCCGGAAGCACGGGGCCTCACGAAGCCGAAACACTCATCGAGCAGGACAAGCGCCGCTGGAGACCGCTTTAACCCATGGGGGCGAAGAGGCCTCGATCATGATCCTGGCGGGCGACATCGGGGGAACGAATACCCACCTGGCCCTCTTCCGAAAGACGAACGGCAGGCTGACCCGTGTCCGTGGAAAAATTTTTCCGAGCCGGGAATATGACGGTCTGGAGGCGGTGATCCGAACGTTCCTCCAGACGAAAACGCTCGCCATTGACGGCGCCTGTTTCGGCGTAGCCGGACCGGTGGCGCGGGGCCGTGTTCAAACCACGAATCTGCCCTGGATCGTGGAAGCCGACCTCCTCCGACGAAATTTCCGGATTCCGGTCGTGCGGCTGCTGAACGACCTCGAGGCCATGGCGTACGGGACGCTGGGACTCCGGGCCCGTGAATTTCGTGTCCTGAATCCCGGAAAGGCCGATCGAAACGGCAACCGGGCCGTCATCGCGGCCGGAACCGGCCTTGGGGAGGCGGTGCTGTTCCGGAACGGAGGGGGATACCGCGCGTCGGCGTCGGAGGGCGGGCATACCGATTTCGGACCGCGAAACCCGACCGAGATCGCCTTGCTCGAATATTTATTGAAGCGGTTCAAACACGTAAGCTACGAGCGGCTCGTCTCCGGTCCCGGACTTCGGAACATTTTTCAATTCCTGGAAGACACGGGCCGGGCCAAAGTCCCGGGCTGGCTTACCGAGAAAATGGCCTCCGGCGACCCTTCGGCCGTGATTACCGAGACCGCGCGGACCGGTCGGTCGGAGATCTGCGTCAAGACGGTCGAGCTGTTCGTCTCGGTCTACGGGGCCGAGGCCGGGAACCTGGCGCTCAAGGCCCTGGCCACCGGCGGGGTACTCCTGGGCGGAGGAATCGCGCCCCGAATGATTCCGAATTTATTAGACGGGACTTTTATGAAGGCGTTTGTGGACAAGGGGAGATATGCCGCGCTGCTCCGCTCCATCCCGGTCCGGATCATCCTGAACGAGACGGTCGGGCTCCTGGGCGCGGCGCGACATATCCTCGACGCCCTGCGGACGAGATGAAACGACCGCCGAAAAAAACGGCCCGGAGTTTTCTGATCGACATGGACGGCGTCCTGGTCCGCGGACATCGCCTCATACCGGAAGCGGATTGCTTCATCGAACGGCTGCGGTCGTCCGGACGTAAGTTTCTGATCCTGACCAACAACTCGGAACGGACGCCGCGGGATCTGGCACACCGGCTGGGCGAAATCGGGCTGAAGGTCACGACGGATCATATTTACACCTCCGCCCAGGCCACCGCCCTGTTTTTGGACGATCAGAATCGAAAAGGCACCGCCTTCGTGATCGGGGAGGCGGGGTTGATCGAGGCGCTGCACGACGTCGGCTACGTGATTACGGAGCGGGATCCCATGTACGTGGTGGTGGGCGACACGCAGAACTACGATCACCGCCGGATCACGCAGGCGATCCGGCTGATTCAGTACGGCGCGCGGTTCATCGCGACCAACCCGGACGTGACCGGTCCCGCGGAGACGGGGATCGTCCCGGCCACCGGCGCCCTGGTCGCCCTGATCGAAAAAGCGACCGACCGGCGGGCCTTCTTCGTCGGAAAACCGAACCCCCTCATGATCCGCACGGCCCTGCGACGGCTCTCGGAGCATTCGGAAAACACGGTGATGGTCGGGGACCGGATGGACACCGATATCGTCGCCGGCATCGAGAGCGGGTTGGAGACGATCCTCGTCCTCACCGGCGTGACCCGCCGCGAGGACCTCGACCGCTTCCCCTACCGTCCGACGCGGGTCGTCGAGTCGGTCAACCGGATCAAGCTGTGACGGGCCGAAAAAACCGTAAAATCCTGATCGATTTTCCCTTGACATCAGGGTCCAAACTAGTTAAGCTTCTCACCGTTTCGACGGAAGAATCTCCCCGGCCGCTTGGGCCCGGCACTGTGCGTGTTTGATCATCCCTACCCCCCGACTGCGAGGTGAGAACGATGGCCGTCTTGACCAAAACGCCCTGGTTGTTGATTTTTTTCATTCTGCTCGGCGGGTTGCTCGGCGGGCTGCTGGGTGAAATTTTAAGGGCCATCGCGCCCGCGGGTCCATTGCAGGACATCTTTGCCAAGATCCAGGACATCGGACTGAATCCCCCGTTTACGATCGACCTTAAACTGTTTTCGATCACCTTCGGCTTCATGCTTCGGGTCAATCTTTTCAGCATCCTGGGAATCCTGCTCGGGATCTATATTTACAAACAGGCTTGAACGGTCTGGTTCATCATTCATATTCACGGGTACGCTTTATCGACATAATATACAGCGCGGAACTTGTCTCCGCGCGGAGATAAACTCCGCGCTGTGTAGATCAATACGTCATTTCACCCCCAGCTCCATCTCCTTCAGCTTGCGGATCCGGTCGCGGAGCTCGGCCGCTTTTTCAAACTTCAACTCCTTCGCCGCCGCCCTCATCTCCTTTTCCAGACTGCGGACGATTTGCGGGATCTCGCTCAAGGGAACGTAGCCCTCCGCTTCCTCAGCGACCGCCGGAACGGTGACGTAATCGGCCTCGGAAATCTCGTACAGCGTTTTTGGAATCCCCTTCTTGATCGTCTCGGGCGTGATGCCGTGAACCCGATTGAACTCGAATTGGATTTTCCGACGACGCTCCGTCTCGCCCATGGCCTGTCGCATCGACTCGGTCACGGCATCCGCGTACAGGATCACCTCCCCGGCCACGTTGCGGGCCGCCCGCCCCGCGGTCTGGATCAGGGACCGGTAGGACCGCAGGTAGCCTTCCTTGTCGGCATCCAGGATCGCCACCAGCGACACCTCGGGCAGATCCAGCCCCTCCCGCAGAAGATTGATTCCGATCAGGACGTCGAACGTTCCCAGGCGCAGATCCCGTATGATCTCGTTGCGCTCCAGCGTCTGGACCTCGGAATGCAGATAGCGCACCTTCAGGCCCAATTCATGATAATACTCGGCGAGATCCTCGGCCATCCGCTTCGTCAACGTCGTCACCAGGATCCGTTCCTGACGGGCCACCCGTTTTTTGATCTCGCCCAGAAGATGATCCACTTGACCTTTGGCCGGCCGGACCGTGATGGAGGGATCCATCAGCCCGGTCGGCCGAATGATCTGCTCGACGACGCGGTCCCGGCCGCGCTCAAGCTCATACGGACCGGGCGTGGCCGAGACGTAAACGACCTGGTTCATGTGACGTTCGAACTCCTCGAAGGTCAGCGGCCGGTTGTCGAAGGCCGACGGCAGACGGAACCCGTACTCCACCAGGTTTTTCTTGCGGGACCGGTCGCCCTCGTACATCCCCCCGATCTGCGGAACCGTCGCGTGGCTCTCGTCGATGATCAGGAGGTAGTTCGAGGGAAAGTAATCCAGGAGGGTCGGCGGCGGATCGCCCGGACGGCGGCCGGAGAGGTGCCGGGAATAATTCTCGATCCCATGGCAGTATCCCACTTCCCGGATCATCTCCAGATCGAACCGCGTCCGCTGATCGATCCGCTGGGCTTCCAGGAGCTGGCCGTTGTTCCGGAAAAACCGGATCCGCTCCTCCAATTCGGCCTCGATCCCTTCGAGGGCCTGCCGGAACCGATCCGGCGGGATCACGTAATGGCTGCTGGGGTAGACCGCCACTTTGGGGAGGCGCCGAAGGACTTCCCCCCGCAGCGGATCGATCTCGGAGAGGGCCTCCACGGTGTCGCCGAACTGCTCGATCCGGACGGCGTGGCTCTCGGAGGAGGCCGGGAAGACCTCGAGGATATCCCCGCGCACCCGGAAGGTCCCCCGTCGCAGATCGTAGTCGTTTCGCTCATACTGGATCTCGACCAGTTTCCGGAGGATGGCCTCGCGGTCGATGGCCATCCCCTCTTCCAGGTACAGCAACATCCCGTGGTAGGCTTCCGGCGAACCGAGGCCGTAGATGCAGGAGACCGACGCCACGATGATCACGTCGTTCCGCTCGAACAGCGCGCTCGTGGCGGCATGGCGCATCCGGTCGATGGCATCGTTGATCGACGCGTCTTTCTCGATGTAGGTGTCGGTCTGGGGAAGATAGGCCTCCGGCTGGTAATAATCGTAGTAGCTGACAAAATAGGCGACGGCGTTCTCGGGAAAAAACGTCCGGAATTCGTGGTAGAGCTGCGCGGCCAGTGTCTTGTTGTGAACGATCACCAGGGTCGGCCGCTGGACCCGTTCGATCACGTTGGCCATGGTAAAGGTTTTGCCCGATCCCGTCACGCCCAAGAGCACTTGATGTTTTTCATTCCGCAGGATCCCCTCGGACAAGGCCGCGATAGCCTTCCCCTGGTCGCCCTTGGGAGCGAAGTCCGCGCAAAGTTTGAATCGTTCCATCGATCTCTCCCGCGAATATCATAACACACCTTTTTTCCGACTGCGACAGGTTTTGAACCCTCCAAACCCACTTTCGAGTAGTTGCTTTCCATGGCGATGTTTTGTAGTATTTAGAAAGCCTTGAGAGGGGTTTGGTTGATGGTCGTCTATTTGATTCTGGCCAGCGGAAACTTGGCCGCATGCCTCGTCCTTGTCGGATGGGTCAAGGCCGTATTTCCGGACGACCTTCTTCCCGTCCTCGAGGTTTTGGGAATCTACCTGGTCCTGGCGCCGTTTCCTCTCCTGCTCCCGTTCAAGCGGCGGCATCCGGAGCCCCGGCCGAGCGAATTGATGCCGGTCTACCTGATGGCCCTGGCCCTTATTTTCATCACGGCCGCTTTTAGCTTGGAGTTCCACCGGCAACTGATCGAGCTCCGCCTCCCCATGGTCGTCATCGACCCGGTATGGCTGACCCTCCTTTTCTTCGTGGGGTACCTGCCCGCCTCCCTCCTGCTCAGTTTCGGCCTGGCCCGTCTTGCGCGGAGGCCTCGAGTCGCCAAAACCCTGCTCCTGAGTCCGGGCTACGGCATCCCGATTCCCGCTCCCCCGGCGCATTCAAGGGCCAAACCGGCCGAGGTCATCGCCGTCGAGCCGACGCCGAAAAAGGAGCCCGAAAATCAATTGACATTAAGCGCCTCGCAGGATATAAACGAGCCGATGACGGCGAGCGGTCAAGGACACGACAAAAACGTCTTGAGCACCAAATTTTCACGGTTGATGACGCTGTTTTCGCTGGCGGCGGATCTTAAAAACGACCCCTCGGAACTCATTCACACGCTGCTGAACTCCCTTGGGATCCTGTTCAACCTGAACTCGGCGTCCGTCTTGATTTGGGATCGGGATCGACAGGCATTCAAAACCGTGGCGACGTTCGGACAAGCCACGGAACCGCTCCGGAACTTCCAAGCGGACGCCTCGGTGGACCCGATCCGCACATTGATGGAACAACAACGTCCGTTATCAATTCACGATACGCTCGAAATCCTGAGAGCCGGTTTTCCGTCCGGCATTACCTCGGTCTACCTCTTCCCCTTGTTCACCTCCAACCAGCGCGTCGTGAGTTTGTTGTGCATCTTCGACACGCCCATCGACGACGAGACCGCCCAGATCATCTCGGCGTTCTGCCAGCAGGTTTCCCTGGTTCAGGAAAACTCGCAACTTCAACGGGAGCGGCGGGATCTGACCAAGGATGTCTCGGTTTTTCTGGAGATCGCCAAGACCGTCGGCTCCGCCATGGACTCCGAAGAGATCTTCAGCGCCATTCTGGACAAGTCCACTCAGTACGTGCAGGCGGAACAAGGTTCGATCATGCTTTTAGACGAAGACCGCCGGGAGCTGTCGATCAAGGCGATGAAGGGGCTGAACAAAAAGATCGTGGAACTGCTGAAGATCCGACCGGGCGAAGGCATTTCGGGCCAGGTGTTGACGAGCGGCAGCCCGCTGATGGTGGCGGACATCGACGCGGACCATCGGGTCGCACAGGAAAGACGCCCTCGTTATAAAACCAAGTCGTTTATCAGTATCCCGCTCAAATTGAGCGGCCGGACCATCGGCGTTCTCAACGTCGCCGATAAAGTGAGCGGGGAGGTCTTTTCGGATGAGGACCTGCAACTCCTCGTTTCGATCGGGGCCTACGCCTCTGTGGCGATCGAGCGGTCCCGATTCTATCAGAAAACCGAGGAACTGAAAAAAATCTCGATCACCGATTCCCTCACGGGACTTTTGAATCGCCGCTATTTCCAGGAGCGTATGTCGGAAGAAATCGAACGATCCCGCCGTCACCACTTGCCCCTGTCGTTGATCATGCTTGACGTGGACAACTTCAAGCAGGTGAACGACCGCCTGGGACATCTGGTCGGGGACGAGGTCTTAAAGGCGACGGCGCGGTGCCTCCGAAACAGCATCCGGACGATCGATGTGGCCGCCCGTTACGGAGGGGAAGAGTTTACCGTCATCCTTCCGCAAACCAGCAAGGCCGATGCCCAAACCATCGCCGAGCGTATCTGCGCGGAGGTCTACCGACTCGATCTCCCGTTTATCAAGCCCGAGCAGAAAATAGTCTTGAGCGTCAGCCTGGGACTGGCGACCTACCCGGAAGACGCCGAGACGCTGGAAGACCTGGTTCGCAACGCCGACATCGCGCTCTATGCCGCCAAGTCCCAGGGGAAGAACCGAGTCGTCGTCTACGGGAAGTAAGATCGATCGCATTTGCGGCCGGCCGGGTTCTTTTATTCAGTCTCCGAACAGCCCTTCCACAAAATCCTCGGCGGAGAATACATCGATATCCTCGGGTCCTTCGCCGACCCCGACCAGCTTCACCGGGATCCCGAGCTCTTCCGCAATGGCCACGACCACCCCGCCCTTGGCCGTGCCGTCCAGTTTCGTGAGCACCACCCCCGTCACCCCGATCGCCTCGTGAAATTGTTTGGCCTGCGACACGGCGTTCTGTCCCGTCGTCGCATCCAGGACCAGGAGCGTCTCATGGGGACTTCCAGGCAGGGCCTTGTCCATGACCCGCTTCATCTTCTTGAGTTCCTCCATGAGATTGAATTTCGTATGCATCCGGCCGGCGGTGTCGACGATCACCACATCCGTTCCCCGCGCCTTGGCCGCCGTAAGTCCATCGAAGATGACGGCCGACGGGTCCGATCCGCTCTGATGTTTGATCACGGGACAGCCCACCCGCTGTCCCCAAATTTCGAGTTGTTCGATGGCCGCCGCTCGAAACGTGTCCCCGGCGACCAAGACCACGGACCGACCTTCTTGGCTGAATTTCAGGGCCAGTTTTCCTATCGTCGTCGTCTTGCCGACACCGTTCACCCCCACCATCATCACCACGAACGGAGGCGGACTCTTCACCTCCAACCGGCTTTCTTTTGACTTCAAGGACGCCATCAATTCGGCCTTCAAAAACGCATTTAACCGAGACGGATCGGCACGCTCATGGCGATCCAGCCGATTTCGAAGTCCGGCCGACAGGCGTTGAACCGTATGGACCCCCAGATCGGCCGACAACAAAATTCCTTCCAGACGCTCAAGCAGATCGGCATCGATCTCCCTATTGCCGAAGATCAGACTCTCGAGACCTTGGCGCCATCGCTGACGGGTTTTGGACAGGCCCTTTTTAAAACGCCGCAACATGCCGTTTCTTTCTTCTATGGGGATGATGCTCGCTGGGCGGGTTCAAACAGGTGTTGGATCAACGCCCGTTCCTTGCGCCGCATCCGGCGGGCCTCCTCCGGCCTTTCATGATCATAACCCAGCAGGTGTAAAATGCCGTGGATCATCAGCCGGGCCGTCTCT
>Ga0335085_10016438_pt1 | contig 10693 bp, 11 predicted proteins | sample Lox_Sample_45_FD_206712 | JGI IMG/M metagenome (GOLD analysis project Ga0335085, IMG submission 206712) | Soil microbial communities from Loxahatchee National Wildlife Refuge, Florida, United States - Lox_Sample_4.5 | ecosystem: Environmental > Terrestrial > Soil > Wetlands | place: USA... | reverse complement strand
GTAATGTGTCACCCGGGCTGACCGTTTCGGAAATCGGAGTTTCGGCTTTTGGAAGCGTCTCCCACCACACAGAATATTTCGTGGTACCCGAAGACGAGTCAGACTCACTTCCCATCTGAATGAGAGACTTGTCACCTTTGAAGAACCCGCCGATTCCGATCCACTGAGAAGAATATGTCTTGCCTGTGCTCGGCTGTACTGTCTGCAATACCCATGATCCGTAGACTGCGGTCACAGTTGGCGTGGGAGAAGCTCCGGAAGCCGAAACGTAACCCGCCCAATTCGTCGAAGAGACAGACACATTCCTTAGATTCAAAACCTGGTCTCTATTCAGTCCCGATACCTGTGACGCTACAAGCAGTGATGGTACTGAGAACATTAACAAGCACGTCATCGACAACAAGAAAGAGAAACTAGACTGTTTTACTCTATGACTTACTTTCACGATTACTATGGCCCTCAGCTTTGGGCACATAGAATCTGCGTACTTCAGCTTTTCGTTTTGGTTACAGTTTTAGCTCTAGAATCGCTTCTCGGTAAACTTTCTCAGTCTGACTCGCCATATTCTCAACCGTGTATCGGTTCTCGATCCAATTCTTCGCGCTTTCCCCAATTTCCAACATGATTTTGGGCTCTTCCATGATTTCTAACAACTTATCTCCGATTTGATCAGCGCTTCCGGGCTCTACCAAGAAACCATTCACTCCATTTTTGACAATTTCAGGTACTCCGCCAACATTTGTTGCTAATACAACTTTTCCGAAACTCATCGCTTCAAGCAATGTATACCCAAAGCCCTCCATCAACGAGGGGAGAACGAAAATTCCACAGGATGCGTACGCCCCGCTCAACATTTCATCAGTTATCCTGCCAGTAAATACGACCTGATTTGCAATGTCCACCTCCAATGAGGCACGCTTCAATTCTTGAAAGTAGGAAGGAGTCCCACCACCTACAATTACTAGTTTGAGGTTCTTGAAGCGAGAGACTTTCGCAAATCCACGAATCAGATATTCGATGCCCTTTGACTGTTCAATTCTCCCTACATACAAAACGAAATTGCCGGGTGATGTGGAATAATCATTGCAAAAGGTCTTGCTAGTCTTTGAAAGATCATGATTCTTTGAGAGATTCGAACCTATTCCATTCGGCACCATCCGGAGGATCTCAGGATTGGTTTTGGCGTACTGAATTGCGGAACGGTACGTGAATTGACTAACTGCTATGACCCTCTGAGATCGCTCAAGCAATTTCTTCTCAGACTGACTTAGAAGGAACTGCCTCAGAACATTTGGCATCAGAAGAATTGGATTTTTTCTGGAGTGAAGCATGCTAATTGCTTCAACGATATGCAAATGGTGTAGCGTCGAGACTATTGGAAGATCCAATCCGGTGATATCGACAGGCGGATAGGCGGGATAGTCAAATGTAAAATGCACAACATCAATCTTTGAAACGGATGAAATTTCTCGGAGTGCCCTTATGGAGCTCTTCATAAAACTTGAGACTCTTGCCAAGGGTCTTTGCATGACGTTTACTGGCAGTAATCTTATGTTGTGATCGCTAAACAGTTCAGATTCTCGCATATGACCCGCTGAAATATGGAGAGGGGAAACTATGGTCACTTGGTGGCCCCGATTGCTCAAGCCTACAGCTAAGTTGTACGTATAGACTCCTTCTCCGCCACCGGAAGGCGGGAGCTCGTAAGTTATCAGGCAAATGTTCATGATTGAGCAGATTCCAAAAAGAAAGTAGAACGAAATCTCAATTCAGCAAATCATTATAGGATTTTTCCAATTTCTTCGCCAGGACAGAATAAGAATAATCGGAAAGAGCTTTGCTTGCCGCCCTTGCGCCCATTTCCTTTCGTAACGCATCGTTCTTAAGCAACTTAACAACGCCATCCGCCAACAGCTCAGAATCAGGCTCTTCGACCAAGAATCCCTCTTCACCTCCCAGAAGGTTTGCTAGTTCCCCGACTCGCGGGGCAACGATCGCTTTTCCCACTGCCATGTATTCTGAAATTATCATCGGGGAACTCGCCGCGTGAAATCCATGTCTGCTGATAACATGCATCGCAACATCGGCAGCGGCCATAAGTTGGGGTACCTCCTCCCTTGGAACAAATCCAGTTGCGACTGCATTCTTCTCAAGACCATACTGTTCGATCATGGATTGCATCGCAACATTTCCAGAACCAACTAGAAGAAATCTCACTTCGGGAACACTTTTCTGAATCTTTCGAAAAGCGCCAAGGGCAACTTCATGATTCCATTTTTCAAATTTCCAAAAAGTGCTTGAGTAAATCACTACAGGATTGTCAAATAGCCTATACTTCTCCCTCGCCTCTTTTCCGGATACTTTTGGATTGAAGATTGACGGTTCGAAGCCATTCGGCACAAGAAGAATTTTGTTTGAAGGAACTCCGGCCCTGATCATCAAATCACGAAGAAGCTGGCTCACTACAACAACGAGATCAGCTGTCCTCGGGAATAGATCTTCGTACACTGAAAGGACGACCCCCTTTGCGTTATAGTTTTTAGTATACGACGAATAACCTCCAAACCCATCCCAATCTTCCATGTCCACAACAAGCTTGTAGTTGGAGGATCTGGCGGCGGATATGATGGTAGCAGTGTAGGGATTTGCTCGATTCGCATGCACTATTTTGTTTACTTTGGAAATGTTGGAAAAAGATCTAACATTAGAAAAAAACCTCCTAGCGAGTGGTTCTTTCCAGTAATTGATATCGTTGTATTGTGGATAGTCAATACGATCGATACTACCCTTTTCAGGCGGATTTTTCTCCTCGATTGATTTGTTACTTGTGCGGCATATTAAGCTGGATTTATTGCCCGTCTCTCTAAGGTATTTTGCAAATCCAGCTTGCCTGTAAGAGGATGCACTTCCCAGTTTGAGATGATTAACAAAGAGAATGTCGAACATTATTTGCGAGCTACTTGCCGAAAAGATTACAGTTCGTTGGACGAGTTTAACTGGGTGCTTATTTTTTACACCGATTTAATCTGAACTTGAAATTTTTTGAGTTCAAATCTCCTTTTCGACTTATCGCGGAGAGATTCTCAGAAAAATTCCTGATAAAGGAGGTGTTGGCCTCTAAGAACCTTCTTCCCTTGCGCGTTATCGCGTACCAATTTCGCCCTCCCTCAATCGGATGCAATGAAAGGTAACCTATTCTGTTGAATTGATGCAGGAGCGGATAGATTGTCCCGAAGCTGACTTTGATTCCAAACAGTTCTTCATAGCCCTTCTTCAACTTGTAACCAGTATCATACCCCTCCGTCATCATGAAGAGGAGTTCGACGCGTATTAGTGCTCGCCTTGAACATGAAGCGGCATCCGTGAATGGAGGCACGCCGGAGATGCTCAATGCCGGCAATTTTAAGAGATCGCCGAGCTGCCCAACACTATTTCGATTTCGAGTATCAACGTTTTCATTCGAAAGCGCAGTCAATCCTGGTACTATCACTCAACTAAGAAACTTTTCAGACTTTGGGATCGATATAGCGATTCCCGCTATAACCATGAGTTGCAAAATGAGAAAAAGTGAAAAAAACAATCTATCGTCACGTGTAAATAAGTCGGAGCGGACTGTCATTTCGAACGTATCCTGTCATTGAGCATGCCGCGATTCTCACCGAAAGATCTCTACATCCAAAGTCATTTCCTACTCCACAGATTTCTAATGTCTCATCGCGCGACAAGAGTCGCTTTCAGTGTAGGTGCTTTAGGAATGATGGTTATTCTTGCACTGCTTCCTGCCGTCGGTGCATATTCGGGAGGCCCGAACGCGGCGTCATTTACAATCGGTTCATGCAACATAACGATTGATGGTCCATTCAGGACATATCCGCAAGGTCACGTCTTTTCCGCAGTGACTCTTACAGCTACTTTGCCCGCTGGCGGCTATTGCGATGGATTCGGTGGTTACAATCTCGCCGGTCCTACTGGCCTCTTCAAACACATTCTTGTGCATACCTTGTGATGGCACATCAGCTCATGCGACTGTATGGCCGGGTGGCGTTCTTGCACTTGGTTCCTATACACTGACAGTGCTCATCCTAGGATTCCCGCTCACTCTATCTTTCCAAGTCTTCAACTTCTTCGCAGGGGTTGAGTTCCCACTGGGTGCAGCGCTTGCAGTACTAGTTCCACTCGCGGGTCCATTCGCCTTTACGAGAATCAAAGGCATCCAGCTCTTCAAGTAAGTTATCGTAAACGCGCCAGCCGTTTTTTTCAGCTGACAAAATTTCACTTTTTCTACCCTTTTTTTACGAATGGAAAACTTCCTGATCTCTGTGCCAGTCAACCGATAGAATTTGCAATGATTCGTTTTCGCGCACTTGCCCGATTCTCATTTACTCCTCATATCATCCAAGTTAATAGTACATTTTGGAGAGGAGGAATCATGACCTTGAAGAACGCAACCAAGTTTCACTTGCGCTCCGTTTGACAGGAAGGGGTGGTCTAATGTTCTCTCGTTCCAATATCCTTACCTTGGTAAGAAGCTGGATGGGGATTGTTCTAGCGCGCGCTAGTCAAGTCATCTCGTATATATTATACGGACGTCTAACCGCGTTTGGGAATTGTCCCCGTGTCAGCTAAGGGGTCTGTCAAAAAATCATAATGACAAATTTCCGAAAATTGGAGCGCTAATCACTATTGTATGATATTCTCCATTTTCGCCGCATAGATCTATTCCAGTGTGATTGGCAATCTCTTTTAGTTCATCTATCAAATTTTGATCGAGAATTCGGCCCTTCAGTCGAGAAGGAATGGCAGGATGATTTATCCAAGTTATTTTGGCACGAATGTTCCTAGCAAGAATCTCCTGAGCTAGTTGTTCTCGTGAGCACTTCCAGAGGGGGCGTATAACTTTCAAATTTAGTAGCCTGGAACGGTCGACTATCCAACTTGCGTGACCAGCGACTTCATCTATGTCGCCACTGATCAGAACTTCTATTTCATAGTTGTCTTGGAGTTGCTTGAGCTGATCTTCGTAACTTTTCTCATAAGGTTCGCTAACAGGGAGCAATACGTGTGGTAGTTTCAATGCATCCGCCTGTCTAGTCATGACTCCCTGAGGATGAGCTAAGAAATCTCTGCCATCAAGTGGAACAAACGTTGTTAGACATATGATGGTGATTCCATCATCCAAAGCACGGCAGAGTGCTAAGCAACTGTCCTTTCCACCGCTCCAAAGTACCGCTGCTCTCAATGAGTAGTAGATCCATTCCCTATGCTTGGCTCTGGGATGTTACCGATCGATTTCAACATAACGTGAGGCCGTTCGCTCCGCGGGGATGGATAACCCCGCCAGTTCTCATAATCATTTCGAAAATTGCAAAATTTGACCAAAAATTTACCAGTAGACGATCACACCAACAAACAAACAGCTGAGAACGACCATTTTTCGCAAAAGTTACTAGTCCACTTTTTGTTCGATCCTTTCTGCAAAGATTATTATGTTTCTGAAGGGGTCGTTCAACCAGAACTCTTTCTCACCGTACTCTTTTACCACTAGTGGATAGCAGTCAACTCCATTATTTAGGGCATTCTTGTAAAGGTAGTCGATTCCTTTCAGTCTGATGTAGCAGACTGTTTTTTGCCACGCACCATTTCAGTGTCCAAATTCATCTGCAGCTCCACACCGTCTCGACCCAGAATCATAAAACCCTCTCGTCTCTGTAACCAACTCTGAAGCCCCAATTTGGCGTAGAAATCTGCGGCGACATCAAGGTCTTTCGCAACGAATCGTGGCACTGCCCTGATTAATTTCCAATACTGATCCATTTAGGTTCTCGCAATTCTTCTCATACTGATCAGATTGAATTCTCTCTATTCCGTAAAGTCAGATTAATGGGAACTTACTCTCCTACTTGGATTTCGTTGCTTGGGCTTCTCAGCGCGCGCGCTTGGAGTGATTCTTTTCCGTGTCGCCTAATTCCCATCTTCTCAGAACTAACTTACATCACAGAGTCGTTGCAAGATGTTTCTTCATCTGATCGTCAAGCCAGTCCCAGACGTAAATTAGGTCCTTCATGATCCACATCCTAACTGTTGCTACTCCTTCTATTTTCCCTATCCACTTCCGTGCTGACTCGGCTTCTGAGAGATTATGAAAGAAAATATTGTAAGATTGATACGAGGGAGTAACTGCTGCAAAAGCAGTATTCTGAAACTTGTTTAGGACATTTTCAGATACTGACGAGGTCATTTCCTTGTTGGAACAGGAAATCAAGAAATTTCCAGTAATCCCCATTGTCTGTCTGAAATTGGGAAGACCGATTAGGAAAAGTGCCCTGCGTTCTGTGAGGAGCTTTAGTCTTCTATTGACTGTCTTGGTTGCGACCCTTGCTTCCTTTGCAATGTCAGAAATGTTCCTTCTAGGATCGTTTCTCATGGACCAGATTATTCTCCAATCGGTTTCCGTTGGTTTCAGATCGCAGGGAGGCAAATAGTTTGACCAAATGTACTCTTTAGCTCCACACATTTCACGGATTAGCTCGAGCTTCCTCGATAACGCTTCGCCCGGCTCAACGAAAAACAAAACGTCGAGCCCAACACCCTCAAAGTCAGTAATCGCGATCACGCCTTCAAGCAGCTTCAACTGGGAGATGATCTGAATCTTGTTCAAATTGGCGTTAACTTCGAGATCGACAAAGGCATCTACGCATCCGATAAGATTGGGATGTATCGTTGCTCGCCAGCCTTGCACGATTCCCATTTTCTCTGCACGCTTGATCCTCTTCCTAACCGTCTCCTCGTCTACACCAACCCGTTTCGCAATGCTAGCATAAGACTCTCGCACGTTCCACTGAGCAGATCTCGGTGTTCCAATTTCTCGTGTTATGCGAAGATCAAGTGAGTCCGGTTTGTACATAGAACCGTCAAATCGGACATCTTCACTCTCAGACATGTCCCAATTTTGGCTTTCGCGTAGGCTCAGTATTAAGAGAATCCACTTTCCAAATAGGATCTTGATAAAAGATGATGGAATTGAGCAGTAATTCAAAGACGGAAAGAGTTCGAGAAGTGGAAAGTGCAAACGAGGTCGCGGAGGCGGCTTCGAAAAAGCAAGTGAAGAGAGGCACAGTAAATTCTGTGGATGGCACGGCCATCAACTATCGCCAAATCGGTTCTGGGCCGGGCTTGATAGTCTTGCATGGAACGATGGAATCTGGGCAGAGCCACATGGAATTGGCTGAGGCACTGGCAGACTCATTCACGGTCTATCTCCCTGATCGCAGAGAATTCAGCCTGGGCTACCCTTTCGCAAGGGACTACGATGTCGGCAAGGAAGTCGAGGATGTGGAAGCTCTTCAGACCAAGACAGGTTCTTGCTACGTTTTCGGAGTCAGCTCAGGAGCAATCGTCTGTCTCCAAGCGGCACTCTCCCTTCGCAGCATAACCCGAGCTGCAGTGTATGAACCTCCTCTGGCAATAGACCGTAAACAGGTGAGCAACGCCCTAAGAAAAGCTGATAATGAGATGGCGAACGGCGACGTGGCTGGAGTTCTCATCACCGGCATGAAAGCAGCAAAGATGGGACCATTATTCATGAGATTGATCCCCGACAGGGTTCTCAAGTACTTCTTCAATAAACAAAGCAAGAATCAAGGAGGTAAATCATTCATGTCGGAGATGGCAAAGAATCTTCACTACGACTTCGAAATAGTCGCAGAGACAGCCGGTAAGTTCGAGGACTATGCACGAGTGAAATCTGAAGTATTGTTGCTGGGAGGCAGCAAGAGTCCTTCCTACCTGAAACAAGGATTGAAGAAGTTAGAAAAGGTGCTACCACGTTCGAAACGCATCGAGTTTCCGGGACTCGATCATGGTGGATCCAGCGACCCAAGTCCATATAATCGACACGGGAATCCGAAGATTGTGGCGCAGGAACTGCGCCGATTTTTTGCATAGAACTTTCGAGGGAATACTTCGCGTGTACTAATCTTCTTGCTTTCGTAAGTTAGGGCTGTATCGGCGCAAGTAACTCGGCCCACAGAGAGAGAGTGTCTAATCGCATCATCTACGTTTTGATGCAATCAGCGCAAGTGCCCGTGGACCTACGGCACGGGCGAGCAGTACTCCTATCTGCCATCACAGTGGAATATGGAGGAGGTTATCACCACTTTGCTGAAAGGTTCCGCATGTTGGAAGAGCTCGTGAAAGCATCCGGATTGAAATGGACTTTCCTTCGAGCTTCCGATTTTGCAGCGAACTCTACTATATGGGTCCCTCAGATTCGCGCTTCAAATGTCGTAAGAGGAGCGTACGGTAATGCTGCAACTTCCCCCATCCACGAACGCGACATCGCAGCTGTGGCAGCGGAAGCATTCATGCAAAAGGAGCACATTGGCAAGTCTTACGCTATTACGGGGCCCCAGTCACTCACTCAATTCGAAAGGGTGAGTATCATTGGTGAAGTAATCGGAAAGGATCTGCACTTTGAAGAAATCTCAGCAGAAAGGGCACGCGCCGCCATGCTTGCACAAGGAGCTCCACCAGAAGTTCCTGATAGAATGCTCGGTTATCTTTCAGCCTGTCTCGCTCAACCCGGACCGACGACAGATACGATCGAAAAAGTTTTTGGAAGATACCCGTTATATTTCGCGACGTGGGTGAAAGAACACCGAGCAATATTCAAGTGAGGACTGGCAAGGGACAGCTAAGACGTCTGGATGGCCGTCGCCATGTCGTCTCTTCTTTTTTGCTAGGCTCAAATTGATCTTCCGATTGCCTGATCTTATTACAATTCTTGTTGAACCACAAAAGAACAAAGGAGTACGTCCGGATATTGGAGCAAAGTGGTTATCTCGAACCCATGGAGGAAGATGGGAGAACGTTCTACGCTCTCTCGAGTAACGGAAAGCTCATCCTCGATTAGGTCAGAGCCATTTTTGAAAATAAGCGATATGAGTACGTACGTCAAATCCGAGCCTCATATATTTTGAAAATAGAATCTCTGGTACCATCATCCCGTCATGACGAAGAAGAAACTCTCGATGGATCCCATGCACAGAGTGAGGAGGAGAAACGAATCGTCGATATCGGCGATAGTCTCCATTCTTGTGCTTCTTCTGATTACAATCGCCGCCGGAGTGATCGTTTACTCGTACGTGATGAGCTTTGTCGGGAACTCTTTCTCCACCGAGAATTCTTCCAAGCTCTTTCAAGATCAAGTTTCCATAGATCAATTCTGCACGAGCTCCGGTTCGCAATGCAATTCGAGCGCATATTCCCTGATCATGAGGAACCGTGGGACGGACCCCATCGTGGGAGGATCCACTTTCGAGCTATATTTTACAGACGTCTCTAGGGGAACGAGCGCATCAGTTAGTTGCCAACTTTCTTCGCTGCTCGCTCCCGGGAGCGTCACAAGTTGCGTTGGAGCCTCACTTCCGTCATCGCTTTCAGCCATGTCGGGCGATAGAATTTCTTTGAAGGTCGTGGGTCCCGACGGAAGCGAAACTATCAGCTCTTCAACTGTTCTCTCTTCGGAGACTGACTATGTGCCAATCACGCTTGAAAATTCTGAACCTTCTCCAACGCAAGATGATCTTCAGCAACTGGTAAACGTCAACTTTCATGCTTATCGCAGATACCTGGCAAACGATGCAGGTAACATTCGATTTTTCAATTCCTCAAACTTTACCACGCAAAACGAGCTACCGGCCTGGCTGGAGAATTACACCGGAGATTCGAGCGCGAACAACGCGACAAGCTCTTCCGTTTGGATAGATCTAGCCGGAACAATCGTTCCCCCCGAGTCGCAGACCGTGATCTACATGGTATTTGAATCACTTTCCACAGAATTTGATGGCGTTTATTGGGGCGAGGCTCCTCAACTATCTCCAAGCTACGGAGCGTATGACAACGGCGCGAACGTTTTCATCTATTACAACACATCTCCTTCAAATACTTCTGACTGGACTGTCCAGGGAACTGCAGGGGTCACGGCGACTGCCCCCGCGGGAAGTTACTTCCAAACACAAGAAGCATTCTATGCGAACAGCGCAAAAGGCGACTATCTCTACGCTCAGGTCCCTCAGCTTGCAACAAACGAGGTCATTACATTCTGGACGTACACCACCGGTCAGGGCGACGTTTATTTTCTCACTGACTCCGCCGGCAACGGACAAACCGGGAGACTGGACGGCCGAGGAGGTAGCGGACAGTGGGCTGGACTTGCAACTTCCACCAGCTGGACTTCTCGGAAAGCGCCTAGTTCTGGCTTGCACGAATCGAAGAACATCTGGTATAAGTACGACATTGTTCTGAACGGATCGAAGGCAACTAGTTACGTAGGTCCTAACACCAACAATCTGGACACACTTGGAAGCCCTGCAAACAGCCTTTCTATATCCAACAACGGAAACTACCTCGGCATGGTTGGCGACGCTCTCGGCAGTGGCAAGATCACCTACTGGAATGGATTGATTATTCGGTTCCTTCCACCGAATGGTGTCGATCTTTCTGCGAGTTTTGGAGCTTTTCAATAAAGGGATAGAGTTCGTTCGGAGGTAACGATCTCCGAAGTACAAGCAGCATTCCCCGAGCTGCGCGTCCTTACCTGCCATTGTCCCAAAGCAAGTCAGAAATTCTTACGGCAGGTTGGTCGTCTATTTTCGGCCGGTTAAGGCGCGCCGCGACCACTGCGACTATTGCA
>Ga0335085_10016437_pt1 | contig 10693 bp, 8 predicted proteins | sample Lox_Sample_45_FD_206712 | JGI IMG/M metagenome (GOLD analysis project Ga0335085, IMG submission 206712) | Soil microbial communities from Loxahatchee National Wildlife Refuge, Florida, United States - Lox_Sample_4.5 | ecosystem: Environmental > Terrestrial > Soil > Wetlands | place: USA: Florida... | reverse complement strand
ATCAGTGCATCGACGGCCTGGTCCATGTCGGCGTCCGGCATCACGATCATGTGGTTCTTGGCGCCGCCAAAGCACTGCGCGCGCTTATTGTTGGCGATCGCCGTCGTGTAGACATATTCGGCGATCGCGGACGAGCCGACGAAGCCGACGGCCTGGATGCGCCGGTCGGTCAACAGCGTGTCGACCGCTTCCTTGTCGCCGTTGACCACGTTGAGGATGCCGGCCGGCAGCCCGGCCTCGATCAACAGCTCGGCGAGCCGCATCGGCACCGACGGATCGCGCTCCGACGGTTTGAGGATGAAGGCGTTGCCGCAAGCGAGCGCCGGCGCAAACTTCCACATCGGGATCATGGCCGGGAAGTTGAATGGCGTGATGCCGGCGACGACGCCGAGCGGCTGGCGCATGGAATAGAGATCGATGCCGGGACCGGCTCCTTCGGTGTATTCGCCCTTGAGCAGGTGCGGGATGCCGCAGGCGAACTCGACCACTTCGAGGCCGCGCTGCACGTCGCCTCTGGCGTCGGCGAAGGTCTTGCCATGCTCCGAGGACAAGAGCTGCGCGAGGCTGTCGAATTCCTTCTGCACCAGGTCGAGGAATTTCATCAGCACGCGGGCGCGCCGTTGCGGGTTCGTGGCTGCCCAGGCCGGCTGTGCGGCTTCCGCAACCGCGATCGCGTGCTCGACCTCGGAATGCTTGGCGAAGGCGACCTTGGCCTGCACCTCTCCGGTATTGGGATCGAATACGTCACCGAACCGCCCCGACACCCCCTTCACCACTTTGCCGCCGATGAAGTGGCCGATCTCGCGCATGTTTTTCTCCCTTCAGAGCCGGACGGCCGGAGCCGATTGCCGGGTATTGTGCAGCTTTTTTGCGCAATGGTCACGGGGCCAGGCGGCCGCGCAAGAGAACGTGTGCCGATCCGCCGCGGCTGATTTTCTTTGCCGGTTCTGCACCGGCGCCTGGCTGCGCAGTCCAGAATGCAAATGCGACAGGTAACCCTCCCTTAAGCGCCATAACGGTACCCTGAAGCGGCGTCTGGACCGCGTGCGGGTGGAGTCTTGTAATGGACATTTCAACGGGCCTCGGCCTGCTTGCCGGGGCGGTGGTCGTCCTGACCATGATTTTCATGGGCGGCGACCTACGGATGTTCCTGAGCGATCACGCGGTCATCATCATTTTCGGCGGGTCGTTCGCCGCCACCTTGATCCGTTTCCCCCTGTCCTCGATTTTTCACGGACTGCCGCTGGGCGCCAAATTTGCATTCACCATGCGGCGCACGACGCAGCGCGAGCTGGTCGACGAGATCGCCGGCCTTGCCGAGGTCGCGCGCAAGCAGGGGCCGATCGGCCTGGAAAAGATCGAGATCGAGGATCCTTTCCTGGCCAAGGGGATTCGCTTCGTCGCCGACGGCTATGATGCCGAGTTCATCCGGGACAATCTCGAGCGCGACCGCGACAACTTCCTTACCCATTTGGACGAGGGTCAGAAAATCTATCGGGCGGTCGGCGACTGTGCGCCGGCCTTCGGCATGATCGGCACGCTGATCGGCATGGTGCAGATGTTCGCCAACATGACCGATCCGTCGAAATTGGGCCCGTACATGGCGACTGCGCTTCTCGCCACGCTCTACGGAGCGGTGGTGGCAAACATCCTCTGCCTGCCGATCGCCGACAAACTGCATCTCAAGCTTGTCGACGAGGAGATCAACCGCACGCTGATCATCGACGGCGTACTGATGATCCGGGAGTCGAAAAGCCCGACGCTCGTGCGCGAAATGCTCATCGCCTACCTGCCGGAGAAACACCGGGAAGCGGAGCCGGAGCCGGTGCCGGCCTGATCGCCGGGCCCGAGGACGTAACAGATGGCGCGGCGTAAACAAGCGCATGCCGGCGGCCACGGCTGGTTCGTCACCTTCGCCGACCTTATGGGCCTGCTGGTGAGCTTTTTCGTCATGCTGGTCGCCTTCTCCAACCAGGACCAGCAGAAGCTGCAGATCGTCGCCGGCTCGATGCGCGACGCGTTCGGCGTCCAGACCAATGTGCGCTATTCCGGTGTCATCGAGGTCAACGGCCTCCCGACGCGGCCGAAGCTCAAGAACGCCGCCCACATTCAGCCGGAAGACGCCTCGGCAACGCCGACGCCTGACGAGCAAGACCGCAATCATGATTACGGCGCCAGATTCCAGAGCGATCAGGCGTTCGCGCTAGCCGCAGCCTCGCTGCGCCAGGCTCTGCAGGACTTGCCGGAGCTGACCGAAGCTTCCAAGCATATCATGATCGAGGATGCCAAGGATGGCTTGAACATCGAGATTGTCGATCAGGAGGGCCGCTCGATGTTTCCCGAAGGCTCCAAGGAGCCCTACGAACGCACCCGCCGCATCATCGAGAAGCTTGCCGGGCCGCTCAAGGCGACGCCCTATCGCATCTCGATCACCGGCCATACCGCAGCCTCGAAGACGCCGCCGCGGCCCGATTACGGACCCTGGAACCTGTCGGCGGACCGCGCCAACGCGGTGCGGCAGATTTTGGAGGAGGAAGGCCTGCCGTCATCGAACATCTACGCCGTCGCCGGCAAGGCCGACACCGATCCGCTGTTCCCGGACGATCCGTATATTGCCGCCAATCGCCGTGTCACCATCACGTTGATGCGTGAGGCGCCGCCGGTTCCGCCCGGCCTGAAGCCCTAAGCGGCGCCAAGCGCCTGGAATTGGCGGCATATCCGACCCTTGTGGGGCGCCGCCGGCCTCAATGTGTGGGCCTGAAGAAACCAGTTGCGGCTCGCCTTGCTTCGTGCGGCGATGCCGGTCCAAGCTTCCCGGCGCGGGTTGGGCTCATGACTCCTTGCCTTGAAGGGTGTATAGGCGCGGCCCTGCATCCTTCCTCGATGCGGCACCAGGAGCGGGGCGAGTTCCTGTTTCGAATTCTATGACAGACAGCGCGAGCGCTCCGCTCGGGAGCGAAATGCCGGTCAACGGCAGCGCCGGCACGCGAACCGCCGGCTTCTGGGGCTTGGCGCTTGGCAGCATCGGCGTCGTCTATGGCGATATCGGCACCAGCCCGCTCTACGCGCTGCGCGAGGCCATGGTGGCGGCGTCTGGCGGCAATACGGAAGCGATCGCGCGGGAGACGGTGTTGGGCGTCGTGTCGCTGATCCTGTGGGCATTGATCGTCGTCGTCACTCTCAAATATGTGCTGATCCTGCTGCGCGCCGACAATAACGGCGAAGGCGGCACGCTCACCCTCATGGCGCTCGCATCGCGCGCGGTCGGCCGCTTCCACAGGGCCGCCGGCGTCATTGCGCTTCTCGGCATCATCAGCGCGGCCTTGTTCTACGGCGACGCCGTCATTACGCCGGCCTTGTCGGTGCTTTCCGCAATCGAAGGGCTCGATGTGGCAACGCCCGCCTTCCATGACTTCGTGGTGCCGTTGACCGTCCTGATCCTGGTCATGCTCTTTGCTTTCCAGGCTCGCGGTACGGCCAAGGTTGCGGCCCTGTTCGGCCCGATCACGTTGCTCTGGTTCGTGGCGATTGCCATCCCTGGTGTTCTATGGATTGCTCGGGATCCCGTGGTGCTTTGGGCGCTCAATCCGGCACATGGGGTCGCGTTTCTCCTGCATCACGGCATCATCGGGTTCTACACGCTGGGTGCCGTCTTTCTCGCCGTTACCGGTGCCGAGGCGCTGTACGCCGACCTCGGTCATTTCGGCCGGCGGCCGATCCAGACGGCCTGGCTCGGATTGGTTCTACCGGCGCTGGCGCTCAATTACCTCGGCCAGGGCGCGATCGTCTTCACCCATCCGGAGGCAATCGCAAATCCATTCTTTCTACTCTATCCCGATTGGGCGCGCATTCCCATGGTGGTGCTGGCGACCGCGGCGACGGTGATAGCAAGCCAAGCAGTGATCACCGGCGCCTATTCATTGACCAGCCAGGCGATTCAGCTCGGCCTGCTGCCGCGATTCGAAATCCGCCACACCTCGGCGCAGCAGGCCGGCCAGATTTACATGCCGCGGGTCAACACGCTTCTGCTCGTGGGCGTGCTGCTGCTCGTTGCCTTGTTCCGCTCGTCGAGCGCGCTCGCTTCCGCCTACGGCATCGCCGTGTCCGGCACGATGGTCGTTACCGGGATGATGGCGTTCGTCGTTATTTGGCGGATGTGGCGCTGGTCGCCGTTCGCGGCGGCGGCGCTGATGCTGCCGTTCATCCTGATCGACATGACCTTTCTTTCCGCCAACATGCTCAAGGTCGTCGAGGGCGGCTGGGTGCCGCTGGCGCTCGGCGGCATCCTCATGCTGGTGATGTACACGTGGCGGCGCGGTTCAAAACTCCTGTTCGACAAGACCCGCCGGCTTGAGACGCCGCTCGACGACCTGGTGCGCATGCTCGAGCGCAAGCCGCCGCAGCGGGTTCCGGGAACGGCTGTGTTCCTCACCAGCGATCCGAAAAGCGCACCGACGGCGCTGTTGCACAGTCTCAAGCACTATCGCGTGCTGCACGAGAAAAACGTCATCCTCTCGGTAGAGACCACCCATACGCCGCGGGTCGAGCCGGAGAAGCGCGTCCGCATCGAACCGGTCGGCTCGACGTTCATGCGCGTGCTGCTGCGCTTCGGCTATATGGAGACGCCGAATATTCCCAAGGCGCTCGCGCTGGCGCGCAAGCTCGGTCTGCAATTCGACATCATGTCGACATCGTTCTTTCTGTCGCGCCGCGCGCTGCGGCCGGCACCGCGATCCGGGATGCCACGCTGGCAGGACCGGTTGTTCATCACGCTGGCCCGCTCCGCCAACGATGCGACCGACTATTTCCAGATTCCGACCGACCGGGTCGTCGAGGTCGGCACTCAGGTGACCATATAGACTGCGCCCGAGCCCGATCCTCCGCGGCCTGGCGCAGGCGCCCGGGGCTGCGTCGCCGGCCGGCTTAAGGAAGCCCGCAAAAGATACTTGATTCCGCAGGCGGCTGACGCAAGCTGGCGGGGTCTTGTGAGCTGCATCAGGAGGGGACAATGGCGGATCAGCCGGGAACCCGGCGCAGCGTGCGCGACCTGACCCCGCAGGAGGTCGCCCAAGGGCTCAAGGACGGCCGCGTGGTCCTGGTCGACGTGCGCGAGCCGAACGAGACGGCGGTTGAGCGCTTTCCCGGCGCGGTGCTGGTGCCGCTGTCCTCGTTCGATCCGTTGACGATTCCGGCGCCGCCCGGCAGTGAGATTGTGTTCGCCTGCCGCTCCGGCCGCCGCTCGGTGACCGCTTCGCTTGCGGCCCAAAAGGAAGGCTTCGACTACGACGCCCATCTCGCCGGCGGTATTCTGGCCTGGAAGGCCGCGGGGCTGCCAACCGAGAGATAGTTCGATTGACGGTCAAGCATTTGAGCCAGAATTTGCTGTTTCCCGCCCCCGCGCGAATCCGCGGCGCGCTCCGGCACAGTCGAGCCGGCCGAAGCGAGCGTTGGCGGGCCCCGATGGCGGGCGGAATCATCGTTGCGATGCTCGTTACGCTGAGCGCGCCCGCGGCGTCGGTGTCGCCTGACCGCGTCGTCAACTTCTACAACTGGTCGGATTATATCGATCCGACAGTGCTTGACGCATTCGGCAAGAAGACGGGCATAAAAGTCCGCTACGATACCTTCGACTCCAACGACACGCTGGAGGCGAAGCTGCTGGCCGGCAAATCCGGCTACGATGTCGTGGTGCCGACCGGCTACTTTCTCGCTCGCCAGATTGCCGCCGGCGTTTTCCAGAAGCTTGACAAGTCGAAGCTGCCGAACCTGATCAATGCCTGGCCGGCGATCAGCGGCCGCCTGGCGGTTTACGATCCGGGAAACCAGTATGCGGTCAACTACATGTGGGGCACGACGGGCATCGGCTACAATGTCACGGCGGTAACGCGGGCGCTCGGGCCAGGCGGGACCATCGATTCCTGGGCTGACGCGTTCGATCCGGCGAAGCTCGCGAAATTTACGGATTGCGGCATCCACTTCCTCGATTCCTCCGACGACATCATGCCAGCGGCGCTGCACTATCTGCATCTCAACCCGAATTCGAGCGATCCAGCCGACCTGCAGAAGGCGGCCGATGCTCTGGGCAAGATCCGGCCCTATGTGCGCAAGTTCCATTCCTCGGAATATCTCAATGCGCTTGCGACCGGCGAAATCTGCTTCGCCGTCGGCTTTTCCGGCGATATCAAGCAGGCGCAGAAGCGCGCCGCGGAAGCCAAGGGCGGCATCGCGATCGGCTACGCAATCCCGAAAGAGGGTGCGCAATTGTGGTTCGACAACCTCGCCATCCCCAAGGACGCGCCTCATGCCCCGGAGGCGCACGCACTCATAAACTATTTGCTCGAACCGGAAGTTGCGGCCAAGAACACGAACTTCATTTCCTACGCCAACGGCAATCTGGCGAGCCAGAAGTTCATCGATGGATCGATCCTCGACGATCGCACCATCTATCCCGACGCCGCGACCATGGCTAGGCTCTACACCATCACCGCGCACGACCAACGGACGCAGCGCCTGATCAACCGGCTGTGGACGCGGATCAAGACCGGAAGCTGAGGAGTTGCACGAAATGGGGACGCTTGACGGAAAGGTTGCGATCGTCACCGGCGGCACGAGCGGCATCGGCGAAGGGATCGTCGAGGTCTTTGCGGCGCAGGGCGCCAGGGTCGTCGCCGCGGCGCGCCGCGAACAGGAGGGGATGACGCTGGAGAAGCGTCTCGGAGTGCGCTTCGTCCGCACCGACGTTGCCAACGAGGCCGATGTGAAGGCCATGATCGACCAAACCGTAGCGTGGTTCGGCCGCATCGATTGTCTTGTCAATAACGCAGCATTGCCGGCGCCGATGGTCAGCATCACCGAGGCCGACATAGCCACCATCGATCAGCTCCTGGCCGTCAATGTCCGCGGCGTGCTGCTGGGCATCAAGCACGTGGCTCCGGTGATGCTGGCGCAGAAATCCGGCAGCATCATCAATATCGGCAGTATGGCTGGACTGCGCGGCGGTCTCTCCGGTCACATCTACAGCGCCACCAAGGGCGCGGTGCATGCGCTGACGCAGTCGGCGGGCGCAGAACTCGGCGAGAAAGGCGTGCGGGTCAACTGCATAGCGCCGGGCGCGATCGTGACTGGAATTTTCGCGAAAGCCGCGGGGGTTGAAGGCTCCAAAGCCGACCGGCTGACGGACCTGATCAAGACCGCATTCGCGTCCGTGCAGACGATCCCCCGCGCCGGACTGCCGGACGACATCGCGCAGGCTGCGGTCTTCCTGGCAAGCGACGGTTCGAGCTTCATCAACGGCCAGGTTATCGTCGTCGACGGCGGCCATTCGAGCGTGACCAAGGGCTGGTCGTACACCGCCGGCATGCGCGGCGAGATGACCAGGCGCCTCAAGCAAGCCGCGGCGGCGTTGTAATTGACGCCACCGGGACGAGATCGCGCGGGCGCCGCTCGCGCCCGAACGCGTCAACGCTGCGCCATCGGCTCGCCCGACCCAAGGCCGATCGGGCGTTCAGGCCTTGAGCGCCTGCTCGATGAACGTATTGGTGTAGAGGGCCTCGACGCGCGGCACGGTGGCGATACCGGCGTCGCTTATTTCATGGGCGGCCTCCGCCCACAGCGCCGGCACGTTGAGCAGGAAATTCTCGCGACCCTGCGACATCCACGGATTGCTCATGGTAAAGCGCATCAGCGCCACCAGTTCGTCGAGGTTCTTCATTCCGGGAATGTCGAAGTCGCCATTGGCGCGCCGGAAGATGGCCTTGAGATCGCCGTGCATCATGTCTGCCGTGGACGCTCGCAGCGCTTTCAGAAAACGCACCAGGGTTGCCGGCTTTTTCTCCATCACGTCGCGCGTGGTTACGTAGATCTGGCTCGGCATGGGCGCATAGCGGTCGGTGGGCCAATTGACGATCGGCTCATTGGCGGTCTGCAGCGCCACAACCACGCCGACCGAATTGATGAAGCAATCGATGCGACCCTGGCGGAGATATTGCATGACGCCGGGACTGTTGCCGACCACCTGCGTGGTCAGGTCGGCCTTGGTCATGCCGACCGCGCGCAGCATGATCTGGAGCAGTTGCTCGGTCGAGCCGCCGACGGAGACGATGCCGACGGTCTTGCCTTTCAACTCCTGCGCCGAGTTGATCGGCTTGTCCTTCGACGAGATCACATGGAAGTTCGATCCCTGATACAGCGTCGACACCGAGACGAAGCCGGCGCCCTTGGCGACCGCCACGAATTCGTCGATTGCCGACAGTCGTACAAAAGACACCGATCCGGTCATTAGCTGCTGCGCCGTCATGACCGCTCCATGGCCGCCGAGCAGCTGCGGAGCAAAACCCTCTTGCGCCAGAAAGCCGCCGGACACCATGTTCATCATTTCGAGGAAGTCCGGGATGAAGCCGAACGGCGTCATGAATGTCAGCGGCTCGGCCGCCTGGGCCGAGCTGATGACGAAGGGCTTGGCGATCGCGGCCCCGGCGGCAAGCCCGCCGGCAATCTTGAAGAGGTCGCGACGGGTGGTCATAGATGTCTCCAGATGGTTGCCAGAGGGATGATCGAGGTTACGATTTTCGCCGACTGGCGGAATGTCAAGACCGCGAACGGTTGATGATGGCTTCATAATGGCGCATGCGGACGATTGCGAGGTTGCCGTCGTCGGTGGTGGACCGGTCGGTCTTGTCAGTGCCTTGCTGCTGGCGCGCGCGGGCGTCGCTACGGCACTCGTCGAAAAAGCGCCCGGCATTGACACCGATCTGCGCGCCTCGACCTTCCATCCGCCGACGCTCGACCTTCTCGACAGCATCGGGCTGGCGCAAGATTTCATCGCCCAAGGCCTCATCTGTCCGAAGTGGCAGGTTCGATTGCATCCCGAGGGCGATCGTGCCGTCTTCGATCTCGGCGTGATCGCGAAGGCGACGGGCCATCCCTATCGCCTGCAATGCGAACAATGGAAGCTGTCCCGGCTTGCGCTTGCGGCGCTGCGCGGGCAGCCGAGCGCCGAGGTCTTCTTTGCGACTGAAGCCTGCGGCCTGGTTCAGGATGAGGCCGGCGTCACGCTCGATCTTCGCGGCGCGCAGGCGCCGACCCGGCTGCGGGCGCGTTTTGTGGTCGGCGCCGACGGGGCCCATTCAATGGTGCGGCAAGGGTTGGGTTTTGCCTTCGAGGGCGGCACCTATCCGGAAACGACCCTGCTCGCCACCACGACGTTTGCTTTTCAGGATCATCTCGAAGGATTGACCGACATCGCCTATTGCTGGAAGGCGGGCGGCCAGTTCTCGCTGCTGCGCGTCCCGGGGCGCTGGCGGGTGTCGATCTATCCGCGCGAGGATGTGCCGATCGGCGCACAGCTTACCGCGGCCGCGATCCAGGCGAGCCTGCAGGAAATCGTCGCCAACCCGCCGGGATATGCCGTGTTGGAATCACGGCCTTATCGCGTTCACAAGCGCATGGCTTCGCAGTACTACAGCGGCCGCGTCGCGCTTGCCGGCGACGCGGCCCACCTCAACAGCCCGTCGGGCGGCATGGGCCTCAACGGCGGTCTGCACGATGCCTTCGAGCTTTTTGCCGCGCTTCATGACATCCGCGCCGGCGCCTCGCTGTCGCGCCGTCTCGATCTCTACGAGCGCCGCCGGCGGCCGGTGGCGCTGGAGCAGATCATTGCCCAGGCCGACGCCAACCGCGCGCGCATGCGGGAACGCGATCCTGCCCGGCGCCGCGAAATCCTCGCCGAGCTGCAGGCCATCGCCGCCGATCGCGAGCGGCACGAGGCGCACCTGTTGCGGACCTCGATGATCGCGGGTCTGCGCCAGGCCGCCGCCATCTCTTGAGTTTCGATTGCCTGATTCAGACAATGCGCGGGCCAAGGCGCGCGGACTCGTGCCACGGGATGAGCACGCGGCGCAACAGCGAGATGGCGAAATAGAACAGAAATCCGAGGATCGTCATGTGAATCATCACGGCGAACAGCCCGTCGGTTTCGAAGGCGTTCATGCGTGCGACCAAAAGGTGGCCCAATCCCATGTCGCCGCCGACATACTCGCCGACGATCGCCCCGATGAATGCCAGCACGATGCCGACCTCCATGCCGGTGATGATGTAAGGCAGCGACGACGGCAGTTCCAGCCGGCGGAATACCTGCCAGCGTGTCGCGTTGAGGCTGACCATCACGTCGCCATGGCCATGGTCGATCGATTTCACGCCGAGCACCGTGTTGGTGAGGATAGGGAAGAAGGCAAGCGTCGCGGCGACCAGGACCTTCGAAGTCACGCCGAACCCGAACCAGACGACGAACAGCGGTACCAGCGCCACCTTGGGCAGCACCTGGCTGGCAACGATGAAGGGATTGAGCGTTTGCTCGAGCCAGCGCAGGCGCGCAATGACGACGCCGAGCGCCACGCCTGCGATCATGGCCCACACGAAACCCAGCGTCGTAGCGTAGATCGTCATCGCGGTATCGAGCCACGCGCGCTTCGAAGCGACGAGCCCGATCCAGGCATGCCAGACCGAAGCCGGCGTCGGCAGGATGAACGAGGAAATTCCGCTGACGCGGATGTAAAGCCACCACGCCGCGACGAGCAGGAAGCAAAGCGCCGGCGTGGTAATCCAGGGCAGATGGGCCTTGACATCGCGCCGCGGGCGCGGCCGCTCGCCGGGCGGCGACGTCGACGGTGCCGGCGCGAGCCTCGTTTCCGTCATG
>Ga0335085_10016436_pt1 | contig 10694 bp, 8 predicted proteins | sample Lox_Sample_45_FD_206712 | JGI IMG/M metagenome (GOLD analysis project Ga0335085, IMG submission 206712) | Soil microbial communities from Loxahatchee National Wildlife Refuge, Florida, United States - Lox_Sample_4.5 | ecosystem: Environmental > Terrestrial > Soil > Wetlands | place: USA: Florida... | reverse complement strand
ATTTACTATCAGGAGCCATCTGTATCACAATAGTTCTGCTAGTTAAGTTTGTGTTTTTTTCCGTGGAGGTTGCAAATGCACCATCTACCAACACAATGAAATATTCATCAGTTCCATCACTCTTTTTTGCATCAATTAACTCTCTAGGTAACGTTAATTGAAGCGTTGCAGTGGAACTTTGTGCTTGAACAGAAAAGCTCAGACTTTGATATTCTTTATTGACTATTACATTCTGGACAGTAGAGTCTTTTGCTTCATAATGAATCAGATATGTTTTTCCTAGTATGATAGAAAGATCTCCACTGCTATCAGCGTATGCATAGATTAATGGTAATGCAAAAATTAGGAATAATGGAATGACTAGTTTCAATTGTGTCAACTATATTACGCCACGGAGAATCATTACTATTTTTTCACCTATAACATTTGCCGCCAGTGCCTGCGCTTCCTTTGTCTGTGCTCCTATGTGTGGTGTACAAACAACATTGGGAAGAGTTGTAAGTTTGTTTCCGATTGCAGGTTCTTTTTCAAAGACATCTAAAGCTGCGCCCGCAATCTTCCCCTCTTTTAGAGCATTATACAATGATTCTTCATCAATTATTTCACCTCTTGACGTGTTTACTAGAAAAACATTCTTCTTCATTTTAGATATCCTTTCTGCATTTACGAGATGATTGGTAGTTTCGGTAAGCGGGACATGAAATGAGATAAAGTCTGCACTTGACATCAGAGTATCAATGTCCGCTTTTATCAATCCTATCTCACGTGCAAAATCATCTGGAATTGGAATTACATCGTAACCTATGATATTCATATTAAATGCTCGACCTAATCTAGCAAGTCTTTTCCCAATGTTTCCCAATCCTACTATTCCTAGATATTTTCCTGAAAGCTCAATTCCCATAAGTTCTTTTTTTAGCCATTTGCCATTTCTTATTTCTCTATCTGCTCTTGGAATATCTCTTGCCATCGATAACATAAGTCCCATAACAAGTTCCGCCACCGCGTTCATTGCACCTTCAACTGCATTAATTACTTTGATACCCTTTGCCTTTGCGGCATCTACATCAATGTTGTCAAGACCAACTCCTACACGAGCAATAATCTTGCATTTAGAAGCAAGTTCTATCATTTCTTTTGTAATCCTTGTTCTACTGCGGACTATTATGATATTGAAATCGGATATTCTTTGCTTGATTTGGTCAGGCGTAATTTCAGGTTCATAGGTTATCTTTAATCCATTTTTTTGTAGAATCTCATTTAAAATTGGTGCTACTTGATCACATATCAAGACGGATTGATCCATTGACATGCAAGAAAGCCATCAAGTACAGAATATATTCATTGTGAGAATCAAAAACAAAAAGAGAGAAGGTTTGGTGTTTAACCACCGATTTCTTTCGCTATTTCTGCAGCTCTGTCGTCAGTACATAAACAGTGAACCACTAACTTTTGTGGAATACTGTTCTTACCTAATGGTGGTACTGCATCAGATGGGTTTGGCATGTCACCAGGATGATATCCCAAATTGAATGGGTCACCTGCGACAAACACCGTGGCAGCGCCACTGAAGATTGCTGCATAGTCATGGTTAACTGCTACATATACACCTGGGTTGTCAAAGACAATATCTACGGTTGCACCTTGTGAACCACCTATGTTCCAAGTCTCAGTTCCTTGTGCTTGTACTCTGTTTCCTTGTGTCACACGATCCAGAATTTCACCAACTATGTGGAAGAATACTGGCATGTTACCTTGGTTCTCTACAAAAATTCTGTAGTGAACTCCTGTATCAACAAACAGTGGATGTGATTGATACTGTTTGAGCGATGCATCGTTCCATGGTTGTGCAACAAAGATGTTCTTAGTTGGATCACCTTTGATCAACTTATTGATATCTGCATTTGGTACATAGCCAAAGGCAAATCCGTTTACAACTGTTTGAGTTGTGTTGTGTAAGAACATTGCCGTTTGATCATAGCTACCATCTGCGTTCAAGTACAATTGATTGTACTCTAGGACAAACTCTTTTGCGTCAGGTTCGTATCGTTGGTAATTAACTACCACTTGACCATTTTGAGCGCTGGTCTTGGGGCTTGCAAATGGTGTGTATCCATTCAATGGGTCAACGATCGTTAGTCCGTACATACCGGAAAGAACGTGTTGGTCCATTGCAGCTACATTAATACCGGAGCAGTGGTACTTGAATTGACCCGGTACTTCTGCAATGTAAGCATATGTTTTGGTTTCACCTGGTTTTACAGCTCCAAAGTTTCCTGCAGATATCTGAGATGCGTGCATGTCATTTCCGTGTGGCGTAGCTTCGGTTGTTGGAACGGTAAGAGTCATTCTGATGATATCACCTTGTGTAACTCTTAACGTCGGTGCTGGGACCTGACCGTTGAAGGTCATAGCGTGATAGGTTCCACCTCCCATAATGGGCAAGTCAACGCTTTGAGCTGTTAACTTCAAATCCACTACATGGCGTCCTTGAGCAACCATACTATCCACTTGATCGAGTGGTACCTGCGCAAATGCAGTTGGCATTTGTACCTGAAGACCACCCATATCACGGATTTGCTGATTCAAGTCTGAGTCCTGAGAAGGAACACTCAATCTTGTTGCAGTCATCTGTGTCTGTGAATATGTGCTAGCGAACAATATTCCCGCTACTGCTACTACTGTAGCAATAGACAGCATACTGTATCGTTTGTTCATCGCTTCGGATGTTTAAATCTAAATATATTAACTTATTGGGGATTGGACTTTGAGAATTCGAAGGTTTCTTTGAAAACATTAGGGTAACATATGATATTTTTGAAAAGCGAATGAATATTAGTAAAATTAATTTTAGTTTTTGCGTGAAGTTTAGGACTGATAGAGATTCTTTAGGCGAAGTCCAAATTCCCTCAGACGCCTATTATGGTGCTTTTACAGCTAGAGCAATAAAGCAGTATCACGTTAGCGGTCAAAGATCGCACCCTTATCTCATAATGGCATTTGTAATGATCAAAAGATCAGCTGCAGTTGCAAATATGAAAATAGGGTCACTTGACAAAAAAAGAGGCAATGCAATTGTCAAGGCTTGCGACATTGTCTTAAAGGGAAAGCATCTTGATCAATTTGTCGTAGAGGCAATCAACTCTGGCGCAGGAACTGCCTTTAATATGAATACAAATGAAGTACTTGCAAACATTGCTCTAGAAATTCTTGGAGAAAGAAAGGGAAATTATGAAGTCATCCATCCAAATGATCATGTAAACATGTCGCAATCCAGCAATGATACTTTTCCTACTGCAATGCATGTGGCAATACTGTTTGATGTTAATCAAGCCATATCCATTATAGATGAGCTAGTAAGGACATTAGTTAGAAAAGCAAAAGAGTTTTCGAGCTATCAAAAAATAGGAAGAACTCACCTAATGGATGCGTTGCCGGTAAGTCTTGGTAGTGAGTTTGCAGCGTATGCTACTGCCATTGGAAAAGCACGTGATGCAATATTTGAGGCAAAAAAAGAATTGGAACATGTTGCTCTTGGTGGAACTGCAGTAGGAACAGGGGCAAACACTCCAAAGGGCTATAGAACTATTGCAATTACAGAATTAGCAAAAATATCAAAACTTTTGCTCAAATCAGAACAAGATATGCAATTTGGCCTTCAAAGTAGATTTGCTGTTGCTAGAATATCCTCCACACTTAGAAACCTGGCATTGGAACTTGGGCGAATATCAAATGATATTAGATTAATGGCGTCAGGCCCTATAGCGGGTTTATCTGAGATTGGAATTCCTGCAGTTCATGCTGGTTCTTCCATAATGCCAGGTAAAGTAAATCCATCACTAGCTGAGTGTATGAATATGATTTGTTTTGATATAATCGGAAAAGATTCCACCGTAGCACTTGCGTCACAATCTGGACAGTTTGAGCTTAATGTAATGTTACCAGTAATGCTCAAGTCAGTGTTGGATGCTACAGACATGTTACGAAATTTTGTACCAATATATTCTAAAAATCTAATTGAAGGTCTCACTGCTAATAAGGAAAAACTTCGCGAATATATTGAAAATAGTCCAGTCATAGTAACACTTCTATCTCCGAAGATAGGATATCAGGTATCAGCTGATTTGTATAAAGAATCTCTTAAAACAGGAAAAACCATCAGACAACTGGTAATTTCAAAGGGATTGTTAAGTGAAAAAGAAGTAAAGACATTGTTGGGATAAAGATGGCAAAGGTTTGGATAGAAGCATATGGATGTTCTGCTAGCTTTGCAGATTCTGAAATGATATCAGGCTTGATTTTGAATGGAGGTCACACTCTTGCAGAAAGTGAAAAAGATGCTGACTTGAATATGATAGTTACTTGTTCAGTGAAAGATGCCACAGCAGATAAAATGGTACACCGAATAAAAAATCTAAAGTCAAAACCACTGGTGGTGGCAGGTTGCTTACCAAAGGCTGAACAATCAACTGTAGAAAAATTTAGTCCCAAAGCAAGCTTACTTGGACCGAATTCTCTTGGAAAGACATTGGATGTTATTGGATCTACATTAGGAGGGGTAAAGATAATTGAGCTTGAGGATTCGGATGTAAGTAAGATTGGTCTTCCCAAAGTCAGACTAAATCCAGCTGTAGGAATAATCGAAATAGCAAGCGGTTGCATGAGTGAGTGTACGTTTTGTCAAACAAAGATATCCAAGGGAGATTTACAAAGCTATAGGATTGGCGATATTGTACGTCAAGTAAGACACGAATTAGAAGATGGTTGTGTAGAAATATGGCTAACCTCAACTGATAATGGATGCTATGGGTTTGATATTGGAACCAATCTTGCGGAACTTGTAAGATCCGTTTCTGAAGTAAAAGGTGATTTCATGATAAGGGTAGGAATGATGAATCCCATGTATTTGCCACGAATTAAGGATGACCTACTAAAGAGTTTTACAAGTCCAAAAGTCTTCAGGTTTCTTCATATCCCTGTTCAGAGCGGTAGTGACAAAGTCCTAAGAGATATGAAAAGAGGACATACATCTAGGATATTTCTTGATACAAATTATTCTGTTAGAGACAAGTTTGGTAAATTTACAATTTCAACTGACATTATTGTAGGGTTCCCAACGGAGAAAGAAGAAGATTTTATGAAAACGTTGGACATGATCGAAGAAACAAAGCCAGATGTGATTAACCTCTCCAGGTATAGTCCAAGACCTGGGACAAAGGCTTCAGAGATGGAACAGATGGATGTCTCAGAGATCAAGAGCAGAAGTAAGATAGTATTTGACATGGCCAAGAGGATTTCGTTTGAGAGAAATAGCGAATGGATAGGTTGGGAGGGTGAAGTCCTATTTGATGAGGTTTCCAATGGTACCATAAAAGGGAGAAATTTTGCTTACAAGCAAGTTATTGTGGACGAACAAGTAAGGATTGGCCAAAAGGCTTGTGTTGAGATTTCAAGAGCCACGTCAAGTGGTTTGTATGGTATCTTAAAAAGCTAAATTTTTTAGATCGAAGCTTAGATCAAAACTAATCAACATAGTTTTTTAATCATTTTTGCAAGCAGAAGGAGAGTCATGGAATTTGATATGAAAGAGCCGGTTCTCGTTGTTGGTTTAGGAGGAGCAGGTTGCAAGCTTGCTTTGGAGGCAAAGAAAAAACTAGTGTGTGATTGCCTCCTAATCAGCCAGGATTCAAGAGATCTTAATCACGATGTTTCAAAGATTTTGATAAATACCAGTCCCATTCTCAATCCCTCTTCCTATCTGATAAGAGGGACCTCATTTGGAGCAAAGAGAATAATTGAAGAAAAAATGAGAGATTATTCAACTCTAATCATTATAGCCAATCTAGCGGGAAAATCAGGTGCTGCTTTGGCACCTGTTGTCTCTCAGATTGGCAAGGAATCAGGTAAGAGTGTACTTTCCTTTGGAATAATGCCGTTCAAATTTGAAAAAGATAGAATATTCTTCTCTGGAGTCTCGCTAAAGAGACTAAAGTCAAATTCTGACTGTACTGTAATAATAGATAACGATGCCTTACTTGAAAGTAACCCGGATCTTACTCCAGACATATGCAACATCATAACAAACTCGACCCTATTGCAAGTAATATCTACTTTAAGGGATTCACCTCTACCTCTTCACACCAGCATACTTTCAACTAGCAAAGATGTTTCAGATGTAGAGACCTCTCTTAGAGACTCCATTAAGATGCTTTATGAGGATGCCCCGCCAACTAGTATTAAGAGTACTCTAATGTATGTTGTAGGTGGAAGTAAAGTACCCGTAGGTGTTCTAAATTCCATGGTAAATACCATAGGTGGAATATTTTCTGATGATAGCACTAAAGTGAGTCTATCAATTACGAATGGCGATAATTCCAAAGTCGTCTTGCTTACCACAATTGAAGGTGAAACGCGTTTTGACAAATATGACCCGTTAGGGTTCATTCCAACACAAAACATTCTTGACTGGGATGAACCAGATTCAAGTGTAAAGATCGACCTCGACATAGAACAGATAGAATAAGATTTACTCTTTTTTCTGTTTCTTAGCTGATTTTAAGTCAGTACCTTTCTTTTCTTCCTTCTTTGGTTTTTCTTCTACTTTCTTTTCTTCCTTCTTTGGTTTTTCTTCTACTTTCTTTTCTTCCTTCTTTGGTTTTTCTTCTACTTTCTTTTCTTCTTGGTATTTTGAAACTAAAATGTTACCATCCTCGTCTTTTGCCATCTTGACTCTAATTTTTCTTGGTGGATGGCGGATCCCGCGTTCCCATACCAAATGACTTACATCTTCTTCTATCTTGATGTTTTCTGATTTCATATGTCTTGTAGCAAATTCGCGTATCATGTTTATAGCTCTCTTTGCCCTTTGGTTATTTGGAGATAGTAGTACTTTCCCTAAATTAATAGTGTAAATTCTCTCTAATGATTCCTCTGACAACTAACCCACCCTCACGTCTGTTCTGCGCCATTGTCTCCTCTTAGGATTAGTTCTTACTTTTCGCTTTGTCCTAACTATTATCCATGCTGGAACAGGTGAATTCTGCTTTAGTTTCTTCATTAATCTGTTCTTTCGTGGAGTTGACTTATGGGCAGCCATGAAAATTTGAAAATCTTGAGCTCTTTTTAAATGAATCTCAGAGATATGACCTATTTGGTGATATCTTAGTAACTATTTGTTTTAGCATTCTTGCTGATGCTCCCCATATGATGTGATCTTGAAACTTGAAAGTGTGCATTTCTTGAATTGATTTGTGTGATGGATCGTTATCATCCTCAATGCTATCAAGAAGCGTAAAAAGTGGTATCTTCAAGACAGAAGCAATTTCTGAATTTGGAACAATCGATGGAGTCTTATTAATTATAGTAACGAACGGTGTGATTTTAAATCCAGAGTTTAAAGTAGTTACGGGTTTAAGTTGACCAATTATTTCTGATCTAGATGTTTTAATCCCTAGTTCTTCGTCTGTTTCCCGGATTGCTGTGTCCAATAGATCTCCGTCTTCCTTTTTCCAAGTACCGCCTGGGAAGGAAATCTCACCTGCATGATGATTCATTGTTTTGGGCCGCTCAGTCATTATTATTGTAGGTTCGATTCCACAGATAATCACCATTACAGCCGCTAGTTTACTTTGAGAATCATTTTCAGCCTCTGGGCTTATGGGATTTGTCAATACCCGTTTGACTTCTTCAATATTCAACATTATATCAATGTAAGAAATTCTTATTGTCTGTTATGATTAAACAAAATGTAACACTACAGTACAAAATATTCTGCTTCAGGGTGATGTACTACTATGGCTGCTGTTGACTGTTCTGGGATTATCTGTCCTGCTTCAGTAAGTGTCATCCCAGACTGTTGGGCATCTAACAATTTCCATACCAGATAATGTTGAGATATATCAGGACAGCTAGGATATCCCCAGCTATATCTAAGACCTCTCTTATCTCCTATTTTCAATTCATCTCTAATCTGTTGATTAATCCAATCAGCCATTGCTTCCGCTGTTTCTACTGCCATACCATGCAAATAGTATGCATCTGTGTATCTGTCTTCTTTGTTCCATTTTTCTATCAATTCTGAGACTTTTGTTCCTACTGTAACAGCTTGGAAAGCAACCATATCATTTTGCCCAAAATAATCAGTAAGGCATAGGTGTTTTGATTTTGAAGAACGCGGAAATTCGAATGTTAGTTTTTCTCCATTAGGATGATCCACTACTAATTTCCCGCCTTCGTTATGACATCTAAAGTAACCATAAACTGCTCTTGGTTCGAATAATTTTTCTTGTAAAATTTTCTTTTTCCATTCCTCAAATAGAATTTCATGTTCTTCTTCTGATTCTTTAGCGGATTTACCTCTAACTCCCCAGGATAAAACAAATAATGATTTCTTGTTGATATATTGCCAAACTTTTTTTAGATCAATCTCTTCTGGACCAAGTCGAATTGGTGTATTAAATTTAGGAGGAGTAGGTGGTGTGTAGGGTAGAATTCCACTGTGTGGGAGTTCCTTTCCTTCTGTTTTTTCAACAACTGTCTCAGTCCATTTTGAAATTTTCTCTTGCCAATCATGCATAAATTTTTGTCTATCAGATGAAGTGAGTTTATCCATTGTTTTAAGACCATCAAACATTGTTTTGCAGTAGAAGACACCAGGTTTGTAAATTCCGCCATCCTTCGCAATTCTGTTGATATAATTACTGTTAATTGCTGCTCCTCCGCAGAGTACTGGAATTTCCATGCCATTTTTTCTCGCATGTTCTACAAAGTACTGCATCTGTTTTGATGTCGATACTAGAAGTGCAGATAGTCCTATTGCGTCAGCATTTACTTCATTAATCTTTTCAAGGAATTTTTGCAATGGGACTTGCTTTCCAAGATCATATACTGAATATCCATTATTTTCAAAAATTGTTTTTACCAGATTCTTTCCTATATCGTGAACATCTCCATAAACAGTTCCAAGAACTAATTTTCCTTTACTTGTTCCGGCCTCTTTTAAGAGATACTTCTCAAGCTCTGCCACTGCGGCTTTCATACATTCAGCAGACTTGAGCACAAAAGGTAGAATCAATTCACCAGAACCAAATTTATCCCCAACTTCCTTCATCGCAGGTAAGAGATTGTCATTTAGCGTCTGAATAGCAGCAGAATGTGTGACTTCTTTTGATGCATCAATTACCATGACACCATTTTTATCTATTAAATTAAAATTGCCAGAAATTTTTTCCGCTATAGCATTAACAACATCATTTTCTATACCATCACGTAATCTGTTTACGATTCTGAAGTTTGATCTTTTACCAGCAGGCCATGAAGGATCTACATCTACTTTTTTTGAGGTTGTTTGAACTATACCTTTTACATTCTCGAAATATGTTATGTAATCAGCCAAGGAATTGGGATGGTTGTTAAAGATTAAGTCTTCTGCAAGTTTTCTTTCCTTCTCATCAATTTCTGTATAAGGGATGACATCTTTTGGATTAATTATGACAGTATCAAGACCTGCTTTGACAGCATGATATAAGAAAACAGCATTCAGTATCTTTCTTGCGCGTGGTGCTAGACCAAAACTAACATTACTCAATCCGAGAGTTGTAAAGGATTTTTGAAATCTTTTTTTAACAAGACGTATTCCCTCTATAGTGTTTTTACCCGCATCTTGGAATTCAGTTTCTCCAGTGGCTAAAGTAAAAGTCAAGACATCAAAAATGAATTGGTCTTCACGTAGACCATACTTTTTTCCTGTTTCAAATAATAGTTCTGCTGTTTCAAGTTTTTCTTGAGGAGTCTTTGCCATTCCTTTTGGTCCTATACACATTGCAACTGCTGGAACACCATACTTTACCATTAGAGGAGCAAGTGAATGAAATCTACTTCCATCACCTTCTAAATTGATTGAGTTAATGATTGGTTTTCCTGGAATTTGTTCGAGTGCTGCCGCAATTACTTTTGGTTCCGTAGAATCAATCACCAGTGGTGCGTCAATTTCTAAGCTAAGTAATTTCACAAGTTTTTTCATAAATTCAAGTTCATCAGACCGCTCAGTTGTTGCAACGCAAACATCTAAACAATGAGATCCATCATCAACTTGATCTCTTGCAAGTTTGACAAGTTCTTCAAAATTTTCACTCAGAACGCATTCTTTTGCCTTTTTAGAACCTTGAGCATTTAGTCTTTCTCCAATTATTAGCGGTGGCGGGTCTTGTCTAAGGTCTACTGCTTTTAATGCAGAACTCACTCTAGGAATTTTCAACGATATTGTTTTCAATCACTTTTTCTAAATACCTAGCGCTTATTTTTTGATGCCTTTTCGTCAATTACTTTTCTTAATAATGATATATGGTCATGATTCGTACCACAACATCCTCCAATAATCCTAACCTTTGGATATTGTACCAAGAAATCAGTCATAACTTTGGCCATTTCCTCCGGTGCCATTTTATAAACTGCCCTACCAGCTTGGTTTTCAGGCATTCCTGCATTTGGTACAACAAGTAGCGGCAGTTCATCTTGTTCATTAAGCCATTGTATACTCGGGATCATTTCTTCTGGACCTGTCGAGCAATTCAGCCCAAATACATCAACACCCATGTCCGACACCGTAGTGTATGCAGCTTGAATGTTTGTTCCAAGAAGCATCTTGCCATATTTGTCTAATGTTACATTTGCAATGATTGGTACATTTTTTCTAG
>Ga0335085_10016435_pt1 | contig 10694 bp, 9 predicted proteins | sample Lox_Sample_45_FD_206712 | JGI IMG/M metagenome (GOLD analysis project Ga0335085, IMG submission 206712) | Soil microbial communities from Loxahatchee National Wildlife Refuge, Florida, United States - Lox_Sample_4.5 | ecosystem: Environmental > Terrestrial > Soil > Wetlands | place: USA: Florida... | reverse complement strand
CGCCCCACGGTCTCCTGGAACTCGCGCACCATGTCGGCGGGAACGGCGGTGAGGTCGATGACCACGATGGCGACCCGGGATGGCCCGGCCGCGAGCACGGCGGCGCGCGCGTAGAGCCTGTCGCGCTCGCCGACATACCCCTCCACGGGGTAGGCGATGTCGATCGCGGACTTGCCGGCACCGGCGAGGAAAGACGCGTTGCCGCTCATCGGGCCGCGACTCCGATCATGTCGACGGCTCCTGCCACGATGGCGTCTTCCGCATGCCCCCGCTGGATCGGGCTGCCGTTCACCTCGTGCGTCGGCCGGTCGTAGGCCTCGTCGTCGGCGATGTAGCCGATCCGGTCGTTGACGATGGAGATCAGCACCGTGTTCGCCAGTGGCGATTCCCTGCGCAGCCGCTGGTAAATGCGGGTGACGACCTCTCCGGACACGCCGACGAAGGCGATCTGCCCGACCATGAGCAGGCCGAGGCGCAGGTCAACGAAGGGGACGTCTTCCTGCCGCATGTCCTCCATCACGTCGACGCCCCGCTTGACCGGGCAGCTCACCACCCGTTCCGCGGCACGCACCCGCACGGCGGAGGTCAGCGGGGTGATCGACTGCGCGACCCGCACCGCCTCCGCGCCGACGATCAGGCCCTGCGCTTCCATGGCCTGGTAGGCGAATTCGTCCGGCGCGCCGGGCACGCGCTCGAGGCAGACACGCGGTGCCTGGTCGCCAAGCGGCCCGGGGGTGAACAGGGCCACCACGTCGTCGCCGAGATAGCGCTCGACATGCCGGGTTGCCGCGCCGGCCAGGTCGCCGCTGATCTCGCCGGTGCCTAGCGTTACCGTCGAGTGCACGGCGTAGTTGACGACGACCGCGATCGGCGTCCCGTCCAGTGCTTCGAACCTGACGACCCAGACCGTCTTGTCGGAGGGCGCCTGCGTGTTGTACCCGAGGCGCCACTTGCCGCCGGAGTATTCGTCGCGGTTCACGTTGACATCGGCGCTGCCGGTGCCGAGACCGACCCTGGCCGGCCTCGCCGACGCCCTGGCCTGCCGGAGCGCGTCAAGCATCGTGTCGTAGACGTATCCGGTGTACGCCGCCACCTCGGGGCCGCCGCCGTGCGCCAGCGACCCCGGCGAGACGAGCCCGATCCGCGGCGCGTTGTGCGAGTGCGTCGCGGTGATGAAGACATGGTCGCGGGGAATGCCGAGCTCGGCCTCGATGCGCTCGCGCACATCGGTCATGTCACCGGCTTCGATCAGGTCACACGAAACGAGTGCGGCTTCCTCCGTCCCGTCACTCAGCAAAAGCACGCGGAGAAACAGCGGATCATGGACTCCGGAGAACGTGCCGCCGCCCATCGGATTGAGCGCGGTCAGGTTCTCCGGGGTGATGTCGGCCCTCGCGGCGCCGACATGAAGGGTATTCATCGGTTGCGTGATTCCTATCCGTTGACGGCGCGCCGGCGGAAATCGGCGACGTCCGGGAATGGCGGCGGCAGGTCCGGCTGAAGATCGACCTGGAACGCGTTAAGCAGCATGGCGAGCATCACGAAATTGCCCAGGCAGCCGATCAGGTCGACGAGGCCGTGCTCGCCCCACCGGTCCAGTGCCGCCGCGAAGGTCTGGTCGCCGACGAAGTGATCCACGAGCACCGCGTTGGCGAACCGGTACAGCAGGTCGTCGTCGTAGTCAGGGAAGTCGGGAGGCTCGCCGTCCGCCAGGCGCCGCACCGCCGCGGCGTCGATGCCGCAGTCGACCGCCTTGCCCGCATGCGCGTTCCATGAGTGCTGTGCGTCGAAGCGGCGCGCCGCGACGAGCAGCGCTAGTTCGCGCAGCCGTGGCGAGAGCGCGGACGAGCCCATGCAGTAGGTGCCGAGCGCCTCCGCCAGGTCGCCGAACCGGGGGCTGCGCAGCAGCACCTGGAAGGGACCTGGCACGCCGCCGCGCCCGCGGGAGATCCGCTCGGCAAGTTCGGCCTGCTCCGTTGTCATCTCGTTCAGTGGTCCCAGGCGCATCAGCCGGTAGTCCCGCCTTCGGTCAGTCCTGAGAGCACGCGGCGCTGCAGGAGGATGTAAACGATCATGAGCGGCAGGCTTGACAGGATCACGTGCGCGAACACGAGGTTCCAGCGGACGCTCATCAGCGACGAGGACGCGAACTGGAAGAGCGTGAGCGGGAGGGTGGCCCGGCTCTGGCCCTGCAGCAGGAACAACGCGAAGAAGAAGTCGTTCCACACGTTGATGACAAGCAAGATGCCGCCGGTGAAGAGCACCGGGGCGAGCAGCGGCAGGATCATCCGCCAGTACACCTGCCATTTGCTCGCGCCGTCGATCTGCGCGGCCTCCTCGTAGTCAGACGGCAGCGACCTGATGAAACCTGTGGCAAGGAAGATGACCACGCCCAGCCTGGTGCCGGCGATCGTCAGCATGTACCCGGCCCGGCTGCCGTTCAGCCCGAGGTGGGTCAGGATGTAGACCGTCGGGATGATCGCGGGCGGCAGCAGGATCGACAGCGAGGACGCGTAGTAGGCGAAGCGCAGCGAACGGGAGCCCGACCGGGCATAGGCCCACGCGGCCATCGAGCCGAACAGCAGCACCGCGAGGATGGTCGGGACCCCGACAAGCAGGCTGTTCTCCAGGCCGGCGAAGTAGGTGCCCTGATGGATGACGGTCGAATAGTTCGCGCCCGCGCTCCACTGCTTCGGCCAGCCGAGCGACAGGACGCCCGACTCGCTGTCGCTCTTGAACGAGTTGACGAGCAGCGTCCAGAACGGCACGACGATCCACGGCAGCGCGAAGAGCGACAGGAGCGTGTAGCGCAGCCCCGTCCGCAGCCGAGGCCGGCGTCGCGTGCCTCGCCGAACCCTGATTCGCGCGGTGGTCATACCGGTACCTCCCGCCGACGGAGCCAGGCCATCAGGGGCACCGCGGTCCCGATCGCCAGGAGCGAGACCACAAGGCTCAGCGCGCTGGCGGTGCCGAAGTAACCGTGCCCGTACTGCCCGTACACCGCGATGTTGAGCACGGTCGTCGCGTCGCCGGGCCCGCCGCCCGTCGTCGACATGATGACGTCGAAGGCACTGAGCGCGCCCACCAGCGTGACCACCACGTTGAACGTGAAAGACGGTGCGAGCAGCGGGAACTTGATCGACCAGAAGCGCCGCCAGGCGTTCGCCCCGTCAATCGTCGCCGCCTCGATCACCACTCGCGGTATGCGGCTGAGCCCCGCGATGTACACGAGAGTGACCAGCCCGGTCCACTTCCACGCGTCGATCGCGGCGACAGTGATCAGCGACGAGACGTTGTTCCCGAGCCACGAATAGTGGAAGCCGCCCGGCACCAGAGCCGACACGAAGGCGTTGAACGGCCCTTGCGGGCTCAGCACCGCCGCCCAGATGTAGCCGGCCGCGAGCGGCGAGATGAGCACGGGGATGAAGAAGATCGACCGGAACACCGAGTTGACCCGGTTCGTCTGCTGCAGTGCCGTCGCCAAGGGCAGGCTGACGACGTTCTGCACCACCATCGACGTGATCGCGTAGACCACCGTGACGACGATGGCGTGCCGCAGGATCCCCAGTTCATTGACCAGCCGGAAGTTGCCGAGCCCGGTCCAGCGGATGGTGCCGCTGTAGCCGGTCCAGTTGAGGAACGCGAAGACGCAGTTCGCGGCGAAGGGGCCGGCGAAGAACACGAGCACAAGCGCGATCGACGGCAGCGCGAACCACAGGTGGTGGCCGCGGCGGAAAACGCGGCGGAGGCCCGCGCCGCCCGCGCGTCCCGCCAGCCCGCCGCGACCTGTCTCGTCTCCGGCCCCGCCGGGGCGGTCCGACTGGACCGCCCCGGCGGGCGTGGATTGCACGGTCACCGGCTAGCTCACTGGCCGGCGGCCGCGGCGGCCTGAAGGTATTCGGTCTGCAGCTTGTCCGCACCGGCCTGCGGCGATAGCTGCCCGGCGAGGACCTCGCCGGCCGGGATGTCGCCGATGCCGGGAATCCGCGAGGTGAACGTCAGCGTGGCGCCCGCCTTGTACGCGTTGTAGATGTCCTGCCACAGGCCCTGCATGGCCGGGAGCGTCGCACCGGAGAGCGTCGGGACCGTGCCGGCCTCCTTGACGTAGTTCGCGTAGCCGGCGCCGGTCGCGAAGTTGATGAACTGCACGGCCGCGCGCTCCTTGTCCGTGTTGCCGGTCTTCGGCACGTAGAAGGTCCCGAGCGGTGTCGGCTGGAAGTCGGCAACCGGCGACGTCGCGGAGACCCCGACGAATCCGATCGTCGCGTCGACCTTCGCGGTGTCGCCGTTCGCGTCCCCGTCCAGCAGAGCGACGCTGTCGCTGATCTGCGGAACCATGGCGGTCGTCCCGGCCAGCAGGTCCTTCATCGACTGTTCCCAGGTCGCGGTCGTCGCGTCCTTGTTGAAGCAGCCGGAATTCTTCAGCGACTGGTAGGCGGTGAGTCCCGCCACGAACGGCCCGTTTGCGGCGTTCAGCGTCGCCTTCTTGCTGAGGATGGAGTCGTCATACGCGCCGTTCTTGTTGTACTCGGCCAGGTAGTTCCACGACGAGAGGATCTGCGGCGGGAAACCCGAGCCGCCGGCCTGGAAGATCGGCGACACGCCGGGAACCTTCGCCTTCAGCGTGGTGCAGTCGGCGGCGAGGTCGGCGTAGCTCTTCGGCGGCTGGAGGCCCGCCTTCGCCAGGACCTGCTTGTTGTAGAAGATGCCGGAGACGCCGGGGAAGCCAAGGGTGACCGCGTACGTCTTGCCGTTGTCGCTGCCGGAAAACTGCGCGAGCGAGCCCTCCTTCTTCACGAACGGGAGGCTAGTCAGGTCCACCATGTTCTGCGTGCCGTTGAGCGCGAGGAAGTCGGTCAGGTTGCCATGCCACTCGAGAATGTCCGGCCGGGCTCCGGTCGCCCACTTCGACTGAACCGTGTCGGGGAAGGAACCCGGCGGGATGTCCACCAGCGAGATCGTGTTGCCCGAGTATTTCTCATACGCCTTGTAGAGATCCGTGACCGCCTTGGGGTCGGCGGCGTTGTGCCAGAGCGTGAGGGTGACGCCCTTCGGCGCTGTGCCCGTCAGGGGGTTGTCGGACGCGGACTGTGACGAGGTGCCGCCACCGGAGGAACACGCGGCCACCGCCGCGGCCACCGCGAGCGCGGCGGCGGCAGAGACCGTCCGGCTGATCCGTCTGTTCACGTTGATTCCTTCTGCGTTGAAGTTAAGGGGTTGCTCTGAAGTTCTGCTGCGACGTGGCTCGCATCGGGCGCCTTGGCGGCACACTAGGTCGGCCTCGGCCGGTTGAAAGGGCCCCTTGCCGCATGCTCATGTTTCGCGGGCCGGGCCTGGCGTCATCGGGGCGGCCGCAAGCAGCCGGCCCGCCCAGGGCATGGCAGGCCCCGGACACAGGGCGCTGAGCAGGGAAATCGCGTTAGGTGCGAGCCGTATGCCGATTGCCTGGTGGTGGCGGAGCGCGGCGCGACAGGCAGGCCGAAGGCCGTGAATTATGCGCAAGCGCTGTGCAGAATGAGGTCACCGTTAGATCACGGCCGTGGCGCGAAGCCCCCCGTCACCGACCAGGCCGAGGGCGACCGCGAGCCCGCCGAGCACCTCGGCCCGCTCGCCATGCTGTGCCCGCAGTACCGCCAGCCCGGCCGCCGCTGTCGGCTGGCAGTGCCGGTCGATCGAGTCCTTGAGGCCGGTAAGCAGCGCCTCGCCCGCGACGCCGAGGGTACCGCCCACCACGATGGCCGCCGGGTTGAGCACGTTGATCACGCCGTAAATCGCCCGGCCCGCCTTCCAGCCCGCGTTGTAGAGCAGGGACTGCGCCTCCGGGTCGGCCGAGACGAGGAAGCGGCGAATCTCCGCGGCACCGAACCCCGGATGGGTCCTGCGCACGGCGGCGGACACCCTTTCGATGGAGAGCAGCGTCTCTAGGCAGCCCCGGTTCCCGCAGACGCACCACTCCCCCTCCTCGCGCAACCGGAAGTGCCCGATGTCACCGGCCATGCCGCCGCTCCCCCGGTGCAGCCGCCCGCCGATCATCAGGCCGACGCCCACGCCGGTCGACAGCTTGAAGAAGATGAAGTCGCTCAGCCCGCGCGCCGCGCCGAAGGCGGCCTCGCCGAGCGCCCCGAGGTCGGAGTCGTTCATCACCAGCACCCGCTGGGTCAGCCCCGCCAGCCCGGTTTCCCGCGCGATGTCCAGGTCCGCGTATCGCTTGACCGGCCTGCCATCCGTGGTCACAAGCGTCGGCAGCCCGACGACCGCGACATCTACCGGCCGACCGGCCACCTTCTGGTCGGCGAGCACGGCCGTCACGAGCGAGGCGGCCGCCTGGAGTCCCTGCCGCGCCGTCGGTGCCTGCTCGGCCGCCGTGAAGCGCTCGGCGACGATCGTGCCCCGGGGGTCGCCGACCGCGACCCGCACGTGCCTGCGACCCACGTCGACGGAGATGGCGAGCGCGGCGCGGGACGCGAGCGTGAACCGCTCGGGCGGCCGGCCCTTGCCCTGCGCCTGGTGCGAGTGGTCCGCCCGGTTGCAGTGTCGCAGTGTCCCCTCCTCGAGCAGTTCGGCCACGATGCTCGCCACCGTGCCGCGGGACAGCCCCGTCGACTGCTCCAGGTTGGCCCTGCTCGCCGCCCTCAGCTCATGGCAAGCCTCCAGGACGCGCTGCCGGTTGACGTCGCGTATCGTCTCGGCCGCCGCCCTCGGCTGCTCCGGAAGACCCATCGGCACTCCCTGTGTCTTTCGTCGAGCCTGCCTCGCCAAGCTCGCGCCGGCCGGTACCACGCGGCCGGACACATCACTTTAACCACGCCAAGCGGACGGCGGGCGCGGGACAAATGCCGCGACGCTCGGTGAGCCCTGTGGACGTCGGGTGACGGGCTACTGAGGGCGGGCGAGGGTGTCGAAGGCCTGCTCGACCAGGTCCGGCAGCTCCGCGGTTCCGCCGGTTTCGACCCAGGCGAGGATGGCGGTGGTCGCCGCAGCCAGGCAGGCCGCCACCATGACCCGGGTCTCGAAGCCGCGGCGCGGGTCATCCTGGCCGGCTCCGAGGGCCTGCAGGATGAGCTGCTGCGTGGCGATCTGGTCCGCCCACAGGCGGTCGCGGAGCGCGGGGGTGGCGACGATGAGCTTGATCTGGTCGAACAGGGTGTCGCGGTCGGTGTCGTAGATCAGCCTGAGCCCTTCAACCAGTACCGTGCGGATCCGGCGGATGACTGGCCAGGTGTCCGGGGTCTGGGAGATAGCGCTGGCGATCAGGGGGTCGTAGCCGTCAGACAGGGCCACGTCCTCCTTGGCGGGGAAGTACCGGAAGAACGTCATGTGCGACACCCCTGCCGCAGCGGCGATCTGCTCGACGGTGGTGGCGTCGTATCCCTGCTCGCGGAACAGCCGCAGCGCGCTGGCGCGGATGCGGTCGCGGGTGACGGCCTTCTTCCGCTGCCGCCAGTCCGGCTCCGGTTCTGTCACACGGGCTATCGTCGCGCACCGGTGCCCGGCGTCGCGCTCGCGGGGTCCCGCGCGGCGGCCGTGCCGCCAGGGGCCGTGCGGCCGGGGAGGTAGCGCAGGCTGGTGAGGACGGCGACGACGACGGCCGCCGCGCAAATCAGCATCACGATGCTCATGCCATGCAGGAACGCCGTTCCCGCCGCGGCTCGCAGGGCGGAGCCGCCGGACGGCAGGCGGCCGGCGACCTGCACCGCCTGGGTGACAGAGGCCCGCGCCGCGACGGCATCCCCCGCGGGCAGCGCGGCGAGGGCGGGCGCCAGGTCGCGGGCGTAGGTCGCGGACAGGACGCTGCCGAGCACCGCGACCGTGATCGCCCCGCCGGCGTTGCGCAGCGCGCTGTTCACCGAAGCGCCGATGCCCGCCTCCTCGCCGCCCGCCGCGGTCATGACCGTATTCATCGCGGCACCGATCGACGCGCCAGTACCGAGCCCGCACAGCGCCAGCCCCGCCGCTACCGCGCCGTAGCCGGTACCCAGGCGGACCTGGCTGAGCACGGCAAGTCCGGCTGCCACCACCGTAAGGCCGGCGGCAACGGTCACCCTGGTACCCGATGCCCGCGCGACCGGGCTGGCCGCGCCGCCCCCGGCGAGCAGGCCGCCCATCATCGGCAGCAGCCGCAGCGCCGCGCTGACCGGGTCCTCGCCGAGCACGCTCTGCAGGTACTGGGGCGCGGTGAACAGGATCCCGTACAGCGCCACTGACACGGCGACCGTGGCGACCGTGCCCCACGTGAACCGCTTGTCGGCGAACATCGCCGGGTCGATGACCGGGTTCGCCGCACGGCGCTCGCGAGCCAGGAAGGCGGCGAGCAGCACCGCGGAACCGGCGAGCAGCAGCCAGGTGGCCGCCGCCGTCCAGCCGCGCTCCGGGCCGCTGATGAAGCCCCAGACCAGGCAGGTGACCGCCGCGGGCGCCAGCAGCGCGCCAGCGACGTCGAGCCGCGCGGCGGCGGGGTTGCGCGACTCGGGCATCAGGACCGCGCCCGCGACCAGGGTCACGCAGACGGCGGGCACGTTGATCCAGAACACGGCGTGCCACGAGAAGTGCTGCAGCAGCAGCCCGCCGAGGACCGGCCCGAGCGGCAGGGCCAGCGCGATCGCCGCGGTGAGGATGGCGATGGCCGCCGGACGGTCCTCATCACCGAACGCGGCGGAGACGACCGCGAGCGACAGCGGGAACACGATCCCCGCGCCAAGACCCATCAGCGCCCGCGCGGCGATGAGCTCGCCCGCCGAGACCGACAGCGCGCACCACAGCGACGCCGCGAGGAACACCGCCAGCCCCGCCAGCAGCAGCCGCTTGCGGCCGAGCCGGTCACCGGCGATTCCGGCGGGCAGCATGACGCCGGCGAAGACGAGCGAGTAGGCGTCCACTAGCCATTGCAGGTCCGCGGTGCCCGCGTGCAGCGCCGCCGAGATAGCCGGCAGCGCGATGTTCAAGATCGTCAGGTCCAGGTTCACCACGACCACTGAAAGGCACGTGACGCCCAGCATCCACCATCGTCCTGCCCGCATGCTTGCTCGCCTCCTAATGTTAGTAGCTAACATGTTAGCAGCTAACATTACGGAAGGCAGAGCAGCCCCTGGCCGGGGGTGGGACGTACCGGCCAGGGGCTGCTCTTCTTTTCCGCTAGCGTGCGTCGTCGCCGGCGGAGCCTAGGGAAGGTAGCTGAACGGCTCGAAGACGTGGCTGTAGTACCAGGTCGGCTGGGCGACGCCGGAGCAGCTGCCCGCACCCTTCGTGCCGGGGCAGCTCCCGTTGTCGCGCTGCAGCGCCCACACCGAGATCTCGCCAAGGCCGTGGAGCGCCGCCCAGATCGCGAACGCAGGCGCCTGCGCCGTGGTGAAGGTCTCTTCGGTGCCGAAGTCGTCGATGCCCTGCATCTGGGTGACGCCGATCATCCCCCACAGCGCGCGCGACGACAGGCCCGGGTACAGGCTGGCCAGCTGGCCGTGCAACGCGGTGGCCGCGCTCTCGGCGTCGGTCAGCATGTTCTGCGTCGTGCCGTACCAGTAGTCGAAGGTCATGACGTTGACCGTGGAGATCTTCGCGCCCTCGGCGACCGCGTCCTGCAGTACGCCAAGTTCGGCCGACGGCAGGCCGGTGGCGAACGTCGGCAGCGTGTAGGAAAACTCGATGTGCTTGCCGTGCTGCGCGGCCCACGCCTCGGTTTCCGCGATGGCCTGGTTGCGGCGCTGGATGGCGGCCGTATCGGACAGCGAGTTCTGCTCGATGTCCAGGTCGATCCGCGGCACGTGGTAGGCGGTGATCAGCGACTCGTACACCTTGGCGATCGCGTCGACGCTGGTGCAGCTGTCGGCCAGCTCGGTGCCCGTGGTGTCGGCGGTGTACCCGCCGAACGACGGGATCACGTTACCGCCCGCCGCCTGCACCGCCGCGATGTCGGCGCCGAAGCTGCCGGCCGCGGTGGCGGAGACCGGCGTGGCCGTGCTCCCGTTCCAGTAGGCGTTGCACGAACCGGGCTGGTCGGTCTCCAGGAAGGCGAGGGACAGGTACTTCGCGCCGGAGGCGGCAGACAGCTGGGCAAGACTGCCGTCGGCGCTGTCCCAGGACTCGAAGTAAGGCGCGTACACGTGCGGGGGAAGAGCGGAACGGACTTCGGCGCGGGCAGGCGCGGCGGCCGCGGTGCCGGCCACAGTGCCGGTCACTGTGGCAGCAACGGCCAGCGCGGCGAGGCAAACGGAGAGGGGGCGGCGTCTCAACGTGCGGATCCCTTCGGCTAGGTCGCGGAAGGCAATCAAATAAGAAAGTTTCCTATTGATTGTCCGAGCAGAGATTATTCCCGTCACCGAGCCAGCGTCAAGGGTTACCGAACGCGGGGCAGCGAGCCAGTCGTCCTGCGTGACGATCACCCTCGCTGAGCAGCACAGACGCGCGTTACAGCATGTAAAGTGACATCCGACCCGGTTCGCCTGGAGGTTTACGGACTGTGTGAATGATTAGGTTGCGCGCCTGGGGCTCCCGGCAGCCTGACCCAACTGGCAGAATCGGGACGATACCTGTGGCCTCTCCAACGACGACGACACCCCACAGGGGACGGTGAATGGACCAGCTAACGATCATGCGCAGCTTCGTCGGCGTGACGAAGTCCCGCAGCTTCAGTCAGGCCGCGCGGCAGCTCGGCATCTCCGGCTCCCTGGTGTCCAGGCACGTCGCCGAGCTCGAGCGGG
>Ga0335085_10016433_pt1 | contig 10695 bp, 11 predicted proteins | sample Lox_Sample_45_FD_206712 | JGI IMG/M metagenome (GOLD analysis project Ga0335085, IMG submission 206712) | Soil microbial communities from Loxahatchee National Wildlife Refuge, Florida, United States - Lox_Sample_4.5 | ecosystem: Environmental > Terrestrial > Soil > Wetlands | place: USA... | reverse complement strand
CCAGAGCGAGCGATATTTTCAAGCGCGTCTTTCATGCGATTGTCGTTCATTTTCCGCTCCTTCGGTGCGAAGCACCAAGCAGGCCGCGCAATCGTTCACGCGCCGCGTTCAGCATCCACTTCACCGCGCCAATCGCTGTGCCGGATTCCTTTGCCATTTCGGCTTCGCTCATTTCGAGAAAATATCGTTGCACGATGACGGCTCTCTGCCTCGGCGACAACTTCTGCATCGCATCCCAGATTTGATTTTGGAACTCGATGGATTCCACCTGCGCCTCAACCGACTCGACTTTAGCTGCTAATTCCACAAATATAGTTTCGTCCTCTTCGTTTCCCACCTGAACCTGCCGCGCGGACTTTTGCATCGCCTTCACCGACGCGTTGACCACGCTCCGCATGAACCACGGCTCGAATGGACGCGTCGCATCAAACCCGCGAATGGCGTGAAATGCCTGGATAAAAGAATCCTGTACAATATCCTCAGCCAGCCCGATGTCCCGCGCGATCAGGTAGGCTGTGCGCACAGCCTTCACTTGATGACGATTCACGAGGAACTCCAGTCCGCTGATGTCGTCGTTTTTGAGTAGCTGAATGGCTTGTTTTTCGTCCATTATCTTCTACTATATATATCCAATCATAATCCAAAAGGTTGGGGGGCTTGTGGATGTGCATACAAACATGTCAGGCAAGTTGCTTCCTTACGCCGTCCACGACGGCTGGAGTAGTCTCTTTAATACGGGAAATTAGGCGCAAGAACAAACTAAATTTTCAATCTGATGTTATTATCATGAGGAGGAAATTTGAGTTAAGTTCACTTGGGATATGACCGATGTCTTTCTTGAAGAAACTTGGGATTGTCTGTGCTGTCTCGGTGGGGATGGGCATCCTTGTTCTCATAATTGGTAATCTGCTCGCAAATGGTGACTTTATCCAATGGGAACCACTTGGCAAACCACCTGAAACGATAACGAAAATCGTTGGAACGACGATGCATTCAGTCACTGTGGAAACAAGCTCCAATATGCTTTACACTCGCGATGTATCATCGCCTGATAATAGCTGGGGAGAATCAACAGAAATCCCAATTGATCAATTTTCTGACCATTTTCAATGCAATAAGCCTGAGCTTACAAAAGGAATGGTTGACATTCAGGAATCTTGTTTACTTGATCCTAGCGGTGAAACAGAATCTATTTTTGCGCTCAGAAATGATGGCAATATATACATGTGGCATGGTAAAAGAGGGCTGGGTGAATGGGGCTGGATGACTATTTTGTGTTTTCCATTTGGTGCAGTTATAGGCTTTATTGGTTCCTTGATTTATTTCTTTACTAGCTGGCTTATAAAATTGCCTTAACAAGGAGCAATTATGCATTCCCGACGCGCACTTCTCTACATGCCCGGCGACGACTGGAACAAAATAAATAAAGCGCTCACTTTCGGCGTGGACTGCATCTGCATGGACATGGAGGACGGCACCGCGGTCAACCGCAAGGCGGTGGCCCGCTCCGCCATTGCCCGCGCCCTGCAGGAACTGAAATTCGGCAAATCCGAGAAACTGGCGCGCATCAACAGCGTCGGCTCGGGGTTCGAGAAGGACGACCTCGAGGCGGTGCTGCCTCATCATCCCGACGGGATCGTGATTCCCAAGATGGAATCGCTCGATCAGATTAAATGGGCGCATGGACTCATCGAAGCGGCGGAGCTGGCGAACGGCTGGGGCGTGAACTCCATCCGCATGCTGGTGGGGGTCGAGACCGCCAGGGGCATCATCAACTTAAAGGAGTTTGCCTCGCATCCGCGCCTCGATGGGCTGATCTTCGGTGCCGAGGATTACGCCGCCAGCGTCGGCGCGACCCGCTCAAGGACAGGGATGGAGGTGTTGACGGCGCGCACTACTGTTCTGATGCACGCCGCCGCGAACGGACTGCAGGCCATCGACATGGCATTCATCGACTTCCGCGACACGGTCAACCTGCGGGTGGAGGCAATGCAAGGCGCACAGATGGGATTCACCGGCAAGCAGATCATCCACCCCTCGCAGGTGCAGCCCGTGCAGGAGGCGTTCACTCCCGGCGATGAGGAGATTGCTTACGCCAAACGTGTGGTGGATACCTTCGAGGCACACCAGAAGGAGGGAGCCGGCGCCTACGAGTTGGACGGCAAGATGATCGACATGCCGCTGTTCAAGATCGCGCAGAATGTGCTCGACCGGGCGAGGGCGGCGGGGAAGGCCGATGCCTGACACTGCCAAAGACTTTCCCTGAGTGCGGCTCAAGCCAATTTCAGAGTAAAATTATTTCAATTAGTCTTGCCACACCTGCACGTGCAGGTGTGGTGTTTATAAAACGGGAGAGACATTGTTATCCATCCTCTACGGCCTGTTGTCTGCACTCTCGTGGGGCGGAGGCGACTTCATCGGCGGCCTGGCCAGCCGCTCCGAAAAAGCGGTGCGTGTCGTCACACTGGCGGAGATCGCCGGCATCGTGCTGCTCTTCGTGCTGAAAATCTTCATCCCTGAATCGGTGCCGCCGCTCCAGGTCTGGCTGGTCAGCGGACTGGCCAGCCTGCTCGGCACCGCAGGAATCATCATGCTGTGGGTATCACTGGCCACCGGGCAGATGAGCATCGCCGCACCGGTCTCGGCCCTGATGGCCGCCATCATCCCGATAATCGTCAGCAGTTTCACCGAGGGATTCCCCGGGTGGCTGGCGGGAGTGGGCATCCTCTTCGCACTCGTCTCCATCTGGCTGATCTCGCAGGATGAGAAAGCCTCCCACCTCGAGCGTCTGAGCGACCTCAGCCTGCCATTGTTATCAGGTGTCGGTTTCGGGCTGTACTTCGTGTTGATGCACACTGCCACGCATGAATACACCCTCTGGCCGCTGATCGCTGCCCGCGCGACGTCCATCCCGCTGCTGGTCGCCTACGGGCTGATCACCCGCCAGCCTCCGCTGCCTCGGCGTCCACTTTGGCCGCTGGTCTCGCTGGGCGGGATTCTCGATATCGGCGGCAATGCTTTCTATGTGCTGGCGGGGCAGGCCGGGAGGCTGGATATCGCGGCGGTGCTGGGGTCGCTTTACCCGGCCTCCACTGTCCTGCTGGCGGCGATTGTTCTCAAGGAACGCCTCAACCGCACGCAGACGCTGGGGGTCCTTGCCGCGCTGCTGGCAATCCTGCTGATGTCGATATAAAATAAAACAACGAGGAAAAACAATGCCAAAATACCGCATCATCGCCAACCCCATCGCCGGCCATGGAAACGGAGCCAAAGCCATCCCGATCGTTGAGCGGAATCTAAAAGCCCTCGGCGTCAACTTCGACCTGGTTCGCACCGAGAGGGTCGGTCACGCCATCGAACTGGCGCGCGCCGCCGCGCTGGAAGGAGTCGAAGTGGTCGTGGCCTCCGGCGGTGACGGGACGGTCAACGAGGTGCTCAACGGACTGATGTCCGCGCGCGCGGCGGGGAAGGTCGCCGCGCTGGGCGTGATCCCTGCCGGGCGGGGCAATGACTTCTCCTACTGCAAAGGAATTCCGGAAGACATTGAATCTGCCTGCAAGGTGCTGCAGGCAAATCAGCGCCGCAAGGTGGATATCGGCCTCATCCGTGGCGGCAAGGTAAAGGGTGAGCGCTACTTCGGCAACGTGGTGGGAGTTGGTTTCGACGCGATCACCACCATCGAGGTGTCGAAGATGCCGCGCTGGGGAGGCTTCCTCAGCTTCCTGGCGGCGGTGCTCAAGACCATCTTCCTGTATTACAAGGGGCCGACCGTCGAGGTAGACTACGATGACAAGTCCCTCACGCTGCGGACGCTGCTGGTGGCGGTGATGAACGGCCGGCGGCTGGGCGATGGGTTCTACATGGCGCCCGAGGGCAAGGCTGACGACGGGAAGTTCGACCTGGTCATCGCGCGCGAGGTCAGCCGGCAACGCATCTTCACCCTCATCCCTCACTTCATGAAAGGGACGCAGGCGACGCAGCCGGAGATTACCTCCGTGCAGGCGGCGAAGGTTACCATCACCGCTCAGAAGGGCGTGCTGCCGGCCGAGACCGACGGCGAGATCCTGTGCACCGATGGTGACTGGCTGCAGGTGGAAATTCTGTCCAAGGCCATCGACCTGGTCTGCGACGAAGCGCTGTTCGCATGAGCCTGAGATTCACGCTTGTCACCAGTTCCCTGGGCGGACTGGCCGACCTGGCCTTCCGCGTACACGACGAGGCGCTGAGGCAGGTCCCCATGCAGGGACCGTTAATCCTCGTTTGCAATCACGTCAATATCTGGGAAATCCCGATTTACTATACTCATCTGATGCCGCGCCGCATCATCGGCATGGCGCTCGCCACGCGCTGGGAGAATCCCATTATCCGCTATATCGTTGAGACCGTGGACGCGATTCCGCTCAAGCGCGGCGAAGCGGACATCGATGCACTGCGCAAGGCTTTACACAGGCTGCAGGAAGGGCGAATTATCGCCATCGATCCCGAGGGGACGCGCTCCGGCACGGGAGTTCTGGGCGAGGGGTATCCCGGCGCCGTCCTTCTGGGAGCCAAAAGCGGTGCGCCGCTCCTGCCGGTTGTCCACTACGGCGCCGAGAACTACCGCGAGAACATGCGCCGCCTGCGCCGTTCGGACATGATCTTCGCTGTCGGGAAGCTTTTCCACGTGCGCACGGACCCGCCGCCGAATCACGAAACCCGCCAGCTTGCCGCGGACGAGATCATGGTGCAGTTGGCGGCGCTCCTGCCGGAAAAGTATCGCGGCAGGTATGGGGCGCTGATGGGGAAAGAGCCAAAGTATCTCGCGTTTGATACGACGGCGAGGGGCCGTGAAGCCTGATTCCAACGGCTTTCTGACCACCTTGATTTTGGTCACCTTTGTTTGTGGGCTGTTTATTTTGGCTTCCCTCCTGCGCATCAAGAACAGTTGGGAAATATTGCATACCGGCAACATATCAAAAACCCGAAGGGTATTTGAGAAACTGGATCTGGTTTTTAGCGGTATTTTATTTATTTTTTCGCTCATTTTTTATTCAATTTTTATATTGAATCCAGGGCGATAATCTTCTCGCGTACTCAGTTGAGCAGTTACATATGCCCAGGCCCTATAACCTCGCCCCTCTTTTGCCAGCACGGTGTTGTCAATAAAGCAGATCATCCTTCAGGAATCAAGGGAGCCCTAAATGACGGTTGAAAAACTACCCCGGCGCACGAAATGGATCTACGGCTCAGGCGATTTCGGTTTCAGCCTGACCGACACCATCCTGCGCCTCTATTTTGCCCTTTTCCTGACGGATGTGGTCGGTGTGGAACCCAAGGTGGCGGCGCTGGCCTTTCTCATAGGTGGAATCTGGGATTTTGTGAACGATCCCATCGTGGGTTACATCTCCGACCGCACTCATACCCACTGGGGGCGCCGCCGCCCCTATCTGCTCTTCGGCGCCCTGCCCTTTGCGTTGATGTTCATGCTTTTATGGTGGAAGCCTCCGTTTACGAGCATCCCCGCGTTGGCGCTGTATTATTCAATGGCCTATGTCCTGTATGACACCGCCGCAACCTTTGTCTACATGCCTTTCTTTGCGCTCACCCCCGAACTGACCAGCGACTACGACGAGCGCACCAGCCTGACCAGCCACCGCATGTTTTTCTCCATTTTCGGCAGCATGGTGGCCTTTACCCTGCCGCTGGTGGTTGTCGCCAGTTTCAACCCGCAGAACGCAGACCGGGTGCTGGCCATGGGGATCATCTTCGGACTGATCTCTGCATTGCCACTCTTTCTCGTGTTCTGGGGCACGCACGAGCGCAAGGAATTTATGCAACAGGAGCAGGCAGGGCTGGTTGAGTCGTTCAAGACCGCCGCCAAGAATCGCCCTTTCATTTTTGGGCTGTTATTGTTCCTGTTCAACGGCGTGACCATGGCCATCATCCAGGTCAACCTGCTGTATTACATAAAGTATGTCGTGCAGCGTGAGTCGCAGAGCGACCTTATTATGGCAACCATCTTCCTCGTGGCGATGTGCGCCCTGCCGCTGTGGGTGTGGATTTCCAATCACCTGAACAAACGCTGGGCCTACATCATCGGCATCAGTTTTCTGGCGGGAGTCCTGATGGTGCTGGCTTCGCTGAATCCCCAGACCAGCCTGGCGCTGATCATGGTCCTGTGTGTGCTGGCCGGCATCGGCGTCTCGGCCATGCACGTCATGCCGTGGGCCATCATCCCGGATGCCATCGAGTACGGCGAACTGCAGAGCGGCAAGCGCAGCGAAGGCATGTTCTACAGCCTGATCCAGCTGGCGCAGAAGGTCGCCCAGACGCTGGCAGTGCCAGCGGCGTTGATGATCCTGCAGTACAGCGGCTATGTGGCAAACAGCTCGACCCAACCTCCCAGTGCCATCCTCGGATTCCGCATCATCGCAGGTCCCATCCCCGCCTTTACTTTGGGCATGGGAATCCTGTTCACCGCGCTCTTCCCACTGGGGCGTGAAGATTATCGGGAGATCAACCGCCAGCTTGAGGAACGCCGTCGCGCCGCCGCCGAACAGGCTGACATCGAATCCGCGGATTAGGATTGGGACATGATCGAGATCCGTCCCATCCAAAGCCGGCGCGAGAAGCACGCCTTTCTCACCTACCCGTGGAAAATCTACAAGAACGACCCGCTCTGGGTTCCGCCCATCCTGTCGGAGCGCGAAAAGAACGCCGATCCGTCGCGCGGCATGTTCTTCAAGGATGGCTATGCCGATTTCTTCATCGCCTATAAAGACGGGCGGATGGCCGGCACCCTCTGCTGCTCCCATGAGCACGGCGGCGATCCGGGCGAGTGTTCGCTGGGCTTCTTCGAGTGCATCGACGATTACGCCGTCGCCGAGACCCTGTTCCGGCACGCGGAAGGCTGGGCACGCGAACACAACCTGACCATGCTGTGCGGCACCTACAACCTCGACCGCGAGGATGGGCGCGGGATTCTCATCGAGGGGCGCGACCGCCCTCCTGCCCTCCTGTGTGGCCACAACCCGTCCTACTACGCAGGCTTCTTCGAGCGCTTCGGCTTCGGCAAACGCCACGATGATGGCCTGGCTTATGCGTTTGACATCGATCCGAACAATCCCCGCCTCCAGCGGGTGAATCGGCTCGCGGAGGAAGTGCGCAAACGCAAGACCTTCACCGTCCGCAGCGCAAATTTGAGCGATCTGGACGGCGAGATCGATCGCATCACCGTGCTGCAGAACCGCGCACTGGAGCACCTGCCAGGCTATGTGGCCTATACGCGCGAGTCGGTGGCCGCCATGCTCCTGCCGCTCGTCGACATAGCCGACCCGGAACTGGTCCTGTTCGCCGAGGCGGACGGCAAGGCTGTGGGCTGGTTCCCCGCCATCCCAAATTTCAACGAGATCCTGATCCACCTCAACGGGCTGCGTTACCCTTGGGACTACCTCCCCGCGCTCCGGTACAGAAACTACAGGCCGAAGAGTCTCGCTGTGAAATCTGTGGCTGTCCTGCCGGAATACTGGGATACGGGTGCGGCCATCCTGCTCTTTGCCGAAATGGCTCGGCGCGCCATCGCCAAGGGTTACCAGTGGGCGGATTTATCTCTTACGGGCGAGGATAACCCGGACACCTGGAACCTGGCCCACCACACCGGAGCGAAGATATATAAACGGTATCGGTTTTATAGAAAGGATTTGGTCTAGCTTTTATATAATGAATTCAAGGGTTAGTGGGGGCGGTGCAGTGGGTGCAGCGAGGTGCTATAATTTTCTGAAGGTAATCTACGCCTGTATACCATCCTAAAGCCTTTAGGATGTTTTACAGGCCCTCCATAGGCTATTACGAAGTGCCACGCAGTGGTATATCGTCCGTATAATCCCTGGTTAGCCCGCTTGCGCCCGTTGCATCGTACTCGGGGTTTAATCCCGCGAGCCCCGAAAAGCAGCAGCGAACCCATGATGAGGAGAAACATACTATGGGTTTGACAGTCTGTCCCGCCGACGTCGTCGCAGCGCCGGTTGAGGTGGTCTGGGGGAATCTCGTACGATGGGAACGCTATTCCGAGTGGTTTGATCGCTCTATCCATGTAGAACGGAGTGAGCCAGAAGGTCCAGCCACCGTAGGCCAGACCATCCACTTCGCAGGAAAAACCTTTGGCCGCACCTTGCACTTCATTTTCAAAGTCGAAGAGGTCAATCCCGAAAGACGCCAGCTCGGCCTGCATGCTTTTTTCCCATTGGGCTTGCAAATGAAACCACACATCTCCTGCACTCCAATCGATGCGACCGCCTGCCGAGTCCAATATGGTTGAGACTTCATCTTCCCACCAGGCTGGTGGGGTTGGTTTCTCGAAACATTTGGCGCGAAAACATTCGCTGCAAGCATAGAAGATTCCCTGCAGCGCCTCAAGCGTTCCTCTGAAAGACAGTATCAACAAACGCAGACGCAAGGGAAATAGATGACAAATTCTACTGCCGCCTGAGCCAAACCGTTGAAACTGTCGAAAAAGTATAAAAATGGGCAAAATGAAGCTGTAGACAGCTAGTGCAATTATGTAGAACATGCACTTGTCGAAAATCCAAAATCGGGTTTTTCGACAGTCTCGTTGGGCTGCCTTCAGCTTTCCAAATCATATCCAAAGGAGGTATGAGCCATGACTGAAACAGATATCATCGAGATGAATCCTTCGAGGGTCACCCCTATTATCCTCATGCCGCTCCCCGACCGGGATTTCGATCCCACCGAATCTGCGATTCCTTGGAAAGTGTGCACTTCTCGAGAATGGAGAGTTGCTTTTAGCACCGAACACGGAAACATCGCGCAGGCCGATCCGCATAAGTTGAATGGCCCGCTCCCCGGACTGCTCAGTGCAGGTGCAAAAGCTCAGGCGGCATACCAGCAAATGACACAAGATCCATTCTATCAGCGCCCAATCCCCTATGCCGAAATTGATCCCAACCAATATGAGGGTATCCTGCTGCCCGGCGGCGATGCTCCCCGCATGCGTCAATATCTGGAAAGTTCAATCTTGCAAAATAAAGTGCTTCAATTCTGCCAACAGGATAAGCTGATTGGTGCCATCTGCCACGGCGCGCTGGTGCTGGCGCGCACAATTGACCCCCAAACCGGACGCAGCGTCCTCTACGGCCACAAGGTTACCGCCTTACCCAAATCGCTGGATCGCCTCGCTTATCTGCTAGACTCCTGGCTGGTCAAGTATGGCTATATCATGTATTCTTGCTGTGTAGCTGAAGAAGTCCGCGCGTGCTTGAAACATCCTGAGGATTTTTACAAAGGGCCAAGCATACTGGTTCCTTATGTGGTCTCCGACGGCAATTTGATTACCTCCCGCTGGTATGTGGAAGCAGAGCTATTCGCCAGCCGTTTCGCCGAGGTGTTGCAGCAACGGATGCAGGCAGCAAGTGATACGATGTAAATGCTGAACAAACCCGCGCTTACACCTGACTCAAGTAGCGGCCGCCCAACACAGCGTACCGGGAAACCACCGGCACTTTGCACCTGACGTGTGGGATTCTGCGGCAGTTTCGAGCATTTTTCCCTGGCCTAACCCGCCAGGGCAGGCTGGCTTCGAGTTTTTTCTGCTCCCGAACAGAATCCACGCCTGCCCCACCACCACTAACGCAAACCGTTAACCCTCTGTCCTTAATAAGGTGATAACAAATGTCAGAACATCCCATAAATCCCGTTGCTCTCGTAACAGGCGCAAGTTCAGGTATTGGAATGGCAACAGCAATCACATTTGCTAAAGCAGGCGCGAAGGTTGTTGTGGCGGCGCGGCGCATTAAAGAAGGAGAAGAAGTTGTAGAAAATATCAAGCGAGAAGGCGGTGGGGCAAGTTTCTTCCAAGTCGATGTCTCGAAAGCTGACGAAGTCAAGAGTTTAATAGAAAGAACAGTTGAGACGTATGGACACTTGGATTGGGCTTGTAATAATGCTGGAATTGAGGGCGCCATGGCAAGTATTGTTGACTGTACAGAAGAAAATTGGAATGAGGTCATAAATATAAACCTTACGGGAATGTGGCTATGCATGAAATATGAACTCATCCAAATGCTTAAACATGGCGCTGGATCTATTGTCAACATTTCTTCGGTGAACGGTTTTGTCGGCGCGTCTCACTTCGCAGCATATGCCGCTAGCAAACATGGAATTATTGGCTTGACCAAATCAGCCGCCAACGAATATGGACAGTTTGGGATTCGAATAAATGTTGTGTGCCCTGGCTCTATTTACACCCCGATGCTTGAACGTGTGGACGGCGGTCCTGTCACACCTGAATCTTGGCGAAACAAAGTACCTCTGAGAAGAGTAGGAAACCCCGAAGAGATTGCGAACGCGGTGTTATGGTTGTGTTCGGGCAGTGCCTCATACGTGACAGGTCATAGCTTGGTTGTAGATGGTGGTTTGTTGACATAACTCATAATGAAATGCAATGGTAGTTGCCATCTAAAAGGGGGCGCGGGCTAACACAGCGTGCACCCGACAAGTGGGACTGCCGCTTCGCGGCGTGCGCGTTTTTCAGGCATTTTTCTGGCTTCGGGCTTTTTCTACATCTCAGAGCGAATCCACGCCCGCCCACACGCGGGTAACGCAATCCGTTGAAACTGTCGAAAAAGTAATCAGTGGTTCGCAGAAAGCGAACAGGTTCGGTATACTCAAGGCAAGCACCAAGAGTAGAGGAACCTATGC
>Ga0335085_10016432_pt1 | contig 10695 bp, 7 predicted proteins | sample Lox_Sample_45_FD_206712 | JGI IMG/M metagenome (GOLD analysis project Ga0335085, IMG submission 206712) | Soil microbial communities from Loxahatchee National Wildlife Refuge, Florida, United States - Lox_Sample_4.5 | ecosystem: Environmental > Terrestrial > Soil > Wetlands | place: USA: Florida... | reverse complement strand
ATGGCGCGGAACTCCGTGAGGCATGACTCGAGCAGCTCCCGGCCGCGCGCGCGATCACCACGCCAGACCTCGCGCGCAGCGACCCGGAGGAGCGTCACCGTCGTCCAGCGCTCCTCCCCGAGCTCCTGGAACTCGTCGTAGCTCTCGCGGTAGAGCTGCGCCGCCGCCGTCTCGTCCGCGACCGAGGCCGCGTTGCCGAGGCAGCGAACGGCGAGCGCATGGAGGTGGGACGGCGGAGGCGCCGCCAGCGGGAGGAGGGCCTCGATCCAGCGGCGCGACTCGGTCGCGTCCGTCGTCATCCAGAAGTTCTCGAGCGCGCCCACGAGTTCCAGCCCGCGCTCGCCGCTCCCGCTCTCGACCGCCCACGCGAGGGCGGCCCGGACGTTGTCGCGATCCGGTGTGACGAGCTCGTACAGCATCGGGCCCTCGGCCTCGACGTTCAGACCGGCGCGCCGTGCGAGCGCGAGGCAGTAGGCGAGATGGCGGTCGCGCGTCTCCGCGGTCTCGCCGCGCTCCTCGAGCCGTTCGAGCGCGAGCTCGCGGATCGTCTCGAGCATCAGGAAGCGAGCTCCGCCGATCGGTTTGAGCAGGCTCGCCTCGACGAGCGCGTCGACGTCGGCGAGATCGGCCTCCGCCACCTGCTCGGCCGCCTCGAGCGCGAACGTCGCGAAGACGCCGAGCCGCTCGAAGACCCGCTGCAGCTCCGGGTCGAGCAGGTCGTAGCTCCAGAGGATCGTCGCTCGCAGCGTCCGCTGCCGCTCCGGTGCGTCTCGGCGGCCGCCCGTCAGCAGCGGCAGCCGGCGGTCGAGCCGCTCGAGCAGCGCGGAGGAGTCGAGCGAGCGCAGCCGCGAGGCGGCGAGCTCGAGCGCGAGCGGGAGCCCGTCGAGGCGGCGGCAGATCGCAGCGGCCGCGTCGTCGGGCTCGAAGTCCGGACGCACGGCTTGCGCACGCTCGGCGAGCAGAGCGAGCGCATCGGCCTCGGGCAGCGGATCCAGCGGATACTCGAGCTCTCCCTCGACTCGCAGCGGCGACCGGCTCGTCGCGAGGACCTTGACGCCCGTCGAGGCGTGGAGGAGCTCGGAGACGATGGGCGCCGCCTCCAGCAGATGCTCGAAGCTGTCGAGCATGAGCAGTGCCCGCCGGTCCCGGAGCTCGGTGAGCGCGTGGACGCCGACGGTCGCCGCGATCGTGGCCGAGACGAGCCCGGGCACGCCGAGGCCGGCGAGCGGGACGAAGAAGACGCCGCCCGGAAAGCTCGGCGCGAGCTCGGCCGCCGCCTGCAGGCCGAGCCGGGTCTTTCCGGACCCGCCCGGCCCGGTGAGGGTCAGGAGGCGGGCCGAGCCCTCGAGCGCCGCGACGAGCTCCGCGAGCTCCCGCGTCCGTCCCACGAGCCGGGTCGTCGTGACGGGAAGATTGGTGGCGTCGAGGCTGCGGAGCGGCGGGAAGTCGCCTGGCCCGAGCTGGAAGATCTGCTCCGGCGCGTGCAGGTCCTTGAGGCGATGCTCGCCCAGGTCGCGCAGCTGGTCGGGCGCAAGGTCACGCGTCGAGCGGGAGACGAGCGTCTGGCCTCCGTGGGCCGCCGCGGCGATCCGTGCGGCCCGGTGGACGTCGAGCCCGACGTAGCCCTCCGACGTCACGAGCGGCTCGCCGGTGTGGATGCCGATCCGCACCCGCACCGGCCCGGTCAGCGCCGCCTGCGCCGCCGCCGCCGCGGCGAGCGCATCCGAGGCGCGCGGGAAGGCGACGAAGAAGGCGTCGCCCTGCGTGTCGACCTCCACGCCACCGTGACCGTCGAAGATCGTCCGGAGAACACGCCTGTGCTCGGCGAGCGCAGAGGCGTACCCGTCGCCGAGCTCGTGCAGCAGCCGCGTCGACCCCTCGATGTCGGTGAACAGGAAGGTGACCGTTCCGGACGGCAGCTCGCTCATAGCCCCGAATGATGCGTCCGCCGGCACCGGCGGGGAAGCGCACCCCCGGTTCACAGCGGGTGGTAGGTGCTTTCGCGGTAGACGAGGGCCCGCCGGGCCGGGCCGTGCTCGACCGAGAGCACGTCGGCGACGAAGAGGGTGTGGTCGCCCGCGTCGTGCTCGGCGCGCGTCCGCGCCTCGATCCAGCCGAGCGCGCCCTCGATCAGCGGCGCGGCCGCGCCCTCCCGTGTCGGCACGCCCCGCCAGTGGACGATCGGCGGGTAGCCGGCGGCGAAGCGGCGCGCGAGCTCCTCCTGCTCGGAGCCGAGCAGGCTGACGGCGAACGTCCCGGCCGTGCGGACGAGCTCGTAGCAGGAGGCGTGCTTGCCGATCGAGACGCCGATCAGCGGCGGCTCGAGCGAGAGGGAGACGAGCGAGGAGACGGTGACGCCCATACGGTCGCCCTCCACGTCGACGCTCAAGATCGAGACCCCGTGCGGCCACAGCCGCATCAGAGCGCGCAGCTCCTCCCCCGACGACACTGCGCGATCATAGGTTCCGTCTATGCCGCTGCGCCGACCTCCGCCAGGTAGGCGTCGGCCTTGTCCGGGAACATGAACCAGTCGAAGAAGTCGACCGGGTGGTTGAACCCGTTCACGAAGCGGTGGGCGATCGCCGGGCTTCCGTTGCCGGCTCCGAGCAGCTTGAGGACGTGCTCCGGCGGCGGTGAGAGCAGGGCGTTCGTCCACGCGGTCGTGTATTGCCCGTAGTCGACCCAGAAGCTCTCGAAGGTCTGCTCCATGAATGGCCGGTCGTAGGGCCCGCCGCCCTGGCTGCGGATCGCCTCGTGGTAGTGCGCCGCCATCTTCGCCGCGTTGTTCGAGCCCTGGCCGGTGATCGGGTCGTTGAGCATGATCGCGTCGGCGAGCCCGAGCACGAGGCGCCCGGAGGGGAGCTCCGCGACCGGCCTGCGCACGGTCGGCGGGAAGCGCCCGGCGAGCACGCCGTTTCCGTCGGTGAGCTCGCAGCCGCGGCTGCGCTCGCCCTCCCAGGGGAAGAACGTGTCGAGGATCCACTTCGAGCGCTCGAGGTGCTCCTGCGGCGTCGAGGTCTCGCCCCAGCAGTCCATCGGGCCGCCGGGGACGCCCTCGAAGACCATGATCTCGCACGGGCCCGTCGTGGTCAGCGCCGGGAAGACGAAGTACTCGCCGATGCCCGGCGCGAGGTTGAAGCACACCGCGGAGAATTCCGGCCGCGGCGTCATCCCCGTCACGTACGTCAGCGCGAGCGCCCGCATCGGCGCGTCGTAGGGGGAGCGCCCCGGGTCGCGCTCGAACAGGCGCACGATCTCGCCCTTCCCCGCGGCCACGATCACGAGGTCGTGCTCACCGGTGTAGCGCTCGAGATCGTCGACGCCGGCGTCGTGAATCACGAGCTCGCCGCCCGCCTCCCCGAGGCGTTCCATCCAGCCGGGCATCTTCACGCGCTGATCGACCGATTGCGCGTAGCGGTCGAGCCGCGAGGCCCAGTCGATCGCCTTGCCGCTGCCGTCCGGGGCGGGCACCGTGAGGGAGATCCCCTGGACCGGCGGACACTCGTCCTCCCAAAGGTTGATTCCGAGGTCGCGCTCGACCTGGAGCGCGTCGTGGAACATGCACTGGCTCGAGAGCACCCGGCCGGTGCGGACCTCCTCGGGGGTCCGGTTCGACACGAGCGTCACCTCATGGCCGTCCTGGAGGAGCGCGAGCGCGAGCTGCAGTCCCGCCTGTCCGCCTCCGACGATCAGCATCCTGCTCATGGAGTCATCACCTCGTCATCTCGTTCGGCGAGTTTCGGGATCGCGGGCTCGGCCCGCTCCGGGCCGATCGCCGAGTAGCCGCCGTCGACCGCCCAGTCGGCCCCCGTGACGAACGAGGCCCGGTCCGAGCAGAGGAAGACGACGACGTTCGCCACCTCCTCGGGGTCGCCGACCCGGCCGAGCAGGTGGAAGGGCGCGGCGACGCGGTTCGTCTTCTCGCGGTCGCCGCCGGACAGCTCCACCATCACCCGCGACCAGGTCCAGCCCGGGGAGACGGAGTTGACCCGGATGGCGTCGCCCGCGAGATCGACCGCCATCGAGCGCGTCAGCTGCACGAGCGCGGCCTTGCCGGCCGGGTAGAGCCAGCGCCCGGTCTGCGCGACCTGCGCGGAGATCGACGTGAAGTTGACGATCGAGCCGCCGCCGCGCTCGCGCAGGTGCGGACGGACGGCGCGGGCCATCATCGCGGCGGAGACGACGTTGACGTCGAGGGACTCGAGCCAGTCCTCCCGCGGCGAGGCGAGGCCCTCGTCGACGTAGGAGGCGGCGAGGTTGACGAGCAGGTCGATGCCGCCGAAGCGCTCCAGGGTCGCCGCGACGAGGGTTGCGATCGCCTCGTCGTCGCGCAGGTCGGTCGGCTCGAACAGGACGCGCCCGCCGAGCTCGTCGGCGAGGCGGCGGCCGCCCTCCGCGTCGAGGTCGGCGACGGCGACGCTCGCGCCGGCCTCGTGCAGGGCCCGCACGACTGCCGCCCCGATCAGCGTCGCGCCGCCGGTGACGATCGCCGTCCTGCCGTCCAGCTCGGGCATCGGCCCCTCCTCGAGAATTCGGTCCGGTGCCTGGATCCTACGACGACCGGGATGCCGGAGTGAGGGAGCTCCGCGGTATCCCATGCGCCCCCCGCCGCGTGCTTGTAAGGTATGCCTTACATGGTGGAGCGCTGCGAGACGGCCGAGGGGATCGCGCGTCGCAAGCTGCTGCTGCGGCGGTCGGCATGGACGCTCGTCGCGCTCCTCGCGATCGGTGCCCTGTCGTGGAAGGCCGTGACCGCCCCGGACGGCGTGCCCGATCCGACTGCGCCGGGCGTGCAGCTGGGGCACGGAGCTGTGGTCGTCGACAGCGCGCTGCTCGTCTTTCGCGAGGGCCTCGAGGCGGTGCTCGTCCTCGCCGCCTTCACGGCCAGCTTCACGGGCGCGAGGCGCGTGCTGCGGCGGCCGGTGCTGGGCGGCGCCGGCGTGGCGCTCCTCGCCTCGGTGGCGACGTGGTTCCTCGCGATCGGCGTGATCGGCGCCCTCGGCGGCCCCGGTCTCGACGTGCAGGCGGGCACCGGGCTCCTGGCCGTCGCCGTGCTGCTCGTCGTCATGAACTGGTTCTTCCACAAGGTCTACTGGACGGGCTGGATCTCGGCCCACAACCGCGGGCGGCGCCGGCTGCTCGACGGCGGCGCGGTCGGCCGCCAGGCCCTGCTCGGGCTCGCGGTGCTCGGTTTCACGGCCGTCTACCGTGAGGGCTTCGAGGTCGTGCTCTTCCTGCAGAACCTGCGCATCCGGGCCGGCTCGGCGACCGTGCTCGAGGGCGTCGCGCTCGGCTTCGCGCTCACGATCCTCGTCGGCGTCGTCACCTTCGCGCTCCAGCAGCGCCTGCCGTACAAGCGGATGCTCGTGGCGACCGGGATCCTGCTCGGGGTTGTCCTGCTCGTGATGGTCGGCGAGAGCGTGCAGGAGCTCCAGCTCGCGGGCTGGCTGCCGGCGCACGCGCTCGGTATCGGCTTCCCCGGCTGGGTCGGCCTCTGGTTCGCGGTCTTCCCGACGGTCGAGGGGATCGTCGGGCAGGCGCTCGCCGCCGGCCTCGTGATCGGCTCCTACTTCCTGGCCGAGCAGGTGCGCGTCAGGCGCCCGCGCGCGCGGGCCGGGGCGAGCGAGGCGGCCGCGCGCCGCCAGCCTGCCGCCGAGCAGGTGTTCTAGACCGCGATCGCCAGAGGTCAGGTGATCCGCGCGACCGGACGCGCCGGCGCCTCGACCTCGGCTCCGGACCCCGGTGCCGGCGGCTCGTCGTCCAGCACGGGCGGCCACTCGTCGGGCGGCTCGATCGCGAGCCGGGGAAGCACCCGGTCGAGTCGCCGCGGGAAGGCCCAGGTCGCCGGGCCGAGCAGCTCGAGCACCGCCGGCAGGAGCACGCTTCGGATCACGACGGCATCGAGGAAGACAGCGCTCGCGAGCCCGAGTCCGAAGAGCGCGATCGTCCGGTCGCCCGAGAGGATGAAGCTCCCGAAGACGACGACCATCACGGCCGCGGCGGCCGTGACGACGCGCCCAGTGCGCGTGAGGCCGAGGCGGATCGCCTCGCTCGGGGAGCTGCCGTGCACCCAGGCTTCGTGGATGCGCGAGACGAGGAAGACCTCGTAGTCCATCGAGAGCCCGAAGACGATCGCGAACACCATCACGGGCAGAAACGTCTGGATCGGGCCGCCCTCGATTCCGAACAGGCCGCCGAACCAGCCCCACTGGAAGACCGCGACGACCACGCCGAGCGAGGCACCGATCGAGAGGACGTTCATCACGGCCGCCTGCACCGGAATCACGAGCGAGCGGAAGACGACGAGCAGGAGCAGCGCCGAGAGCGCGATCACGGAGGCGACGAAGATCCAGAACTTCGAGGCGACGACGTGCGCGAAGTCGATCTGCGACGCGGTGAAGCCGCCGACGTAGACCCGTGCGCCGGTGCCCCGCTCGAGCGGCGGGATCACATCCTGGCGCAGGTGCGAGACGAGCGACTCGGTCGCACCGCTCTGGGGAGAGGTCGTGGGAAAGGCCGAGACCGTGCCGACATCTTCGGTCGGGCCGAGCCGGGCCGGCGTGACGGCAGCGATTCCCGGCGTGCGCCGCAGAGCGGCGGCGAGGCGGTCGAGTGCGGCCGTGTCACCGGGCCGCGGCAGCTTCGCCGCGAAGAGCAGCGGGCCGTTGAAGCCGGGGCCGAAGCCCGCCGCGAGCAGGTCGTACGCCCGCCGCGTGGTCTGGGCGGCCGGGTCGTTTCCCGCGTCCGTATTTCCGAGCCGGAGGCCGAGAATCGGCGAGGCAAGGACGAGCAGCACGGCGGTCGCAGCTGCCGCCGCAACCCAGGGCCGGCTCTGGATCTTGCCCAGCCACCAGTCCCAGAAGCCGCTTCTCTCGTGCTGCGCCAGGCGGCGCGAGAGCCGGCCCTGTCGGCCGATGCGGTGGCCGGTGATGCCGAGCAGGGCGGGGAGGAGGGTGAGCGAGGCGGCGAGGACGACGAGCACGGCGATCGACGAGGCGACCGCAGGACCGTTGAGGAAGGAGATCCCGAGCACCATCATCCCGAGGAGCGAGACGACGACCGTCACGCCGGCAAAGATGACCGCCCGCCCCGCCGTGTTCACGGCAACCGCGACGGCCCCGTCGACGTCGGCGCCGTTGGAGCGGTAGGCCTCGCGGTAGCGGGTGACGATCAGGAGCGCGTAGTCGACGCCGACGCCGAGACCGATCATCAGCGCGAGCTCGCCCGAGAAATCGGGCATTGCGATCGCGCGGCTGGCGAGCGCGATCAGCCCCATGCCGGTGCCGAGCCCGCACAGGGCGGTGATGATCGGGAGTCCCATGGCCAGCACCGAACCGAAGCTGAAGAGCAGGACGACCACTGCAGCCCCGAGGCCGATGAGCATGCTCGAGCCGATCGCGGTGCGTTGGGCGTTCTCGATCGCGGGGCCGCCGAGCTCGACCTGGAGCGTGGGAGAGCGGGCCGCGCGCGCGGCCAGGATCAGGCCGTGTGTCGCGGCGTTCGAGCCGCTCCGTCTGACCAGCACGGTCGCGAAGCCGATCGTGCGGTCGCGGGAGAGAGCCGCCGGCCGCGAGGCGAAGGGATCGGTGACCGATGCGACGCCCGGCAACGCTCGGACACGTGCGAGCATCGCCTCGACTTGACGGCGCTGCGGAGGGTCGCTCAGCGTGCCGCCGCGTGCGTGCACGACGATCTGGTCGCTGTCGCCGGCCTGGGCCGGGAGGCCGCTGAGCAGGAGGTCGCGCGCCCGCTGCGAGTCGGTGCTCGGTAGATGGAAGTCGTCGACGCTGCGGCCGCCCACCCCGAGCCAGACGGCGACGGACACCGCGAGCACGAGCAGCCAGAGCGCCGCGAGCAGACGTCGGTGCGACGTCGACCAGCGCGCCAGGGTCAGCACTGCCCCAGGGTACTCGCGCCGGCGCACGGGCCGGGGTGGCGGACGCTCCGCGTGTCCTGGCGGCCAGCGAGTCCCCCTCCGCGAGGATCCCGCCGCCGTCCGAGTCGCTCGACACGATCGTCGAGATGCTCCTCGCCGCGGGGTGGCACGGAAAGCGTGACGGGAGATCGCCTGTCGCGTGGGGTGCTCTCGTCAGCCGCTCGTGCCAGGCGGGCGTTCGCGTGGTGGGGCGTGCCGGTCGGCGGCGAGCTGCGCCTCGACGGCTCGGTGGACGTTGCCATGGATGCGGCTTGGGCCGAGGCGCTGGAGGACGCCGTCCTTCTCGAGTACCCCGGCGACCATGGGCTTGACGCGGGCCAGCCGCAGCTCGAGCTTCGCGCTGTCGGCGAAGTCGAGGAGCTCGCCGAGCTTCGCCGCTCCCTGCGAGTCGATGAGGCTGACGCCCTCGAGGTCGAGCACGAGTGCGTGCAGCGGCTCCTCCTGATCCGAGGCGAGTGCCCGGATCCGCTCCTCGAGGGCGTCCGCGGTCGCGAAGAAGAGGCCGCCGTCGAGCCTCAGCACGCCGATGCCGGGGAACGTCTCGTCGCCGGGGTTCTCGGCCACGTCGCGGAACACGTGCGTGCCGGGCTCTCGGCCCAGCAGCGGCATTCCGGGGGCGGTCGCGACGTAGACGAGCCAGACGAGCGAGAGCCCGATCCCGATCACGACTCCGGCGAGCACGCCCGCCGAGAGCACGGCGATCACGGCCGCGGACGCGATCCAGAAGTCGAAGCGCTTCACGCGGTAGAGGCGCCGCAACGCGGGAACGTCGATCATGCCGAAGACAACCGCGTCGATGATGATCGCCGCGAGCACGGCCTTCGGAAGCTGCGAGAAGAGCGGCGCGAGCGCGACGAGCGTCAGGATCACGAACCCGCCGCTGGCCAGCGATGCCATCGCGCTGCGGGCCCCTGCGGCTTCGTTGAGCGAGCTCGCCGACAGGCTCGTCGAGACCGGCATCCCCTGGAAGACGCCGGCGGCGGCGTTTGCCATCCCCTGCGCGACTGACTCCTGGTTGACGTCGATGCGGTAGCTGTGGCGGACGGCGAAGGCGCGGGCGTCGCCGGCCGTCTGCGAGAAGCCGATCAGGAGCAGCCCGGCCGCGGCAGCGAGGATCACCGAGTAATGCTGCTGGAAGACGTCCGCTCCCGGCAGCGTCGGGGCGGGCAGGCCGCGAGGCACGTGCCCCACGAGCGCCACCCCGTGCGCGCCGAGGTCGAACAGCCACGTCGCGAGCAGGCCGGCGACGACGAGCACGAGCGCCCCCGGCACCCGCGGCGTGAAGAAGCGCAGGCCGAGGATCAGCCCCAGCGCCGCGAGGCCCACGAGGAGCGTCGTCCAGCTGAGCTCGCCGAGGCCCCGGATCCACGAGGCGAACTCCTGCCAGACATTGTCGCCCGAGTTCGACGTGCCCGTCAGCTTCGGCAACTCGCCGACGACGACGTCGACCGCGGCGCCGGCGAGGAAGCCGGTCACAACTGCACGGGAGAGGAAGCGCGCGATCCACCCCAGGCGCAGCACCGCCAGCAGCAGGAACAGCGCGCCGGTCACAAGTGTGATCGCCGCGACCAACTCGGCAGAGCCCCCGCCGGTGACCCCGGTGAACAGCACCGCCCCTCCGGCGACCGTCGCAAGCGCGGAGCTTGGCCCCGTCGAGATGTGCCGCGAGGTGCAGAACAGCGCGTAGACGATCGCGCCGGCCGCCGCCGCGTACAGACCGTTCTGCACCGGCACCCCGGCGATGCCTGCGTAGCCCAGGTCCTTCGGCACGATCATCGCCGTCACCGCGAGCCCCGCGAGCACATCGCCGCGCAGCATCCCGCGGTCGTAACGCGGCAGCCAGCCCACGATCGGGACCACCCGGGCGACGCCCCGACTCCGAGCGGCTGCGCTGGTCCCCACGGCCTTCAATCCTCCCAGAACGAGGAGCGGCCACGGCTGCGCGCCTCAACAGACTTGGCGCCTGCCAAGCGGCGTCTTTCGGCCTTCCGGGTAACCGGCGCGTCAACCAGGACGCGATCACGGCGAGGAACGCCACCACGGTGTGGTCGAGCGGCGGGGGTGGGATTCGAACCCACGAGGCGCTTGCACGCCCAACGGTTTTCAAGACCGCCCCGTTCGACCGCTCCGGCACCCCGCCTGGCGTGATCGTAGGCCCTGCGGCGCTCGCGGGACCGGCGGCTCGGCCTTCGCGTCAGCGACCCGAGTCGCGGTGGTCCACACTTCCGGCGATGGCGACGATGGCCGACCTCGACGCGCTCGCGCTCGCCCTGCCGCAGGTGACGAAGGAGCTCTCCGAGGACGGCCGCCCGTCCTACCTCGTCCACGGCAAGCGCTTCTGCCTGCAGCGAAGCCGGCGTCCGGACGCGCTCGACCCGGAGACCGGGGAGCGGCTCGGCGACGTGCTGATGTTCCGCGTGGCCGACCTCGGTGTGAAGGAGCTCCTCCTCTCCGATGCGCGCGGCGTCTACTTCACGACGCCGCACTTCAACGGCTATCCGGCCGTGCTCGTCCGCATCCCCGATCTCGAGCGCCTCGACCGCGAAGAGCTCGGCGACCTGCTCGCAGAGGGATGGCTGACCCGGGCGCAGAAGCGGCTCGCGAGGGCCTGGCTCGCAGAGCAGGGCGAAGAACCCGCGTAGACGCGCCCGGGCGCGCCGCCCCCGAACGGCGTCGGTCGCGGAAGTGTCACCGGCGGACGCGCTCGGGGGCGCCGTAGCGCTTGAGCACGTCCGGCACCTCGCCCTGGAAGTTCTCCA
>Ga0335085_10016431_pt1 | contig 10695 bp, 9 predicted proteins | sample Lox_Sample_45_FD_206712 | JGI IMG/M metagenome (GOLD analysis project Ga0335085, IMG submission 206712) | Soil microbial communities from Loxahatchee National Wildlife Refuge, Florida, United States - Lox_Sample_4.5 | ecosystem: Environmental > Terrestrial > Soil > Wetlands | place: USA: Florida... | reverse complement strand
TGAAATTCGTCAAGCCGCCGGGCGCCGCGGGCGTCGGCGCAGGACTACCGCACTGAGCGCCGGGGGCAGATACGGATATCTTCCGCGCAACGCGATATATGGCTATATGTGAATGGTTATGATTCGACAGGCGAGGTGACACTATGAGAACCGGGTACATGCTGCTGTTCCAGAACGCGCATCAGGGGCTATCGGACGCCGAGATGGTGCGTCAGGAGATGCGAATCGCGGAGCTTGCGGAGCCGCTCGGCTTCGACACCATCTGGAGCGCCGAGCATCACTTCGACTCCTATTCCGAGCTGCCCGACAATTTCCAGGTGCTCACCTACCTGGCTGGGCGCACCAGCAAAATCCATCTCGGCACTGCGGCCGTGATTCTGCCGTGGAACGATCCTCTGCGGGTAGCCGAGAAAGTCTCGATGCTCGACGCGCTCTGCAACGGCCGCTTCATCCTGGGCTTGGGGCGCGGGCTTGCGCGGATGGAGTACCGGATTTTCAATATCGACATGAATGAATCGCGCGAGCGCTTCAACGAGTCGGCAAAAATGATCCTCGAGGCGCTGCGCACGGGCTATATGGAAGGCAACGGGCGCTACTACAAGCAGGTGCGCACCGAGATCAAGCCGCGCCCCGAGCGTCCGTTTGACGCACGCCTGTATGGTGTCGCGATGTCGCCCGACTCGGCGCCGATCGTGGGCGAGCTCGGCGGCCGCATGATGTTCTTCGTGCAGTTCAGCATCGAACAGCATCTGCCCGGCATCGAGATGTATCGCGAGGCCTTCCGCAAGCATCAGCATCGGCCGGCGCCGCCGCCGCTCGCGATCGATTTCACCTACTGCGACCGCGACGCCGGACGCGCCGAAGAGCTGGCCCGCCGCCATATCGCCGGCTACTACCTCTCGGTGATCAAACACTACGAGTTCAACGACGACTATCACTCCAGGCTCAAGGGCTACGAGAATTACGCCAACGCGAGCCAGATCCTGCGCGAGACCGGGTTGGAGAAGGCCGCCGAAACGTTCGCGATGGAGCAGGCGTGGGGCACGCCGCAGCAGCTGCTCGACAAGCTCGAACGCCGGCGCGCCAAGATCGGCGATTTCGAATGGAACGTCTGTACGAGCTACGCCGGCCTGCCGTTCAAGGACGCCGAATCGAGCATGCGGCTGATTGCCAAGGAGGTCCTGCCCGAGGTTAGAAGCTGGGGCGAAGACAGCTTCGAGCCGCTGCGCGCCTCGGCGTAACGCAAAGAACGCGCGATCGCGAAGGCCCGCGACGGCTCGAAAGCCGCTGCGGGCCTTTTTCTTTTTCGTATCGGAGCGAAGGCCGTTACTTGCCCATCCGGCGTAACTGGCGCGGCGTGAGCACCCACAGCAGTCGCGCGCCGCGGCGCTCGATGCCGTCGGCAAGGTCGAGCGCAATCATTCCCGTTTTCTTGAGGTCGAAGCTCACGCTGTTGGCCGACCCGGTCAGCAGCAGCGAAGCGATACCGCTCAGTCCCGGTTCGTGTCCGACGAGCACAAGATTGTCGTGCCGCGCATAGGGCTTGAGCGCGGCGACGGTCTCGGCTGGCGACGCTCCGGTGGAGAGCGCCGCGCAAGTCTCCGGCGCCGGTCCGCCCGGGTACGCGGCGGCGACGAGTTCCGCGGTTTCAGCGGCGCGCGGCAGGGGGCTTGAAAGGATCGCGTCGAACTTGATACCCAAGGCTCGCATCCCGGCCGCCGCTTCGCGCACTTTTTCTCGGCCGCGGGCGGTCAGCCGGCGCGCGCCGTCGTCGCCGCCCCCCGGCGGTTCGTTCTCGGCCGATCCGTGGCGCAGAATATAGAGCGTCATGACACGCGGGCTATCCGACTAGCCCTTGCGCGCCTGCGCGAGCGGGCGCGCCGACGGAGCGGGCGAGGGACCGTCAGCTTGCGGCTGGAAGCCGTTGTGCGCGCGGCGGAGATAATCCGACACGTGCGCGCGGATCTCGCTCTGAATCTTGCTGATCGATTCGCGGGCGTCGATGGTGACGAAGCCGAAATCGCGCGCGAGGCGGCGGTACTCCTCGATGATGCGCCGCTGATAGTTCTGGAACGAGTCGAAGATGTCGCTCGACAGCGCCAGATGCATCCCGGACTCCCAGTAGTCCATCCCTTTGCCGCGGAGCACGCGCGGCACCAGCGTATCGACGTCGATTTCCAGATACAGGACGAGGTCCGGCACCAGCGCCATCCCGAAGACTTCGTGAGTCCACTCCGGGTCGGTGCCCATCACGGCGTTGCGCGCAAAGGCGGTGTACATGTAGCGGTCGGCGATCACCACGAAGCCGGCTTGCAGCGCGGGCAGAATCTCGTGCTCCAACCGGTCGGCGAAATCGGCGGCGTAGAGCAGGCTGAAGGTGATCGGCGTGAGCTGATGGCCGGCTTTGGCGTCCGCGATCGTGGCCGAGAGCAGCGGCGAGCGCGTCCATCCGGTATTGCTGACCGCATGGCCCTCAAGCTCGAGCCATCCGCGCAGCAACTCGACCTGGGTCGAGCGGCCGACGCCGTCGGTGCCTTCGATCACGATGAGATGGCCGGGCAGCGGCTTCTCGTCGAGATAGGGCAAGCCGTGGCCGTGCCATCGTTTGGCGCGCGATGGTCTAATGGCCATGCGAGTTGCCATGATGGACGCGTGCGCGCTGCTCGTCGTATTCGCGCAGGATTTCCCCGGTCATCCGCCGCACGACCTTCTGTTGGCCGGCGATGTCGTGATTGGCGTCGATGACCCGGAGGTCGAATTCCTCGGCCAGCCGGTCATAGTTCTCCAGCACGCGTCCCTGAAAAAGGCGGAAGCTTTCCGCGAGATCGGTCGACAGCCCGAGATCCATCCCGGCCTCGTAATACTTGAGCTTGGCGCGGCCGGCCAGCAGACGCTCGAGCGAAACGTCGATCGGCACGCGGAAAAAGAACGTAAGATCGGGGCGCGGCGCGAAGCGATAAACGCTGCGTACCCAATCGGGATGCACGCCGCGCGCGACGTCGCGCGCGAACGCGGTATAAACGTAGCGATCGGCGAGCACGATCATCCCGGCGCGCAGCGGCGGGAGAATCTGGTAGATGAAGCGGTCGGCAAAGTCGACCGCGTGTAGCAGGCTGAACGTGCTCGGCGTGAGCAGATTGCGCCGCTTGCCGCGGCGCATCGAGTTGCGCACCAGGCGCGAAGAGTTCCACTCGGTGAAGTACACCGGGTAACCGCGCGCCCGCAGCCATCGCTCCAGAAGTTTCAGTTGAGTCGATTTTCCCGAGCCGTCGATTCCTTCGACCGCGATGAGGCGTCCCGGGTAGGGATGGGGCGAGCTCAGCAGGGTGTGGCGATGAGCCCTTAGCGTCCGCGCCGCGCCGTCGCCCGTCTCGGCCGAGCCGTTCGTCCCCGCGCCGGCTTCGATCGGACCATTGCCGGCCGTGCGCGCCGCGCCATTGCCCGCTTCGGAGGAGCCGTTCGTCCTCGCGCCTGCTTCGATCGAACCACAGCCCGCCGCGCTCGCTTGGGCCGAACCGTGGACCGCCGGGCGCGCGGCGATCGAACCTTTTGCCGGTGCTTCCGCCGTTTGACCGTTACCTGACGGTTCAGCAGCCTCGACAGCAGGTCCGATCTTCTCTCGCACGTCCATAGCTCAAGGTCTGCCCGTCCATCTGCGGCATCGACTGTGATGGTGAAGCGGTCCGGCGAACGTCTGATGGTTATATCTTTAACCACACTGAAGTGACTTCGGTCCAGCGCATCGGCCAACCGCAGGATCGCCGCGATCGAACGGACCAAATAGCGTTTTGCCGGATTGAGTGAGCGGAACTCCGGCGAGTCGAGACGGGCCGAAGGCTTGCGATGACCGCGCGCTGCCTGCGCGATGATTTCGATCTCGAGCGGATCGAAGCCCAAAAGCTCGGCGTTCTTGACCAGGTAATAGGTGTGCCGATTGTGGCGGTCGTGGTCGATGACGCGTCCGATGTCGTGAAGCAGCGCCGCGTGTTCCAGCAGCTCGCGCGACTGCGGGCCCGCCTTGAGCAGCGGCGCGGCCGCGTCGAAAATCTTTAACGCGAGGCGTGCAACCTGGGGCCCGTGCCCGTTGAGCGCGCCGAAGCGCCGGGCCAGCGCGCTCACCGAGCGCCGCCGCGCCTCGATCGTGCGGCGTCCGCGCGCGCCCGCCTTCACCATGCTCAGCAGGATGCCTTCGCGCAGCGCCCAGGTGCATGCGACGAGTTCGGGCGCGGCCGCGTGTTCCAGCACAAAGTCCGTCAGTACCGCTGCCGCCGGTATCAGGTCGGCGCGCTTGGGGTCGGCGCCTGGCAGCTCCGCGCGCTCGTCGGCGGACAGCTTGAGCAGGCGGTTGCGCAGCCAGGTCACGTCGGTCGCCGGGATGCTCAGACCGTGCAGCCTGTCCTGCTCGCCGTCGCGGGCCACCCGCGCCATCGCGACCAGCGCATTGATGGTCCCCGACGTGCCGATCGCCTGCACCACCTCGGCCCGGCGCGCCTTGCGCAGCAGCGCGTCGAGCTTGCGATGGAGGTGTTCTTCGAGTTTGCGCACTTCGGCCGGTTCGGGCGGATCGGAAGTGAGAAAGCGCTCGGTCAGCCGAGCGACGCCGAGCGGCAAACTTTCCATCCATAGCGCTTCGCCGTCACGCACCAGCACCAGCTCGACGCTCCCGCCGCCGATGTCGATCAGCAGGTAGGGCCCACCCTCGAGGCCGAACGCGTGACGGGCGGCGCTGAAGATGAACTGCGCCTCCTCGGCGCCCGAGATAATTTCAACTTTAAGGCCGGTCTCGCGCCGGATGCGCGCGATAAAGGCTTCACGGTTGTGTGCCTCGCGCACTGCGCTGGTCGCGACTGCGCGAATCCGATCGACCCGCCGGACCTTGGCCAGATGCGCGAAATTCTTGAGTGCGCGCACCGCCAGCTCCATCGGTTCTCGCGCGAGCTTGCCGCTGGTGAACGCACGGCGGCCGAGCCGCACCATCTCCTTGACCCGGTCGATGACCTCGAAATGGCCGTCGCGGCGCACGTCGGCGATCACCATGTGCACCGAGTTGGAACCGACATCAATGGCGGCCAAGCGCATAATCAAAGGCTATGCCGCGTTGGAACGATTGTCACCATAGCCAAACCTGATCGCTTCACAGGCCGCGCGGCGCGTCGCAAGCAGGCTGTGGAAAGCGCGCGGCGAGCCGGCGCGCCTTTTCAATCGATGTCCTCCTGGGGCATAGTTGTGGCGCTTGGGGGAGCACAGTCGCGGAGGGCTGGGCTGTCGATGGGCAAATCGGACGACAACATCGGCGCCGCCGTAATCTCTTCAGCGCGTAGCCCAGCCCGCCGGATACGGCTTTCGCCCGGGTAATCCCTGCGTGGCCGGCGCCATCTCGAATTCCGCTGCCGAAGAGCATCCGATCGCTACGCACAAGTGGCTCGTCGCGCTCGCGGTGATGCTCGGCACCGTGCTCGAAGTGCTTGACACCTCGATCGTCAACGTCTCGCTGCCGCACATGCAGGGCAGCTTCTCGGCCAGCGTGGACGAAATCGCCTGGGTAGTCACCAGTTACCTCGCCGCCAACGGCATCATGATTCCGATGACCGGATGGATTTCCGCGCGTTTTGGCCGCAAGCGCTATTTCATGACCTCGGTCGGGACCTTCGTGGCGGCGTCGGCGGCATGCGGTGCTGCAGGCTCGCTCGGACAGATGGTGCTGTTCCGGCTTATGCAGGGCGCCGCGGGCGCCGCGATGCTGCCCTCCTCGCAGGCGATCCTGATGGAGACCTTCGCACCCGAGGAGCAGCAGATGGCGATGGCGACGTGGGGCGTGGGGCTGATGATCGCGCCGATCATGGGGCCGACGCTCGGCGGCTGGATTACCGACAACTGGAACTGGCGCTGGAACTTTTTCATCAACATACCGATCGGAATCGTCGCCCTCGCGATGGTCTATGCGTTCGTGTATGACCCGCCCTATCTGCGCCAGCGCCGCAAAAGCGGCGGGCGCGTGGACTACGTCGGCATCGCCTGCCTGGTGGTCGGCCTCGGCCTCGCGCAGATCGTGCTCGACCGCGGACAGCGCGCAGACTGGTTTGCCTCGAACTGGGTGGTGATGGCGACGGGGGGCGCGGCGCTCGCGTTTGCGACCCTGGTGATCAACGAACTGAAGGTTGCCCATCCGATCGTCGATCTGCGGATTCTCAAGGACCGTGTCTTTTCGGTGTCGGTTTTTCTGATGGTGGTGCTGAGCGCGACGCTGTGGGGTACGGGCCTGCTCATGCCGGTCTTTTTGCAGGAGCTGATGGGATATACGGCGTGGCGCGCGGGCTTGATGATGGTGCCGCGAGCGATGGCCGCGATGTTCTCGATGTTCGCGGTGGGGCAGTTGGCGCGGCTGCGGGTCGATACGCGCCCAATGATCGGAGTGGGATTCCTGTTTTCGGCGATCGGGCTTTGGTGGATGGCGCAATGGAACCTCGACGTCAGCGCGCGAGTCGTCGCGCTCGACAGCGTGATGCTGGGCAGCGGGCTTGGGATTTTGTTTCCGGTGCTCGCGGCGGTGGGGTTCTCGGGCATCAAGCGCGAAAGGATGGGCGACGCGGCGAGCCTGTTCAACCTGATGCGCAACACCGGGGCCGCGATGGGCATCTCGTATCTCACCAACATGCTGGTAAACTATGAGCAGGTGCATCAGTCGCGGCTGGTCGAACATCTGTCGGTGTTCGAAGCGTGGCGCCTGGGCGAGCGAGGCGCGTCGATGCCGGGCAGTCCGCAGTTCGATTTCCTCGGTCAGTTGATCTCGGGCCAGAAACAGGGCCTCGGCAGAATGTACGCAATGGTGACCGCGCAATCCTCGATTCTGTCGTTCGATGATCTTTACAGGATCCTGGCGGCGCTGATGCTCGCGATGGTCCCGATGTTTCTCTGCCTAAGGCGCGGGCAGGCCGCGCCGGCGCGCGGCAATTCTCCGCTCCAGGCTGAGATCGAATCTCAGGTAATGGCCGCGCACGCCGAGTAGCGCCGCCCGATGGAAGCCGCAGTTCAGAGCGGCGCCGCGCACGCCGAGTCGGCCGCGTCCTCCCACAAGTGGCTGGTTGCGCTCGCCGTGATGCTCGGCACCACGCTCGAGGTGCTCGACACCTCGATCGTCAACGTTTCGCTGCCGCATATGCAGGGCAGCTTCTCCGCCAGCGTCGACGAAATCGCATGGGTGCTGACCAGCTACCTGGTCGCCAACGGCATCATGATCCCGATGACCGGATGGATCTCGTCGCGCTTCGGCCGCAAACGCTACTTCATGATTTCGGTCTCGGTCTTCGTGGTCGCTTCGGCACTGTGCGGCGCCGCGGCCTCGCTCGATCAGATGGTAATTTTCCGCCTCATACAGGGCGCCGCAGGCGCCGCGATGGTGCCGTCGTCGCAGGCCATCCTGATGGAAACCTTTCCGCCGGCCGAGCAGCAGCTCGCGATGGCGACGTGGGGCGTGGGCCTGATGGTCGCGCCGATCATGGGGCCGACGCTCGGCGGCTGGATCACCGACAACTGGAACTGGCGATGGAATTTCTACATCAACGTGCCGATCGGAATCGTCGCCTTCCTGATGGTCTCGGCGTTCGTGCACGATCCGCCCTTCCTGCGCCAGCATCGCGCGCGCGGCGGCAAGGTCGATTACCTGGGGATCGCCTGCCTGGTGGTTGGGCTCGGCGCGATGCAGATCGTGCTCGACCGCGGCCAGCGGGCCGACTGGTTCGCTTCGTCCTGGGTGGTCTGGACCAGCCTGCTGAGCGCGGCCGCGATGGCGGTCCTCGCGATCAACGAATTGCGCATCTCCGACCCGATCCTCGATTTGCGGATCCTCAGGATCAAAGTTTTCAGCGTCGGACTGGTGCTGATCGTCGCGATGAGCTCGGTGCTCTACGGCACCGGCCTGCTCATGCCGATCTTCCTGCAGGAGCTGATGGGCTACACCGCATGGAAGGCCGGATTGGTGCTGGCGCCGCGAGGACTCGCGACAATGTTATCGATGATCGTGATCGGACAGATTGCGCGCCGCGGCTTCGACACCCGCCCGCTGGTCGGAATCGGATTCGTGCTGATGACGATCGGGCTCTGGACGATGTCAGGCTGGGATCTCGAGGTCAGCCTGTGGGTCGTCGTCATCCCGAGCATCGTGATGGGTCTCGGCATGGGCATGATCTTTCCCACGCTCTCGGCGAGTTCGCTCGCGGTCGTGGCGCGCGAGAAGATCGGCTACGCCGCGAGCCTCTACAACATGATGCGCAACACCGGCGCCGCGATCGGAATCGCCTACATGACCACGATGCTGGTCGATCACGAGCAGATCCACCAGTCGCGCCTGACCGAGCATCTCTCGGTCTTCGACGCCTGGAAGCTCAGCGAGAGCGGGCCGCGCATGCCGGGCGCACCGACCTTCCATTACCTGCCGCAGATGATAACCGGACAGCATCAGGGCTTCGGCGTGATCTACAACGCGATCCAGGCGCAGGCCGCGATCCTCTCCTTTAACGACATCTATCGCATACTTGCGACGGTCATGGCGCTGATGATACCGGGCTTCTTGCTCTTGCGCAGAGGCCACCGCGCCGCCGGCCCCTCCGCCGCGCACTAGGCTAGACGGCTTCGGCCAATCGCCACGATTGCCTTCTCAGTCGGCCATGTTTGCGAGCGCGTCCTTGAACGCGTCCAGCGCGAAATCGTCGAACAGAACTATCTCGACTCGTTCGACAGGCTCGACGCGCTCGACCGGCGCGTATTGCGCGGGCGGCGCCGCGCCGCGCAAATGGCCGCGAATCTCCTCCAGCATCGCAACGGCGCATCGCTCGATCGGAAAACCGGCGATGCCGGTGCCGATGGCCGGAAACGCGATCGATTTAATTCCGTGCTCGGCCGCGCGTCTGAGCGAATTGCGCGTCGAAGCGCGCAGCGCCGCCTCGCTCGTGCGCCCGCCGAGCTTCATCGAGGCCGCGTGGATGACATAGCGCGCGCGCAGATTGCCGGCGCCGGTGATCGCCGCCTCGCCGATCGGAATCGGTCCAAGTTTGTCGCACTCGGCCTGGATCGACGAGCCACCCTTCGTGCGGATCGCGCCCGCTACGCCGCCGCCCAGGATGAGGTCGTTGTTGGCCGCGTTGACGATCGCATCGACCGCCGCTTCCGTGAGATCGCCCTTACGCAGCACCACTCTCGAGCGCCATCCGTGGTCCATTGTGCAGATCTCCTTGTGCGCCGGGATAAACCGGCAGGTGTTGTGAATGCAAGAGTCACACGTTAAAGGGCCAGGGACCCATGACGGCCCCGAGTCATGCGGAGCTTTCCGGGAGGGAAGCGTCGAAGCGTTGACAGGGGTACGTGCGGGCCGGGTATTCAGCCGCGAAAGAAACTTGCTTCGGGATGCTGACGCTGTAAGGAGAAGCGGAAGGCAATACCGAACGCATCGCCAGCGCGAGGTGCGGTTGGGTCCCGCGCGGTCAGAGACCCCGTGCACGTACGGAAACACCTCGCGCGAGAACCGGGAGATCCTGTGCCCGCCCACTGCTGATGGGGCGGCGGGACGCGTCGGGAAGTCCAAGGACGTACGCCGACGATGAACGAGCACAGGAAGTCGGACGGTCCGGTAGTACCGCTGAAGTCGCCGAACAATGCCGGGCAACCGGCGGCGGAGGAGATGGAGGGAAGCGGACCGGCCAAGGGGAATCCGCTCAAGCAAAACGCGCCCCGGACCCAGCGCCGGCAAGGCGCGCAAAGTGCGCTTGCGCGGGTACGTCTGGCGGCGGCCAGAGATAGGAGGATGCGGTTCACTGCGCTCCTGCACCACATCTACGACCTGCATACCCTGCAGGCGGCCTACTTGGCGCTCAAGCGAGACGCCGCCGCAGGGTGGATGGCGAGACGTGGCGGAGCTGCGGCGAGCGACTGGAGGAAAATCTCCAAGACCTCGCTGATAGGCTCAGGCGTGGAGCGTACCGAGGCAAGCCGGTGCGCAGGGTGTACATCGCCAAGGCGGACGGGCGGCAGCGGCCGCTTGGAGTGACGACGCTGGAAGACAAGGTCGTGCAGCGCGCCACGGTCGAGGTGCTCAACGCCATCTACGAAACCGACTTCCTTGGCTTTTCGTACGGGTTCCGGCCCGGACGCAGCCAGCACAACGCGCTGGACGCGCTCTACGCCGGATTGCTGACGAAGAAGGTGAACTGGGTGCTCGACCTGGACATCCGTGGCTTCTTTGATTCCATCGACCACGGCTGGCTTAAGAAGTTCGTCGAGCACCGGATTGCGGACCGGCGCGTGGTGCGGCTCATCCAGAAATGGTTGAACGCCGGCGTGCTGGAGGATGGGAAGCGAAGGCGAGTAGAAGAAGGGACTCCGCAGGGTAGTAGCGTTTCGCCGCTGCTCGCGAACGTCTATCTCCACTACGCGTTCGACCTGTGGGTCCGGGTGTGGCGCCGCAAGTACGCAAGCGGCGACGTGATTGTCATCAGGTTCGCCGATGACATCGTGCTCGGATTCCAGGAGCGGTCCGATGCCGAGCGGTTCCTTAAAGAACTGGCCGAACGAATGCGCAAGTTCGCACTGGAACTGCACCCCGACAAGACCCGCCTGCTGGAGTTCGGCCCGTTTGCGGCCAAGAACCGACAGCGACGCGGCGAGGGGAGGCCCGAGACGTTCGACTTTCTCGGCTTCAGTGCA
>Ga0335085_10016430_pt1 | contig 10695 bp, 15 predicted proteins | sample Lox_Sample_45_FD_206712 | JGI IMG/M metagenome (GOLD analysis project Ga0335085, IMG submission 206712) | Soil microbial communities from Loxahatchee National Wildlife Refuge, Florida, United States - Lox_Sample_4.5 | ecosystem: Environmental > Terrestrial > Soil > Wetlands | place: USA... | reverse complement strand
CAGCACGTCCCCGCCCGAGACGCGAACCCCCGGCCGCAGCAAGGGCTGGAAGCGCCAGCGCCGCGCGGCGTCCAGGGTGGGCACGCTCTCCCCGGCGCCGATGAAGTCGCCGGTGCGCTTGACCAGCACGTCGAGCGGGCGACCGAGCCCGTCGAGGATGGAGCCGAGGAGGCCCGGCCCGAGCTGGACGGAGAGCGTTCGCCCGCTGAAGCGGACGGGTTCTCCCACCGCCAGCCCGCCGGTGTCCTCGTAGACCTGAAGCGTGGCCGTGCCGCCCGAGAGCCGGATGACCTCGGCCAAGAGGCGGCCCTCCCCCACCGCGGCCAACTCGTAGAGCGTGCCGCTCGGGGCAGGCTCGACCTCGACCAGCGAGCCGTTGACGCGGACGATGCGGGGGCTCTCCGCGGTCATCGCAGGCGCACCTGGTACCCGATCGCCCGGCGCAAGAGCTCGATGATGTACGCATCCGCCCCGGCGGCCCGCTCCTCCCAGGCCGGTGAGGGGAAGGGGATGACCAGCGGCAGCGCGCGGGAGGCGATCCGCCGCCGCACCTCATCGTCCAGCGCGTCGTGGAGCGCGCTTTCCAGGAGCACCATCCCCAGGGAGGCGTCGGCGAGGAGGTCGTGCATCCTTCGCGTCGCCTCGGCGGCATCCGGGACCTCCAGGACAGGAAGCCCGGCGAGGCGGAATCCGGCGGCGGAGGCCGGACGGCAGAGCACGAGGAGGCGTCCCTCGCTCACGGAGGGGCCACCTCGGAGAGACGCTCGTGCACAGGTGCGCCGAGGGCCAGCCCCCAGGCGACGCGCTGGAACCGCTGCACCTCGGCGCGAAGCCGCAGGACGTAGTCCAGCACCGGAGCCGACCCCAGGGGGTCGGTGCGGGCCAGCCGGTGCACATGGGCGTGGAGGAGGCTCGCCAGGCGCTCGGCGAGCCGGGAGGGCTCCAGGTCGCTGAAGGCCGCTGCGAAGAGGGTGCCCCGGAAGGCCTCCTCGGCGGCGCGCAGCGCCGGGACGCCGGGGCGGGCCCGGGCCACCTTCTCCAGGGCGGAGAGCGGCACGCTGCCGCCGCCGACCAGCACCGCCTTCGGCTCCAGCTCGGAGGGAGCCGCGGTGAGGGCCAGGGCGGCGAGGGCGTTCTCCACGTCCAGGAGCCCGGCCAGGTAGGCGCGTAGGACGGCATCCCCGCGGCGTGCCGCGGCCAGCGCCCGTGCGGCGAAGGCGCGGGTCAGCGCAGCCTCGAGGGCGAGCAGATCCAACGGGCCGCGCTTCGGCGCCCCCTGCAGCGCGGAGGCGAGCGGGTGGCCCCACGCGGTGAGCAGCGCCGCCATGGCCGGCACGTTGGGCTGCGCAGCCAGCGTCTCCAGCGCGCGCACCGGCAGGGCCGGCGTGGGCAGCGTCGCCGCCAGACGGGCCTCGGGCGCCGCACCGGCCGCCGCCCCCCGCACCAGCGCGCGCAGGCTTCGCCGGTCCTCGTCGCCGAAGATGGCCTCGAGGAGGGCGGACCGGTCTCCGCACCAGCGCGCGAGCAAGGCCAGGCGCTCGGCGGCACGGCGGCGAACGGCCAGCTCGACGGCGGCAGCCTCCGGGGGAAGAGCGCGGAGTCGGAGCGGCTCCCGAGCGCCCTCCAGGCGGACGAGGAAGGCGGGAAGGTCGGCGGCCGCGGCCAGCCCCTGCCATTCCGCGGGCCGCAGAAGGTGGGTGGCCAGCCCGCGGGCGCGGGCGCAGACGTCGTCCAAGGGCTTCACCCCGGAGCCTCGACCCGCTGCATCACCCGGATGGCGAGGGCGGCCCGGGAGGATGCCAGGCGCGCGGGGAGGGTGCGGTCCATCTCCATCCTGCCCTGCGCGGCGCGGAGCCGGACGCCGGCGATGACCTCCGGCAGAGCTTCGACCTGCACGCCGTCACCGGCGGCGGCCGCCACCCGGCCACGGTCCTGGGGATGACAGACCAGCGTCACCTCCCGCTCCCCCGCGGCCAGCGTGAGCAGCGACCTCACGTCCTGCTCCAGGGCGGCAGGGTATGCCTCCCAGCCCCGGGCCTCGTCCTGGAGCGTGAGGGCCCCGTCGAAGACGCGGCCGAGGAGCGCGTGCCGCGCCTCGAGCACCCGCGCTTCGGCCCGCCGGCGCGCGGCCACCAGCTTCTCCTCCCCCGCGGCGCGCAGGGTGCGGGCATGCTCGGCGAGCAACGCTTCCAGGCGGGCGGTTCCCTCGAGGGAAGCGGCCTGACGCAGGCGCTCCGCCTCCTCTCGGGCGCGCCTCAGCTCCTCGGCGGCGCTGGCCTCCGTCTCTCGCTCCAGGGCAGCCAGCAGATCGGCCAGCGGCACGTCACCCTCCGGCGCGGAGCATGATGAACATCGCCACCACGAAGCCGAGGATGGACATCGTCTCCGGGATGGCGAGCATGACGATGACGGTGGTGCTCAGCTCGGGCTTCTCGGCCAGGCTGGCCGCGGCTGCGGGGCCGATGCGGGACTGCGCCCACGCCGTGGCGAGGGTTGGAATGGCGATGGCGACAGCTGCGCTGAGGGTGATCCAGAAGATCTGCATCAGGTGGTCCTCCAGTGGCGGAAGGGTCGGTACTGGACGCCGCCCGGGCTGTAGAAGCGTCCGAAGAATTCCACGTAGTGAAGACGGAGTCCGTGAATGGTGGGACTGAACATGGCGAGCATGAAGTTGACGAGGTGGAAGAGGAGGCCGAACACCACCCCCACCGCGAGGCTCCCCACGGCGCCGGCCAGGCGGTTGGCGATGACGGCCAGCATCACCGACGCCGTCCCCAGCGCCATGATGCGGGCGTAGGAAAGGATGTTCCCCACCGTGGAGAGCAGCTCTACCGGGGCGACCAGCCCCTCGGCCGCCACCAAGAGCGGAAAGAGGACGAGCAGCGCCACCACCACCGGGGTGAGCAAGGCATGGGGGAGCACCCGAAGCGCGGCGAGCAGGGCGGCGGCGATGAGGAGGATCATCAGCGCCGACAGCCCCCTCCCCACCGCCTGCCGGCGATGCCCGCGGAAGGCGCTCGCCACCCCGAGGGCCAGGCCGAGCACGACGTGGACCAGCCCGAGCGCGACGCACAACCCGAGGAAGGAGACGATGTCCCGCGGCTCCTCGCGGTCGAGCACCAGCGGGCGCATCGCGAACCAGCGCCGGCCGAGGTCGCCGAAGAACTCGCCGAAGAGCACGCCGAAGACGAGGGTGAAGAGCGCGCAGCCGATGGCGATCTCGGAGATCGCCCGGAGCGGGGTCGAGGGGCGGGAGCGTAGGCGGAGGACGAGCCCGATCAAGGCGAGCACCAGCCCGTAGCCCACATCCCCCACCATCAGCCCGAAGAAGAGGGGAAAGAAGATGGCCACGAACGGCGTGGGATCGATGGTGCCATAGCGCGGCAGCGGCAGCGTGCCCACCAGGAGCTGGAAGGGACGGAAGAGGCGTGGGTTCTGGAGCACCACCGGCGCCTCGGCCGTCCACTGCTCGGCGGCCAGCTCCTCCACCGCCACCTCCGGGCCCACCCTCTCGGCCAGGCGGACGATGAGGTCGGGCAGGTTGGTGGTGGGGACCCAGCCCTCGAGGACGAAGGCGTGGGCCGAGGAGGCCGAGAGGCGCAAGCCCTCCAGCTGGCCGAGCCGGTCGTGAATCGCCGCCGGGGCGGGGGCCAGGGCAGCCATCCGCTCCGACATCCGCGACCTCCGCGCGGCCAGCTCCTCCAGCTCGGCCGGAATGGCGCGCAGGCGCTGGACCATCCGAGGAAGGGCGTCGGTGAGCGACTGTCCCTCGTAGCCGCGCGGGAGCGGCACCTGCTCCACCGCGCTCTCGGCGAGCAGGCGCTCCACGTGCTCCGCCTTCCCCACCGGCACGAGCAGGAGCAGTACCAGCTCGCCGCCGGCGAGCGGGTGGGTGCGGAGCTCGTAGTCCTTGCGCAGCGCCACGTCGAGCAGGGCGCGGAGCCGCTCCACGCTCGTGCCCTGGCCGGCCCGCAGCACCACGAGATAGGCGCGAACCCCAGGGGCCACACCGCGCTGGAAGAGTCCGCCGAAAGCGGTCATCACCTCCTGGTACTTGGCGAGGAGAGCTCGCTCCTCGCCGAGGGCCTGGGTGCGCGCCTGGAGCCGCTCCGCCTCGCGACGGGTGCGGCGGGCGCTCCGCGCCCAGGCGGTCCAGGGAGGAGCCGCCGGCGGCGCTGGGGGCGCCGCCGACGCCTGCGGGCGACCCACCAGCGCGACCGCGGTCTCCACGTCGTCCAGGATTCGCCGCAGCTGCCGCTCCAGGCGCAGCTCTCGCGGCGTGAGGCTGCCGCGCACGAGCGCGGCCGCGCTCACCGGAGCCGAGAGATGGACGAATCCGAGGTCCTGGAGCGCCTCCAGCGTCCGGGGCAGCAGCGCCCGGGGCCCGAGCACGCGGGCGCGGCTCATGCGGAGGATCATCTCCGCCCCTCGCCGGCGGGGGCCTCGAGAAGCTCGCGGAGGACACCCAGGGACAGCTCCCGGAGCCGCTCCGCCGTCACGCTGCCGTAGGCGCGGACTCTCTCGTCGGCGCCGGCCTCGATGCGCTGGAGCTCCGCCGCCACCTCCCCTTCGATCTGCGCCTGCAGGCGGGCGCGGCCGCTGCGCTCCACCTCCTCCCCCCGCCGGGCCAGCTCCGACGCCTCCACGCGCGCCGCCTCGAGGAGGCGCTCGCCGGCGGCCTTGGCCTCGGCCAGTCGGGCAGCGAGGCGCTCCTCCGCCTCCAGCAGCCGATCCAGGTCGTTCCCGAGCACGGGTTGCACGGCGGCTCACCACCGATCCCCCGACGCGGGCTCATCGGGAGGACCAGCAGTAGCGCGGCTGCTGCGGAGGGTCAACGAGAGCGCGCGCCCGCCGGTGCGCCCGCTGATGAGAACGATTCGCGGAAACGGTCCCCAGGCCCCCCGGTCACGTCCCCGCAGGCCCGGGCCGGCCCTCGGAGAGCGCCGCGGAGAGCGCCGCGCTGGCTGCCGAGTGCACCGGGGTGGGCACGCCCGCCTCGGCGCCCATCCGCGCCAGCGCGCCCATCAGGGCATCGAGCTCGGTGGGCCCCCCGCGCTCGAAATCGAGGAGGAAGCTCGGGCGCATACCTCCCGGGAGCGCCTCGAGGGCGGCGGTGATGCGGGGGACCACGTCGTCCGCGAATCGGATACCCCGCGCCCGGCCCACCCCCACCGCCTCGGTCACCGCCTCGGCGAGGAACTCGTGGCCGTGCGGGGCCGATCGCACGGCGCCGACGGCCGTGCGGGCCAGGCCGCAAAGGGTGGCCAGCGAGGCGATGAACACCAGCTTTTCCCACAGCTCGACCTGGATGTCGGGGGAGGCGCGGCTCTCGATGCCTGCGCTCCGAAAGGCCTCCACGATGCGCTCCACACGCGGGCTGCTCCCGCCGGCCAGCTCGCCGAGGATCACCCGCTGGAAGGCGCTCCGACGCCGCACCTCGCCGGGGCCGCTGCGCTCGGCGCTGATCATCGTCAGCCCGCCGAGGAGCGAGGAGGCCGGGACGCCGAGCGCCGCGAGCCTGTCCACCGCCTCCACCCCGTTGAGGAGCGGGAGCACCGAGGCGCCCTTCTCGGCCAGGAGCCGGGCCACCGGCGCCACCTCGTCGAGCGAGTACGTCTTCACCGCCACCACCGCCAGCTCCACACCGGCCAGCTCCTCGGCCCGGTCGCTGGCCGAGACGGCGACGGTGAACGTCTCGTCCGGGGTGTGCACGGTGAGGCCGCGCCGCCGGAGCGCGGCCAGATGCTCTCCCCGCGCCCAGAGGCGGACGCCGTGTCCAGCCCGGGCGAGAAAGCCGCCATAGGTCCCCCCCACCCCGCCGCTTCCGAGGATGGCGATGTCCATCTCAGCGACCGCCGATGCCGTCGGGCAGGGGCTCGGGAGCCGGCACGGCCTGCGGCTCCGGCGGGGGAGTGGTGGGAGGCGGCGGTGGACCGGAGGCTGGTCGCGACACGGGCGCGGCCGGAACCACCGACAGCTCGGCAGTCACCGGGCGAGCCACCTTGCGCTGTGCGGGTGGGATGTCGGCCAGGTGACCGAACTGGAGGCTCCCGTCCTCGCCGGTCCACTGGTAGAGGGCCTCGTCGTCGGGCGCCCGCGGCGGGGGGCGGGGCGCGGCCTCCTTGGGAGCGGCCTCCGGAGCCGGAGGGGGCGGCGGCCGGACCGGGGGTACGGCGGCGCCCGGAGCCTCCTCCAGCGCCTCGGGCGGAGGTGGCTGAGGCGGCGGGACGACGGTGACACGGAACACCTGGCGCAGGCCGAGGGCGTAGTCCAGGGAGCACAGGGTGACGCCCGGCGCGTGCGCCTGGATGACCCCGCTGTTGGCGGTGATGGTGGCCACCTTCGGGTCGTCGCAGATCGGCGAGTGGCAGCCGCCGTTGGGGCAGAGAGGCGCCTCCTGGCCGGCGATGAGCCGGATCCGCTCGGCGTCGGGCGCGGCGGGCGCCTGGGCCAGGGAGAGCGCCGGGGCGAGGACGGCCACCGCCCCGGCCAGGCCGGAGAGCCTGCTCAGCTTCCTCCTCGGGACCCTGGAGCGCGCCGCCATCATTGCTTCCCCTACGAACGGTAATCCCGAGGGGTTTCGCCGCGCCAGGCGACGGCCGGGTTAGCGCGCCTCGACGGCCGCGCTCCCCCGCCGCACGGTGCACCGTCCGTCGACGCAGGCCGGCTCGAGGGCGACCTGCCGCGGAGGGCACGCCGGGCCCGGACAGGGCTCCTCGTGTCCGCGGCACCGGGCCTGCTCGGCGCTTGCCTCGGCGCGGGTGAGCGGGCGCGGCTCGCACAGCGACGGGCAGCAGTTGCCGGGCGACCGGCGGGACAGGGCGCAGTCAGCGTCCGTCCGGCACCGGGCCGAGGCAGCCGGAGCCCCGCCGTCGGCGGTGGAGGCCGCGACCCGGCCCGATGGGTCCACCGGCGACTCGCTGGCCGCTGCGCTGGGCACCGGGGTGCAACCGCCGGCGAGCACCACCGCCAGTACGGCGAGCGGGAGGCAGGCCACCCCGAGCACGACGGCGCGATTCGTCTCCATCTCCCACGACCCTAATCCCCGCGCGCCCCCGCGTCCCGAACGCTGCCCTGAGGGCCCGCGCCGGTCAGCAGCCTCCCCCCGACTGCAAGGGGCCGAGGGCGGTGGTGCATCCCTGAAAGCTGGTCGTCCAGCTCTGCACCGCCGCCGGGGTGCAGGCCGGCAGCGCCTCGATGCAGTTCGTGTAGTCGGTGATGCGCTGCTGATCGGCGCTTGAGCACTTGTCGATCGACGCCCGGCACACCGAGGCGGTGAAGGCGAGCGATGGGACGGTGGAGAAGCACGGACCGGCCTTGGCGGCGAAGTCCGTGGTGGCGGCGTCGAGCTTGTCGCAGAGGGACGTGTCGGCCGAGCTCCCGCAGGCTGCACCGAAGAGGAGGACGACGAGCGGCGATGAGCGTCTCATGAGGTTCCCCGGGGTCAGGAATCGAGGACCGGCGGTGAGTGCCAGAGGCATGCCAGGCCGCTCCGCTCGCGTCGGCGGGCGGACCCATCCTCTTCCGGGGGAAATCTTGCGGAACGCTGCCGGGAAGCACGCAAGGGTTGCCTCGTCACCCGCGTCCGGCGGCTGCTCTCCTCGCTTCGCGCGCCAGGGCGATCGTCCTTCAAGGCCTGGGTGGACGCCGGCGCTCCCTGCCCGCCGTGACCTACCCCGGGTGCGGAACGAGGATCTGCTCGAGCACGGCGAACACCACCCGGTCGCAGCGCGGAGCGTAGAAGGGGAACGCCCCTCCGGCGGAAGCGTAGAGGCCGTCCCGGACGAGGTTGCGCGCCCGGTGGAGCCGGGTCTTGACCACGTCCTCGCTCACCCCGAGCACCGCGGCGGTCTCCTCGGTGCTCATCCCCTCCACCTCTCGGAGGATGACCACCGTCCGGTAGGCCTGAGGGAGGTCGTCGAGCACGCGCTCCAGGAGGCGGCCGAGCTCTCGGACGCTGGCCGCGTCCTCGGGCGAGGGATTCGGGCTCGGAAGCTCCTCCACGGGTTCTCCCTCGTTGGGCTTGGGGTGCTCCCGGAGCGGCAGGTGACGGACCGTGCGCCGGCGCATGGCCAGGGCCTGATTGAGCCCGATGCGAATGAGCCAGGTCGAGAAGCGGGCCGAGTGCGCGAAGTCGCCCAGGGCGCGGTAGGCGGCGAGGTAGGTCTGCTGCATCACGTCCTCGACCTCGGCCTCTTCCTGGAGCACCGAGCGCACCGCCCGGTAGAGCCGCTGATTGTTGCGCCGCATGAGGACCTCGAAGAGCGCCGTCTCGCCGGCCACCACCCGGCGGACGATCTCCTCGTCCGAAGGGACGCGGCTGTGCGACCAGCTGGCCACCAGGGCGGGCAGCGTCATCGAGTGAGCTCCTCCAGCCCGTTAGACACCCGAGCGCCGAAAAGGTGACCGGCAGACGGCTTGCCGTGGTTCCCGCCTGTCACCTCCGCCGGGTCTTCGTCGTCGAACAGGCGGACGAAACCCACTTCCTGCGGAGGATCCGAACATGCTCGACCCCAGATTGAACTCTTCCTGGTGGGTGCTGCGCCTGGCCTACGGTGTGGTCCCCATTGTCGCCGGGCTGGACAAGTTCACCAACCTCATGACGCGCTGGACGGACTACCTCAGCCCGCTCGCGGTGCGTGTGCTGCCCGTCTCCGCCTCCGCCTTCATGCACCTGGTCGGCGTGGTGGAGATCTGCGCCGGCGTGCTGGTGCTCACGCGCTTCACGCGCCTGGCGGCGTGGATCGTGGGCGCCTGGCTCCTGCTCATCGCCGTCAACCTCCTCACCACCGGGCACTTCTTCGATGTCGCGGCGCGGGACGTGGTCCTGGCGCTGGGGGCCTACGTGCTCGCCCAGCTCACCCTGGTCAGGGAAGCGGCTGGAGCGCCGGCGGCCGCTCAGCCCGGGCTGGCCACCGCGCGCCACCCGGCCTGAGAGACGCGGGCGACCGTGCTTCCACGACGGCTCGGGCCCTCGCTGTGGGCCCTCCGCACCGCGTTCTGCGTGCTGGTCATCGCCTCGGGCGTGAGCAGGCTCGGCGCTCCCGGGACGGTGGGGCACGTGGCCGGCGGCATCGAGGTCGGCGTCGGTGTCCTCGTCCTCAGCCCCTTCACCGCCGCGGCGGCGGACCTCCTCACCGGATGGCTCGTGTTGCTCGCCCTCTCCGGGCTCGTCGGCGGAGGTCACCTCGACGTCGCTGCCCAGGACCTGCTCCTCGCCGCCGGCGCGTTCACCCTCGCCCACCTGACACGGGTGAACGAGAGAGAACCGCTCGACGCCGCCAGCAGGGAGCGGCGCACGAGGACGATGTAGGCGCACATCGGGCGTACACGTCGGGTGCCGTCTCCGGTGCTCCGCGCTCTACGGCCAGGGCGCGTGCATTGCGTACGCAGCAACGGCGGAGCTTCCGGCGGCTCGCAAAGGCGCGAGATCCGACCGTGCGAAGAAGGCATCGGTCATGCAGCAGCCCCTGGGAGCCGTCGCCCGTGGTGGGCGGCTGGAACATCAGGAGCGCATCATGGACTACATGCCCTACGAAGGTGGCACGCAGCACGCCGGGAAGGAGTCGCACCGCTCGCTGGTCGCGGCCGCGCTCGGAGCCGCCTTGCTGCTCGGCGTCTCGGTGCTCGCTCGGCCGTTGATCGTCTCCGAGTCGAACCGGCTCGGGCAGGCGAGCCGGGTGACTCAGACGACCGAGGACCAGGGACCCGTCAACGACGGTGATCCGGGAGCGGGCGTCAGCGAGTCCGAGCTGGCCATTCTCCCCAAGTAGCAGTCGGGACGTCGATTGCAGACAGGCCCGGCGGCCTGCGCCCGAGGAGGGTGCACGGCTCGCCGGGCCGAGCTTTTCTTCAGAGAGATCCGCGCCCTCCTCTCGAAGCAGTAACCTCCCGCCCCTCGGGCGTCCGGGAGGTGGAGGATGACCAACGCGACCAGGCGGAGCTGGGCCATCCTCTTCGCGCGGCTCGTCCTGGGGCTCATCTTCTTCATGGCCGGGGTGTGGAAGGTCTTCGTCCTCGGGCCCGTGGGGCATGCCCGCCAGCTGTTCGTCGAGCCGTACGCGGGCACCTTCCTTCCCACCTGGTCGCTGTGGCTCACCGGCATGGTGGTCCCGGTGGTGGAGCTGCTCGCCGGCGGGCTCCTCCTCATCGGCTTGCGCACCCGTGCCGCCCTGCTCGCGCTCGGCGGCGTGATCGTGCTGGTGACCTTCGGGCACCTCTTGCGCGAGCCGTTCTACGAGTTCCACACCCACGTCATCCCCCGGCTGGCGCTCCTCCTCTTCCTCCTGGTCATGCCCGAGGAGGAGGACCGCTTCGGCGCCGACGCCTGGCTGGCGCGGAGGCACCCCCGGGGTGGTCAGGCCGAGGGGTCCGGGGCACCCTGACGGGCAGCGAGCCAGGCGCGCCCGGCGGCGGGATCGACCCCGAACTTCTCCAGCCCGGGAAAGACGACCCCCTCCAGCGTGGCGACGAAGATGCTCCGCTTGCGCGCGTGGGGAAGCACGCCATGGCGGAGGAGCTCCTCCGAGTCGAGCTCCGGGTCGACCTGGGCAAAGAGGCCCTCGTCGACGGTCCCGGAGAGCATGGTGGGAATCCAGCGCCCGAGAAAGGAGACGTCGGTCTGCGTCGCCTCGCGCGCCAGGTGGCCCCATCCCATCCGGCCGTGCACGACCTCGTCCCGAGCGATCTCGTGCA
>Ga0335085_10016429_pt1 | contig 10696 bp, 8 predicted proteins | sample Lox_Sample_45_FD_206712 | JGI IMG/M metagenome (GOLD analysis project Ga0335085, IMG submission 206712) | Soil microbial communities from Loxahatchee National Wildlife Refuge, Florida, United States - Lox_Sample_4.5 | ecosystem: Environmental > Terrestrial > Soil > Wetlands | place: USA: Florida... | reverse complement strand
GCCGCCCGGGTCGCGGCGCACCTGCTGGCCGCGGGCCCGGCCGGACGCGCTGGAGTACTCACTGCTGGCGGCGCGGGAGGCCACCGCGCGCCTCGGGCACGAGGACGCCTGCGCGCACTACCTGCGGGCGCTGGACACCGTCTCCGCTCCCGGCGCCGCCAGCGCGGAGCGGGTCGGCATCCTGCTCGAGCTCGCCGCGTCACACGAGCGCGCCGGGCAGTCCGACCAGGCCGCGCGGCGCTTCCGTCAGGCGGCGGACGCCAGCCGGGCGACCGGGGACCCGGTCGGGCTGGCCCGGGCGGCGCTGGGCATCCAGACCCTCGGGCACAGGTCGGGGGCGCAGAACGCCGAGCTACTCGACCTGCTCCGCGAGGCCTCGCGGCGGCTGGAAACGGCGGGCGGTCCGCTGGCCCTGGGGTCCCGGGTCCTCGCGGCACAGGCCCGCGCGCTCCGGCACGGACCGGACGCGGTACCCGGTGCCGAGGTCGGCCAGGTCGCGGACCGCGCCGTACGGCTGGCGGCCGCCGCGAACGACGCGAGCGCCCTGGCCACCGCCAGGCTGGCGGTGCACGACGCGATGTGGGTCCCGGGGACCGCGGCCCGCAGGCTGCCCGTCATCGCCGGGATGCTCGACGCCGCGCGGGCGAGCGGCGACGACGATCTCGTGGCCGAGGCGCACCTGCTGCGCGCCGCGGCGCTGCTGGAACTCGGCGACCCGGAAGGCCGGGAAGCGCTGCTCAGCTACATCACGCTGGCCGGCAACCTGGGTCACGCCAGGGGGCGCTGGGCCGCGCTGACCCGGCAGGCCACATTCGCTCAGCTGGCCGGCCGGGCCGAGGAGTCGGCACGACTCGGCGAGCAAGCGCTGGAGCTCGGGCTGGCCATCGGCGAGCCCGACGCCGTCGGCTGCTTCTGCACCTCCCGCGCGGCGCTGACCGCCCTGGGGGTGAGCGGGCCGCCGATCGAGCTGGACGCCTCCGACCCGCTGTGGCCGATGCTCCCGGTCTTCCGGGCCTGGCCCTTCGCCGCCCGCGGCGAGACCGCCGCGGCGGCCGCGGCGCTCGGCGACTTCAGCGTGCTCGACATCACCACGTGGACGGGGCTGGAAGCCCTCGCCGCGGCGGCCGTCGTGTTCGCGGCCGCGTCCGGCTGCCCGACTCCAAGGGCCTGGCCGACATCGCGACCCTGGTCCGGGCCGGCGGCGCCGACGTGCACGTCCTCACCCTGGTCGGGCACCACCTCGCCCGGATGGGTGCCGACCCGGTGCTCGACCGGCAGGCCAAGGCGGCGTACAAGGCGCGGCTGGACGGCCTGGCCGCGGATATCGAGGACGCCGAGGCCGCGGGGAGCGACGGGCGAGCCGAGGCGCTGCGCTCCGAACGTGACGCGCTGATCCGCGAGCTGGCCGCGGCCGCCGGGCTGGGCCACCGGGATCGCAGGCTGGGCGACGAGGCCGAACGGGCGCGCAAGACCGTCAGCGCCCGCGTGCGGGACGCCCTGGCCAAGATCGGGCAGGTCCACCCCGAACTGGCCGGGCACCTGCGCGGATCGCTGCGGATGGGAACCCGGTGTTCCTACTCGCCCGCCGAACCCACCCGGTGGACGGTGAGCTGAGCCGTCCCCCCGAACGTAAGCTGGCTAGTCCGGGAGGCTCCATGTCTTTTGACACGATCATCGCCAAGACCCGCCAGGCCATCGCCGACGACCCCGCGAAAGCGCACGTGGTGCTCACCGCGCAAGGGACGCTGGTCGGGGTCACCGAGGTGGACGTCAGGACGGGCGCGCACAGCTTCAAGGCGGACGAGCCGCGCTCGATCGGCGGCGGCGGTGCCGACGCGAGCCCGGTACAGTACGCGCTGGCGTCGCTCGGGTCCTGCCAGGCGATCACATACCGGTTCTGGGCCGCACATCTCGGCGTCACACTGGACTCCATCACCGTGCGGGTCGAAGGCGACCTGGATCTGCGCGGCTTCTTCGGTGTCGACGACGGGGCACGGCCGGGGTTTACCGCGGTCCGCGTCGAGGTGACCGTGGCCGGCCCGGAAAGCGAGGAGCGCTACGCCGAACTGGCCGCCGCCGTGGACGAGCACTGCCCGGTCCTCGACCTGTTCCAGAACCCGGTCCCGGTGTCGCGCGCGCTCCACCTCGCCGACCCCGCCGGGAACCCGGCGTAACGCGGCGCCCATAGGCCCTTGCCCTGAGACGGGTAGGGCCGGCCGAAGTAGTGCGCGAAGCTGCCCCTGGCCGCGCAGGAAGACCACCTTGTGGTCCAGGAGGGCCTGGCGGATCCTGGCGACCACCTCGTCGCTCAGCGGGGTGCCGGTGTCCGCGCCGGTGATCTCGGCACCGATCTGGCCGGCCAGCCTGGTGACTCCGACGTGCGTGGTCACGGTGAGGGTTTCTGGCATGACGAGAGCGCCTTTCGGCTCGGGGAACCGGGACGTGAAAAGGATCAGAGCGCATATCCGGGCGGGTTCGCCGGTGCGGGGGGCGGGCGTCCGGAGGGTCAGCGGGTGCGACAGCCCGAGCTGATGACCGTCAGGAAGTTGACGTGGCGGCGCCGGGTGCCCAGATAGCTCGCCATACCCCGAGCATCGCAACAGGTACCCCGTTAGTCAAATTTTCCAACCTAAAAAGTAGGAATTTCACTCGTTGCAGGTCTCCTGGATATCGGCAAAAGCGTCCTGGGTCACGTCCATCTCGCCTCCATCGCCGCTGCGCCGTGGCTGCACTCGTCTCGGCGATGGTGAGGGAGCCAGCCGTCGAGACATAGGAACGCCAGCGCATGACCGATACCGTCAGCGGCAGTTACTTCGCTTCCCTGGCGAAGACCAAGTACCTGCTGCTCACCACGTTCAAGCGGAAGGGATCCCCGGTGTCCGCCCCGGTGCCGGGGACCGTCGACGGCGACCGGGCCTACTTCGGTGCCCGGAGCCGGTCGGGTACGGTCAGGCGTCTGCAGCACACCGACGGGGTGCAGGTAGCGCCGTGCCGTGCGCTGGGCCTGGTGAGTTACGGGCCGCCGCTCGACGCGGCGGCCCGGCGGCTGACCGGCCAGGAGGCCAGCCATGTCGCGGGGCAACTGGCCCGCACGTACCCGGTCCGGCGCCGTTCCCTGGCCGGGTTGCTCCAGCGGGCGCGGCGCCGGCGGCTGGTGTACTACGAGCTGCTCGGCGGTTAGTCGAGGTAGTCCCGGAGCTGCCTGGACCGGGACGGGTGGCGCAGCTTCGACATGGTGTTGGACTCGATCTGCCGGATCCGCTCCCGGGTGACCCCGTATACCTTGCCGATCTCGTCCAATGTCCTGGGCTGCCCGTCGTTCAGCCCGAACCGCATCGACACCACCCCGGCCTCACGCTCCGACAGCGTGCCGAGCACCGAGTGCAGCTGCTCCTGCAGCAGCGTGAAGCTCACCGCCTCCCCCGGCTGGATCGCCTCGGAATCCTCGATCAGGTCACCGAACTCGCTGTCCCCGTCCTCCCCCAGCGGGATGTGCAGCGAGATCGGCTCCCGGCCGTACTTCTGCACCTCCACGAGCCGCTCCGGGGTCATGTCCAGCTCCACGGCCAGCTCATCGGGGGTGGGATCCCGGCCCAGGTCCTGCAGCAGCTGCCGCTGCACCCGGGCCAGCCTGCCGATGGCCTCGACGATATGCACCGGAAGACGGATCGTGCGTGCCTGGTCGGCCATCGCCCGGGTGATCGCCTGCCGGATCCACCAGGTCGCGTACGTCGAGAACTTGTACCCCCTGGTGTAGTCGAACTTCTCCACGCCGCGGATCAGGCCCAGGTTCCCCTCCTGGATCAGGTCCAGGAACAGCATGCCCCGCCCGGTGTACCGCCTGGCCAGCGACACCACCAGCCGCAGGTTGGCCTCCACCAGGTGGTCCTTGGCCCTGCGGCCGTCTTCGGCAACCAGCTCCAGATCGAGGCTCTGGTCGGCCCGCAGCACTCCGCTGCCTTCGGCGAGCTTCTCCTCGGCGAACAGGCCGGCCTCGATCCGCTTGGCCAGCTCGACCTCCTGCCTGGCGTTGAGCAGGGGGACCTTGCCGATCTGCTTGAGGTAGTCCTTGACCGGGTCGGCCGAAGCGCCGGCCGCGGCTGCCCCCCGGGCGGCGGCGGGACGGTCCTCGTCGTCAGCGCCGGAAACCAGCGGCTCGTCCTCGCCGGCGCGCGACACGGGCATCCTCTCCTGAACACGCAGAGAAACAAGGCGGAACACACCGGTGAAAACCCTCGCTGCCTGCCAGCTGCCGGAAGACAGTACTGAAAATCAGAGCGGCTGCCTTATCCGCCACACTACGCGGATCCAGGGGCGGCCCGGACGCTGTCCGGCATCGCCTGCCGCCACGGCCGGACGCACTGGATCCGGGATTTCACTGCGTCAGCGCACTGGATCCGGGGTTTCATGACGTTCCAGCGGGGTGCCGACCGGCTGGCGGTCTGAGACGATGCTGAGGTGAGGGAGAGCGCGGAACCTGCGCCAGGCGTGGCCGAGAGCCAGGTCGGGGCGGGATTCCAGGCCATGGCGACCGGGGACTGGCGCGGTGCTCGCGATGCTTTCTCCGCTGTTCTCGCGGTGGCCGAAGTGCCCGAGGCGTTGTTCGGCCTGGCGAACGCGCTGTTCTGGCTGGGCGACCTGGCGGGCACGATCGCCAGCTGCGAGAAGGCCTATGCGGGCTTCCGCCGCCGCGGCGACCCGATGTTCGCCGCCGGCGCCGCGCTTTCGCTGGTGGGTTACAACAAGGGGTATCTCGGCAACACGGCGGCAGCCCGCGGATGGCTGTCACGGGCGGCCCGGATCATCGAAAACGAGGCCCCGGAACTGCGCGGGGAGCTCCTGGGGGCAACCGCGTACGTTACCGAGGACCCGGTCGAAAGCGAGGCGCTGGCGCGGCAGGCGGCCGAGATCGGGCGGGCGAACGGCAACTCCGACCTGGAGCTGATGGCGATCCATGCCGTCGGGCAGGCCCTGGTGCAGCAGGGCCATACCGAGGAAGGCATGGCCCTGCTGGACGAGGCGATGGCCGGGGTGATCGGCGGCGAGTACGGCGATCCCCTCACGGCCGCCCAGATGAGCTGCATGACGATGGTGGTGTGCGGCAGCTGTTTCGACCTGGAGCGCGCGACGCAGTGGGTGCAGTCGCTCCAGGGTTTCATCGAGCGGTACGGGTGCCCGTTCCTGTACGCGGAATGCCGCACCTACTACGGCCGGGTCCTGTTCGAAAACGGTGACTGGGGCGCCGCCGAGGCGCTTCTCGTCGAGGCGATCTCGATGTCGCAGGGTGTCTTCCAGGCACCCCACGCGTTCGCGTCCGGGACGCTCGCCGAGCTCAGGCTCGCGCAGGGCAGAGTCGAGGACGCGGCCAGGGTGCTGCGCGGCGTCGAGGGGCGCACCGAGGCCGCCGCGGCGGTCGCATCGGTACGCCTTCACCAGGGCGAGCCATCGGCGGCAGCGGCTGTGCTCCGCCGCCGGCTGGCCGTGACCAGCCCGAACAGGCTCGATGTCGCTGCGGTGATCGAGTTGCTCGGCGAGGCAGAGATCGCGCTGAGCGACAGCGGCGCGGCCGTCGAACGGGGACGTGCCCTTATTGCGCTCGGCACCGCCAGCCACTGCGATCTCATCGTCGCGCACGGCGAGCGCCTGCTCGGGCACGCGCTCGCGGCGAGCGATTTTCCGGCCGCGTGCGCGCACCTGGAGACGGCGCTCGCGGCGTTCGTTCACGCCGGGATTCCCTACCGCACCGCGCAGACGCGGCTGATGCTGGCCCAGGTGCTCGGGCACCGCGACCGCGAGGTGGCCGGAGCCGAGGCACGGGCGGCGTTGTCGGTCTTCGAGGACCTGGGGGCCAGCCGCGATGCGGACACCGCCGCCGCGCTGATGCGCGACCTCGGCATCAGGGCAGCACGAACCGGGCCGAAGAACGTCGGACGGCTGACCAGCCGCGAACAGGAAGTGCTCGCCCTGCTCGGCGAAGGGCTGTCCAATCCCGAGATCGCCAATCGGCTGTTCCTGTCGCGCAAGACGGTCGAGCATCACGTGGCGCGTATCTTGTCCAAGCTCGGCTTGCGCGGACGTGCCGAGGCCGCGGCGCTCGCCGTACGGGGTGCTCCCGGATAAGGGGTGCTCCCGGATAATCAGCCAGAGATAGGTGAGTTCGCCGATGCTCAGCCGCCGGGCGGACCGTCATCGTTGGCCTCATGACCACAACGCGCGTGCATGCCAACGGGATCGACATCAATTACGTCGAGGCGGGAGAGGGCGAGCCGCTCCTCCTACTCGACAACGCAATGGTCTCGACCAATCCGGTCTGGGCGGCCATTCCCTTTGCCTATGCCTCGTTTCTGGGAACGCTGGCGCGACATTTCCGGGTGATCGCGCCGGACACGCGGGGATCGGGGAAGACCGTTCACCCCGGCGGCCCCATCCCCTCCGCGCTGCTGGCCGACGACGTCGCTGCCCTCATCGATGCGCTCAACCTGGATCGGCCGCTGATCTGCGGCTTCAGTGATGGCGGGGAGACCGCGACGCTCGTGGGCATCCGCCATCCCGGCTCCGTGCGCGCGATCGTGAACCACGGGGGATATGACCTGTTCAACCCGGATCCGCACGCACCCGCCATCGCCATGACGCGGCAGATGCTCGGCGGCAGCGCCGGCGCGACCCAGGCCGACCCCGAGGTCAGCGCGAGCCATTCTCCGGAGCTGCGGGCCATGTTCGAGCTGATGAAGGCGGACCACGACAGCGCGCAGGGCGCCGGTCACTGGAAGACCGTCATCGCCCGCACCTTCGACCGGGTAACCCAGCCGCACGGCTACAGCGTTGAGAACCTGAACGCGATCACGGTGCCGGCCCTCATCCTCACCGGCGACAGGGACCCGTTTTGCACCATCGAGGAAGGGGCGGCCGCCTACCGCGCTCTGCCGGCGGGCGCGCTCGCGGTGCTGCCGGACACCGGGCACCTGATCACTCCCGCCGCCGTGCGGGCCACGATCGCGTTCTTCGAGCGCCTTGATCATTGAGGTGAAAGGCGCGGCCCTGTGCGGCATCGATGTCCTTCAGGGGCGGCCGGGGAGGATGTTGTGGGTGCGACGGAACACGTTGCCGGGGTCATAGCGCCGCTTGACCGCCGCCAGGCGCCGGTAGGTGTCCGGCGGGTAGGCCGCCGCGACGTCCGCGGGATCTGCCGAACCGAGGAATCCGACGTAGGCGCCCGAGCCCAGGGCGGCCACCCGGGACCACCGGTTCAGCGCCTGGTGCAGCAGCCCGGGCGGTGCGGGCTGCGGGAGCAGGAAGGCGGCCGCGACCATGACCTCGGCGTCCCGGTGGGCGAAGGCCGTCGCGTCCCGGTGGACGCGCGCGGCCGCGCCGCCCATGCTGCGCAGCGAGAGCGCCGCCCCGCCGCCGGTGAACAGTTCGTCGACGGCGGCGACGCGCGCGTCGTCCAGCGCGGCGAAGAAGGCGTTCCGCACCTCCATGCGCAGACCCCGAGGCAGCGCCGTCATGTCCTCCAGTACCTCGGCGTAGGGCATGGCCCTGATGCCGTCGGAGGTGACCGGGGCGAGCGCGCGGAACGGCCGCAGCGCCTGCGCCGTCTCACCGGCGTCCGGGCTGGCGTAGCAGCACGCCAGCGAGATGCTGCCGGGCCGCCCGGGCACCGCCGGCATGAGGTTGAGCGTCGTGGTCAGCTTCTCGTCGCTGGCCCGCATCAGGTCGCGCCAGCCCGCGATGAGCCGCGGCACGTCGCCGGCCTGGTAGCCGATCGTTCCGAAGTGCACCGAGGTGACCGGCTGGGCGGTGAAGTCGAAGCCGACCGCGACGCCGAAGTTGCCGCCGCCGCCACGCAGCGCCCAGAACAGGCCGGCGTGCTCTACGGCGTCCGCGCCGATCAGCCGCCCGTCCGCGGTGACCACCTGGACCGCGGCCAGGCTGTCGATGGCCAGGCCGTGCCGGCGGACCATCCAGCCGATGCCGCCGCCCAGCGTCAGCCCGCCCACGCCGACCTGATTGGTGTCTCCCGCGGTCAGCCCCAGCCCGAGCGGGCTCAGGGCCGCGGCGACCGCGCCCCAGGTCGCGCCCGCGCCGACGCGGACCCGCCCGGAGGCCGGGTCCAGCAGGCGCACGCCGCTGATCCGCCGTGTGTCGATGATCATGCCGTCCGCGCTGGTGCTCAGGCCCGCCATGCTGTGCCCGCCGGACCGCACCGTCACGGCCAGCCCGGCCTCGGCCGCGTAGCGCAGCGCCGACGCCACGCCGGCCGCGTCGAGGGGGCGGACCACCAGGTCGGGGGTGCCGTCGGCGAACAAGGTCGCCGCGGTCCCGGCGTAGCCGTCGTCCCCCGGGACCAGCACCTCCGCGATCGCGCCGAGCGCGGTCAGCGCCGAGGAGAGAAGCTTGCTGCTCGATGTCTGTGTCATGTGACGATGGTGCCGACCCTCCAGGCGCCCTGTCGTCGTGCACAGGAGCCGCTTTTCTCCTGGACAGCCGGGACTCAGCCGGCCGTCCCCGTACTGCGGGCGGAGTAGCCGGCCATGGGTCCGCCCGGCGTAGCGGAGTCGGGTACGGATGCTGGCCGGTCAGCCAGACAGCAGCTTGATCAGCGCGTCGCTGATAGCGCCCTCGCAGACGCGGTCGTAGAAGCTGTACCCGGGCATCGGGTTGCACTCGAGGCACCAGTATGTGCCGTCCTGGTCGACCTTGAAATCCCAGCCCGCGAAGGCAAGTCCCTGCTCGGCCGTCCTGGCCACCAGCAGGCTCGCCAGGCCGGCCGGAATGTCGAGGATCTCCTTCGTGGCTTCCCGGTCGGACCGGTAGTCGATCGTCGTGCTGGAGAACCGGCAGGCGATCACCGCGTCCCCCACGACGTGCACGCGCACGTCGCTCCCCTCGATCATGCGCTGGACCAGAACGGGGCCCTCGCTGCGGGCGAGCCGGCCCAGGTCGCCCGGGCGGATCTCCCGGGTGGTGGCCCTGGTCCCGCACACCGGCTTGACGACGGCGCGTCCGCCGCCGATGAAGTCCCGTACCCGCTGCGGGTCGGCGGAGAGCAGGCTCGGCGGCACGAGCAGCCCGTGAGCACTCAGCCAGGCGTAGTGCGCCGGCTTGTAGCCGTTGTGCTGGTGGCTGCCGAGCCGGTTGACGACCGGCAGCCGGGCCTCGTCCATCCAGGCGCCGAGTCCGTCCATCAGGCCGTGCCAGCGCGCGACGTGCCGGGGTGTCCGGCCCAGGTAGATCGGCCGGATGTACAGGCCGGTCAGGTCGGCGAGCCGGACCCTTTCCGCGCCCGAGACGAAGTCGGCGGAATCCGGCGGCGCGGACAGCCTCCAGTCCCCCGCGGCGCTGGCCTCCATGAGATCCAGCACGGCGAACGGGACGTCGCCGGCGACGCAGCGCGCGGCGAAGTGAACCATCACGGGGTCCGCTTTGGTGCCGGCGATCCCGATCATCGGCACACCTCCGCTGGCCCGCCGAGCCGTTCGGCCATCCAGGCCGCTATCGCCTCGGCGACGTCGGTGACGTCACCGCCGGCGTCCCATTCCCAGCAGTCGACCCGCGCCAGCGTCCGGCTGCCGTCGTCCGTGCCGATCAGCCACCATACGGTGGCCAGGTCGAGCTGGTACCGGGCGGCCACGCGGCGGCTCGCGTCCAGGGTGGCAGACGTGACATCCGTCGTGGCGATGGCCCGGTCACCTATCGCACGGATCTTCACCAGGCGGGCCGGACCGCCGGCCGCGCGGTATCGGAACGGCCCCGCCGACGAGGAGGCCGGGCCGTACGAGCTGCGGCTGGTCGCGTAGTCGTAGACCTCGAGCTCGCCAGCACCGGCGGCGGCGCCAGCACCGGCGGCGGCGCCAGCGGCGACGGCGGCAGCACCGGCGCGGGCATCGGGCGGCCAGGCGCCGGCGAACCGTTCGGCCCGGACGGCCCCGGGGTCGACGTGGCGGGCCCCGCGGACGGCGCGCGCGGATCCGGGCGGCAACGTGCCGCACATGCTGACGGCGCTGGGCCGGTTGAGCACCGGAGAGCGGGTCAGGAACGCGATCGACCTGGCCGCGGCCAGCGTCTCCGCGGCCAGGAACCGGCCATCCGGTGTATCCGCGCAGGCCGCATCGCCCGGGGAGAGCCACAGCAGCGGGCGGTCGGGCGTCACGACCGGCGGCTGTCCCGGCGGCTGCTCGACACTGACCTCGGCGGCCAGTTCGCGGTGCGTCCGGAACTCCAGGCCGAGCCCGGCCGCCGAGAAGGCCGGCGCCAGGCGGGCGGCCAAGCTGGCCTGCCGCCCGGCGTGGTCGGCGACCGCGACGACCCGTGCCATGCCCGGGATCACATCACCGGACGGTCGGGGTACTGGCGTTCCCGCTCCCGTTCCGCCTCGGCCGGAGCCGCCAGGTCGGGCGGAGGCTCGATCATCTCGTCCTTAGGATCTTTTTCGGGCGGGTCCTTTTCGTCGCCGTCCTTGTGCTCCTTGAAATCCTTATCCTCCTTGGTTTCCTTTTCGTCCTTGGGTTCGTCCTTGAAATCCTTGGGTTCGTCCTTGAACTCCTTCTCTCCGCCGTCCTTCTGGAGCTCCTTGTCCTCTTCTTTGTCCTCCTTGAAGTCTTTATCATCCTTCTCGTTGAAGTCCTTGGAGTCCTTGGAGTCCTTCTCGTTGTCCTTGGAGTCCTTGAAATCCTTCTGTCCGTCCTTGGTTTCCTCC
>Ga0335085_10016427_pt1 | contig 10696 bp, 11 predicted proteins | sample Lox_Sample_45_FD_206712 | JGI IMG/M metagenome (GOLD analysis project Ga0335085, IMG submission 206712) | Soil microbial communities from Loxahatchee National Wildlife Refuge, Florida, United States - Lox_Sample_4.5 | ecosystem: Environmental > Terrestrial > Soil > Wetlands | place: USA... | reverse complement strand
CGGCCGGCTCCTTGCCCTGGTAGCCGTGCAGCAGCTGGATCACCTGCTGGCGGACCCGGTTCAGGTCGGCGCCCAGCTTGACCAGCACCTGCGCGGCCACGCCGTCGCCCTCGCGGATGAGGCCGAGCAGGATGTGCTCAGTGCCGATGTAGTTATGACCGAGTTGCAGCGCCTCACGCAGCGAAAGCTCAAGCACCTTCTTGGCCCGGGGCGTGAACGGGATGTGCCCCGACGGCGCCTGCTGGCCCTGGCCGATGATCTCCTCGACCTGCTGCCGCACGGCGTCCAGGCTGATGCCCAGCGACTCCAGCGCCTTGGCCGCGACACCCTCACCCTCGTGGATGAGGCCGAGCAGGATGTGCTCGGTGCCGATGTAGTTGTGATTGAGCATCCTGGCTTCTTCTTGCGCCAGGACAACAACCCGCCGCGCCCTGTCGGTAAACCTCTCGAACATCTCGTCGCTCTCCTCACAGCACGGGGGCGGGATCGGTTCTCATGGAGCGAGCCCTACCTTGCCTACTCCGCATAGTAGCCGCGTGCCCACGATCACGCTTGACGCGAGTGTGCGTCTCGCCTTAGTAAACGTTCCCTGGACACGGGCCGTTCATCCACATCCAACCCCCTGGACAGGGCCCATGTTCCCCGCACCGCGCCGGGTACGCCGCAAGCGAACGGCCCCGCGCGGGCGCGTCCGGTAACCCCCTGACAACACAAACGCACCGTTGGCCCCTGGACGGTCAGTCCGTCACTCCGGGCCAACGGCGCGATCTGGCCGGCCCCGCCGCCGTCGCAATTCTGCCGGGGCCGATCCGCTAAGACACCGCTGCTTTCATGAGTCCCTCGCCGCTGCCGTTAGCTGCTGCCGCCGATAGCTGCTTCCATCCGGGTCCGGGATCCGGCCCGGCCGTCGAGGGACCCGGAGCCGCTATAAACCGCGAACTCCGGTGGGTGCGCGCTAGTGCGCGGCTTCGTACTCCGCGACGATGTTGGCGGGAATACGACCGCGCTCATTGACCTTGTATCCGCGCTGCTTCGCCCATGCCCTGATTTGGGCACTGCGCTCGCGGCCCGGACCAGTGCGCGTCCGGCGGCGCCGCGCTGGGGCGCTCGCTTTGCGCGCGTGCTCGACATAGCTGGCCAGCTCTTTGCGGAGCTTGCCCGCGTTGCCGGTACTCAGATCGATCTCATACGAAGAGCCATCGAGACCAAACGCTACGGTCTCGGTAGCCTCGCTCCCGTCGAGATCATCAACGAGGAGCACCTGCACCTTCTGTGCCATGAAACAGCCCTTCTGACGGAGCAACCTATTTCGAGTGCTAAATGTATACCCAATGACTTGGTGAATGCAATTCTTCGACAGTTGTCGTTGTTTTCGTGTTCAAGGTTGCCACGGATGTTGCAGATCGGTTGCCGTAACTCTGTGTAATCAGAAGGAGAAGCCGCCGTTAGCGTCGCGCCTCGGCCGGCAGATCACGAACCGGGTCGTTACTACGATCTCCGATGCCAAGGCAGTGGCCAAGTTCACGCACTTCCGGGCTGGATAAAACCCGCCGTTCCGTATATTTCAAGACCGCTGATCAGGCGATCGGCGTTCGTTCCGTTCCGCCTTGCGCTTCGGGGACATCTCCCGGCGCAGCAGTATCACGACACCGATAAGCACGGCCGCGCACATCACCAGCGGCGGAGCCAGCGCGGCCAGGTCCTGCCACATAGCGCCTCCTCTCCTTCTGTCTCCAGCCGGTCTTCAGCAGCACCGGCTAAGCGGCGCGGTTCTACAGGCGCAGCAGCATCCGGGTGTTGCCGAGCGTGTTCGGCTTGACCCGTTCCAGGTCCAGGAACTCGGCCACGCCTTCGTCATAGGAGCGCAATAGCTCGCGGTAAACCTCCGCGGCCACGGGAGTCCCGTTGATGGCCTGGAACCCGTGGCGGCCGAAGAAGCCGGTCGCGAACGTGAGGCAGAACACCCGGCGCACCCCGACCGCGCGGGCCCGACCGAGCAGCGCGCCGACCAGGCCGTGGCCGATTCCCAGGCCCCGGCAGTCTTCCCGCACCGCGACCGTCCTGATCTCGGCCAGGTCCTCCCACATCACGTGCAGCGCGCCGCAGCCGGCCACGGTGCCGTCCGCGGTCAATTCGGCCACCACGAATTCCTGCACGCTCTCGTAGAGGGTGACGGTGGCCTTGCTCAGCAGCCGCCCGGACTCGACGTTGGAGTCGACCAGCTTCCGCACCACGGGCACGTCCGAAGTGCGGGCGGACCTGATCGTGTAAGCCATAGCGCCGTCCACGATATCCGCTGAGCCCGGCATCAAGCCGCCCGGCATCAGGGCGCCGGCCAGGGCCGACGGCGGCGCGGGGCGAAATGGGCCGGAATGGGGCCGGACCGGGCCGAGTCCCTACTACCTGCTACGTAAGAGTTACGCAAGACTTCTGCAAGGTAAAACTTCTGCCGAGTCGGTTGGCAACCCCCCTCCGATTCCAATATCGTGCTTCGCTGTGCGCAAACTGAGCGGAGCTGCCAGCCTCGCCGCCGCGACGGCCGTCCTGGCCCTCGTGGTGCCGGGAGGCATCAGCGCGGCGCAGGTCATGGCACCCCAGCCGAACCTGAAGACCTTGGTCGCCGAAGCGAAGCAGCTGGAAAACCAGATCAACTCGCTGAGCGAGCAGTACGACGGCTTGCGCATCCAGCTGAACCGGGCCAAGGCCAACGCGACGATCGCCCAGCAGGCCGCCAGCCGCGGCCAGGCCGCGCTGGCCGTGGGCCAGCAGGCGATCGCCCAGCTCGCCGCGGCGAACTACATCAACTCGGGCCTTGATCCCACGTTCGCCGCGCTCACCGCCGGCGATCCGTCGCAGTTCCTCAGCCAGGCCTCGGCCATCGCCGAGATCAACCAGTCGAGCGGCGTCAAGGTCAACTCGCTGAGCAACAAGGTGACGCAGGCCCTGCGCGACAAGCAGACTGCCGACCAGCAGGCCGCCGCCGTACGCGCGATCGAGACCCAGATGGACGCCAAGAAGAAGATCATCGAGGGGAAGATCGACAAGGTCAACAGCGCGGCCATGTCGCAGGCGATGGCGGTCTTCAGGCAGACGGGCTCGTACCCCGACATCCAGATCCCGACCGCGAACACGGTCGGCGGGCAAGCCCTTCAGGCGGCGCTCAGCAAGCGCGGCGACCCCTACGTCTGGGCGGCGGCCGGCCCGAGCGAGTTCGACTGCTCCGGCCTGGTGATGTGGGCGTACGCCCAGGAGGGCATCGCGCTGCCGCACTACACCGGCGCCCAGTGGAATATGGGCATGCACGTGGCCCGGGCCGACCTGGAGCCTGGCGACCTGGTCTTCTTCGGCTCCGACATCAGCCACGTCGGCCTCTACGTCGGCGACGGGCTGATGGTCGACGCGCCCGACACCGGCGCGGTCGTCCGGGTCGAGCCGCTTTTCAGTGACTACGTCGGCGCGGTACGGATCGCCTGAGGCCGGAAAGCGCCTGCTGAGTGGTTGTCCCGGTCGGGACTACCAGAATCTTCGGTTACCGAGGGTTACTCTCGGCTGAGTTCGCGTTCTTTTCGTAAACCAGCCGCAAGCCGATCAGGGTGAGCCACGGCTCGTAGGCATCAATGACGCTTACCTCGTCGATAACGAGCGGCGCCAGCCCGCCGGTGGCGATAGTGGTCACCCGGTCCGGGTCTTCTGGTGAAAGTTCCCGTGCCATACGCCGTGCAATTCCCTCGACCTGCGCGGCGAAGCCGTAGATGATGCCCGATTGCAGTGACTCGACGGTATTTTTACCGATGACCCGCGGCGGCCTCGTCAGCTCGACCTTAAGCAACTGCGCGGCCCGGCGGGACAGCGCGTCCACCGATATTTCGATGCCCGGCGCAAGTGCGCCGCCGACGAACTCCCCGCGCGCGCTGACCGCGTCGAAGTTGGTCGACGTTCCGAAATCCACGACAATGGCGGGGCCGCCGTAAAGATGGACGGCGGCCAGCGAGTTCATGATGCGGTCGCTGCCGACTTCCTTGGGGTTGTCGGTCCGCACCGGCACCCCGGTCTTAACCCCCGGCTCGACGATGACCGTTTCCAGGTCCCGGTAATACCGCTCGCACATCTCCCGCATCTCGCGCAGCACCGAGGGCACGGTCGAGCACAGCGATATGCCGGTGATATTGGTTTCGGTGAAGACGCTGCTGCCGGCGAGCAGGCCGGACAGCACGACGGCGAGTTCGTCCGCGGTCCGGTCCGGGATCGTGGCGATCCGCCAGTGCTCGACGACGCGGTCGCCGTCGAATACCCCGAGCACCGTATTGGTGTTTCCGATGTCAATCGTGAGCAGCATCGCCGGCGCCTTCCGCGGGGAGCACAAGAGCCATGTTGTCGATCAGCCGGGTCGCGCCCGCCTTGGCCGCCGCGATCAGCAGGGCCGGACCTGGTCCGGCCGGGCCGAACGTTCCCGGGTCGACCACCGCGACGTAGTCGACGGCCAGGGCGGGTTCGGCGTGGAGCACGTCCCCGGCGGCGGCGAGCACCGCCGCGGCGCCCTGGCCGGCCCGGGCCTGGCCCGCCTGGAGCGCCCGGGGCAGCGCGAGCGCCGCCGCCCGGTCGGCCGCGGACAGGTAGCGGTTCCGGCTCGAGGTGGCCAGGCCGTCGTCGTCGCGCACGGTCGGCACGGGCTCGATCACCACGTCCAGGTTCAGGTCGGTGACCATCCGGCGGACCAGCGCGAGCTGCTGCGCGTCCTTCTGGCCGAACACGGCGATGGCCGGGCGGGTCAGCACCAGCAGCTTGAGCACCACGGTCAGCACGCCGCCGAAGAAGCCGGGCCGGAACTCGCCCTCGTACCGCTGCCCGGCCGGTCCCGGGTCCACCGTCACCTCCGGCTTACCGCCGGGGTACATCTCGGCCGCGGACGGCGCGAACACCAGGCTGACGCCGGCCCGGGCGCACAGCGCCAGGTCCTCGTCCAGGGTCCTCGGGTAGCGGTCGAGGTCCTCGTTCGGCCCGAACTGGAGCGGGTTGACGAAGATCGAGACGAGCACGCTCCCGCGCGGCCCGGCCAGCGTGCGGGCCGCCCCGAGCAGCCGCTCGTGCCCGGCGTGCAGGGCTCCCATGGTCGGCACGAGGACGACAGGTCCGGGCTCCAGGGCGCCCCTGGCGTCCGCCAGCGCGGCCCTGGTGGCAGCCAGCCGGGGTACTTCGCTCACGGGCGGCCGCCGAGCACGCCGAGCAGGCGCTCCGCGTCGGCCGGGCGGAGGATCCCGGCGGCCAGGGCGCGGTCGGCGGTCAGCCGGGCCATGGCCACGTAGGCGCCGACCATGGCGGCCGAGGCGCCCCCGCTCGCGCCCTGGGCACCCGCCTGGCTCCCGCTCTGAGCGTCGGCCGGGGCACTCGCCATGGCCTCGAGCGCGGCCACGTGCGCGGCCACCGTGGCCGCGTCGCCGCGGGCCACCGGGCCGGTCAGGCCCGCGTCGCCGAACCGCAGCGCGTTGTCCAGGGACGCGGACAGCAGCGGCGCCAGCATCCGGGCCGGCTCCGCCACCCCGATCATCCGCAGCAGGTCCATGCCCTGCGCGACGAGCGTGATCAGGTGGTTGGCGGCGCCCGCGATGGCCGCGTGGTACAGGTCCCGGTGTTCCTCGGCGATGAAGACGGGCTCGCCGCCCATCTCGATCACCAGCGCCTCGGCCGCGGGCCGCAGCACCTCGGGCGCGGTCACCCCGAAGCAGGTCCCGCGGAGCCGCTCCACGTCGTCGTCGCGCCCGGTGAAGGTCATCACCGGGTGCAGCGCCAGCGGGAGCGCCCCCTGGCGCACGGCGGGCTCGAGCACGCTCACCCCGTAGCGGCCGCTGGCGTGGGCCAGCATCCGGCCCTCGAGCGGCGTCCCGGTGGCGGCCAGGCCGGCCACCAGGCCGGGCAGGGCGTCGTCGGGCACGGTCAGCAGGATCAGGCCAGAGCGGCGGACGACCTCGCCGGGCTCGGTGACGGCCGCGCCGGGGAAGTTCGCACGCGCCCGGCGCAGCGAGGCGTCGGACACGGCGGAGGCGGCCACGACCTCGTGGCCGGCCCGGGCCAGCGCCACGCCGAGGGCGGTGCCCGCCCGCCCGGCACCGACGATGCCGACCGCGAGCCGGGCCGGGTGCCCGTCGTCCGGAGCCGGGCCGTCCGGGGCAGGGCTATCCGGGCGGGGGCTGTCCGGGCCGGGGATGCTTTCAGGGTTCATCGCGGTGCCCAGGATAGCTACGACAAAGGGCGCGGGTACCCGCTGGGGTACCCGGCGCCCTGGCCGGCTCGTTCGGCGACGGTCGCTAGAAGCCGCCGAAGCCGAAGTCGCCGTTTGCGGTGTTGCCGCTGCCGTTGATGACGGCGGCGGTCGCGGCGAGCACTCCGGCGACACGGGTCTTGATCTGCACGATGCCGGTGTCACGGGCCGCGGTCAGCGGGAGGAGGCCGACACGCCGCGTTCGTCCCGGTCGGGGTCCTCCGGCACTCGGCAGCAGTTCTCCAGGTACAGGGCGGCGCAGGCGAGCACCACGGCGGCGACGAACGTGATCACCGCGGTGAGCGCGTCCTGGCGCGGCACGCTGGCGCTCAGCGAGCCGGCCAGGTAGATGTCGAAGCCCGCCGCGAAGCCCGCGATGATCGCCGCCGCCATCGAGGTGGCCTTGGCCAGCGCCACCATGCGCGACACGAACAACGGCGCCACCGGCTTCACGCCCTCTCCCCGCCTCGCGATCCGCGCCTTGATGTCACGCCCGGTCCACGCCTCGGCCAGCGCGGCGATGAGCAGGGCGGGCACGCCCGTCCAGGGCAGCGGGGGCAGCTTGGCGTACAGCGTCCGCAGCAGCAGCCAGCCCAGCGCCGCGCAGACCACGGCGACCGCGACGAGCGTCGAGACACGGGTTGGCTTCACGGTGCGTCCAGGACTAGGTCAGGCCGGTACCGGACGCCGTCGCGGCCGAGGCCGGCCAGCAGCGCGGCGACCGGGCCGCGCCCGGGCAGGCTCGCCGCGGGGTCGGCGTCGTGCCAGGGCGCGAGGACGAACGCCCGCTCGTGCGCGCGCGGGTGGGGCAGGGTGAGCACCGGGTCGTCGCTGACTTCTCCGTCGTAGCTGATGATGTCGATATCGAGCGTACGCGGGCCGAACCGCTCGGCTCGTACCCGGCCGAAGTCCGCCTCGATGCCCTGGGTCGCGGCCAGCAGGGCGCGCGGGCCCAGGGCGGTCCGCACCGCCAGCACCGCGTTCAGGTAGTCAGGCTGGGCCGGGCCGCCGACCGGGGCGGTCTCGTAAACGGGCGAGATGGCTAGCACCTCAGTGCCCGCGAGGCCGCTGATGGCTTGCACGCACCCTTGCAAGGTACCCAGCCGGTCGCCGAGGTTGCTGCCGACGGAGAGGACAGCTTGGTGCACGGCGCTCATAGGGTCACCCTGCTGATTTGGTCACGGGGGCCGAGGCCCGCCAGGCGGCCGCGACCCGGACCGCGTCCGCGTTGGGCGGGACCTGGTGGACGCGCACGCACCAGGCGCCCGCCGCCGCGGCCAGGGCGGTGATGGCGACGGTGGCCTGGTCGCGTTCGGCGAACGGCGCGGGCGTGCCGTCGGCGGCGGCCAGCAGCTTGCCGAGGAAGCCCTTCCTCGACGCCCCGACCAGGACGGGATAACGGGTCCCGGCCAGCGTGCCCAGGTCGGTGAGGTGACTCAGCAGGGGCCAGTTGTGCTCGGGGCGCTTGCCGAACCCCAGGCCGGGGTCGAGCACCACGCGGCCGGGATCCACCCCGGCGTGCACCACCGCGTCCACCCGGCGGGTCAGTTCGTCGCGGACCTCGGTGAGCACGTCAGCGTAGACCGCGCGCGAGTACATGTCGTGGCTGTGGCCGCGCCAGTGCACCACCACGTAGCTGACCCCGGCCGCGGCCACCAGCCGCGGCATGTCCGGGTCGGCCAGTCCCCCGCTCACGTCGTTGACCAGCTGCGCGCCGGCGTCGAGGGCGAACTCGGCGACCCGGGCCCGCATCGTGTCGATGGAGACCGGCAGCCCGGCCCGGACCAGCTCGGTGACCACCGGCCCGATCCGCCGCAGCTCCTCGTCCTCGTCGATCCGCTGGGCGCCGGGACGGGTCGACTCGCCGCCCACGTCCACGATGTCGGCCCCCTGGGCGGCCAGCTCCAGGCCGTGCGCGATGGCCGCGTCCGCCCCGTACCACTGGCCGCCGTCGGAGAACGAGTCGGGCGTGACGTTCACCACGCCCATGACCAAGCAGCGGTCGGCACTGGGGAGGCCAGCACGGGGCAGGCCAGCACTGGGCAGGCCAGCACGGGGCAGGCCGGGGAGCCGGGCGGACGTCACTGGGGCGGCACCGGCTCCCGGGCCGGCCGGCCCAGCTGCCGCCTGAGCCCGGCCAGCCCGGCCTTGCGGACGACCCGGCGCAGCCCCAAGCTCGGCCAGACCAGGAAGGCCTCCGCCTCCAGCGCGGCCAGCGCGATCCTGGGGGTGTGCCTGGTGCTCGGGAAGACGAAGAACCGGGGCTGCCAGACCGGGCAGAACTTGGCGTTGAACTTGTACAGCGACTCGATCTGGAACCACTTGGACGCGAAGATGAGGACCGAGCGCCAGGCCCGCAGCACCGGGCCGGCACCGATCCGCTCGCCGCGCTCGAGCGCGGCGCGGAACACGGCGAAGTTCAGCGAGAGGCGCTTCACGCCCAGGCTGGGGGCGGCCTTGATGGTCTCCACGATGAGGAAGTCGTTCAGGCCGGGCTGGGCGGCCTTGTCCCGCCGCATCAGGTCAAGGGACAGGCCGTCGGCCCCCCACGGCACCAGCTGGAGCACCGCGCGCAGCACCCCGTCCTCGGTCGCGGTGGCGAGCACGCAGTCCTCGTCGCCGGGCGCGCCGATCCGGCCCAGGGCCATCGAGAAGCCGCGCTCGGTCTGGCCGCCGAGCCAGGAGCCGGCCGCGGAGATGATGCTGGCCAGCTCGGCCGGCGGGATGTCGCCGATCCGGCGGACCTCGGCCACGTAGCCGTGCTTGGCCACCCGGTTGACCATCTGCCTGACGTTCCGCATCGACCGGCCGGCCAGGCTGAAGTCGGCGGTGTTCACGATGGCCTCGTCGCCGAGCTCCAGCGCGGTAAGACCGCCCTCGCGGCACCACACCTCGGCGCCGAGCTCGCTGCAGCCCATCACGGCCGGCTTCCAGGCGTGCCTGGCCGCCTCGTCCAGGAACGGGCCGATCGCGCCGGGCCACGCCTCCGGATCGCCGATCGGGTCGCCGCTGGCCAGCATCACGCCGGACACGACGCGGTAGCAGACGCAGGCCTTGCCGGTCGGCGACCAGATGACGCTCTTGTCGTTGCGCAGCGCGAAGTAGCCGAGCGAGTCCCGGTCGCCCTGCTTGGCCAGCAGGTCCCGGACCCGGTCGGCGTCCGCCGGGCTCAGCCGGGCCCGCGGCTCGGCCGGGCGCAGGAACAGGTACGCGGTGACCAGCAGGGTGAAGATCCCGAGCGCGGTGGTCATGATGTTGAACAGGTCGCCGCGGGTCTCCGGCGCCCACAGCACCGGCCCTGACACCCCGACCAGGCCGTAGACGACCTCCTGCACGCGCTGGCCGAACGAGTAGTCCTCGGCCAGGCCGCGGGCCAGCAGGATGTAGGTCAGGCCGATGACCACGTCCGCCACGATCAGGCCGCCGAACGCCCACAGGGCCACCCACCGGGTCCGCGGGTCGCCCTCGGCGTAGAACTCGTCCCGGAAGTACAGCAGCGCGACGAGCACCACGATGGCCACCACGGCGGTGGGGATCCGCTCGGTGTGGATGAAGTGGATGGCGATGTCGAACGCCAGCAGCGCGGCCACCGCCTGCCAGGCCCGCCGCTTCCGGCGGCGCAGGCCGTGCGCCAGCATCAGCAGCATCAGCCCGATGAGCACGTCCGCGCTGCGGGTGACGGTGTCCAGCGCCCCCGGGATCATCGTGTTGAACTTGTGCAGCCGGTTGACCAGGTCGGGCCGCAGGATGTTGAGGATGTCGGAAAGCCCGATGAGAGTGGTGAGCAGCGCGGCGGTCCAGGGTACCCAGGCACGCTGCTTCCGGTCCGCCGGGTTCGGTGACTTGCTGGCCGGTTCCTGGCTCGCCCGGCTCGGGCGGCCGGCCTCGTCGCTGTCGCTCATCTCGGCAGCTTTCTTATCAGGCCCCTGGGCACGGTGGATCAGCGTAGTCATCGCGCCGCCTCGCGTCCTGATCTCACGGTACCTCCAAGCGTAGGCATCGGTCCTGGCCCCAAGGGGACGGAGTCGCCGGCCAGCACGTGAAATACAAGGATTTTGCCCCGATGTCCGCTTTCGGTCACCGGGTCTGCCTGACCTCGGCTGGCCTCATTCAGTAGACGCCGCAGAGGGTGATTCAGTTCAGGTTCTAGTGCCGCCCGTAGATGAGGCTCATCGCCTCGGCCCGGGTGACGTTGCTGTCCCTGAAGGCGCCGCGCACCGCCGAGGTTACCGTCCTGGCGCCCGGCTTGCGCACCCCGCGCATGGTCATGCACAGGTGCTCGGCCTCGATGACCACCACCACGCCGCGCGGCTCCAGCGTTTCCACCAGGGCGTCCGCGATCTGGCTGGTCATCCGCTCCTGCACCTGCGGGCGGCGGGCGTACAGGTCCACCAGCCTGGCCAGCTTGGACAGGCCGGTGATCTGGCCCTTCTGGTTCGG
>Ga0335085_10016426_pt1 | contig 10697 bp, 7 predicted proteins | sample Lox_Sample_45_FD_206712 | JGI IMG/M metagenome (GOLD analysis project Ga0335085, IMG submission 206712) | Soil microbial communities from Loxahatchee National Wildlife Refuge, Florida, United States - Lox_Sample_4.5 | ecosystem: Environmental > Terrestrial > Soil > Wetlands | place: USA: Florida... | reverse complement strand
CCAGATGCTGGGCGACGGCGAGGATTTGGTATGGTCACGAAACGAGAAGAATCTTAGCGTGACGCTGCCCGCCCAACTTCCCGGGTCGTATGCCTACGTGCTGAAAATTACTCCCCACCCCTGGAAGCTGTTGAGAGAATAGAAAATAAGGAGGATGAAAAGAAATGAATTCATTGACCAGGAGATCGTTTGTTAAGTCGGTAGGCTTGGGAGCGGGACTTGCCGCCCTTCCCTCCGCCGCCGGCGCAGCAGAAGCCAACGCCATGCCGGATGTCCCCATGCCGGAATCTGCTTCCAATAAGGGTGAGTTGCGCTTCCGGCAGGTACACCTCGATTTTCATACCTCGCCGCTCATCCCGGACGTGGGCGCGGATTTTGATGCGAACGAGTTTGTGCAGATCCTGAAGGAAGCGTCGGTGAATTCCATAAATATTTTTGCCAAAGGTCATCACGGAATGGCCTACTACCCGACGAAGGTCGGAGTCATGCACCCGAGCCTGAAGTTTGACCTGCTGGGGAAGATGATTGAAGCGTGCCACAAAGCGGACATTCTCACTCCCGTTTACTACACCATTATGTGGGACCAATACGCGGCCATGCAGCACTCCGATTGGCGTGTGCTGGATGAGAACGGCAGAGATGACGGCGCGGGGCCGCTCGAGGCGGGTTGGGTGCGGCTCTGTCCCAATACCCCCTATCTCGACTATTGCGTGGCCCAGTCGGCCGAGGTCGCCAAGAACTACGAGGTGGACGGTTGGTGGTTCGACATCCTTGAGTACTCAAGCTTCGGCTGCTTCTGCCCCTACTGCATGCGTGAGAGGGAGAAGCTGGGCCTCGATTCCAGCAAACGGGAAGACCGCGTCAAGCATTCAGAAATGGTTTTGGCGCGAACATTCGACCGGCTTTCTTCCGCCGTCAAGCCCTACCGGCCGCAAGCTCTGGTTTTCTTTAATGGTCAAACCCGCATCGGGATGCGGCCACTCTTGAAGTACTACACCCAGGTGGAAATTGAATCCTTGCCCGGAGGCGACTGGGGCTACGGGCATTTCGCGGTCATGTCGCGTTACGTGCGCAACCTGGGGCTGGACTATCTGGGAATGGACGGGCGGTTCCATCGGAGTTGGGGTGACTTCGGAGGCTTGCGCAATCAGGCCGCGCTGGATTACGAATGCTTCCGCATGCTGGCGCAGGCCGGTAAGTGCTCCGTTGGCGACCAGATGCACCCGCGCGGCAAGCTGGTGAAACCCGTTTACGAGCTCATCGGGCGCACCTTTCGCAGCGTCGCCGAGAAGGAGCCTTGGTGCACCGGCGCCAAGGCGGTAACGGAGATCGGGTTCCTTTCCACCGCTAATTTCCATGTTCCGGTCGCCGTGGCGCAATCCGACCATGGCGTTACCAATATGCTGGCGCAATTGCACCATCAGTTCGACACCCTTGATCGCGAGTCGGACTTCACCCGCTACAAGCTCATCGTTCTTCCCGACAGCCACCACTTTGATGATGAATTACAACGCAAGGTGGGCGCCTACCTGTCCGGCGGCGGGAAGGTGATCTTAAGTTACGAGTCGGGCCTTGACCCTGAGGGCAAGCATTTCGCGCTGCCGGAGGTGGGCCTCGAATACGTCGGCCTGTCGCCGACACTGGGTAACAAGGGTGACTACCTTGAGGCGTTCGAAGCCTTGAGCGAGGGCATTCCGCCCATGGTGCACTTCACCTACGCGTCCGGGACCTTGGTGAAGGCAGCGCCGGGAACAACCACTCTGGCGCGCCTGTGGAAACCCTATTTCGACCGCAACTACCTCCATTTCAGCTCGCATCGTCAAACGGCTTATGACCAGCCCACCGAGCATGTGGCGGTGGCGCAAAAGGGCTCAATCATCTACATCTCATTCCCGGTGTTCAGCGCGTATGCGGAAAACAGTTACCTGGTGCAAAAGCTTCTGGTCAGGAATTGCATCCGGCGGCTGCTGCCGGACCCGCTGATCAAAACCGACGCGCCCTCGACGGCGGAGATCTCCGTGACCGAGCAAAAGGGGCGGCGCATCGTGCACGTGCTCCACTACCCGGCGGAAAGGCGGTGTCCGGACCTCGACATTGTCGAGGACGTTATCCCGCTCTCGAACCTGAAGCTTGAATTGCGGATGGACAAGGCGCCACAGAAGGTCTACCTGGCGCCCCAGCGCCAAAGCCTGAAGTTCGAATATACCAACGGCTACGCCCAGGTTGTGGTCCCTTCGGTTCAAGGTCACCAGATGGTGGTATTCGAAGCGTAACACGGAGAAATGTAAAGTACGGCGAAGGCGGAGTTCCCTATGCACATGGTCAAAGCAGTCAGGGCCGCCGCCCTTGGCGCTTGCTTTGTCTGCACGATGGCGCTCGCGGCAGACCCATCCAACGAATGGCAATATCCCGCATGGTATCAGCCGCCGCAGTTATTCGTGATGACCGGCTTTATCGCCAACACTACCAGCGGCACCTGGGGTTCGGACTTTATCGGGACCGGCACCTGGACTCTCGACAAGCAAAAGGCCGATCTCGCCCGGTGGAGCAAGAACCTCGGCAACCAGTATGACGCCGAAGAGACTCTCCTGGAGTTCAAAGAGGCCGGCGCGACAGGCATTATCTTCTATGATAAATGGCACGATGGAATCGTGCCGCATGACACGCAACTGACTGGCTTCAAAACCGAACGTGACCTGGTGGGAGCGACCGTCAAGGCGGCGCATCAAGTCGGCCTGAAGGTGGTTATCTACTATTCGGTGGGCTTTGATCACAACCCGGATCCGAAGTTCCAGGACTGGGTTTGCCGGGACGCGAGCGGCAAGCCCATGGGGCGCCCATTCCCGGCGGATTGGATGTCATTTCATTCACCCTATCGGAACTACGTGATCGGCCATCTGGTTGAAATCGCCAGGAAGTACGGCCCGCTCGACGGGTTTTGGCTCGACATCTTCGAGCAACCTCAGGTTTCTTACGACCGCTACACCCAAGCGGCTTTTGAAAAGCGCTATGGCAAACCCCTCGACCGCGCCACGCCTGCGGAGCAGGCGGATTTCGTGGTCGAGACGAAGCGCCAATTCCTGACCGAAATCAAGCAGTCGGTCAGGGCTATACAGCCCAACATGAGCTTCACCTTCAATAGCGCCGGCATGGCCGACCAGCGTTACCCCAAGCAGGCGGACCAGGTTGATCGACTGGCAGATTACTTCTCCATGGAAGGGCATCAGTGGATTAACATCGACCGCGGAGCGCGCACCGGGCATGCCATGAACCGGCCCTTTGAGGTGGGCATCTTATTCAACTCTTCCTGGTATGTACCCACCACCGAGCAAGCGCCACCACCGGCCATGTCTGCGGACGAGACCGTGGTCTCCGCGGCCACGGCGTGGATTCAGGGCGCTGATGTGTACGGCGCCATGACGCCCGGGCATGGCGGCGTCTACGACCCGAACGGCGATGTGAAAATGCTGCGGGCCGCGGGCGACTGGCTGAAGGAAAACCGTGAAGCGCTCATCGGTTCGATCCCATACGCGGACATCGGAACCGTCATCGGAAATCCCTCACAAGATCTCCTGGCCATCCCGGCATCGGCCGACTTGTGGGTGTGGGGGCCAAGGTGGTCCGGAGGGCCCGACTCCACGAGTGATGCAACTCGTCCAGGGTACATGCTCGACTTTGCCCTGCGCAAAGCGGGTTACTTTACCGAGTCCGTCGGTACCGCGTTCCCTGCACGCAAGATCAACCTTTCCGCCTATCGAATGTTGTTGCTGCCGGAAAACGCGCTGGTCGATGAGGGCCTTGCCGGGGATATTCGCGAGTACCTGCGCAATGGCGGAACATTGCTTGCCTTCGGCCACGCTGCGCTGTTTGATGAGATGGCTCGTCGGCGGGACAACTTCGCCCTCAACGACGTTTTCGGGGCGGACTTCGCCGGCAATCTGCCGGGTTACAAGCAATTTACCGCCGGCAGCGAAATCGCCTCGTCGCTGCCGCTGAACCCGCCTGCCCTGTCCGTCAAGGCCACCACGGGCAAAGTCCTGGCCACCTGGGCCAGCGCGGGTGACACTCCCGCCCTCCTGGAAAACCGGTTCGGCAAGGGCCGCGCGATTTACGTGAGCGCGGCGGAAGATGCCCTGGACAAAGGAAGCGCCCTCCTCACTGAACTGGCCGGCCGGCTGATCGGCCCTCCACCCATCGCCGTCGAAAGCACCCGCGAGTATGCGATGGCCGCCAACACCAAGGCCAACGACCTGATAGTTTATTTGCTGAACCGCAGCACGGGATCGCGCGCCAACACCGACACTGAGCAGCCCAAGGGTTCGGCGTTTAAAGGTCAGGAAGAAATCACACTGAGAATCGATACCCACATCATGGGTGAAATACTCAGCGCGGATTTGATCTCGCCCCCAGCTCCGGTGCGGCTGAGCCGGCGAGGCCGCATCGTGCAAATCTCCTTCCCGGCTTCGCCGTCTGTCACCACGCTCCGACTCCGGAGGCGATCCCCATAAAATCCGCGCTGGCTCGCGCCCCCGCTGTTCGACCCTAGCCGCCCGGGGCGGAAGGTTGTAGCGGCGGTCTCCGACCGCCGTCGTCGATCGGAGCGGGTAGCCAGTCAGTGCAGTTCTGACTGTGGTTCTTGCCTTGGTGAGGAACTTCCGGTCAGTTGTAGCGGGTGCGAGAAAGACCCACGGTCATAAGAACGTTGACCGTGGCTACGCCCGCTCCAAAAACAGACTTGCCAGGGGCATGAAAATCAGGGTAGAACAAGCGAGTTCCGAGTCGTCACTTATGAAAGGGGGAATTCCAACATGGCCAAATGCGACTACTGTGGAACAACCATACTTTTCGGCGGGCGGCGCCAGGGCGACCTGCGGTTCTGCAATGACCGGTGCCAGAAAGGGGGCGCGCTCATAAGTATTTCCCGGCAAGTGCCCGAGAGCCTCGTTCAACAAAAGACCAGGGAAATCCATCGGGGACCCTGTCCGAAGTGCGGTGGACCCGGACCTGTTGATGTGCACACCAGCTACCGGGTATGGTCGGCGCTCTTCGTCACATCCTGGAACAGCCGGCCGCAGATGTCATGCCGGTCCTGTGGGGTCAAGGCTCAACTGGTCGATGCGGGGTTCTCGCTGGCCTTGGGCTGGTGGGGTTTCCCCTGGGGAGTGGTGGTCACCCCCATCCAGATTGGCCGGAACCTGTTTGGGGCGGCTAGCGGGCCTGATCCGTCGCAACCATCCGCCAAACTGGAGAAGGCCGTCAGAATCGGGATCGCGTCACAAGCAGCCGCAGCGGCCCAAACAGCTCAAAAGAGTGCCTCCCCGGCGGCCTGACATCCTTGGAGTCCGGAAGCGGCGCGAGCGCATCTCGAAGCCCTCGGCGCGGCAGAACCCACCGACCTCCTGCCCTACGACGAGTCAAAATACGAACCCATGCCCGAAGTCGAGATCAACCCCCGGACAAATCAATTGTTACGGACATGAGAGGAGCCCACGGTCAAAAAAGCGCCGACCGTGATGGCTACCAGCTCGCAAGTTCTTCAATGATGTCTGAACCACGGTGGGATATTGGCAATGGCCTCTTTCAGAAGTGCGGCGAGACCGGACTCTTCCGGCGGGGGGGTTGTTACGACCGGGGAGACATAAAGCTGCTGGCCTCCATTGGAAAAGAATCCCTTCACCGCGTTACCCAAATTACCGCCAGGATTCAATCCGCCAAACTGCTTCTGATAGCGGGGTAGCGCAGAGGCAAGCGCAATTTGCTTTCCTCTGCGGCTCGTAAAATCGGGATCTCGACTTGTTCATTTCCGCGCAATAAGAAACGGCCGCAGAGTAATCCGGCTCGGAGGCGGATAACTCAGCGCTACCCGGCTTGTAAGGCCGCTCAGCCGCGAGCGGCGCGAACGGGCTTGGGCTTCTTGGCACGGCGCGTCGACCGCACCGGCTTGTCAGGCTGGGTGTCTGAAGGGATGTTCGTCCGGGCAAGCTGCAAAAGCAGGCGCAGGGCTTGATTGACCGACGCTGAATCGGCGAATGCTTTAGCCACATCGGGATCGAGAAACACCACATTCGTGCCGGCGCGGTAAGTCTCATAATGTTTCCCACGAACGCCGTGCGAGAAGTCGTATTCGGGTCGCCAAACACCGTCATCGCTTCGGAGAACGTGACGCCGTGCTTCGCGACGTTTGAATCTGCTTTCTTGGCGTCCCATTCAAATTCCATGACTCGTTTCGTGTGACCACGAGCATTGATCCAGCCATCTCAATCCTTAGTGTACAGCAACTGCAAGCCGGGCGCTCTATAAGAACTTTGGCGAGTGAAAAGTGACGAGTGACGAAAAAGACAGTCTGAACTCCGGAATCCGAAGTCCGAAGTCATAAACAACCGTGACAAGTGGCGAGTGACAAGTGCAAAAAAGCAGGGGCTAGGGGCTGGGGGCTCGAAGTGCAGGGCACCGCGCGTGGGATTGGAGATTACAGATTCAAGATTGGCGGGGTAAACCGGCCGCTGTAAAATACCATGTGGCGGCGTCCCGATAAGATCGGGATAGATTCCGCCGCCGCGGCAAAAACCAAAATAATCCACGGACCCGACAACTTGTCTCTTGACTTTATTAGGCTATGGTGTATACTAGAACTATAGGTCGACGTGAGGTGCCGCCATGTCCCTGCGCAAGTCTCCCACCCTGACATCTGCTCGCTTAGAGGCCAACCGCCGCAACGCTAAGAAATCAACGGGGCCACGCACAGCGCAGGGCAAAGGGCAATCACGGATGAACAGCCTGCGGACCGGAGGCCGTTCCGCCCTCCATGAGAACTTCTTCCTGCTCCTGCTCGACGCCCCGCCCTGCTGTGTGGACCGGGTGGCGCAAGCGCTCCTGACTCCCGAACAGGCCGCGCACCCGTTGTTCGCCGAAACCGTGGACATGTTTCGCCGGGCGGAAAACGAGGTGGTGGCGATGTCCATGTACAAGCCACCATGCGCCGCCTCCCCAAGGAAAAATTTCCCCCCTAAAATTCGCGAGCGAAGCCTGAATGTTATTGAAAATACAGGAGGGTGATTTCAGCCTTCCCATTATGTTATTGAAACCAAAGGAAGTTAAGAGTTTTTCCATGATGTCTGTGAAAAGACGGAAGATAGCAGAATGTGGTAAGGCAGGCAGGGACCCTTTTCTCGTATCATCAAGAAAATAAATTGTTTAGAGCTATTTTTCCATTATATGTTTGACAATAAACGAGTTAACAAAAGAAGTGCTCTCGAAATGACGAGAAGGCTCCCCTTTCCAAGATCTTATAGAAAACAAAAGCAATTAGAAAAAATAACTGCGGCGGGCCGGTCGAAGGAAATCTCCCGGATGGGGTATGCTGTTCAGGGCATGGCGTTGGCTTCCCTGTCCTGGTGTTGCGTTCGGTATGTTGCAGCGCCGCGCTTTACAGGCTGCGGATATACTCGTGGGAACTGTCATTCTGAGGAGCCAGCAGGCGACGAAGAATCTGTAGTTGCTTGAAAATTCAAATTCAGATCCTTCGCTGCTGCTCAGGATGGCAGCATCGGAGCGTTTTTCCGCTGCTTGTTTAGCCCGGCACATGCCGACCCTTCGCTTCACTCAGGGCAGGCTTTAAAGGCCGGCATCTGGAGCCTTTACATTTCTGATGAGTACCACCGCCCATTGTGTTAATTTCATGGCCCGAGCGGCTCCGCCTCCCTGCCGTTCGGGAAAGGATCGATACACCTTGAAACATTTCAGCCTGCTGTTCATTCTTCTGGCTTTTTCCAGTTCCAGTTTCGCCCAGCGCCTGCCCAGAGATTTGGGGCCGGCGGAGTACTACCGCCCTCCACAATTGACGTTGATGGTCGGCTTCATCAAGGACCCGGAGCACAAGAATTTCACCGTTCCGGAGTGGGCCAAGGGCATCGGCGGGAATTTTAACGCGGTCCAGATTGCCGAACGGTGCAAACGCGCCGGCGTGGCGCAAATCATCTGGTACGACAAATGGATTGACGGATTGGTATTCCACAACACCAGGACCACTGGTTATCACACCGAGCGCGACTTCCTGGCGGAATTGGCCCCCGAGTGCCGAAAACGCGGAATCATGCTGGTGATTTATTTCAATACATATTACGACGGCAACCCCGAATTCGCGGCCTGGGCTTGCGTGGACCAGCGCGGCAAGCCTATTCCCTTTTCCCCCTTCTGGCCGGAGAATTTGCTTAGCATGTATTCACCGTTCCACGAAAAGGTGCTGGAACAAATCCGCGAATTGTTTATTGACTACAACGTCGATGGCATCTGGCTGGATGTTCCCACTTACGCCGGCCTCAGTTACGACCGCTGGACCCGCGAGGCGTTCAAGAAGCAGGCCGGCAAAGAAATGGACGAAGCTACGGCCACCGAGCGAGAGCGGTTTTGGGTTGAGTCCTCCGTGAATTGGAACCGTGAAGTCGCTGCCTTCGTCCGCAAGCTGAAGCCCACCGCTACTGTGACCACGAATGCAATGATTGACCCCATTTCCGGCGGCCCCATGTGGGCGGCCGGCATGGGTGCATCACTTGACTATTTCAGCACGGAGCTGCACACCATCGACCTTCAGCAGAAGTTCGCCCCGATTCTGGGCGAGACGAACAAGCCTTTTGAAGGGGGCACGCTCATTTCCGACGACTGGTTCACGCCCCTCAACAGCGGCCCGCTGAAGACTTCGAAGAGCATCGATCAAATGCATGTGGAGCTGGCCAGCCTTTTTACGGCGGGTATGGACGTCTATCTTGCGGTGGCGCCCGGCCATGACGGAACTCTGGATGAAGGGACGATGCAGTTGGTTGATTACTCCGGAGAGTGGTTGCGGGCGCGCCGCCCGTGGCTGGAAGAAGCAGAGGATTTTGCGGACGTCGCGATTCTCTTGGGAATGGCGACTCCGAAGGAACTCCTGTGGCCGGGAGGGGCTCCGGGTTATGGCGACGAACTCGCCAAGCTCGAGGCCAATCTGCGGACTAATGGGTACTTGCCGCACCGGCTGATTGATTGCGCGGGATCGCGGAAGTACGAAGGCATACCTCAGACTGTCCGCACCGTGATCGTGCCGGACCGCGCCCAGTTGACGACTTCCGACGCGGAAATGCTCGACGGCTTCGTACGCCGGGGAGGCAAAGTGCTGGCGTTTGGCCGGGGGATGGGACTCGCCGGAACGGAGGATCCCAATCGCGCCGCGCCCATTTTCGGGCTTCGCAGCGCGGGTTACATTCTGCCGAACTTTGTTGGTTCGGTTGATATAAAGTGGAACAACGACAACCTCTCCACCCGGGGACCGATTCTGGGGGTGAGCCCGACCCCGGCGGAACCCCTGCTTTGGGCCTCCGTGGGGACTGCCGGCGAAGTGCCGGTGTTCACACGCAACCGCGTCGGAAACGGATTGGCATATGCGCTGACCGCGACGGAATCCACGCTGGCGGGCAAGCCCGATTTCCTGCACTACCTTTGGACCGAAACAGTCGGGGAACCTCTGTGGAAGGTTCAAACTAATCCTCAGCGGTACCTTGTGCGGATCCGCCGGCAAAAGCAGCGGTACATCCTGCATGTGATCGATAGCCTGACGACGAAGGAAGGTCCCATGTCCGAGGCCTACGATACCCCACGCTATCGTCCGCTCTATACAAAGATTACGATCAACAGCGAAAGGATTCCGTTCCAGAAGGCCATGGTGGTTCCGGACAACCGCTCCCTGCAAGTCTCCACCGAAGGTGCCTGGAAGACCATGGAGATTTATCCCGACCCGGAATTGACGATTACGCTGGAATGAATGGCACGAGGAGGACACCAACAATTTTGCGTCCACCGGCAGAAAGCAGCTGCCCACGAACCGGGTTTAAGCGATCGAAGTTTTCTTGGACCAACTAGGCCCGGGTGATGATCCTGAATACGTAGGCATGATCACCGGGTTTAGTCTCTGGCAGATCAACGATGAGGGCCTGCGCCTCGCAGCGGAACCGGAGGGGCGCGGCGTGGCCAAGTAGCCCTACTTCCGCCGGGTGCTGCGAGAGCAAACCGGCATCGGTTCCCAGTGATTTGATTGCGAGGTGGCCGTTATCGGGCCACGCCAGAGTTGTGGCGAACAGCGTGCGGTCTTTAATGGTGAAGCGGATATCCTCGGCGGTATAACGGCTTTCATTCTCTTCACCGAACTTGCCTGCCTTGGGTTTGGTCGGACCCTCACCGAAAACTTTCCACGGGCGGGTGCCGAAAATCGCCTCGCCATTGATTTCCATCCAGGCCGCCATCTGATCGAGAATCGTCAACTCTTCATCATCAAGGCTGCCGTCGGGGCGTGGTGGAATGTTCAGCAAGAGGTTCCCGTTTTTGCTGACGATATCCACGAGCATGGTGATGACCGTCGTCGCTGACTTGTACTGGATGCCTTGCTTGTAATACCAATCACCGATGCAGGTGTCGGTTTGCCAAGGTATGGGATTGATGCCATCCATGACGCCGCGTTCAACGTCTTCCACGCAGGTGCCTTCTTGGAAGTAATCAGGCATCCTTTTGCAGTTGTAAACGGCCTCCAGCTTGCCGCCGTGCTGCTGCATATTGGCGTTATAGAAGTGCGCCACCAGACTGCGCCCCACCTCGTGGAACGGGATGCCGCCGTCGGAGTAAAGCAGATCAGGTTGGTAGCTATCCACCAGGTCCTGGATGCGATTGAACCA
>Ga0335085_10016425_pt1 | contig 10697 bp, 9 predicted proteins | sample Lox_Sample_45_FD_206712 | JGI IMG/M metagenome (GOLD analysis project Ga0335085, IMG submission 206712) | Soil microbial communities from Loxahatchee National Wildlife Refuge, Florida, United States - Lox_Sample_4.5 | ecosystem: Environmental > Terrestrial > Soil > Wetlands | place: USA: Florida... | reverse complement strand
CGCCGTCGTCGGCGGCGCCGAGCGCGCTCTGCACGAAACGCTGCAGCTCCGCCGGCATGTTCGCCTCGATGTCGAGCCTGATCACCGATCCGCGGCGCCGGCGCTTGAGCGCGGTCTCGAACAGCCGCACCAGATCTTCGGCCTCTTCGAGGATTTCCAGCTCGGAGTCGCGGATGACGCGGAACGCCCCGACGCCCTTCACGGCATAGCCGGGGAACAGCTTGCCGATGAACAGCCTGGTTGCGCCTTCGATCGAGATCAGGCGCACTTCGCCGCTGTCGCCGGCCTGCGGCAGCCGGACGAAGCGTTCGATCCGGTTGGGCATGCGAATGAGCGCATTCATCGCCCTGCCGTCCTTGGCGCGCGCAAGCTGCAACGCGATCGAGAAACCGAGATTGGGAATGAACGGGAACGGGTGCGCCGGGTCGACGGCAAGCGGCGTCAGCAGCGGAAAGATGTGCGATAGGAAATAATCTTCCAGCCAGGACTTCTCTGCCTTCGCGACATCGGGACCGTCGACGAGCACGATGCCGGCCTGGGCAAGGGCGGCGCGCAGTTCGCGCCACTGCGCCTGCTGATCCTGAACGAGGAGCACCACCGCCTCGGCAATGCGCACGAGCTGCTCGGCCGGCGTCAGGCCCTCGGGACTCTTGGTGGCGATGCCGGCACGGACCTGGGCCCGCAGACCGGCGACGCGGACCATGAAGAATTCGTCGAGGTTGTTCGCCGAGATCGACAGGAATTTCAGCCGCTCCAGCAGCGGGTGGCCGCGATTGGCCGATTCCTCGAGAACGCGGCGATTGAAATTGAGCCACGACAGTTCGCGGTTGATGAAACGTTCCGGACTGGAGGCGAGTTCCGACGCCGGATGCCGTTCCGCGGGCCGCGCCAGCCGGCCGGGGGCCGACAGCCGCCGAGCCTGGCCGGATTCGAGCACAACTGCAGTCGCTTGGCCCCGGTCGGCCATAACCGCTCCCTGTTCTTCGAGCCTCACCCTCGCCGTCCTCGGTAACGATTCAATGACGCCATACTTCGAGATAAGGGGGCAGCCCATCGCCCCGTCAAGCCTCACTTGGGCCAGGGACGGGAACGGTCAAGCGTACCAAGCATTATGCCTCGTCGGATCAATGGGTTACGGCGACAAGTGGCCGTGTCATGCTAATTGCTGACCGGAGCGATCGCCGGATTGTGCGGGCAAAAAAACGGCCGGGAGAGTCCCGGCCGTCTTCGCTCGGTGGCGCTTCTCGAGATCAGGCCAGGTCGAAGCGATCGGCGTTCATCACCTTGTTCCAGGCCGCGACGAAATCCTGCACAAACTTCTCCTTCGAGTCCGCGCACGCATAGACTTCCGCGATGGCGCGCAGCTGCGACTGCGAACCGAAGATCAAGTCGACACGGGTGCCGGTCCACTTGAGTTCGTTGGTCTTGCGGTCGCGCCCCTCGTACACGCCGTCGGAGCCGGCGACCGGCTGCCATTGCGTGCGCATGTCAAGCAGGGTGACGAAGAAGTCGTTGGTCAGCGTCTCGGGCTTCTTGGTGAAGACGCCGTGCTTGGACTGCCCGGCATTGGCGCCCAGCACGCGCAGGCCGCCGACCAGAACCGTCATCTCCGGCCCTGTCAGCGTCAGCAATTGCGCCTTGTCCACCAACGCCTCCTCGGGCGACATGATGTGGCCGTTGCGGTAGTAGTTGCGGAACCCATCGGCGACCGGTTCGAGCGGGGCGAAGGAGTCGACGTCGGTCTGCTCCTGCGATGCGTCCATGCGTCCCGGCGTGAAGGGGACTTTCACATCTACCCCGGCGGCCTTGGCGGCCTTCTCGATCGCCGCGTCGCCGCCGAGAACGATCAAGTCGGCCAGCGAAACCTTCTTGCCGCCGGTGGCCGAGGCGTTGAACTCCTTCTGCATCGCTTCGAGCTTCTGCAGCACCGTCGCGAGCTGCTTCGGCTGATTGACGTCCCAATCCTTCTGCGGCGCAAGCCTGATGCGCGCGCCGTTCGCTCCACCGCGCTTGTCGGAGCCGCGGAACGTCGACGCCGACGCCCAGGCGGTCGAGACCAGCTGCGACACCGACAGGCCGGACGCGAGGATTTTCGCTTTCAAGGCGGCGATGTCCTGCTCCCCGATCAGCGGATGGTTCACGGCGGGGATCGGGTCCTGCCAAATCAGTATTTCCTTCGGCACGAGCGGGCCGAGATAACGGTGGATCGGCCCCATGTCGCGGTGCGTGAGCTTGAACCAGGCGCGGGCGAACGCGTCCGCGAACTGATCCGGATGCTCGTAGAAGCGCCGCGAGATCTTCTCGTAGGCCGGATCCATCCGCAGCGACAGGTCCGTGGTCAGCATGGTCGGCACACGCTTCTTCGACTTGTCGAAGGGGTCCGGGACCGTGGGCTCGGCGCCTTTCGCTTGCCACTGCCAGGCGCCGGCCGGGCTCTTCGTCAGCTCCCATTCGTATTTGAACAGGTTGTCGAAGAAGTGGTTGCTCCATTTCGTCGGGGTCTGCGACCAGATAACCTCCGGGCCGCCGGTGATCGCGTCGCCCCCGACGCCGCTGCCGAATTTGCTGATCCAGCCCAAGCCCTGCGCCGCGATTTCGCAGCCTTCCGGCGCCGGGCCGAGCAATGAAGGATCGCCCGCGCCGTGGGTTTTCCCGAAGGTGTGGCCGCCGGCAATCAACGCAACCGTCTCCTCGTCGTTCATCGCCATGCGGAAGAACGTTTCGCGGATATCCTTGGCCGCCGCGACCGGATCCGGCTTGCCGTTCGGTCCTTCCGGATTGACGTAGATCAGGCCCATCTGCACCGCGCCGAGCGGATTCTGAAGTTCGCGTTCGCCGCTGTAGCGTTCGTCGCCGAGCCACGTGCCCTCGGGACCCCAGTAGAGCTCTTCGGGCTCCCATACGTCCTTGCGGCCACCGCCGAAACCGAACGTCTTGAAGTCCATCGATTCGAGGGCGACGTTGCCGGCGAGAATCATCAGGTCGGCCCAGGAGATTTTCCGGCCGTATTTCTGCTTGATCGGCCACAGCAACCGGCGCGCCTTGTCGAGATTGGCATTGTCCGGCCAAGAGTTGAGCGGCGCGAAGCGCTGCTGGCCGGCGCCCGCGCCGCCGCGGCCATCGGCGATGCGGTAGGTGCCGGCGCTGTGCCAAGCCATTCGAATGAGCAGGCCCCCGTAATGGCCAAAGTCGGCCGGCCACCAATCCTGCGAGTCCGTCATCAACGCACGCAGGTCCTTGATCACGGCATTGAGATCGAGGCTCTTGAATTCCTTGGCGTAGTCGAACGCCTCGCCCATCGGATCGGACAAGGCGGAGTTCTGGTGGAGAACCTGAAGGTTCAGCTGGTTCGGCCACCAATCACGGTTGGTATGTGCATGGAGGAACGGGCACTTGCCAGCGCTCTTGTCATCGGTCTTTGCGTCCATGTTTCTCTCCGATCGTGTCCTGTTATCTTCTTCGCGTTGTTCCGTACGGAACAATGGTGACTTCCGGGAGTTCCCGCCGGCGACTTTCCAGTTGCCCTTCCTAAGGTAGAATTCTTCGGGCAAGGCTACGCTCGACATCGGCCGCGCCGACTTCGCTCGCGACGGTCGAGAAGCGCGCCATCATTGGCGTCTTGGCGCAGCCATGGTTTTCCTCCTGGCTTGGCGCGCGGCGGCGGGGGATGGAAGTGGTTTTAAGCGCCGGCTGCGATCACGTCCAGTCGTATTGTCTATGGCCTGCGATAAGCATAGCTTATCGCAGTGGTCACCTTGCGCCAGCTTCGATATTTGGCCTCGCTCGCACGGCACCGCCATTTCGGCCGCGCCGCCAGGGATTGCGCCGTCACCCAGCCCGCCCTGTCCATGCAGGTGCGCGACCTCGAGCGCATGATCGGCGCCGACCTGGTCGAGCGGCGGCCCGGCGAAATCGCCCTGACGGAGACCGGGCTGGAAGTGGCGCAACGGGCCGAACGCATCCTCGCCGCCACGCGCGACCTGATCGATTTCGCCCGCCATCGCGGCGTTCTCACCGGCAAGCTTCGCCTCGGCGTCATTCCGACGCTGGCACCTTACGTCCTGCCGCGGGTCTTGCCGCGGTTGCAAACCGCTTATCCGCAGCTGCGTCTCGAAGTGCGCGAAACCCAGACCCGGGCCTTGCTCGAAGAGCTTGCCGGCGGCGACCTCGACGCGGTGATGCTGGCGATGCCCATCGATGGCGGCGATGTAGAGGTGCTCCGTCTGTTCGACGATCCTTTCCTGCTGGCGCTGCCGGCGACGGATGCCGGGCCGGATGAACGCCGCCGCGTCGCGGTCGAAGATGTCGATCAGCACCGGCTCATACTTCTTGAAGAAGGCCACTGCCTGCGCGATCAGGCTTTGGCGTTCTGCGCCGCGCCGACCGGCGACACGCCCGCCGGCCTCGGCGCCACCTCGCTCGCAACCGTCATGCAAATGGTGGCGAACGGCTACGGCGTGACGTTGTTGCCGGAAGTGGCGGCCGACGTCGAAGCCCGCGACCGCCGCGTCAGACTGGTGCGCTTCGTCGAACCCGAACCGGTGCGAACGATCGGGCTTGCCTGGCGCCGCACGTCGCCGCGCAAGAAAGATTTTGCCGCGCTCGGCGAGATCGTGACCGAAGCCCTCGGCCGCTCACGCGGACGGGACGCCGCCGCGAAGCAATTCGGCGGCAAGCGCGCGCGTCGGCGGGCGGCGCTGGCGTAGCGCTTCATTATCGAGCGCGACCACCGCCGCGCGCGCCGCGGCAAAAGAACGCTCGATATGGGTCGACAAGTAGCCGACGACCGCCTCGTCCAGCATCAGCTGGCGATCCGTTGCGAGCTTGACGATCACCGCGCGCAGCATGGCGTCGTCGGGCGCAGTCAAAGTTGCGCGCGGCAGCGCCCGCAGTCGCGAGGCAAGATCGGGAATGCCGACCGGCCAGCTGGCCGGCGGCACGCGCGCCGTAAGCAGCAGCGACGCCCTTTCCTCGCGCGCAAGATTGAGCAGATGGAACAGCAGGCGGTCGTTGCCCATGGCGGCCGCATCCTCAAGCACCAGGGCCCCGGTCGCGAGCGCGGAGCGAAGTTCGTTTTCGCCGAGGGCCCGGGCCGAGGCGATCCGCGCACCGGCCGCCGCCGCCCAGATCATGGCCAAATGGGTCTTGCCGGAGCCCTCGGGCCCGACTAAGGCGACTGCGTTGGCTGGCCAGTCGGGCCAGCAATCGATCAGCTGGAGTGCAGTCTCGTTACAAGGTCCGGAGAGAAACTCCTCGCGCGCATAGCTTTCGGCGTGGACGAGCGCAAGCGCAAGCTGGCGTGGACGAGAGGACATGGCGCGCTACGTCGACCGGGGAGCCGGAGCGGCCGCGAGGGTTGCCGGACAAACCACGTTGTGCCGCTCGTTGCGCATGGGCGTCAGTGCGCGGCCCCGAACGAGTTCATATGGCGAAGCCACTCGGCGAGATAGAAGCCGATCGACAGCAAGGTCAAGATGGCGACTAGGCCGCTCAGCACGGTCGCGAGCGGCGCCACGTTGAACCTGAAGCCTTGTTCGGCGAGCACCAGCGCGGCCAGCACGATTTGCGCCACCGTGTTCGCCTTCGACACCGGCAAGGGCCGCACCGGCATCGGCTTGCCTATCAGCCAAGCGAGCATGAAGCCGGAAATGATCATGATATCGCGCGACACCACGAGAATGACCAGCGAGATCGGCAGCACGCCGGCTATGCCGAGCGAGACGTAGATCGAAACGATGAGCGCCTTGTCGGCGAGCGGATCGAGATAGGCCCCAAGCTCGCTTGCCATGTGGAAGCGCTTGGCGAGAAAGCCGTCGACCGCATCGCTCAGTCCGGCCGCCAAAAACAGCGCAAAGGCCGTCAGCATCTCACCGGACGTAATCGCCCAGACCACGACCGGCACCGCAATGATGCGGGCCAATGTGATAAGATTTGGGATACTCAAAACGCGCGCCCCGGCTTGCCGGCGCCGGCTCGCACGCGCGGGTCGGGCCGCATTGTGCAACCGTAGGCCTAAGCCAAACATCCGGCTTCGGCGCGCCGTCGTTGCGCCTACTATATAACCGCCGCGAGCGCTTGCGCACCCCGCGATTCCAACGTAGGAGGCGCCCAAGCCGTGCTCCCGGTCCGGGAGGACCAAATCTGCCGATCGGTGGGTCCGTGAAAGAGGCGCGCTACGCGGCCGCCGGGGTCGATATCGACGCCGGCAACCGCATGGTGGAATTGATCAAGCCGCTGGTGCGCGGAACCATCCGCCCGGGCGCGGATGCGGAAATCGGCGGCTTCGGCGGCCTGTTCGACCTCAAGGCGGCCGGATTTTCCGATCCGATCCTTGTCGCCGCGACTGACGGTGTCGGCACCAAGGTCAAGATCGCCATCGAAACCTCGCGTCACGACACGATCGGCGTCGATCTGGTCGCGATGTCGGTCAATGACCTCGTCGTGCAGGGGGCGGAACCGCTGTTTTTCTTGGATTATTTCGCCTGCGGCAAGCTCGAACCCGAGGTCGCGGCGAAAGTGGTCGCCGGCATTGCCGCCGCGTGCCGGCAGGTCGGCTGCGCCCTGATCGGCGGCGAAACCGCGGAAATGCCGGGCCTCTATCACAACGGCGACTATGACCTTGCCGGCTTCGCGGTCGGCGCCGTCGGGCGGCAGGACTTGCTGCCGCGCCGCGACATCGAGCCGGGCGACGTGGTGATCGGACTGGCCTCGTCGGGCCTGCACGCGAACGGCTTTTCTCTGGTGCGGCGCATCGTTGCCGCCGCGCAGCTGTCGTGGGACAGGCCGGCTCCGTTCGCGCCGGCGCTGAGCCTCGGCGAAGCGCTGCTCGCGCCGACCCGGCTCTACGTGCAATCGTGCCTCGCCGCGATTCGCGGGACGAAAGCGGTCAAGGCGCTGGCGCACATCACCGGCGGCGGATTCGTCGACAATATTCCACGGGCGCTGCCGAACGGAGTTTCCGTGGCATTGGATCTCGCCCGCGTGCCCGTTTCCCCCGTATTCAGGTGGCTCGCCGCAGCAGGCGAAGTCACTGAGCGCGAGATGCTGCGCACCTTCAACTGCGGCATCGGCATGATTGCGGTGCTGGAACCAAACGAAAGCGCCGCTGCGATCGATCGGTTTACTGCAAGCGGCGAGACCGTGGTCCAAGTCGGCGAAGTCGTCGCCGGTCATGACGAGGCTCGCGTCGATTTTGCCGGACACCTCGATCTATCCTGGTGACGGGGATGAACAAAAAGCGCGTCGCCATCCTCATTTCCGGCCGCGGGTCGAACATGATGGCGCTGATCGAGGCCGCGAGGGCGCGGGATTATCCGGCGGCAATCGTGCTCGTCGTCTCCAATCGGCCCGAGGCCGTCGGGCTCGGCCGCGCCAGGCAAGCCGGCATTGCGACTGCCGTGGTCGATCACGCACCGTTCGGCGATAACCGCGAGGCGTTTGAGCGCGCCCTCGACCGGGTCCTGCAACAGCACCGCGTCGATCTTGTATGTCTTGCCGGATTCATGCGGCTCCTGACGCCATGGTTCGTGGCGCGCTGGAGCGGCCGCATGCTCAACATTCATCCGGCGCTGTTGCCGCAATTCAAAGGCCTGCATACCCACCGCCGGGCGCTTGAAGCCGGCGTCAAACGTCATGGCGCGACCGTTCATTTCGTCGTGTCGGAAATGGACGCCGGACCGATCGTCGAGCAGGCTTCGATCGCCGTGAGCGAAGGCGATACCGAGGAGACGCTGGCGAAGCGCGTGCTCGAAGTCGAGCACCGCATCTATCCGCGCGCCTTGCGGGCCGTGGCCGAGGGCCGCGCCAAACTGCCCCCTTCGAACAGCAAGGCGGCGAGCTATTAAAAGCAAAACCCCCGGGGTCTGAAGCCGGGGGCCACAGGTCCGGCAGTTCGCCGGCCTACTCACGCGACCTTGAGGTTCTCCGCCGAGGTCCTGCCGCGGTTGGTTACCAGCTCGTACTCGACCTCTTGGCCTTCAGCGAGCGTACGCAAACCGGCGCGCTCCACCGCGGAGATGTGGACGAACACGTCCTTCTCGCCGCTAGCCGGCTTGATGAACCCGTAGCCCTTCGTCGGATTGAACCATTTGACGGTGCCCTTCTGCATCGTCTGCCTCCTCAGTCAGTCCATCTGTCAGCGAAGACCTGGAACCGCGCCACATGCCGCACGCACGTGTCACGCTCCACGCCACAAGCCAGATTTTGGGGGAAAGTCCGAAACGATCGCGTCGCCAAGACATTGCCAAGAGACGGCACCGGCCGGAAGGCCCAAATCCGATTGCGAGCGAAAAACAAACCGACAAATGCGGCGCAACCATGGCTGCGGCAGTCGTGCTTCGATCTGCAAGCGCGGGCGGACAAGCCTGAGCGGCAGAAACGGTTTTAGCATTAATGAACTTTCACGTCTCTCGCCCCGGAAGCTAGGGATGCAGGAAGAATGCGATAGCCATGATCAAGTACGCGGCCAATAGCTGCAGGCCTTCGAGCCAATTGCTCTCACCGTCCTGAACAATGAAGTTGACGATGAGGACCGCGAGCACCATCGCGACCAGTTCGAAGGTATTGAACACGAGGTTCATCGGTTGCCCTGAGAACGCGCCGAGGATGACGAGCAACGGCGCAACGATCAGAACGATCTGGGTGGCCGAACCGATCGAGATTTGCAGCGCCAGATCCATCCGGTTTTTGCGGGCGACGAGAACCGCGGAAAGGTGTTCGGCGGCATTGCCGACGATCGCCACGACAATGACGCCAACAAACAGTTGCGACCAGCCGAGCGTTGCCACCAGGGGCTCAATGGAACGCACGAGGACGTCGCTCACCCAGGCAACGGCGAGCGTGGCGCCGAGCAGGGTCGCCAGCGACCGCGGCGTGCTCCAGCGCGGCAGGAATTTTCCGGCTTCTTCCAGGTACAAATGTTTGTGGGTGTGGAGTGAAAAAAGAAGGTTGGCGCCGTACATGCACATCAGCACCAGGGACACAAGGATGCTCAAGCCTTGAATCGTGGATACCCCGGTCTCGCCCGCCGTTTCAAAAAAAATCGCCGGAACAATCAGCGCGATCGTGGCAAGAAACAGGGTGGAACTCTGCGCCAGGATCCCGGTCCGGTTAAAGGCCTGCTTCTCTCGCGACAATCCGCCGGCGAACATGGCAAAGCCCAAGACCAGAAGCAGGTTGCAGATGATCGAGCCGGTGATCGACGCCTTGACGACCCCGATCAGCCCTGCCTTGAGCGCGAATATGCCGATGATCAGTTCGGTGGCATTGCCGAAGCTGGCGCTGAGCAGCGCGCCGAGCGCCGGCGTGGTGCGCGTCGCCAACTCTTCGGTCGATCGACCGATGTATTTCGCCAGCGGCACGATGGCGATCGCCGCGAGGAAAAACACGATCACCGACGAAACGTGAGCGACCTCGGCGCCGATCGCCAGCGGTACGAACACAAGAAGCGCAAGGAACAGTCTGTCCATCGCCGATTATCCGCCGGCGGCAAAGGCGCGCGAATTGTCGGCAACTTTCGTTGGGCACGCTGCGCCCGACCGCGCGCCTTGCGCGCCGTCCGCCGATGCCCGCCCCAAGCAAGGCGCGGACCGGAATGCGTCAATCAGCCGACGATTTCCTTGCCGGAGAAGAACTGCGCGATCTCCTTCTGGGCAGTCTCTGCCGAATCCGAGCCGTGCACGCAATTTTCGCTGATCGATTTGGCAAAAGTCTTGCGGATCGTTCCCGGCGCGGCCTTGGCGGGGTCGGTTGCGCCCATCAGATCGCGATAGGCGGCAATGGCATTCTCGCCCTCCAGCACCTGCACGACGACCGGCCCCGAAATCATGAAATCGACCAGTTCGCCGAAGAACGGCCGCTGGCGGTGCACAGCGTAGAAACTCTCCGCCTCGCCGCGCGTAATCTTGACGCGCTTCTGCGCGATGATGCGCAGGCCCGCCTTCTCGATCATGGCATTGATCGCGCCCGTCAGGTTGCGGGCGGTGGCATCGGGTTTGATGATCGAAAGGGTACGCTCGATCGCCATCAAATCATCCTTTTGGAGAGTTTGCGAAAGGGCGTGAAAGTGCGCGGCTTATAGCCGCCGCCGCGCGCCGGGGCAAGCCGCCGGCAACAGTCGAAGACGTCACGCCGGTCGCCTCGGTCACAATTGGCGAAGGAAATCGATCATGGCGGCGTTGACTTCGGCAGCGCGCTCCTGCTGGGTCCAATGACCGCAACCCGGCAATATGACCGACTTGCGCAGGCCGGGCACGCAACTCGCCAAGTTGGCGATGACCTGATCCATGCCGCGAAACACCACCACCAAGTCGCGGTCGCCGGCCACATAGAGGGCGGGCACGGTGACCTGTGCGCCGGCAAACGGCGCCAACAGCTGCCAATTGCGGTCGATGTTGCGATACCAGTTGAGACCGCCACGAAATCCGGTGCGCGTGAATTCATTCGCATAGAAATCGACGTCCGCCTCGCTGAGCCATGCCGGCAAGGTTGCGGGACTGGTCATATGGCCAAGGAAGCCACTGTCGCGCCGAACCATGCCGACGCCGGCCTCCGGTGGGCGAAGCGGCGCGTCGCCCGAAACTGAGAACAGGAGCTTGACGATCGATTGCCGTACGTCGCGTTCCAGTTCGGCCTCGGCGACGCCGGGCTCCTGGAAGTAGAGCTGGTAGAACACCGCATCGTCGCGGCGCGGCATCACC
>Ga0335085_10016424_pt1 | contig 10697 bp, 8 predicted proteins | sample Lox_Sample_45_FD_206712 | JGI IMG/M metagenome (GOLD analysis project Ga0335085, IMG submission 206712) | Soil microbial communities from Loxahatchee National Wildlife Refuge, Florida, United States - Lox_Sample_4.5 | ecosystem: Environmental > Terrestrial > Soil > Wetlands | place: USA: Florida... | reverse complement strand
CTCACCCGTCCGCAGTCCTAGAGAGCCGGTGTATCGAGTGGACTTCGTGGCGGGAAAATTCGTGTTTCAATTGTTGCTGGGGCAACGCGAACCCGTATTCGCGGGTGCTCGCTCAGCGGAGAATCACGCGGGCCGATCGGCGGCGGCCGCAGCGATCAGGGTCGTCGCCCGCTCAGGAAGATGTAGCCGGCTCCTCTGACCGTCTTCAGCACCTGCGGCTCATCCGGATTGCTTTCGATCTTGCGCCGGATGCGCATGACGCGCAGGTCGATGCTGCGGTCGAAGGCCTCGGAGTCGCGGTTGTGGGCGAATTCCAGCAGCTGATCCCGGCTGAGCACGCGATCGGGATGCTGGGCGAAGGCCTTGAGCAGATCGAACTCCGTGCTGGTCAGGGGAATCTCCTCGCCGGCCGCCCCGAACAGCCGGTGGCCGGCCAGATCGAGGGTGCAGCACCCCATTCTCACGACCTCCCGTTCTTCCTCCGGAGCGGGTCGCGCGTCCCGCGGGTGCTCGCGCAGCCGCCGCAGCACGCTCTTCACCCGGGCGAGCACTTCGCGGGGATCGAAGGGCTTGGGCACGTAGTCGTCCGCCCCCATTTCCAGGCCGACGATGCGGTCGACGGTCTGGCCGGCCGCCGTCAGCATGATGATCCCCATGCCGTGGGACGCGCGCAGCTCGCGCGTAAGCGAGAGCCCATCCTCCTCCGGCAGGTTCAAGTCCATGAGCACGATATCGATGTGGTGCTGTCGCACGACCTTGCGCATGCTCTCGCCATCGCCCGCGACGAACACGTCGAAGCCGCAGAATTCGAAATATTCGCGCAGGGTGGACCGGAGCTCCGGCTCGTCGTCGACGACGAGAATGCTGCCCTTGTCGCTCGCCATGGCCTTCCCCCCGACCGGACCCTCGTCAGGACACCCGCTGCGCCCGGCCCGCCGCGGCGGGCGCCGGCCCTCGGCGCGCCAGCGCCTGGCCCAGCAGGCGCAGGACGTCGTCCGGCAGGAACGGCTTCTCCAGATACGGCACGTTCGTCTGATTCAGGAACGACTGGACCTCCATCGACAGCGTGTCGCCGGTGATGAACGCCAGCCGCTCGACCATATCGGGGCGATCGCGCTGCAGCGCCCGGTAGAGCCCGGGTCCATCGAGCACCGGCATCCGCATGTCGCTGAGGATGAGGTCATAGGGAGCCGACAGAGCGAGCTCCAGGCCTTGCCGGCCATCCAACGCCACATCCGCCTCGTGGCCATTGCTGCGGAGGATCTCGTTGAGGGTGTTGGCGATCTCGGCCTCGTCGTCGACGATCAGAACGCGAAGACCGGCCGGAGCGGCGCCGCGCGCCGCCTCGTCCGGGTCTCCGAGGTCGGCGACGCCCCGCGGCAACACGACCGTGAAGACGGCGCCGCCGCCGGGGTTGTCCGACACGGCGATACGGCCGCCATGGGCATGCACGATGCTCGCGCAGAACGACAGCCCGATGCCCGTCCCTTCGCCCACGGGCTTGGTCGTGAAGAACGGCTCGAAGACGCGCTTGCGGATGTCCTCCGGCACGCCCGGGCCGTTGTCCCGGACCGACAGCTCGACCTGCCGGTGATCGAAGCGGGTCGCGATCCGGATGCGCCCGGGCCTGCCGGCGCCGCTCAGGGCCTGTCGCGCATTCACGATCAGGTTCGTCAGCACCTGATGGATCTGGTCGGCATCGGCGTCGACCGCCGGCAGATCGCCGGCTAGGTCGAGCTCGACGCGGATGTTGGCCGACCGGAGCTGGTGGGCGAGCAGCTCCGCGGCCATCTCGACGATGCGGTTCATCGACACCGGCTTCGGGTCGGCGTGCCGTTGCCGCGCCATCGCCAGGAACGTTCGCACGATGCGCGCGCACCGCTCGGTCGCAGTCAGGATGCGCTCGGCGCGGGCGACGACGGCCGGATCGCCGGCCGTCTGCTGCAGCAGGACGAGCTGCCCGATCGCCACGGACAGCGGATTGTTCAGCTCGTGCGCGACGCCCGCGAGCAGCGAGCCGAACATCGCCATCTTCTCGCTCTGATAGAGCGCTTCGCGCTGGCGGACAACTTCCTCCTGGGCGACCTTGCGGTCGGTGATGTCGCCGAGCGAGCCGACGAGCCGGATCGGGCGGCCGTCGGCGTAGACGATGAGGCCGCGGATGATCAGCCAGCGCGGCGCGTCGGCGGGCCCGCGCATGCGGACCTCGAGCTCGAACCGCCGCTTCTGCCGCGCAAAGCTGCTCTTGAAGCGCTCCAGCAACGCCTCGAGGTCCTCCGGCAGGATTCGGTCGAACAAGCCGGAGATGGACTCGCCGAGGGCGCGGTCACCGACCCCGAGAATCTCGTGCAGGCGCGGCGAGAAATAGGCGCGGTCGGCAGCGACGTCCCAGTCCCACAGGCCGACGTCGGCGCCGCGCGCCGCCAGCGCATAGCGCTCCTCGCTCGCGCGCAGCCGGACCTCGGCCGCCTTGAGCTCGGTCACGTCGTGCACCGTGCCGAGCAGGCGCACCGGCCGTCCGGCCTCGTCGCACACGGACTCCGCGCGCTCGTGCACGATGCGCACCTCGCCGTCCGGACGCAGGAGGCGATACTCCATGTCGATCGCCGTGTTGCACTCGCGGGCCATCCGGTCCGCCTCCGCGACCCGCTGCCGGTCGTCGGGATGGATGCGCTCCAGGTTCTCGTCATGGGGCCACGAGCCGCGGCCGGGATCGAGCCCGAAGATGCGCCAGCCCTCCTCCGACCAGGTGACCTGGTCGGTCTTGAAGTCGAGCTCCCAGCTGCCGACATGGGCGATGCGCTGCGCCTCCACCAGCTGGCTGTCGCGCTCGCGCAGCTGCGCGTCGGCGTTCGCGCGCTCGATGGCGGCCGAGATCAGGACCGCCGCCGTCTTCAGCAGATCTATTTCGACTTCGTCCCAGACCCGCTCGCGGCGGCAATCGTCGAACCCGAGCGAGCCCCAGTAGGCGCCGTTGACCAGGAGGGGCACGGACAGCATCGAGCGGGTGCCGGTCTCCTCGAACAGCATGCGAGCGGTACCGTGCGTCTGCCCGATCGTCACCTGGATCACTTCGCCGGCGCGACGGCGGCGGAACCACTCGGCGAACTGCGAGTCGCCGCCCGCGTCGAGCGGATCGTTCTGGTAGCGCGGATCGCCGGCGATGGGCGTGACGCCCGCGGCGACCCAGGAGAACCGGCAGCTCTGCGCCAGGCCGGCGCCGTCGGGCGCCGGATGGATCTCGAAGATGAAGGCCCGGCTGGCATCGGTCGCGGCGCCCAGGCGCGCCAGCAGCTCGGGGATCGCCAGCTTCCAGTCGGCGGTGCCGACGATGCGCGTGGCCGCGTAGGTGATCGCGTCGAGGACGGCATTGCGGCGGGCCAGCGTCGCCTCCGCCCGCTCGCGTTCGCGGATGCCCTCGCCCTGCAGCCGGTCCAGCATGGCGTTGAAGCCGCCGATCAGACTCCCGATCTCGCCGCCCGGGGGCCCCTCGGCCCGGAGATGGTCGTCGTTGCCGTGACGGACGCGCTCGGCCACCGTCGCCAGCGCGCGGATCGGCCGCGTGATCTGCCGCGCGATCACCAGGATCAGGGCGAGCGCCGCCAGCCACATCAGCACGGCCGCGCCCAGCTCCAGGAGCATCCGCCGATAGAGATTGTCGATCCGCTGCTGCAGCAGGGCGTCGAGCTCGGCCTCGGCCTGGCGCCACGCGGCGCCGGTCGTGGCCACGACCCGCAGCAGCATGGCGCGCAGCGCGAGCGCATTCGCATCGCTGGTTCGCTCGGTCACGATGTCGCGCAGGGTGCCGGAGAAGTCGAGCATGGCCTGCCGCGCCTGGTCGAACGAGGGCTCCAGAGCGCGCCGCAGCCCGCCGCCCGCATTGCCGCGATAGGCGGCGGCCGCGTCTGCCATGGTCGCATCGACGAGCGCCCGGAAGGCCCCGTCGGCGAGGAGGAACTTCACGCGCGCGCCCTCGTCCGGCGCCAGCGGCACCGCCGCAGCGGCATCGGCCAGATCGACCGATGCCGCCACCAGCTCGGGAAGGCGCAGCATGACGATCGACATCGTGTAGTAGCTGTCGAGATCGGGGTCGAGGATGAGGTTGGACTGCTCGCCGATCCGGGAGATGAGCTGTTTCGCGGCCGCCACGGTTTGCATATCGAGCGCGCGGTGCGCGGGGAGATCGCGGCTGTCGTGGGCGCTCAGCTGTCGCAGGAGGAGGGCGAGGCCGGCCGCCGGCGCATCCGTATTCAAGCTGCCGCCGTACTGCCGCTCGGCTGCCTCGACGGCGGCCGCCTGGTCCTGCAGCGCGGCCTGGCTGGCAGCCCCGCTTTCGAGCGGCGATGCCGCCGCGGCCAGGCGGTCTTGGATGACGGCCAGAAGGGCATCGCGCACGACCGCGACATAGGCGCTGCCGCGTTGCTCCTTCTCCGCGCGCTCGATCGCAATATTCTTTTCACGGACCAGGCCGTAGGCGAGGAACACGACCGAGACGAAGCTGAGCAGGTAGATCAGCAGCAGTCGGTGCGCCAGTCGCAGTCGGTGGAGCATCTGCCAGGCCTTCATCGCGGCATCGAACTCGCCCCACAGGGCGCCGAGCGTCATGCCCGGCGTCGACACTAGCACCGGCGGTGTTTCCCCGTAACTTCACCGGCCGCCGAGAATTGTTTCAATCATTTCAGAACCAGGAGCGACCGTACGGCCATATGGCCTTCGCACCCGGCAACAATTGAAACATGAATTCCGGCGCCGCGAAGTCACCTCGATATGTTGGTCCTCCATGTGTGCGTCGCGGGGCCGGCGGCGACGGTCGGCTCGGACCTTACTGAGGGAGACTGACCATGACGATGACATCGGCCCAGGCACTGCGGCGACCCGGCGGGGTCTCACGGGTGGCCGGACTGATCCGCGGCGCAATCGAGACCGCGCTGCTGTGGTGCAGGCGTGGGCGTGATCGACGGGACCTGGCCAGCCTCAACGACCGGATGCTGCTCGACATGGGCGTGACGCGGGCAGACGTCGAGCGCGAATACCGCAAGCCGTTCTGGCGGGACTGACGGGGCACCGCGAGCGGCAGGATCGCGGGTCTGCCCGCCCGGCGCGCTTGTCCGGGCTCTTTCGCCTGGAGGGAAGACAGTGAATGGCTTTGCGAAATCTCTGCCGCGGTCGAGTGCCTCATCGCCGGACGGGTCTTGGTGGACGCCGCTGGCGAAGGCCGTCAGGCAGTGGACCGAGCGCAAAAGGCTGAAACGACTGAATCGCCGCGGCATCGGCGAGTTGATGGTCGCCGACGACCGCCTGCTCGCGGACGTCGGCCTGCGGCGTGGAGATGTCGAGTGCGCCGTCAGGCATGGCCGGCTGCCCGCGGGGACGACCGGGCATGACGCCGGCCGGTAATCGCCGCGAAGGGCCCTATTGGCGGGCGATCAGTCGATCGCTGAGGGCGCGGTCGGTCGCCAGGTCGATGCAGGTCCAGGCCATTGAGAGGGCGCCGTCCACGAGGGCCTTGTCGGCGTCGGACGTGACGCAGTGGGCCGCGAACTCCGGCTGGTGATTCACCGCGGGCAGAGAATTAATGCCGATCATTGGGTGGATCGAGGGCATGGCGATGGAGACGTTGCCCATGTCCGTGGAGGCCGTGGGTCGGGTTTCCCATTCGCCGAGATTGGGGAAGGGGCGGCCGAGAGCCTCGGAGTTGCGAAGATAGAAGTCCGCCATCGCGGCGTGGTGGTGCATCTCGGCATAGGGCTTGTCGCCGCCGACGAACTGCAGCGTTGAGCCGGTGGCGAGAGCGCCGGCCTCGAAGCAGCGGTGGACGCGCGGCCGCAATTCATCGAGCTGGGCCAGCGTCTCCGAGCGGATGATGAATTTGGCCGACGTGCGGGCGGGAACAACGTTCGGGGCCGCGCCGCCGTTGGTGACGATGCCGTGGATGCGGTCGGTCGAGCGGATGTGCTGTCGCAGCAGTCCGATCGCGGTCTGCGCGACCGTCAGCGCATCGGCGGCGTTGACTCCCACCTCGGGGAACGCGGAGGCGTGGGAGGCCTTGCCCGTGTAGTGGACCTCGAACATGGAGGCGGCGATGATCTTCGCGCGCAGCATGTCGAACGGGGCAGGATGCACCATCATGGCGGCGTGGATGCCGTCGAAGCCGCCGCGCTCGAGTTCCAGGATCTTGCCGCCGGCGTTGCCCACTTCCTCGGCGGGCGTGCCGATGACGGTGACGGTCAGGCCGACCTCGTCGGCCACCTTGGCCGCGGCCAGGGCTGCGCCGACCGCGGCGGCGGCGATGATGTTGTGGCCGCAGGCGTGGCCGATGCCGGGCAGGCAGTCATACTCGGCACAGATGGCGATGTTGAGAGGGCCGGACCCGGCGCGGGCGCGGAACGCCGTCGGCAGATCGCAGATGCCCTTCTCGACGGCGAAGCCGGCCTCGTCCAGCGCTTCGCACAGCCAGGCCGAGGCCTTCTCCTCCTCGAAGCCCAGTTCCGGGTGGGCGTGGATTCGATGGCTCAGCGCGATCACGCTGTCGCGGGCGGATTCGAAGCGTTCGCGGGCGCCAGATTTTGCATCCATGACGGATCCCCTCGCTGCTCCCGATTGCGGGCGCGATGTTAGCACGGGCCGCGGGAATATGTATGCCGGGTATGACGAGACCGGGCGGCCGGCGGCCCAACCACGCAGGTCGTTGTCGGCACCGATGCGACGACGTGTCACCTCGCCGGCGTTTCCTGCGTGGCCGATGAAGCGATCCGATCACATCGAGGGGAATCTCATAGGCGAGGGATGCCCGACGGACTGACGACCTGCCAGAGCGCCCATGGTCCGAAGGAGACGATGGACCGGCTGACGGCGGCGGTGACGAAGCGCGGCATGGCGGTGCTGGCGCGTATCGATCACGCGGCCGCGGCGGCGACGGTCGGGCTGGCGCTGCGGCCGACCGAGGTGCTGATCTTCGGCAATCCGCGGGCGGGCACGCCGCTCATGCAGGCCGTACAGACCAGCGGCATCGACCTGCCGCTCAAGGCGCTGGTCTGGCAGGACGCGGAGGGCAAGACCTGGCTCGGCTACAACGAGCCGGGATGGCTGGCCCGCCGCCACGGCGCCGAGGCCGGGGCCGAGCGGGTTCTCGACGCCATGACGGCGGCGCTGGAGGCGGTTGCGAAGGAAGCGACCAGCTGAGCCCTCGGCGCGGCGAAGAGGCATATCTCCGCAGGGGCGCCCGGGAGGTCGCCCAAGCCGGGAACAAACCGGATTTCATGCGGCGAATCAGGGTGCAATGGAGGGCGGCGACCTGCCGGTCGTCCCTACGCCGCGCGCATATCGCTTCGCGGGGGTGACAATTCGGGGCGCGGAGATAACATAAGAAGAACAGAGAGGGCGTACTGTGCCGGTCGAGGGGCCGCACGGGGCGGCCGCTCCCGGTCAGCGCGCGAAGGATGCATATGAGTGACCCCATCAAGTTCATGCTCGACGGCCGGGAGGTGACGGCGGAGGCGGGCGAGACGATCTGGCAGGTGGCGAACCGGCTGGGGAACGAGATCCCGCATCTCTGCTGGCAGCCCTATCCCGGCTACCGCGCCGACGGCAACTGCCGGGCCTGCATGGTGGAGATCAAGGGCGAGCGCGTGCTGGCGGCCTCCTGCATCCGCAAGCCGGCGGCCGGCATGGAGGTGACCACCAACAACGAGCGCGCCAAGACGGCGCGCAGGATGGTCATGGAGATGCTGGTCGCGGACCAGCCGAAGAAGGAAGAGGCGCGCGATCCGCAATCGGAGTTCTGGCGCTGGGCCGACGCGATGAACGTGCAGACCAGCCGCCTGCCTTCGCGCGGGCCGGCGGGCACCAACGGCGTGCCGAAGCCGGACCTGTCGCACACGGCGATGGCGGTGAACCTCGACGCCTGCATCCAGTGCAATCTGTGCGTGCGCGCCTGCCGCGAGGTGCAGGCGAACGACGTCATCGGCATGGCCTATCGCGGGCACGGCGCCAAGATCGTGTTCGATTTCGACGATCCCATGGGCGAGAGCACCTGCGTGGCCTGCGGCGAATGCGTGCAGGCCTGCCCCACGGGCGCGCTGATGCCGGCGAACCTGTTGGACAAGGCGCAGAAGCGCACGGGCTATGCCGACCGGCAGGTGGAGTCGGTCTGCCCCTATTGCGGCGTCGGCTGCCAGATCACCTACAACATCCGGGACGACAAGCTGCTGTACGTCGACGGGCGCAACGGGCCGTCGAACCAGCAGCGTCTCTGCGTGAAGGGGCGGTTCGGCTTCGACTATGTGAGCCATCCGCACCGGCTGATGAAGCCGCTGATCCGCAAAGACGGCGTGCCCAAGAGCGCGGACGCCTATGTCGATCCAGCCAATCCCTGGACGCATTTTCGCGAGGCGACGTGGGACGAGGCGCTCGATTTCGCGGCGGCAGGCCTCAAGAAGATCCGCGACCGCGACGGGCCGAAGGCGCTGGCGGGGTTCGGTTCGGCCAAGGGCTCGAACGAGGAGGCCTATCTCTTCCAGAAGCTCGTACGCACGGGCTTCGGCTCCAACAACGTCGATCACTGCACGCGGCTCTGCCACGCCTCGTCGGTGGCGGCGCTGATGGAGTGCATCAACTCGGGCGCGGTGTCGGCGCCGTTCATGGCAGCGAAGGACGCCGAGGTCATCATCGTCATCGGCGCGCGGCCGACCGTGAACCATCCGGTGGCCGCCACCTTCATCAAGAACGCGGCCCGGCGCGGGGCCAAGCTGATCATCATGGACCCGCGGGGCTCGCAGCTCGCGCGCTTCGCCTCGCACGTGCTGCGCTTCAAGCCCGGCACCGACGTGCCCATGCTGAACGCGCTGCTGCACACGATCATCGCGGAGAAGCTCTACGACCAGCAATATGTCGACGGCTTCACCGAGGGCTTCGCAGAGCTGCAGGCCAAGGTGAAGGACTTCACGCCGGAGAAGATGGCGCCCATCTGCGGCATCGACGCCGCGACCTTGCGCGAGGTGGCGCGGCTCTACGCCAAGTCGCGGGCCTCCATCATCTTCTGGGGCATGGGCATCTCGCAACACGTGCACGGCACGGACAATGCGCGCTGCCTGATCTCGCTGGCGCTGATCACGGGACAGGTCGGGCGGCCGGGCACTGGGCTGCATCCGCTGCGCGGGCAGAACAACGTGCAGGGCGCCTCGGACGCGGGGCTCATTCCCATGGTCTATCCGGACTATCAGGGCGTCGAGGACGCCAAGATCCGCCAGCTGTTCGAGGAGTTCTGGGGCACGCCGCTCGATCCCAAGCGCGGCCTCACCGTCGTCGAGATCATGAACGCGGCCTATGACGGCAAGATCAAGGGCATGTATATCGAGGGCGAAAACCCCGCCATGTCTGATCCCGACGTGCATCATGCCCGCATGGGCATGGCGCGGCTGGAGCATCTGGTCGTGCAGGATTTATTCCTGACCGAGACGGCGTTCCATGCCGACGTGGTGCTGCCGGCCTCGGCCTTCCCGGAGAAGGACGGCACCTTCACCAATACCAACCGCCAGGTGCAGATGGGCCGCACCGCCCTGCCCCTGCCCGGCGACACCCGCCAGGACTGGTGGATCATCCAGGAGATCGCGCGGCGCATGGGGCTGAACTGGACCTACACGCACCCGCGCGACGTGTTCGCGGAGATGGCGAAGATCATGCCGTCGATGAAGAACATCAGCTGGGACCGGGTGATGCGCGAGAGCAGCGTGACCTATCCGGTCGACAGCCTCGACGGGCCGGGCAACGAGATCATCTTCGGCGCCGGCTTCCCGACCAAGAGCGGGCGCGGCAAGCTGGTGCCGACCGACATCTTGCCGCCCGACGAGCTGCCGGACGCGACCTATCCGCTGGTGCTCTCGACCGGCCGTCTGCTGGAGCACTGGCACACCGGCGCCATGACGCGGCGGGCGAGCACGCTCGACACGATCGAGCCGGAGGCGGTGGCGCACATGGCGCCGCAGGACATCGAGCGGCAGGGCTTCCGGCCGGGCCAGATGATCAGGGTGTCGACACGGCGCGGGACCGTCGACATCAAGCTGCGCAGCGACCGCGACGTGCCGCAGGGCATGGTGTTCATACCCTTCTGCTTCGCCGAGGCCGCGGCCAACCTGCTGACCAATGCGGCGCTCGATCCCTTCGGGAAGATCCCGGAGTTCAAGTTCTGCGCGGCCAAGGTGGAGACGAGCCCGCTGCCGCAGGCGGCGGAGTAGATCCGGGTCGCCTCTCGCTAGCGCCGGGGCGACCGCAGGTCGCCCGCGGGCCGCTGCTCGGCTCCTCCGACGAGTACGCGGATGGACGGGCGACCCCGGATCGTGGTCCGGGGCAGGCTCTGCCGGTCGCCCCTACGACGTTTCCATGCAGTTGATCACGTTCGCGGCAGGCCCATATGCAGCTTGTGGAAGGAATGCCGTGATGAAGTGGATCCTCAACTATTCGCTGATCTGCATCGGCGCAATCATCGGCGTGCTGGTGTTCGTGTGGGCGCTGAACGGGTTCGATCTGGCCGGGATCAGCACGGCCGGGCTGATCGCGGTGATACTCGGCACGACCTTCACGGTGCTGATCGCGGTCGGGCTCATGGCGCTCGTGTTCTACAGCAACCGCAGCGGGCAGGACGAGCGCGCGCACCATCCGGAGGAGCGGTAGGCCTCGGCGGCGCTTTTCGAGGGGCACGG